>Ga0326728_10000831_pt1 | contig 116285 bp, 99 predicted proteins | sample MB3enrmetagenome_FD_207602 | JGI IMG/M metagenome (GOLD analysis project Ga0326728, IMG submission 207602) | Lab enriched peat soil microbial communities from McLean, Ithaca, NY, United States - MB31MN | ecosystem: Environmental > Terrestrial > Soil > Wetlands > Peat | place: USA: New York... | reverse complement strand
AACAATCTTCCAAGCAATCTGGAAACAGTTTAGCAACCCTTGGACGGGGGGCAATCCCAAACAAGATCGTGAAAGACATGTTCTCCGACACCAGTTTAGCAACCCTTGGACGGGGGGCAATCCCAAACAGTGCCTTAAGTCTGAGTGGAATTGATTGTAGTTTAGCAACCCTTGGACGGGGGGCAATCCCAAACTTGAGCAAACCCAACCCGATCCCTGTCGCCAGTTTAGCAACCCTTGGACGGGGGGCAATCCCAAACATTACGGGGTTGTCCCAGCTTGTGAGCAATAGTTTAGCAACCCTTGGACGGGGGGCAATCCCAAACAAGCTCAGTGTCTGGTCGCTCGATGACAAGAGTTTAGCAACCCTTGGACGGGGGGCAATCCCAAACACGCGAAACTCAAGGGCGTGATGCTCAATCAGTTTAGCAACCCTTGGACGGGGGGCAATCCCAAACGGATAATGTCCTCAGCCGGTTCCGGTGTTAAGTTTAGCAACCCTTGGACGGGGGGCAATCCCAAACTGAACTCATCACGCATGAAAAAAACCCAACAGTTTAGCAACCCTTGGACGGGGGGCAATCCCAAACCACCCCGAATGGCGCGCGTTCAGGCACAGGAGTTTAGCAACCCTTGGACGGGGGGCAATCCCAAACATTGGTTGCTCGAGGCAGTGGCGTGGCTGGAGTTTAGCAACCCTTGGACGGGGGGCAATCCCAAACCTAAAGAAGCTCTTGTGCTGGGTGGTTTTAGTTTAGCAACCCTTGGACGGGGGGCAATCCCAAACACAAATGCGCGTCAAGTTTCCTGTTGCGTAAGTTTAGCAACCCTTGGACGGGGCGCAATCCCAAACACAAGCGGAAAGATTGCGGTGGCGGGCGGAAGTTTAGCAACCCTTGGACGGGGGGCAATCCCAAACCCGCGCAATCAATTCTGCCGGCCAGAATCGAGTTTAGCAACCCTTGGACGGGGGGCAATCCCAAACCTTGTGCGCGACCTGCAACAACAGATCGTGAGTTTAGCAACCCTTGGACGGGGGGCAATCCCAAACAGGGCCGAAACGTCGGCCGTTTCGCCCCGAAGTTTAGCAACCCTTGGACGGGGGGCAATCCCAAACACCGTCATCCGGCGGTTGATAAAAGCACACAGTTTAGCAACCCTTGGACGGGGGGCAATCCCAAACTCCGGTGAATGCCTGGTATTTTTCCGGGACAGTTTAGCAACCCTTGGACGGGGGGCAATCCCAAACGATAAACGATAACGATAAGGTCGTTGGGGACAAGCGGGGTGGGGTCGTTCCGCAAGAGAGTTTGGTTGCGCGATTGCCGGGGAACTTGAACCAGCCCTGCAACCTGCGAAATCCGTGTCATCCGCGAATGGTTGCCGTCGGTGGCTCACCTCAAATCGGCACGATGCCGTCGGCGGCGTTGTGGCTCGGCGAGTTCACCGCCCGGCTCACAGGGTAACGATGGCCTAACCGGCGCGGCGAAGTCGCGCCCGTGCTGATGCCTAGTTATGCGTCTTCATCGCTTATGGACGGGCGTTGCTGATACGAAAGGCGAGGATAGCAATCCAAGCTAGACCGAGCACCCACGGCAGAAGTCTGGCCGGGATGAGCCACTCTACGGCTTTGCGGCGCGAACCTATCGTGGGCGGGAGCGATATGTTCGACGGCACTGACTTCTTGTAGTCCTGTGCTATCGCAAGCAGATCCTTTATAGCACCGAGACCGCGCGCGAGTGCGTACCCTATGGAGACACACGATAGGAGACCAACTAGACCAAGTACCATGGTTGGTAGCACATTCGCGGCCCATAGAAAGCTGACGGACCCAAACAGGAGGCCTTGGAGCGTGAACATCCAACTGAGTCGTTGGTTTACCAGTTCATTCTCATGTTTGATCATGTCTCTGATAACTTCCAGATAGCCTGCTGCCTGTTCATAAGTCATCGGTTCCATAATGCACTCCTTTGTGCTTCACTCGAGCTCGGATGCATAACGCAAATGCTCAGCAATCGTCGCCAACACACCGATGAGCAAACTTCCGATTGAGAGCGCGAGATTACTCATGATCGTGATGGCTAACAGTAGTATTCGGCCATACTCGCCTGCATTTGACGTACAGTACAAACGGCGTGGCTCATGGCCGGAGGTTAGGACTTGCGGGGAGTCCAGTCAATCGCAATAGCCACCGGGGTCTGATTGTTCTTCATTCTGACCTGGCGGGCCAACACAACCGGCAATCCTCGAAATTTGTATCGTCCGTGGGGGGTTGCCGTTCGTGGCTCACCTCAAGTCGGCACGATGCAGTCAGCGGCGTTGTGGCTCGGCGACGCGGTTTGAGTTTTTTCTTCTCAGGACGCACGCGCACCAAGGCTCGCGTCAAATCATCAAAACGCGATTCATTTTTTGGTGACGGATTCTGCTTCTTTTTCATGGTAGTAGTCTATTCCGGGAAAGCTATTGTCCAGCCTTGAAATAACGCAATCGTTGGGCATACTCTGACCAATCACAGGAAAGATGCCGCCTCGCCCACTTAAATTTCCAGCCACCTTAACGAGCGTCCTTCGGTTTATACTACCCGAAAAGAGACTCGAAGATCGCATGAAAATCTACCGAGAATTTGTGCGTGGCAGTCTTTGGATTTCCAAGCGCATAGCACCAACTGATGACGAAGTTGCCGATTATATAAACAATATAACAGAGAAAAAATTCCAACGCATGGACCAAGTAGAAACTCTTGCACCGTTTATGAGACATTTTCTTCAGGATTATGAGGCATACAATCGGAAGAAACGTGCACAGGCGGGTGCAGCAAAGCGGTGGAGAAAAAAAGCGTAAGATTTTTCTTGCAGCCCCTTAAAGAGGGGTTGTTTTGTATCAAGCATCGGCGAACTTGCGCCGAGCATCCACAAACCTGCTGCAAGCATCCTCAAATCTGCATTTAGCATCCGGGAATCTGCGCCAAGCATTCTCTAGCCTCTGAAAAGGCCAATAACCACAAAATTCGCCGTGATATTGTGGCATTGGGTTTTGAAAGTCCCATGCACGGACAAAGCGATTTGCCGCCAAAAACCGCTGAATAGGCAGCACCTTTCTCCGTGAAGGCTTTCAAGGTCCTGGCGGCATTTTTTATGAGGTGAAACATGAATAGGACAACAGTTCGAGGCGCAGCGCAAAGGAGCCGATTGCGTTAGCGAGTGCGCGCGTGAAATACAAACAACTCAAACTCGGGAGGAAGCCATGACACGCACCGGCAAAATCGCCCGTCTGCCCCGCGACATCCGCAACCAACTCAACCACCGCCTCAGCGACGGCGAGAAAGGCAAGAAGTTGCTCGGGTGGCTCAACTCGCTGCCCGAAGCGCAGGCCGTTCTGAAAGCCGAATTCGGCGGCCGGCCGATTAACGAACCCAATCTGACGGAATGGAAAAAAGGCGGCTACCGGGAGTGGCTCGACCAGCAGCAAGCCAAAGAATTGGTCCCGCTGTTGGCCGACGAGGCCGACGAACTCAACCCCGCGACCGGCCCGCCGCTCACCGACCGGATGGCGGTCTGGTTGGCCGCCCGGCTCATGGTCGTGGTTCGGCGGCTGGCTGTCGCCGACCTGGACGATGCGGCGAAATGGAAGCTGCTGCACGAAACGGCTGCCGACATCGCGGCGTTTCGCAAGGGCGATCACAGCAGCCAGCGCCTCAAGCTCGACCGAGAACTGCTCGAACTCGACCGGGAACAGCTCGCGCAGAAAGATCAGGAAATCAAACTGGACAGACAAAAGTTCCATCACCAGACAATCGAGGCCGTGACGAAGGCGGCGAGGGACCCGGCCATACAGGCCGCGCTCGCCGGCGACGGCAACAACGACGAAAAAACCAATGCGCTCGGCCGCGCCATCTTCGGCGAGGACTGGAAGGATATATGACCGCATTCCGAAATCCCATTGTAGGGCGCGACAGCCCGAAGCCCCGATTGCAAAATCGGGGCAGGTGTTTCGCGCCGAAGATGTCATCCCGCCAGCGGCCCTACAAAAAGATTGTAGGGCGCGCTCCGAACTTAGTTGGTTCGGAGTCGCGCCGTCCGGGCCGGAGGGTGAAATGAGCGCCTTCAAGATCCGCACCGGCCAGCGCGCATTCGAGCGCGACGTGCAGGAACACCGCATCATGGCGCTTGTCGCCCGACGCCAGTACGGCAAAACGACCGACGTGGCGAAAATCAGCGTCTTCAAAATGATGCAAAGGAAGGACCACACCGTCATCTTCGGCTCGGTCAAACTCGATCTCGGACACGAGATGATCCGCAAGGAAGCGGAGCAGGTCCAGCATGGGTTCGCCATCCTGGCCAGCCGGAACCTGCAAACGTTCGACGCGCAGACCGGCAAGGTTCTGCCGGTGCTCAAGCCGGACGAGTTCGCGGAACTCTACGAGGCGCTCCGGCTCGAGTTCCGGTACTACCATTCGCGATCGACCTATTCGCGCACCAAGATCGTCGCGCTCACGCCGGAAGCCGTCGGCGAAACCGGCGACCTGATCGTGGACGAATTCGAGCGTGTCAAACGCGCCCGCGAAGTCTGGGAAGCGGTCAAACCGTTCATCTCCTCAAGCCCGGAGTACCGGTGCATCTTCACGCTCACGCCGCCGGCCGACGACACGCACATCAGCTTCGAGATGTTCTCCCCGCCGATCGGCACGGAGCTGCCCGTCAATCCCGCCGGCAACCTCTACCGGTCCGAACACGGGATATGGGTCCGCATGATTACCGCCTACGACGCGCACGCCGACGGCGTGATGCTCTACGACGACGATACCGGCGCGCCGATCACGCCGGACGAATCTCGCCGGCGCGATTACGACAAGGATGCCTGGGACAGGAATTATGGCTGTAAATTCCTGCTCGGCGGCACGTCGGCCTGCGGGTTCGCGCAACTCGACAGCGCGCAGAAACGCGGCGTCGGCCACTGCCAGTTTTTCAGCGTCACAAGCGATCTGGAATTCGACACCGCGCTGGCGTGGATCGCCCAACAGGCCGGGTCAGGCCCGGCCGGGATTGGGTTCGACGTCGCAACGACCACGGAAGGCACGAGCAATCCATCGTCGCTGGCCGTCGTCGAACGCAACGGCGCGGAATATATCGTCCGCGCCGCGTTGAACTGGAAGACATGGGACCCGGCGGTTGCGGAGGAACGGATCGAGCGAGTGGTCCGCGCCGTTGGCGCGCGAAAGGAAGGCGGCCCCGCCCGTCGGCTCTGCGTGGACGGCACCAACGAACGCTATTGGGCGCAGGGACTCCGGCGCAAACTCGGGGCGCTGATTCCCATCGAGCTGGTCATCGCCAGCGAAACGGTCGAACGACCCGGCGAACCGGAACCGATCACGATGAAGCAGTTCCTCGGCGGCCGGCTTGTCGGCGAACTTGACGACAATCACCTCTGGCTGCCGCCCGAACGCTATTTCCGCGAAGACTGGCGGTTGGTAAGAAAGGAAAAAGGCCAGTTCGTTTGCAAGCCCGACGTGGACGGCAAACACGGCGACACCTTCGATGCGACCAAGCTCGCCCTGCACGCGCTCACGCGCACCGGCGGCGGCATCACCGATGACGGTGTCCGCGCGCTGCCGATGCCGGACAGGTCCATTTTCCCGTTCGAGCCGGATGTGTTCTTGGGCGAGGAGAGCGGAGGATTCTGGTGAAACTCTCCCTGCTCCGTGCTCTTGGTGGTGAATCCCCGCCGGAGGCCGCATGAACCTCTCCCTCCAACTCGGCCGGTTCAGTCTCTCGCTCGGCAGCCAGCCAGCCAGACCGCAAGTGCCCGATGTTGCTGTGCCGCCGCCCAGCCAGGCGCACCGACCAAATTAAACCAAATTAAGGTAAATTAAACCAAATGAGACCGTGGATGAGTTGGAACGACTGCAACGGCGGCGCAACGAACACGGTTTCGACCAATGTTGTCTATCAGTACACCGTGGCCGGCACGGACACTGTTACTTTGATCGTCAGCGGGCCGGACGGGATCGGCACCAATACGCAGGACAACCTGATCGTCGTGGCGGCCCGGCGGCCCGGCCCTACCATTCGCGACCATTTACGTTCATTCGTGGTTGAGTCCACCGGTGACGCCCACGCACGGACGTGCGACGCGCGGCTTGTAGCCGCGTTCCACGCCGCACCGCTCAGTTCAAGGTTCCGTCGATCTTGTAGCGGATCACGCGTTTCTTCATCCAGCGGACGGCAAGCAGGTCGGCGGACGATTTGAACAGACGGTTCCAGATGCCGTAATGCGTCCGGCCCGATCCACGCGGATTGTGGCTGATCGGAATCTCGGTCACGGTGAAGCCTTCCATCTTGATCAGGGTCGGCAGAAACCGGTGGGCGCCCTTGAAGAATTTCACGTCCGCAACGCACTCGCGCCGGAATGCGCGGTAACAGCAGCCCGCGTCGCTGATTGTCTCGCCGCTGAGTTTGTTGCGCACGCCGTTGGCAATGTGCGATGAGACGCGCCGCAGCCAACTGTCGCCCGCCGCGCGCGCCGCCACGCGGTTGCCGCACACGCAATCGGCTTGCTTCAACGCCTCCCAAAACCGAGGGATCTCCGACGGCGGATTCTGCATGTCGCCGTCCATCGTGACGATGACCCGGCCGCGCGCGTTCTTGATGCCGGCCCACAGGGCGACCGATTGACCGCATTGCTGCGCGAAGCGGAGCGCGCGGACGCGCGGATCGGCAGCGGCGAGCTTTTTGAGAACGTCCCAACTGCCGTCCGTGCTGGCGTCGTTCACCAGCACGATTTCGTAAGAGAGCCTCAACGGCTCGAGCGCAGCCCGGATCGCCTCGACGAGCGGCGCGAGGTTGTCTTGCTCGTTGTGGCACGGTGCCACAACACTGATTTCAGGCGTTGATTCCATCACGTCATCCGGATTCTGGCGATACCGACGCCTAAACGCTTGCAATCGCGCAGCGCCCAGATGTTAAATACCCTTCTAGCAAACATGGGAGGGAATGCCAAGCCTGACACGACCGGCCGCTTTTTGACCGTTTGCGCTTTCCTTGTCGCTGCGTTCACGCTGTTCGCGGGTCTCGGCAAACTGGCGCTCATGGCACCCGACGAGGAACGCAACTCCGAAGTCGCCCGCGAAATGGAACAGTCGGGAGCGTGGTTGGTTCCCACTTACGACGGACTCCCCTATCTCGACAAACCGGCCTTCTATTTCAAAACGGTCGCGCTCTCGTTCGCGGCGTTCGGCGAATCCAACATCGCGGCACGGCTGCCATCGGCGCTGTCCGGTTTCGCGGTGCTGGCACTTCTTTTCGGCTTCTGCCGACGCGTCTATAACGAGCGGTGCGCGGCGCTGGCGGTGCTCGTGGTGGCGACGTCGCCGCTGTACATTGCATTCTCGCGCCTGGTGATTTTGGACATGATGCTGGCCTTTTTCGTCTGCGCATCGATCTTCGCCGGCTTTCGCGCCGAGGAGGATGAACCCCGGCGCTCTCGCTGGTATCTCCTGGGCGCGGCTTCGGCGGGGTTCGCGACTCTGATCAAGGGGCCGGTCGGTTTTATTCTACCCGCGCTGGTTCTGGGCATCTTCAACAGGCTCGACGGTCGGCATGGCGCGCTGAAACGACTTTTTGCCCCGCTCAACTGCGTGGTTTTCTTCGCCATTGTGCTCCCGTGGTTTCTGGGTGTGATCTGCCACTACTCTGACTTTGCACACTACGGCATCGTCGAAGAATCATTCCACCGCTACACGACGACAACGTTTCGTCGCACCGGTCCCATCTACTATTACGCGCCGTGGATTGTGGCTGGCTGTTTTGCGTGGAGTGTTCTTCTGCCGGAATCGATCGTCGCGGCGTGGATGGCGCGGGCGCAGTGGTCGAGTGCCGATCGCTTGTTTGTTGTCTGGTCAATCGTCCTGCTCGTGTTCTTCTCGATGTCGCAATCGAAACGCCCTGATTACATCCTGACCGTCGTGGCCGCTCTGGGCGCGTTAATGGCGCGAATCTTTGACCGAGCATTCGCGCGGGGAAACGGACGGGCGGCGCGCCTCGTCTTCCGCGGGACGGTGGCGCTTGTTGTTGTCAGCACAGTGGCAGCCGGGTTGCTGGCGACGTCGGTGATCAAACCGGGAACGATGGAACGCCTCTTGCACGTTCACAGTGAGGAGTTCACGTGGTTGCTTCCCGTCTATGCTCCTGTGATGTACGGGTTGATTCTCATTGCTGTCACGGCGGCGCTGGCGTGTTGGCGCGGCAATCTTCAGATCGCGTTTGTTGCGTTTCTTTTTCTGCCGCTCGTCGTATTAACGGTCGGATTTCGCGCTCTGGCGCTTTACGCTGAGAGCAAATCGAACCAGACGTTCGCGAGCCGGATACCGGAGTTAACGTCGAACACCGAGATTGTCTGCCTGCAATGTTTTCCCACAGGCCTTCCCTTTTATCTCAAACGGTTCGTGACCGTTGTGAGCGATGGTGGTAAAGAATTCACGAGCAACTACGTGATCTTCATGTTGAGCAAGGTTAAACCGTGGCCGGAGAACGTCGTGCCGCTGGCTGAGCGCGACCCCTGGCTGGCCGCCCGCGATCACCCGGTCTATCTGATCGTCCGACAAAACACGCGGGAGATGCTCACATCACTCGCCGCAACGCGCGGCACGGCTGTCGCAGAGCTTCAACCCGGCTGGTGGGGCGCGCTTCTTCCCGCCGCGCCGAGGTAAACCCCATGTGCGGCGTTTGCGGCATCGCCTCGTTCCGAACAGCGCTCGATCAGCGCGCAGCGAGCGATCACGTTCACGCAATGGTCGAGGCCATGGCTCATCGAGGACCGGACGAATCGGGATCGGAGACAATCGGGTCGGCCGTGCTGGGTGCCACGCGGCTGGCGATTCGTGGCCTGCATTCTGGAAAACAACCGATCGTGGACCGCGTCAGCGGTGTGACGATCGTCTGCAACGGCGAAATCGACAATCACCAAGAACTGCGCCGCTGGCTCGACACACGCGGACGCGCTGTGGAATTGGCAACCGATATTGCGGTGATTCCCAGCATGTATCTGGAATTGGGCGACGCCTTTGTCGAGCGGTTAATCGGAGTCTTCGCGATCGGCGTCTGGGACCCGAAACGAGCGCGGATTCTTCTCGCGCGAGATCGAGCGGGGGAACGGCCGCTGTTCTTCGCGGTGCAGGATGACGTCGTCCGGTTCGCGACGGAGATCGCCGCGCTGGCGTCGGACAGGACGCTTTTCCTGAGCTTCGCCAAACCCTCGCTGCAAAACTACCTACAGTACGGCTGTTTTGTCGCGCCGTCCACGCCCTTCAGTGAAATCCAAAAGGTTGCTCCCGCCGAGATCGTGGCCATCGACCGTGACGGAGTCCGTCGGCGGCGTTATTGGAGTTGGAACATTGCCAAGACGCCGAAACGCGGCCCGTCGATGGAAGAGTTCGACAAAATCTTCCGCGAGGCAGTGCGGTGTCAAAGCGACGTTGACGTTCCGTATGGCGCGTTTCTGAGCGGCGGAATCGATTCATCGCTCGTCGCCGCCGTGGCGCGAAGCGTTCGACCCGACTATAAACTCAAGGCCTACACGCTCCGCTTCAGCGAAGAATCGTACGATGAAGGAATCTTCGCGGAAAAAGTCGCGAGGATACTGGACATCGAGTCCGTACCCGTCTGGGTGAAACCGGAAGCGTTTTCGACCGAAATTGCCGAACTGGTCAGCCTCGTCGGCGAGCCGCTCGCTGATCCCGCTTGGATACCGACGGCGCTTTTGGCGCGGCGCGCGGCGCAGGATGTCAAACTCTCGCTCGTGGGAGAAGGCGGCGACGAGTTGTTCGGCGGCTACCCGACTTACATCGGCGCGCAGATAGCTGAGCAGTACGCGCGCCTGCCACGGCCGTTGAAAGCGACGATCAGACATGTCGTGGAAGCATGGCCACCGAGCGACAAGAAAGTGACGCTGTCCTTCGTGCTCAAACGATTCGTGCAGGGAGCCGAGATGGATGGCGTCGTGCGGCATCTGCTCTGGACATCGAACGTTTCTCCGGCGCTTTTGGAGCGGCTGGGAGTGACGAGACTGGAAGCACGCTTTGTCGATCGCGCCGCCGAACCGTTGCTGGATGTTGTGCAACAGACAGATCTGGAAACATCTCTGGCCGAAGGGCTTCTGACCAAGGCGGACCGGGCAAGCATGCGCTCGGCGCTGGAGTTGCGCGCTCCGTTTCTTGACCAGAGGGTGATGGAATTTGCTGCCACGCTGCCGGCGAAAGAGCGCGTGCGGGGGTTGACGACGAAGGCATTCCTCAAGCGCTACGCGCTGCGTTATCTGCCGCCGTCGATTGTGCATCGGCGGAAACGAGGTCTTTCCGTGCCGCTCGCAGGCTGGCTGCGCGGGCCGCTTACGGAATGGGCAGAATCGCGGTTGCGGTCGGAGTTGTTGGGAGCCGTGGGAGTCAACAACCGCGCGGCGGTGGAGCTGTTGGAGGAGCACCGGCAACGCCGCGCCGATCATTCGCGGGCGCTGTGGACGCTGATCGTGCTGAGCGAATGGCTGGCGTGGGCTTCCAAACGGGTGGCAAAATGAATGTGTTGGTTACCGGAGGCGCGGGATTTATTGGTTCGCACGCAGTTGAGCGCTTGCTTGAGCGCGGACATCAACTCTGCATCGTCGACGACTTCAACGATTTCTACGACCCGGCGGTGAAGCGCCGCAACGTTCAAGCTTTCTCCGAACGCGCCCAACTTGTGGAAGCCGACATTCGCGATGCGCCACGACTGCGTGAGATTTTCCATCGCAACCGCTTCGACGCCATCTTCCATCTCGCCGCCAGAGCGGGTGTGCGTCCGTCGCTGGCGCGACCGCGGCTTTACATGCAGGTCAACATTGTCGGCACTCAGCACCTGTTGGAACTGGCGCGGGAATTCGGCATCAAGAAATTCGTGTTCGCGTCCTCCTCCAGCGTGTACGGCGTGAACCAGAAAGTCCCGTTCTCGGAAGACGACCCGATTTTCAAACCGATCTCGCCTTACGCCGCCACAAAACTGGCTGGCGAAGCGTTGTGCCATGTTTACCATCATCTCTACGGTTTGGATATCGTTTGTCTGCGCTTCTTCACCGTGTACGGCCCGCGCCAGCGCCCCGATCTGGCCATCCACAAATTCACGCGCGCCATCGCCAACGGAAAACCAATCGAGATGTACGGCGACGGCAACACGGCGCGTGATTACACCCACATCGACGACGTTTTGCAGGGTGTGCTCGCGTGCCTCAACAGAAGCTTCGGCTTCGAAATCATCAATCTCGGAGAATCACACACCGTAACACTGCGCGAACTGGTGCGACTCATCGAAAAAGAGGTCGGCAAAGCTGCCCAGATTCAGCTGCTGCCGCCGCAACCGGGCGACGTGCCCATTACGTACGCCAACATTGCGAAGGCGAAGCGACTCCTCGATTACCAACCACGCGTGGCAATCGAGGAAGGCATCGCCCGATTCGTGGATTGGTTCAGGAAACAGCCATGAATGAAGAGCAATTGACATAGTTGTTGCAGGATTTGGTTCGCATCCCCAGCGTTAATCCCGTCGGCGATCAGCGGCTCACCCACGAAGAACACCGGCGAAGCGCGAATGGTCGAGTATCTCGCCTATTTATTGCAAACTGGCGCTGGGCGTCGAATACCACGAGGTCGAACCGGGCCGGGTCAATATCATCGCCACGGTTTCATCACGCGGCGGCAAAGAAAAAAACCGTTGCGGCGCGCCGCACACCGATACTGTCAGCGTCGCCGGCATGACCATCGATCCGATCGGTGCTGAGGCGCGCAACGGGAAATTGTACGGACGCGGCGCGGCTGACACGAAAGGGTCAATGGCGGCGATGCTCGCTGCGCTGGCCAACGTCGTGCGGCAAAAAAATTTCCGCGAAGGCGGGCTTGACGCTTGCTTCTGCAGCTTGATGGGCGAGGAGAGCGGCAACGATGGCGCGTGGGTTCGAGGCGGATTTCGCCATCGCCGGCGAGCCGACGGATTGCCACATCGTCTGCACGCACAAGGGCGCGTTGTGGTTCAAGCTCATCCGCCCGCTGCAAAAGCGTACACGGCTCGATGCCTCAAAAAGGCGCAAGCACGATCAGAAAAACGACCGAAGCCGTGCAGTTCCTGCTCGACGATTACCCCGATTCACTGCGAGCGTTGAACGATTCCGTATTGGTAGGTTCGACCATAATCCTCGGTGCGATCCGCGGTGGGGCGCAGATCAACATCGTCCCCCACTACTGCGAGATCGAAGTCGATCGACACACCCTGCGGGTGAAGACCACGCCTCGATTCTGGCGGAACTGGAGGATACGCCGGGCGTAGAGACGCGAGTCATTAGGGATTGCCGTCCGTTTTCCACTGATCCGCGAAATCCCTTCGTCCAGCGATTCGCCTCGGCCATCGGCTCAGGGGCGGACACGCAGGTCGGCGCGCCGTGGTTTTGCGACGCCGTGCTCTTCGCCGCGCGCGGCGTACCCGCGGTGGCGTTCGGCCCCGGTAGCGTTGCCCAAGCTCACACCGCCGACGAATTCATCGATCTGAACCAGATCTTGCGTGCGAAGCAAATCTTGGAGCGGTTCCTGAGCGCGTGTGCCTCAGGCTGATTGCAATTCGTAATGCAGGATGCTGAGCGTGTACAACGCGGCGGTTTCGGAGCGCAACACGAGCGGGCCGAGCGAGAGCGGGAGACAGCCTGCCGATTTCGCCAGCCCAAGTTCCGCGGGCGTGAAGTCGCCTTCGGGGCCGATGAGAATTAGGACGGATGGAGCGCTGGAGTGTTGGAGTGCTGGAGTGTTGGACAAAACCGTCTTCAACGGTTTGGCACCGGTCTGGAGGGAGGCGATCAGTTTCAAATCGAACTTCCCGGGCGATGCCAGAAAGTTCTGCGCCTTCTGTAGCGGTTGAATTTCCGGCAGCCAGTTGTTGCCGCATTGCTTACACGCTTCCAGTGCGATGTCGCGCCAGCGCCCGGGTTTCTTTGAATCCTCGTCGAGTTGGACCATCGTGCGTTCGGAAACCAGTGGCGCGATGGCCGCCACGCCGAGTTCGGTTGCCTTCTCGACAATGAGGTCCATGCTCTTCTTCGGGATCGCCTGGCCCAGCGTGATACGGCGGCGGGGCGGCGGAGTGCTGGATTGTTGGAGGAGGGTTAGGCGCACGGTCTTCTTCACGATCTCGGCGATGACGCATCGCGCTTCGTGACCACGACCGTCGAAGACGTTGAGCGTGTCGCCGACCTTCAGGCGCAGCACGTGAATGCAGTGGTGCGCTTCGCCGTCGGCGAGCACAAGCTGCTGAAAATCCGGCAGATAAAATCGGTGCATGAGCTATTTGCCGCTGAAGAAGCGTTTGGCTTTTTCGAGGAAGGATTTCCGCTGCGGGTAGGCTTCGTCGTTGGCGAGCGCAGCGAACTCCTCCAACTTCTCCCGGAGCGGACGCGAGAGGCGCGTCGGCACTTCCACCATCACGCGCACCAGTAAATCGCCGTGGCCGCGGCCGTGGACGTTGGGCATGCCTTGGTTGCGCAGCCGAAACAGCGTTCCGTTCTGTGTGCCGGGCGGAATCTTCAGTCGCGCCGCTCCTTGAAGTGTTGGCACATCGATTTCGCCACCAAGCGCTGCGGTTGAGAAACCAATCGGAATCTCGCACAGCAAGTCGTCGTCTTGGCGCACGAAGATGTCGTGGGGCCGGACGCGCACCACGACGTACAGATCGCCGTGCGGCCCGCCACGCGTGCCCGCTTCGCCGTGGCCCGAACTGCGCAGGCGCGAGCCGTCCTCGACGCCCGCCGGGATGCGCACTTTGATTTTGCGGCGTTGTTGGGTGCGGCCTTCACCGCCACAGCGTTTGCAAGGGTTGCTGATGGTCTGGCCCGAGCCGTTGCAGCGGGGACAGGTGGAGGCGATGGTGAAAAACCCGCGTGTGTGCGCGACTTGGCCGCGTCCTTGACAGGTCGGGCAGGTCTCCACTTTCGCGCCTTCGGCAGCGCCGCGCCCGTTGCAGTCGGGGCAGGTGTCGATAACGTTGAACGGAACTTCCTTCTCAACGCCGCGCGCCGCTTCCTCTAAATCGATTTCCAGATCGTAGCGCAGATCGTTGCCGCGTCCGCCACCGCCATGTCCCGCGCCGGCGCGCCCGCCGAAGGCTTGTTCGAAGAAATCGTCGAAGATGCTGCCGCCGGTAGCGCCGCCGAAGACTTCGCGGAAAATGTCAAACGGGTCGTGGAATCCGCCCCACTGCGGCCCGGCTCCGCCGCCGGCGCGTGCGCCGGGGGCGAAGGCAGCGTGGCCGAACCGGTCGTAAGCGGCGCGCTTTTCGGGATCGCTCAGGACCTCGTAAGCTTCGCCAAGTTCCTTGAACTTTTCTTCGGCGGCCTTGTCGCCGGGATTTTTGTCGGGATGATACTTGAGTGCGAGCTTGCGATAGGCTTTTTTCATCTCTTCTTCGGCGGCCCCGCGCGCGACACCGAGGACTTCATAGTAATCGCGTTTGGTCATTCGGGGACTTCAGTTTCGAGGTTTGACGCTTCGGACGCTGGTGCGCCTTTGCTGACCACGACGCGGGCGGGACGCAACAAATGATCGGCGAGCTTGTAGCCGCGCTGGAGTTGCTCGATGACATGTCCCTCGGGATGCTCGGCGTTCTCGACGTGGCCGACGGCCTCGTGGAGGTTCGGGTCAAACGGCTGTCCCTCACAGGCGATGACTTCCTGCAGGCCGAATTGTTCGAGCGTGCGGCGGAACTGCAATTGGATCTGCTTAAGCCCGTCGAGCAGAGAAATGTTGTCACCACAGTGCGTTTCAGCTGCTGTCAGGGCGCGGTCGAGATTGTCCAGTACGGGAAGCAGCGCGACGACGACGCGCCCGGAGGTGTAGCGTGCCAGTTCTTCTTTGTCGCGGGCGACGCGTTTGCGATAGTTGTCCAACTCGGCGGCGGCGCGGAGGAATTTGTCCCAATTCTCGTCCGCCTGCACGGCTTTGGCCTTTAGTTGTTCAAGTTCCTGCTCGGGGATCTTGACGGTCTTGTGCTTCACGTGAGCCGGTTCTTTCGTTTCCACCTTCGGCTGAGCGGTGGCCGTTGGCTCGTGCTGCGCAGGAACGGATTCTGTTTGTTTGCTTTCGGGGGTCATACCAAGTCACTGAGCTAACAATGAAGGACGGTTAGGATTTTTTCAAGTATTTGACCAGACGCAGTGTGTTGCCGGTACTGTCATTGGAACTGTACTGCACATCGTCCATAAACTTGCGCATGATGAAGACACCGTAGCCTCCCGATTTCATTTCCTGAATGCGGCTCTCGATGTCGGCAGGGCTGTAGCTGGCAAAATCAAAGTGTTGGCCGTGATCGTTGATCTCGATGATCAAGCGACCGTCCTCAGCGCGGACCTCGAGTCGAATCTCCGGGTCGCGGTGCTTCCAGCACCATTCTTTTCTGGGTTCGTACGCGTGTTCGACAACGTTGGAACACGCCTCGTCGACCGCCATCTCTATTTTGGCAACCTCTTCCTCGGGGAAGCCGACCTGACGGGCGAGATCACCGACGATGGTGCGGATGTAGGACAGATAACTGCCGTGACCGGGCGCGTGGATCTGAAGTTTGTCCGCCGATTTCTCGAGGTGGATGTTTTCGGGTGTTTCCATGGATCGAAGACGGGTGCTTCAATGGGCGGCGAAACTGTCGAGAGCGCTCTGCTCGCTGTTGTGCACTGACAGCACCTTGGTGAAGCCGAGAAGTTCGACGATTTTGAGAATCCGCTCGGGCACACTGAGAAGTTTGACGTCGCCGCCGTGCTCGCGCGCCTGTTTGGCGAAACCGATGAGCGCCCCGAGTCCTGCGCTTCCGATGTAATCAAGGTCGCAGCAGTCGAGCACGATGCAGTACTGACCTTGCTGGAACAGCGAGTTAATCTGCGATTCCAGACGGATGAACGAATACATATCCAGCGAGCCGCTCAGGCGGAGAAGTTGTACTTTGCCCCTGGCCGTTTTCTCAATGTGAAAATCTTTCATGCGTGATAGCCTCTTGTCAGGTTGCTAGACTCGAACGCTTCGCGGTTGTCTGTGCAGTTCAGACGACGCTTCACGGCTGTTTCTTTTCGGCTGTCGTGCGCTTTTCGACTCTGTCCCTCAGGCACCTGGTCAATTCCACGAACTTCTCCGCGTTGCGCTGGTCAGTCTGGATCAGATTGCCATGCGCCTCCAACATCAGGTCAGCCGCGTCGTTCTTGTTCAGGCGCGTGCACAATTTCGCGATGTCGGCATCGGGCAATCCCCGGAACTCCGTATCGGCGGGAGGCGAGCGATCAGGGCGATAAATGCCGACCGCGATCACATCGAACAGCCGATCCAAACCTAGCGTTTGCAGCGACTCCATGTTGCGGGCGTTGACCTCAATCACGCGCACTTTGCCATCTCGGTCGTCGTGATGCAAACGCAATCCAATGCCCGCGAGCACGCCGAGGAACGTGCTGTCCATTCCCTGACATTGCGCCAAGTCGATAATGAACTGTTGCTGGCCGCAATTGATCATTTCCAGCGCGAATCGACGCAACGGCGGGCCGTTCTGGAACGTGCCGGGCCCCGCGACGCGCACGTACACAACACCATTTGCGCAGCTGACCGAAATCGATTTGGCAGTTTCCGTCACAACCCGTTCCCTTCGGCTGAAGCAAGATACATCAGCTCATCGCCAAGCAAAAGCTGGATTATATGCCGCGAAACCTGCCAGTCAAGGCGGCAACCTTTGTGGCCTTTGTGATTTCAACTCAGGCTCTTGCTTCGGTCTGCGGGTGGCCGGACATCACCGCCAAGCGTTCACAAAGGTTTCCACACACTGGGGGAAATCTCGTGAGTAACCGCCTTCCAACACCATGAAGCAGGGGAGTGTTCCGGTGGTGCCTTTCAAAGTCTGGCAGAATGAGACGATGCAGGCGCCGATTTCATGGAAGGTATCGACCTCCAGCCCCATCGTGGTGATCGGATCGCCTTTATACGAATCGAACCCGGCTGAGACCCCGAGCATGTCCGGTCGGAAGTCGCACAGTTTCTCCAGCGCGTTGTCGAACGCAGCCAGAAACTCCTGCGGACCCGTGCCCGGCGGGAGGGGCCAGTTCAGGCAATTCTTGCGGCAAACGAGGCCTGTGCCCGGATAGCAGGGCGATTGATGAAGCGAGGCGAACAAGACGCGTTCGTCACCGTAAAATACGTCTTCCGTCCCGTTTCCGTGGTGGCAATCGAAATCAAGAATCGCGACTCGCCTGATCATGGCCGCGTTGTCGCTCAAAGTCTTCGCGACGGCAATGGCGATGTTGTTGAAGTAGCAGAAACCCATGACACGGTTGCGTTCGGTGTGATGACCCGGTGGCCGCATCAAGGAGAAAGCAGTTTGTCCTGCGATCGCCTTTTCAGCAGCGAGAATCGCTGCTCCAGCCGAAAGCCGCGCCAGATCATAAATGTTTTCGAAATAGGGGGTGTCGGCATCTAAGAACTGACCAGTCTTGACCGCCTTCAACAACCCTGCTGTGTGCACCCGCAGGATGTCCTGTTCGCTGCACGGTTGGGGATCGAGCCATGTGTGATGGCGGTTGTTGAGCGCGGTGACGGCGGCGGCGACGCGTTCGGGAGTTTCCGGGTGGCCGGCGGCGGCGTATTCGAGGCACTGTGGCGAGTGGATGATCACCATCGGCGCTCAACTGCCTTCCAGTGGATCACGCTCGTAGAGATGGCCTTTTGTCGGGTCGCTGAGCTTCTTCTCGATATCCTGCGGCGTTTGCTCAAACGTGGCGCATCCAGCGAGGAAGACCAATCCCAAAGCCAGCAATATCATCCTCATGTTCCAACTTCTCCCTGCACCAGCGGACTATAGCAGCGGTGCTCGCAAGCCGCAAACCAAAGCTGTTGCATTGCCCAAGGCGCTATGTTAGGTTGCCGTGTTTGAGACTGTTTGTGATTTTGGACCTTCGTCAGTTGTAATGTTATGGAAGAAAAACCCTCGCGGTTGCCAAAGTTGAAACGTTCCCCGGAAGGGCGCGATCCGCGGTTTCCTATTCGCGTCGTTTTGATCTGGGTCGTCCTGCTGATAGCTGTGCCCGTGCTCCTGCGGTTGCGGCAGATGCAGCAGGACCGGGTCGAGGATCTCTCGTATGGCCAACTCGAGCAAAAGGTCGATCAGGGTCTGGTCAACAGTGTGACCGTGGAAGCGGGCATGGGCGCGCTCGACAAGATCAAAGGCAAATACGACGAGCCTACCAAAGATGGCAGCACGAAGACGGTCGAGTTCGCCACCAAAGTCCGCTACAGCGACGAGATTTTTAAGTTTCTCAAGTCAAAAAACGTCCAGATCAAATTCAGTGAAGCCAACCAGTTCTGGATGCAGTTCTTCTGGTCGGCCCTGCCGTTTGTTCTGTTAGCGGTGTTCGTGTACTTCGTGTTCATCCGCCAGATCAAGATCGCGGGCAAAGGTGCGATGAGTTTTGGCAAGTCACGCGCCCGGCTGCTCAGCCGCGAGAAGAACAAAGTCACCTTCAAAAATGTCGCCGGCATGCAGGAAGCCAAGGAAGAGGTCGAGGAAATCATTCAGTTCCTCAAGGACCCGAAGCGATTTCAGAGACTCGGTGGCCGCATCCCGAAAGGCGTGTTGATGGTCGGCCCGCCAGGAACGGGCAAGACGTTGCTCGCGAAGGCGATTGCCGGCGAAGCCGACGTGCCGTTCTTCACGATCAGCGGCTCCGATTTCGTGGAAATGTTCGTCGGCGTCGGCGCGAGCCGCGTCCGCGACATGTTTGAGCAGGGCAAGAGGAACGCGCCGTGCCTGATATTCATCGACGAAATCGACGCCGTGGGCCGTTCGCGGTTCAGCGGCATCGGCGGCGGCCACGACGAACGCGAGCAGACGCTCAATGCGTTGCTTGTCGAAATGGACGGCTTTGACACGCAGGAAGGCGTGATCATCATCGCCGCCACGAACCGGCCCGACGTGCTCGACACCGCGTTGCTGCGGCCGGGCCGATTCGATCGCCAGATCGTCATCGATATGCCCGACCTCGTCGGCCGCGAGGAAATCTTGAAGGTTCACGCCCGCGAAGTGAAGCTGGCGAAGGATGTCGATTTCAAAGTTATCGCTCGCGGCACCCCCGGTTTCTCCGGCGCCGATCTTGCCAATCTGATCAATGAAGCTGCCCTGCTGGCAGCCCGCAACGACAGGAAGGGCGTCGGCATGGAAGAACTCGAAGAAGCCCGCGACAAAGTCCGTTGGGGTCGCGAGCGTCGCAGCCGCGTGATGGACGAGAAGGACAAAAAAATCACCGCCTATCACGAAGCCGGTCACGCGCTGGTGATGTGCAAGCTCGAATTCACGGAGCCGTTGCACAAGGTCACAATCATCCCGCGCGGCATGTTCTTGGGCGCGACCTTCTCACTTCCCGAGAAGGACAAGTATCACGAGAGCAGAAAACAGTTGCTCGACGAGATTGCCGGCATCATGGGCGGCCGCATCGCTGAGGAATTGATCTTCGGCGACTACACCAGCGGCGCGGCAGGCGACATCAAACAAGCCACGCACATTGCCCGCAAGATGGTCACCGAATGGGGCATGAGCGAAAAGATCGGCATGGTCAACGTCAGTGATCGTGAGGAACACCTGTTCCTCGGCCGCGACCTGTTCCGTCCGCGCGAAGTGAGCGAACAAACCTCACGCGAAATCGACGAGGAAGTGCGCAGCATCATTGACGCCTGCTACGCCCGTGCCAACGACATCATCGCCCAGAATCGTGACAAGCTCGTTGCCCTCGCCGAGACGCTGCTCGAATACGAAACGCTCGACGCGCCCGAGATTGATGAAATCATTGCGACGGGCAAGCTTTCCAAGCCTCCGACGCGCGGCCCGGGTTTGACTTCGCTCGCATCTGCCCAACCTGAAAAAGCGACGCCCGGTGTCAAGACCGAGCCGTTCCCGGCGCCCGGTATCGGACCCTCGCCCGCCAATGCCTAGCGCGGATATTGCATCATCCTGAGCGGGCGGTTCAGCGCCTTCTGGGACCGCTGGAATCATCTCGCCCAATCCACCCAAACCGTCGCCGCCTGATGCGCCTCGGCCAGAATCCAGTCACACACCCACAGGTATCGATCCCCAGCAGTGCGGCGCTCGTCATGGAATTGCCGAGGGCGATGCAAACCTGGCGGGCCGCCCATTCCCGTGCCGGCGCGGATTCAGTGATATCCACCGAACGACGACATGAAATTGGACAACACACGCAAGACGGGTATTCCTAAGATTCGTCTTCATCATATTGGTGTCTTAACTCGAATCCGTCCAAACACATAGGGGCGGCGTAGGTGTCTTCGCAATTCGCAAGATCAAGAAAGGTTACAAGAATCTTTCCCGATAACACAGTTAGACTCGGGCGGATAAAGGAGAAATCCATTCACGGGTTGCCCGACGGCTGAGGCTGTTGTACAAGGATTTCGCTATCATTAGCGAAGGGGCCAAATACTACCTCTGTCCGACAAGTTTCAATCGTCCGACTGTTGCATGGTATCTCAATGAGCCAAAGAAAGGCGAAAAGCAGAACGCACGCGGCGATAAGAACAACGACTTCTATGCGACTCGAGACATCGAAATTGGTGAGAAGCTCACGATTGATTATTCCACGTATAGCGAACCGAGTGGGTGGAAGCCGGAATCTAGATCAGAGCCGACATTACTCGCTTCAAACGAAGCGCTGTAACGGTAGTCCACCGGGTGCAAATCTCTCTTTTCTGTAAATGCCTCGTCCGAAAAGATTCTGGCTAGAGGCAATGGATCCAGGTCTCAACATAAAACATTCTGATTGCCGGGCTGCAGGCAGTTTACAGACCACATCGGGTATTGATTTAGCCAATGCCGAGTCCATTTCTATCCCGCTTCTGTATTTGGGTCTCGACCGCTTTTCGCAGTTGTTTCTCGCTCCCGTCAGCGTAAACTTCGCGCGGAACGAAGATTATTCAGTGGGACACGCAGCGATGAAGACAACGGATTCCGTTTGGAAAGACGACAAACTGGCACGGCGGTATTTGGAGGGCGTCCGCGGCGCGATTCCGCAAGCGCGCGAGCAGTTGGTGGTGATGCTGCAATTGCTCGGCACACGCCGTCGACCCGTGCGCCGGTTTCTCGATCTGGGCTGCGGCGACGGAATTCTTGGCCGGACAATCCTGTCGGCTTACCCGAAAGCGCGTGGTATCTTTGTGGATTTCTCGCCGCCCATGCTGGCGGCGTGTAGGCAACGGTTGCGGCGGTGCAGGCGGCCCACGACGGTGCTCGAGTTAGATTACGGAGAAGCCGGTTGGCAGGATGCGATGCGACCATACGCGCCGTTCGACGCGGTTGTGTCCGGCTTCTCGATGCATCACCAGTCGGACGTGCGGAAGCGGCAACTCTACCGGGAAATTTTCGACCTGCTCGCGCCGGGCGGATGGTTCATCAACTTAGAGCACGTGGCACCGGCCGGTCCGGTCACACACGCGTTGTTCGAGCAGGGCATGATCGAGAACATCTGGCGTCTGCACCAACGGCAGGGCCGGTCTCTCAGCCGGGCAGCGGTGCGCCGGCACTTCGTGCGGCGCAAGGACCGTCAGGCCAACATCCTCGCCCCTGTCGAAGCGCAGTGTGCTTGGCTGCGGCGAATCGGGTTCGCCGACGTCGATTGCTATCTGAAACTGCACGAACTGGCGGTGTTCGGGGGACGCCGTTCCCGTACCGTCTGAATCAATGCGGGAGAGACACAACGCTCACACTTTGTTTCCCCCGCATGTTGGCATAGACTGTGGACAGGATGCAGGTGTTTGAATGGGACACGACGCGCACGCTGGTGATGGGCGTGTTGAACGTGACGCCGGACTCGTTCTCCGACGGCGGGAGGTTCGTGGACGTCGAGCGCGCCGTCGCTCATGCGCGGGAGATGGTGAGTGCCGGTGCGGACATTATTGATGTCGGCGGCGAAAGCACGCGGCCGGGTGCAGAGCTGGTGAGCGCAGAGGAGGAATCCCGGCGGGTGATTCCGGTGATTGAACAACTCGGAGGTTCACTTGTCTCCATTGATACAACAAAAGCCCTTGTCGCCGAAAAGGCGCTGGCCGCAGGTGCGCGAATCGTGAATGACATTAGCGCGCTACGCTTTGATGAACGCGTGCTGGAAGTTGTCCGCGACTTCGGTGCCGGGTTGGTGTTGATGCACATGTTGGGCACGCCGGAGACAATGCAGAACAACCCGCAATACGCCGACGCGGTTGCCGAAGTGCGGGGGCTTTTGCAGGCGCGGATCGCGTTCGCGATCGACCACGGCATCGAAAAAAGGCAGATTGCCATTGACCCTGGCATCGGCTTTGGCAAAACTGTCGAGCACAACTTACAATTGCTCGCACACATTGAGGAGTTTCGTGCGCTTGGTTGTGCGGTGATGGTCGGCACATCGAGAAAGGCGTTCATCGGCAATGTGTTGAACCGCCAGCTACACGAACGGCTGTGGGGCACGGCGGCGACGGTGGCTTGGGCGGTCGCGCATGGCGCAAACGTGGTGCGCGTGCACGACGTGCCGGAGATTGTCGATGTCGTACGGATGGTCGAGGCAGTACGCAGTGCGCTGTGAAGTGTTAGGCAACGGGCATGGAGTACGTCATTGAGTTCATCGGCAGCTACTGGAAGGCAGCATTCGAAATCGTGTTGCTGGCGGCGGCCGTTTATTATTGCTTGCTGCTGTTCCGCGGCACGCGCGGCGCAGCGGTGTTGACGGGCTTCATTATCCTGCTGCTCGGTGTCGCGGGCGTGACGCAAGTTTTCCAGTTGGACGTGATCAATTGGATTCTCAGCCGCTTCTTGGCGTTGCTGGCGATCGCGGTGCTCGTGATTTTTCAACCCGAACTGCGGCGTGCGCTGGCGCAACTCGGCAGCCAGTATCCCTTCACCAGCTCGCGCCAGCGGTTTGAGTTGATCGATGTGCTGGTGGAAACGGCGCGGTCGCTCTCCCAAAAGCGTTGCGGCGGTTTGATGGCCGTGGAACGCGAGATAGGGTTTCGCGGCGTGGCGGAAACGGGCGTGGCGGTGGACGCGAAGGCGACTCCCGAACTGCTCGCGACGATTTTCTTTCCGAACACGCCGCTGCACGATGGCGGCGTCGTGTTGCGCAGAGACCGGATCGTGTCAGCGGCGTGCGTGTTTCCACTGACGCAGCGGCAGGGACTCAGTGCCAGCGTCGGCATGCGCCATCGGGCCGCCATCGGATTGACCGAGGAAACCGACGCGGTCGTCGTCGTCGTCAGCGAGGAGACGGGCGAGATTTCCGTCGCGCATCGCGGCCATTTGGTGCAGAGACTTGATTCCGACGGCTTACGCGATTTCCTTTCCACCACGCTGGCGCCCGGCGTCAAGAAGGGCTTCGATGTCACCGACGTGTTGCGCCGCACGCTCGGCAACCTGTTTCTGCGCGAGGGACGAGTGGTCGCGCAAGAAGGTTTTAGCGAGGGCACAGATACGCTGGTGACAACGACCGAAATCAACGAGCCACAAGCTGGCGAACCGAGCGGCCAACAAAAGGAAGCCGGGCACTGATGGCGATGCAGTGGCTGACAAACAACGCAGGATTGAAAATCGCCTCGCTAGCACTGGCGACGGCGGTGTGGTTCTTCGTCAGAAGCGTGACGAGCGATTCGCGCGTCATCGAAGGCGTGCCCTTGGAATTCAAGGTAAGACCGGGTTTCGCGATTCTTCAGGAGAGCGATTCGACTCTCAAGGTCACGGTGCGCGGCACACGCGAGGACGTGCGGCCCGTCTCGCGGCAGGACCTTTCGGCGTCTGTCGAATTGACCCACGACGAACGCACGGGCGAGATCGCTATCAAACTCACCCCGAGGCTGGTCCGCCATTCGCGACGCGTTCAAGTCACGGAAATCGAGCCGTCGGAGGTCACGGTCAAGATTGACCAACTCCTTGAGCGCGAGCTTCCCGTGCAGCCGCAGTTTGCAGGCGAGCTTCCTCCTGGCGTAGCCATCGAGCGCGTCCTTACCAACCCCGATGTTGTCAGGCTCAAGGGTCCGAAGACCCTGCTCGATAGCTTGAGCGGCGCGGCGACGCTGCCGATCGATCTGACGGGACGGCGGACTTCGTTCCGCGAACGCGTCGAATTGTCGCCGCTGCCGTTTCCTTCCGCTCCTTCGCAGCGCCAATGGGTGGAAATGGACGTGCGGATCGGGCTGGCTCCGTCGGTTGACAGCCACGCAGCACGCGGTTTAGAAGGAAACCCGTGAGCGCACACGCCAACGAAAAACGGCTGTTCGGCACCGACGGCGTGCGCGGCGTCGCCAACGTGGAACCCGTAACCGCCGAGATTGCGCTGAAGCTCGGACGCGCGGCGGCCCACGTTTTCCGATCGCGTTCCCCGGTGGCGAAAGGTCACGGTCGTCATAAGATCGTGATCGGCAAGGACACACGGCTGAGTGGCTACATGCTTGAGAACGCCATCGCCTCAGGCATTTTGTCGATGGGCGTGGACGTGTTGCTCATCGGCCCGCTGCCGACGCCGGGCGTGGCCTACATCACGCGGTCCTTGCGCGCCGACGCCGGCATCGTGCTCACCGCGTCGCACAATCCTTACGAAGACAACGGTATCAAGTTTTTCCGTGACGACGGCTACAAGCTCGACGACGCTATCGAGAAAGAGATCGAGCACCTCGTTTTCAGCGGTGCCATCGAGGATATCCGCCCGACCGCCGAGGAAATCGGCAAGGCGATGCGCATCGATGACGCGCTGGGCCGTTACGTCGAGTTTGTGAAGGCCGCGTTCCCGAAGGGTATGACGCTGGAGGGATTGCGGGTGATCGTCGATGCCGGCCACGGAGCAACATACAAGAGCACGCCGTGCGTGCTGCGCGAACTCGGCGCGCGGGTGACGGTGCTCAACAACGCGCCGGACGGCACCAACATCAACAAGAACTGCGGCAGTACGCACCCCGAAGTGATCTGCAAGGCCGTGCGCGAACTCGGCGCCGACATCGGCATTTCCCACGACGGTGACGGGGACCGCGCGCAGTTGTGCGACGAAAATGGTGAGTTGGTGGACGGCGATGATGTGCTGGCGATCACCGCGTTGGATTGGCTGAGCCGCCGCGAATTGAAGAAGAACACGCTCGTGGCCACTGTGATGAGCAACCTCGGCTTGGATTACACGATGCGCAACGCGGGAGGACAGGTGGTGCGCACACAGGTCGGCGACCGCTACGTGATCGAGCGGATGCTGGCCGACGACCTCAACGTCGGCGGTGAGCAGTCCGGCCACATGATCTTCCGCGATTTCACGACGACGGGTGACGGAATCGTCAGCGCGTTACAGGCTCTGCGGATCATGATGAACACGGGCAAGCCGCTTAGCAAACTGCGGCAGGTAGTGACGAAGTTCCCGCAGGTTGTCGTTAACGTTCGCGTGAAAAGCAAGCCCGCGTGGGAGACGATGCCCGACGTTCTCGGACTCGTAAAGGAAACCGAAGCCAAGCTCGGCAACGAGGGTCGCGTCTTGTTGCGCTATTCAGGTACTGAACCGAAGGCGCGTTTGTTGATCGAGGGGCGCGATGGCAATCAGATCAAAGTTCTTGCAGACAAGATTGCGGCTAGAATTCAGCAGCGAATTGGGGCAACTTGATCCGTGAACTCCGTGCAATCCGAGGACAGAAAGGGTCGCGTCAATTGTCATTCTGGGCGCAGTGAAGAATCTCACAAACGATAGGGACCCTTCGCTCCTCTCAGGCTGACAATAAACGAAATGAGGAAGGTGGATGTGACATGAAGATCTTCATTGATAGCGGCAACATCAACGAAATCCGTGAAGCGGCGGCGATGGGATTGCTGGACGGCGTGACGACGAATCCGTCGCTTGTGGCCAAAGGGGGCGGGGGAAAACCGTTCAAGGAACTTTTGCAGGAAATCGTTGCCATCGTGGACGGCGACATCTCGGCAGAGGTCGTCTCGCTGAAATGCGACGAGATGGTGGCGGAAGGCGAGCAACTGGCCAAGATTCACAAGAATATTGTCGTCAAGATTCCGCTGATCCCCGAAGGCTTGAAGGCGATCAAGGTTTTGAAGGCAAAAAACATCCGGGTCAATTGCACCCTCTGTTTCACCGCCGTGCAGGCGCTGCTGGCTGCCAAAGCCGGCGCGTATATCATCAGTCCGTTCGTTGGCCGCATTGATGATCGCGCCGAGCGTGGCATGGATCTCGTCGAAGAGATAAAAAAGATTTACGACAACTACGGCTACAAAACCCAAATCATCGTTGCCAGCATCCGCAGTCCGTTGCACGTAAAGGAAGCCGCGCTTGCCGGTGCCCACATCGCCACTATCCCATTCACCGTGCTGATGGAACTCACCAAACACCCGCTCACCGATCTCGGCCTGAAAAAATTCCTCGACGATTGGGGAAAAGCGAAGAAGTAACAGAAGCGGATTCCGGTGTGGCTGGCGCGCTTGTCATCATGCGCGAGTGAATTCCCTTTTTTTGAACGGATCCGGCGTTGTCAATTGCCTGCCATGCGGAAACGGATCGGGATTTCCACGATCGATCGAACGGGAACAGTACCTGACCTAGCCGGAAGAAATTTCCAGCGGCGCACGGTTTCCACCGCGGTTTCATCGAGAACCTGATGGCCGGAGCTATTCAGGATTTCGATTTTGCCACCGCAACCGTCATCGAGCACTTCCACTTGTAGGAGCGTCGTGCCTTCCCAGCCGTGTTTGCGGGCGACACGAGGATAGGACGGAAGCGGATTGCGCAAGTAGGCGGGTTTGCCGAAGCCGCTGCTGTTGTCACTGCCTCCCCCTCTTGATCTGCCCAGACCGGCTCCGTCTTGAGATCTGCGGTTCCCTTGGCCGCCGCTGTTGCCACCGACGCTTTCACCGTCAACGCCACCACTGCTGGATTGCTCGCTGATGGCCGCAACGGCCGGGGTCGATTCTATTTGAGGCCTCTCGGTGGCCGAATCGTCCGACGGCCGTGCTTCCCCGTTCGCGACGGCCTGAACGGACAACGATTCGACCGTCGGCGCTTTCTCTTCCGGCAAATCTTCGGACGCTTCAACCGGCAGCGGAAGCGCCGACGTTGACCCGTCGCCCGGCACGCTGGAAGCCCCGGCTCCTTCACCTGAGCCGTCGACAGCCACGGAAACAAACCGGACCACGGCGGAGCCGCCGCCAACACCGTATATTGCGGGGTGGTAGACGGGCACGAAGTTGGACTTCGCAGCCAACGCTCCGATGAGCACACCATGAAGGGCGACCGAAAGAATCATCGCGAGCCAGAGATGACTGCGGGTGTCGATGGGCACTCCGACTACACCTCGCGGCGATCCAGAACCTCGTGTTGTCCCGAGAGCTTTCCACGCGTGATCCGCACGCCTCGCGTGTCGTGTGCGCGGCAATCGCTCTTGTCGCCGCTCCAGAACAGGATGGACTTCCGCTTTCACGGTGTTTTTGCTGATCCGCGATTCAGAACTTCACCATGGCCCCGCCCCAGAATGTCCGGCCCAACGCGGGGAAACCAAAGACTTCCTCGTATTTGTCATCGAGCAGATTCTCGACGCGGAAGAACAGGCGGAAATACTTGCACGGATCGTACGCCAAGCCAAGGTCCATGTTGACGTGGCCCGTGTTGGTCACCCGCTGATACGGGAAAACGTCGTAGTTCATGTCGGGGCTTGCTCCGGCAAACTTCGTGTCCAGATTGGCCGAGAATTTCTCCAGGAAACCGTAGTCGATGTCGAGGCTGCCGCTGTGTTCGGGGCGGCGCAGCAACCGCTGGTTCGTAGTGCGATCCTCGGCCACGGCCAGCCACGTGTAGGCGCCGCGCACGGTCAGGTTCGTCAGCGCCGTCCACGTGGCGAACGTCTCGACGCCAAGCGTCTCGGCAAGATTGATGTTCACTGGTATGTTCGTGGTCGTCGAGTTGCCGATCAGGTGGTTAAATTCATTCTGGAAGTACGTGGCGCCGACCCGCAGTTTCTTGTCGAGCAGCGGTTGTTCGACGCCAAAGTCCCAGCCGAGGTTGTCTTCGGGTTGAAGATCCGGGTTGCCATACGGCGGGAACAACTGGCGAATCGGTGGAGCGCCGAAGCCGGTGCCGACGCTGGCGCGAAAGATCGTTTCCGTTTCTGGTGCGGTGAAGCGCCCGGTAAAGCGGTACGTGCCGTGCATGCCAAAGGTGGTGTAATCGTCCACGCGCCCGCCCCCGGTGAGCGTCAACCGGGGCATCGGACTGAAATCGTACTGGCCGTAGAGAGACTTGTCCTCGACCGTGCGGCTCAGGAACGTGGGCGTGCCGCTGGACACGCTCGTGTCGTCCGCGTGGTTGTTGTCAAACGAACCGCCCGCGAGAATCTTGTGTTGGTCGCCAATCGAGAAGATGTTTTGGAAGTCGATCCGGTCGCGATCACTGACAGTTGTTTCGCTGAACGCGGGCAAATTGCCAAACGGCGACGGATTCGGTGGCGGTTCGTCGAAGAGTTCCCGCTCGTGCGCATGTGAGAAAGTCAGCTTCGCGTCCCACCATTCCGTCGGCTGCCCGTGGAGTTTCAAAATGACGAGCGAGTTTTCGTTGTTGAGGAAGTCGTTGGGATCATTCCAGAAGATGTCATTGGGCGAACCGGCATGCGATTTCAACCAAGTGCCGAGCAGGCTCACGTCGAGTCGCTCGAGCAGTTGATAAGCGGCTTGGCTCGACGCGTCCCAGGTGCGCACTGCGCTGTTAATACGCTCGTTGTCGCTTGAGAAAAAACTGGTGCTTGCGGACAGCGAGAGCTTGCCGAAAGTGCCCGCAAACGAGCCGCGACTGCGCAAGGCATCGTCGCTGCCTCCCTCCACGAGCACCGATCCGGTCGGCTGCGCCACGCCGCATTTGGTGACGATGTTGATGACGCCTCCCATCGCCTCGGACCCGTAGAGCGTGCTTTGCGGTCCGCGCAGAACTTCGATGTGGTCAATGTTGTCCACGGGGAGGTTGGCGAAATCGTAGGCGCTGTTGTACGCGTTGTTCACGGGAACGCCGTCGATGAGAACCAGCGTGTGCTCGCTATTGGCGCCGCGCAGGAAGACGGATGTCTGACCGCCCGGCTGGCCCGTTTGCGCGACCTCGATGCCCGGCACATCGCGCAGGACTTCTTGCACGGTTTGCGCTTGCGTCTGCGCGATCTGTTCTTCTGTGACGACAGAGACGGAGTCCGGGGCGGTTTCCACTTCGGTGGGAATCCGCGTGCCCGTGACAACGACTTCTTCGAGGCGGTTGGTAACCGAAGCGGGTGGTGCTTCCTGAGCACCGACCATGACAGGAACAGCCAACAAGGCAGAGACGAACAACGGACGGCGAAGCATAATAGCGATTCTCCTTTGGTTCGAAGGATGTTGGTTTCGCGTCGGCCGTTATTCTGACTTCTGGCATTTTGCCCCGAATGCCACGTACAACGTGGTAAACTTTTGGGGCGACCTAGCGCCTCGCCTTCCCCGTTTGGGTGGCTGATGAGGTTTCGTAGCCAGTTACAGCAGCGCCACTGTCGCCGATTCTCACGGCGTTCCCTGCGCCGACGTGTACTGCTTCCGAAAGAACTGTCCGCACGAGTACCAAAACAGTGCGCGGCAGTAAAGAAGATTCCGGAAAGTGTGTGGGAAAGGACAGAAAGATCGTGGCTCATGTTGCGAATCCATCGTCTAACGCCAAGCCGTTGTAGGGCGGGCGCGCTCCAAACGGCCATTCCGGATTGTGAATCGTTGCAAACGAATGCAGCGCGCCGTATTATGGCAACATTTCGAGCCAGCATGTCCCTTCAGAGAATCCGCCTACGTTTGGATGCGAGATTGACTACGCGATGCTGGTCAAGTCGTACGGCGAAGAATCCAAGGGCGGAGGAATCCGCTACAGTCCATCGCAGTGCATGGGCGCGCGTAAGACTGTCATCAAAGGCAATCCTGACCGAAGTTGACACATTAAGTGTCACCTGCCTATACTCTTCTTGAAGCGCGCAGTCCGGCAATCCAACCCGCCGCTTGTCAAAACCGCTGTGCTTCGCTAAGGTCGCACCGATGGCAAGCAACCATAAGCCGTCACTCCTGCGCAAAGCCAAGTCGCTCGGGTTCTCTGACCGGCAGATTGCGGCGCTGGTCGGCACGACCGAGGATGAGGTTCGAGCGCTTCGGAAAAAGCTCGGCATCGTGCCGTCGTTTCGGCTCGTGGACACGTGCGCGGCGGAGTTTGAGGCGTATACGCCGTACTACTACTCGACCTACGACACCGGCGACGACGAGGTGCACAAGACCGACACGCGCAAGGTGATGATCCTCGGCGGCGGGCCGAACCGGATCGGGCAGGGCATCGAGTTCGACTATTGCTGCGTCCACGCGGCGTTCGCGCTGAAGGAGCTCGGGATCGAGACGATCATGGTGAACTCGAACCCCGAAACCGTCTCGACTGACTACGACACCAGCGACAAGCTCTACTTCGAGCCGCTGACGCTGGAGGACGTATTGCATATCTACGAGCGGGAGAAATGCTGGGGCGCGATTGTGCAATTCGGCGGTCAGACACCACTCAATCTTTCGCTTGGTCTCCAGAAAAATGGCGTCAACATCATCGGCACCACACCGCAGAGCATCGAAATCGCCGAAGACCGCAAGCTGTTCGCGGCAATGCTCGACAAGCTCGGCGTTCCGCAACCGCCAAACGGGATCGCGACCAACGAGGAAGAAGCGCTCGCCGTGGCGCACAAGCTCGATTACCCGGTGCTGGTGCGTCCGTCGTTCGTGCTGGGCGGACGCGCGATGCAGATCGTCTATAGTGACGACGAACTGCGGCATTACATACGGTTCGCAGTCGAAGCCTCACCGGAACGGCCGGTGCTGGTGGACAAGTTTTTGGAGGAAGCGATCGAGGTCGATGTGGATTGCATTGCCGACGTTGGCGTTGGGGGCGACACGGTGGTGGTCGGCGGATTCCTGGAGCACATCGAGTTCGCCGGCTGCCACAGTGGCGACGCGGCGATGGTGTTGCCGCCGCATTCGCTGGCCAAGGCGGAGATCGAGACGATGCGGAAACAGACGCACGCCATGGCCCGCGAGTTGAAGGTGGCCGGGCTGATGAACGTGCAGTTCGCCGTGAAGGGCAAAGACGCATGGGTGCTGGAGGTCAATCCGCGCGCTTCGCGGACCGTGCCGTTCGTCAGCAAGGCGATCGGTCATCCACTGGCCAAGCTCGCCGCCAAGGTGATGACCGGCAAGAAACTGACCGAGTTGGGATTTACGAAGGAAGTCTGGCCAAAGTATTTCTCGGTGAAGGAATCAGTTTTCCCGTTCAGCAAATTCCCCGGCCAGGACATTTTACTCGGGCCTGAGATGCGTTCCACGGGCGAGGTGATGGGCATCGGCGCAGACTGGGGTGTGGCCTATGCCAAATCCCAGATGGCCGCCCTGCCAGCGCTGCCGCAGAAAGGCAGGGTGTTCATCAGCGTGCGGGACTCGGACAAGAAACACGTGGTGCCGATTGCGAAGGAGTTTGCCGCGTTGGGCTTCAATCTGTGTGCGACCGTCGGCACGGCAAAAGTGTTGCAGGAGGCGGGACTGAAGCTACAAGTGTTGTTCAAGGTCCAGGAAGGACGTCCGAACTGCCTCGACATGATTAAGAATGGCGAAGTCCAACTCATCATCAACACTCCGGCCGGGAAGAAGCCGCGCGCTGCCGAGGTGGAAATCCGCACCGCTGCCGTAGCCCACCGTGTGCCTATCATGACCACCCTCGCCGGCGCGAAGGCGGCGGTGCTCGGCATTACCGCAATGCGCGAACAGGGATTGAAAGTTTCACCGTTGCAGCAATACCACTCCGAGCGGTCCAAAGCATGAGCGTTGCGTTCGACTTCGTCCGGTCGCACGGACTCGGCAACGATTACCTCGTGATGGATCCGGCGCGGCTTGGGTTTGAATTGACACCTGACCGTGTTCGGTTGATCTGCCATCGCAACCTCGGTGTCGGCTCCGACGGCATTCTTCTCCTGGTTCCCGTAGGAGCGATTTCCAATCGCGAGGGTGGCGGAAAACAGATTCCGGTCGCGCCTGAAAGCCGCTCCTGCAAGGAAGGACAGGCGGACTTCGCCGTGCGCATTCTCAATCCCGACGGCTCGGAGGCGGAGAAGAGCGGCAACGGGCTGCGGATCTTTGCGAAGTTTCTCTATGACCACGGTTACACGAAGAAAACGAAGTTTACCATGCACACGCTCGGCGGCGTTGTGAACGCGCGGCTGATATTGGAAGGCGGTCGCGTGGTCGCTGTCCGCGTGGACATGGGCCGTGCCGTCATTGACCGGAAGCTGACGAGACTGGAGGTTGGCGAGCAGACGTTGACTATCATTTCGCTCTCCGTCGGCAACCCTCACTGCGTAATGATCATGGACGATTTGTCGAAGGCGGACTTGATCAGGCTCGGCCCGCTCATCGAAAATCACAGGGCGTTTCCGAACCGGACAAACGTGCAGTTCGCCCAGGTGCTCGACCGCGCCAACGTGCGCGCGCTGATCTGGGAGCGCGGCGCGGGACACACGCTGGCCAGCGGCTCCAGTTCGTGCGCGGTCGCGACGGCGTGCTACGACAAGGGCTTGGTGGATGGCCACGTCACGGTTCACATGGAAGGCGGCAGCCTCACGATCGAGATCGACAAGATGCTGAACCTCGTGATGACCGGTCCCGTCGAGGAAGTGTGCGTCGGAACTTTCAGCCGGGATTTCCGGCGGCGGCTAACGTCCGCCGTTGATTAGCTTCTGGAATTCGGGCAGGTTGCGGACGGCGGCGAAGTCCGTCTCGGTTCGGGCGAGCGCTTTCAATTTCGGGTTGAGCTGCAGGGCGTTCCTCAACAGCGCGAGCGCCTCCTCGGTGCGATGTTGGACGGCGCGATAGCAAGCCATGTTGAAATGCGCCAGCGCGTCGCGCGGGTTGGCAGCAAAGGCGCGTTGCAGGGTTTCTGCGGCGGCTTCGAGTGATTGTGTCCGTCGGCGGATGTAAGCAAGGTTGATCCAGATGCCGGGATCATTGGGATGCAGCTCCGCCAGTTTGGCGATGAATCCTTCGGCTTCGTTCAGCCGGTTCATCCGCCAGAGAATAGCGGACTTGATCGCCATGGCCACGGGCTCATCTGGAGCGATGGCGAGGATGGCATTGGCTTCGCAAAGAGCGTCATCGTACATCTTCAGATCGAAGTAACCCGACGCGTATTCAATATGTTTCTGCACTTCCCCATTCATACCCAGCCACAACTTCCCGCGCAAAATATAGCAGAGAACTCCCTATCTTGCCACTATGTTTCCGGCCGATTTCGTGATATGGAAAACGCCGGAACGGTCGTGAAAGAGAAAATCGATTACTCACTCTGCGGCGACCTGCTGCGCACCATCCTGGCCAAAGACGGGTGGACGTTGCGCCGCGTGAGCCAGTCGCTCGCGTTTGCCCCCGACGCCGTCCTGCTGGCCCAGAAAGGCGGGCGGCGAATTGCTTTCTTTTTCAGCGATCAGCGAGCGCACAAACTGACGGCGGCATTCCGAACGATCCAGCGCCGTGATCGCGGCCAATTCAAACTTCTCGGGGTCTTGATCGCGCCGACGAACGACGAAATGCAGCGGCTCAGGAGTGCAAGCGGAGCCCGCAAATTCCCGCGAGCGTTTTTTGCGTCGCTGGACGAGGTCCGTGAAGTCGCTGTCGGCTGTGCTCCGTCGGTGCCCGAGCGCTCGGGCGGCATGATGTCGTTCAAGGCGGACACATTGGCGAACATCCAGATCGGGGGACCGCAAAGCCCGCTGTACCGGCTCGTGTTCAAGGCTCCCGAGTTGCAGGAAATTCTGCCGCCGCAGTTTGTCATGATGGACACCACGCCGAAGCGCGTGCCGCTCGGCGCGCGCACAATTCGCCGGGGAAACCTGCGCGGTGCCGTGGACTTGTCGCCGCGTCCACTCCTCAAGCGACCGTTTGGAATTTGCCGCGCGTTCCTTCCGCATTTCGCCTCCGATTATGCGAAACGTCTCAGCCTGCCACCCGCGCTGGCGCTGGTGTTGCATCCGCCGGTTGCCGACTACTTCGACATGTTGTACAAGGTGCTGCCTGATGGCATCGGCACGCCGTTGATGGCAAAGCTGAAACGCGGACAGAAGATTGACATGGTCGGACCGCTCGGGCGACCGATCGACGTGCGCCGGTTGCGCGCCGAAGGCGTCGAGGACGTGCACGTGATTGGCGGCGGCGTGGGCATGGCGCCGTTGATTCTGCTCGTCGAGGCGCTTCGCTATTATGGGTTCCCGGTGAAAGTGTTCCTTGGCATCGCTGGGTTTGAATCGATTCGCTATCGCGATGAACTGGGCGCAACGTTCGGCGAGAAAGTGCGTTCTGCCTACGTTTACATCGACGACCTGCTCGCCGCTGGGGTGAGACCATATGATCTTTATGTGTCCTGCGACAGCGAGGCTCCGTCTAGGATCGTGCGGGGCATTCCAAAGGAAAACCTGTTTCACGGCTTGGTGCCGGAACAGTACCGGCGGTTTTTACTGACCTGTCACCTTGAGCAAAGCGAAGGGGCTCGGTCGTTCGCGGGACTGCGAGGAACTACAGAGATTCTTCGCTTCGCTCAGAATGACACAGCCGGGAAACACGGTTCGATTGTGGCGTTCACCTGCGGTCCGAACCGGATGATGGAGTTGGTGGCGGAGATTGCCCGGCAGGCCGGCGTCCACTTGCATGTGTTGCTGGAAAAACGCATGGCGTGCGGCATCGGCGTCTGTTTCTCGTGCGTGCAAAAGGTGCGCCGCCCAAACGGCACGGAAGATTACGCCCGGATCTGCGCGGAAGGCCCGTTATTCGACGCGAAAGATATTTTATGGAAGAACGACGACTCGAAACCAACATCGGCAAACTCCTGTTGCGCACCCCGCTGCTGACCGCGTCCGGAACTTCCGGCAGCGCGGACGAACTCGGCGGTTTGCGACAGAGCAAGGCAACCATTCAGGCGCTCGGCGGTTTTGTCACCAAAGGCGTGACGTTGGAGCCGCGCAGGGGCAACCCGGAGCCGCGCGTGATCGAAACCCGGGCCGGCATCTTGAATTCCATCGGCCTCCAGAACAAGGGCGCCGACCGGTTCCTGCGCGAGGACCTGCCGAAACTGCGGCACTACGGATTGCCGGTTATCGTCAACATCTCCGCAAACAGCGTTGACGAGTACGGCCAACTCGCTGCGCGTCTCCTGGAAAACGACGGCGGCCAGATCGGCAGCCTCGAAATCAACGTCTCCTGTCCCAACATCAAGGAAGGCGGTGTCCAGTTTGGCGTCGATCCCTGTGCGGTGGAAAAGATTGTCTCATTGGTCAAGGTAGCGGTGCCGCGCGGCCGCGACGTGACGATCATCACCAAGATGACTCCCAACATCACGGACGTCACTGTCCCTGCCAAGGCCGCGATTGCCGGCGGCACGGATGCGTTGTCGGTGATAAACACCCTGCGCGGTGTCGCCATCGACATCAAGGCCCAGAAACCCTACTTCGCCAACGTTTCGGCCGGTCTCTCCGGCCCGGCCATTAAACCAGTCGGCTTGTGCATGGTCTGGGATTGTTTCGAGAAAATTCCCGAGTGCCGCAGCGGCAAGGTTCCCATCATCGGCATCGGCGGCATCTCGACGTGGGAAGACGTGGTTGAATACATTTTGGCCGGGGCAACCGCTGTCGGCGTCGGCACCGCATGGTTTGTGTATCCGCAAGTGTTCGTCGAAATGCACAAGGGCTTGGTGAAATACCTGACGCAGCACGATACGACAGTCAGGAAGCTGATTGGAAAAGCGCATGAAACTGCGCTTCGATGAAAGGATAGGGCGCTTCCGGTGAGAGGCCTCTTGGTGCGCGTTGGGATTGACAGCAGTGACGACGGCCATTGGAATGGCCCGGTCGACACAGAATCACGTTACTTCGCCTACGTCCCGATTGCCGAAACAAAACCTCTTCGGCACGGTTTCGAGAGATTTTACGACGAACTCGAACCGGGTCTGCGAAAACTTGCTCAATCGCTTCCCACGCGTCTGGTTGGCCGCCTTATGCACCTCGACCCTGACTTCGAGGCTCTCACCTATGGTGATCAAGGCCGACGCGCTGGCCAGATTTGTGAACTGAAATCAGACGACATGCTGGTGTTCTATGCCGGGCTGCGCGACAGTGTTGACCGGGACAGCCGATTGATCTACGCCCTGATAGGTCTTTACGTCATTCAAGAAATCGTGCCTGCCACATCGGTGAGCAAAAAGCTTTGGAAATATAATGCCCACACGCGCCGAATTCCCGGGCCTTCAGATATCGTTGTCCGCGCCAAACCAAAAATGTCGGGCCGATTCGCCCGCTGCGTCCCGATTGGGGAGTACCGGAACCGGGCCTACAGGGTAAAAAAGGATGTTCTCAACGAGTGGGGCGGACTGACAGTGAAGGACGGTTACCTTCAGCGAAGCGCGCGTCTGCCAGCATTCACAAACGCTGCTCGGTTCTACCGTTGGTTCAGAAAACTTAACGTTCGCTTACTTCGGAGCAACAACCCATGAAAACGAAACGCCGTTGTTGTCGATGCGACGGGAGAAAACTCGCCAGCAGACCAGAGCATGGCGGATGGACGAAATACATGCCGAAACGAACAGTCGGCAAGCTATGTTATCATTACTGCTCCAAGCAGTCTCACTTGCCAATTCGTGACGTACTCAATGACCACGGGGAAGGCCCCAAGAAGGAGCCAAACTATGAAACAGCCACCTATAACTGGTGTGCAAGATGTAATCGACGATCTGTTCACGCCGCCATAAGGCATGGCTTATCCCATATCCTGTTCATTACGAAATATACCGGCGTTGAAACGATAGGAGAATGCCATAAGGGGTGTTTCATCGTCGGCTACTACAAGATTGGGCAATTCACGAAAGTGCCGGACGAAAAATACGGTTGGCGATACGCCATTAAAGCTTCAGATATGCGTTTTGTTCCCATTAAGCACGCTTATCGATGGACGGTGAGGAATCTTCGATATGCTACCCAGCGCGTCCAGGGGAGGTTCCTTGATAAAATACTTGTGCAATTGAAGAAGCACGATGTCGCCAAGAAATACTGTCGTGAGGTAAAACGCCTAAACAGGCTAAAGTGCCAAAAGGGAAAGAGAGAGCCAATGCCATTTCTAAGTCGAAACTGGATCTTGCGAGGGGTCGCGTCTTGAAACTTGAAGACCGAGCCAATGACTGAGCCGATTGCCAATCGCGGGTTGTGGCAGCAGGCTTGGACACTGATTCGCGCCCAGCAGCGCGACGCGGTGGTCGGGCTGGTGGTGTCGCTGGCGGTGGTGGGCATCGGGTTGTATCTGCCGTGGCCGATGAAGGTGATCGTGGACTCGATTCTCACCGACAAGGCACCGCTGCCGGGCTGGTTGCCGTCGGACAAGGCGGTGGCGTTGGCGGCGGTGTGCGGGTTGTTGCTGGCGTTGAACTTCCTGCGGGGCGGACTGAGTGCGTGGAGCACGACGTTGCTGGTGCGGGCGGGCCTGCGGATGACGCACGAGTTGCGGTGCCGGTTGTACGAGCATTTACAGAAACTGTCGCTGGTGTTCCACGAACAGCGCGCCGTCGGCGATTCGATTTACCGGGTGACGTGGGACACGTACTCGATCCAAACCTTGTTCAACGGCGGGCTGCTGCCGCTGATCAATGCGGTGGTCACGCTTGCGGCCATGGTGGTGATCATGCTGCGGTTCGACGTGACGCTAACGTTGCTGGCGCTGGTCGTGGCCCCGGCGCTGGCGTTGACGATACGGTTCTACAACAAGCGCATCTCGGCGGTGTCCACCGAATATCACGACCGCGAGACCAAGGTGAGCGCGCTCATTCAGGAATCGCTCGCCGCAATCCGCACCATTCAGGCGTTCGCGCGTGAGGAGGAGGAGATCCGGCGGTTCGACCGCGGCGCGTCGCAGAGCGTGGACGCCAACGTGCGGATGACCAGGGTCCAAGTGATGTCGTCGTTCGTGGTCGGGTTGATCACGGCAGCCGGCACGGTGGCGATGATCTGGATCGGCGGTGTGCGCGTGTTGCAGGGCACGTTGACCGTCGGCGAATTGCTCGTGTTCATCGCGTATGTCGGGATGCTGTATGGCCCGATGAGCACGCTCAGCGGGATTGCCGCGGCGGTGCAGGGCGCGCTGACGCCGTTCCGCCGGGTCGTGGAGATTCTGGAGACGAACCCGGCCATCCGCGATTTGCCCGAAGCGAAGCCGCTCACGCATTGCGAGGGCGTGGTAAAGTTCGACAACGTGTGGTTCGGTTACGACCCGCAGAAGCCGGTGCTCAAGGGCGTGGATTTTGAGGGGCGACCCGGCCAGATGATTGCGTTGGTCGGGCCGAGCGGTGTCGGCAAGACGACGATGTTGAGTCTGTTGCTCCGTTTCTACGAGCCGCAAAAGGGCCGAGTGTTGGTGGATGGCCGGGATACGCGCGAGTTTCAATACCGCTCATTGCGCCGCCAGATCAGCATCGTGCCGCAAGAGCCGGTGTTGTTCTCGACCACGGTGCGGGAGAACATCGCCTATGGTCGTCCCGATGCGACGCTAGACGAAATTGTCGAGGCGGCCAAACAAGCCGAGGCACACGACTTCATCGAAGCGATGGCCCAAGGCTACGACACGCCGATCGGCGAGCGGGGTGTGCTGCTTTCGGGCGGACAACGGCAGCGGCTCGCGCTGGCGCGGGCATTCGTGAAGGGCTCGCCCATTCTGATTCTGGACGAGCCGACAGCGGCGTTGGACGCGGAAACCGAGGCGGCGGTGTTGCGCGCGCTGGAGCGGTTGCGCAAAGGTCGGACGATCTTCGTGGTGGCGCATCGGCTCTCGACCGTGCGTCAGGCCGATGTGCTGGTGGTCATGCACGACGGCCAGATCGTCGAGCGGGGGACGCACAACGAATTGGTCGCGCGTCACGGTCAGTATGCGCGGCTGTGCGAGTTGCAGTTTGGGGAGAAGGTGTAGCGGCGCTTCTGCGAAGCGGCGAAGAGACGGCCCCGACTCACAAAGTCGGCCTACAAGAAGGAAGATGAAGAAAGTCATCGTCACCAGCGGCTGGGGTGTGGGTTATCCGGAGGGCGGTGGGATGCAGTGGTTGAACCTGCATTACATCGCCGGGCTTCGGGCACTCGGCATCGAAGCGTTCTGGCTCGATATCCTCAACCCACCAAAACCCGGCTCAACTCGACCCATTGGGGAAATGGTCGAGGGCTTCCGCGCGCAGTGTGAGCGATTCGAACTCAGCGAGAATTGGACCGTTCTCTATGACGGAAAGAAAGTTTTTGGGATGACCGACAGCCTGCTGGTGGCGTTGTGCAGCGACTGCGATTTGCTGATCAATCTGTGCGGCGCGCTGAAGCAGGACGAATTGCTACGCCGGATCAAACGCCGGGCGTACTTCGATCTCGACCCCGGTTTCACCCAAATCTGGGCGGAGCAGTGGGACATGGACCTATCAAAGCACAATTTGTTCTTCACGGTCGGACTGAACCTCAACGACGCCGATTTCATCCCGCCCCGGCGGGACGGACTGGAATGGCAGACGTTTCTTCCGCCCATTGCTTTGGAGTACTGGCCCGTCCAGACGGATGCGCCGAAACGCCCATTCACGACCATCGGCCAATGGCGCGGGCAATACGCCGTGTGGCAGGACGCGATGTACGGCCCGAAGGCCGACGAGTTTCTGAAGTTCGTCGAACTGCCGCGCAAGACCACGCAGCCTTTGGAGTTGGCGCTGCTCATCCACGAGTCGGAGGAGGAAGACATCGCCAAGCTGCGGGCTGGCGGCTGGTCGCTGACAAATCCTTACGACGTTGCGGGCGGCTTGGACGGTTTTCGTGCGTATATTCAGCAATCGCGAGCGGAGTTCACCGTGGCCAAGAACGGTTACGTGAGATCACGCAGTGGTTGGTTCAGCGACCGCAGCACTTGTTATTTGGCTTCGGGCCGGCCCGTGCTCGTACAGGACACCGGCTTCAGCAAGCATTTGCCAATCGGACAAGGTCTGCTGACGTTCACGACGCTGGACGAAGCGGTACGCGGCATTGAAACGATCAATGCAAATTACGCGGCGCATTCCGCCGCTGCCCGCCGTCTCGCCGAAGAAAAGTTCGCCGCACCGAAAGTGTTGCAGTCGATTCTCGAACGCGCGCGAGTGGTTTGAGTCGGCGACGACGTTCAGACAATCTTGCCCGCAACGATTTCACAGTGTGCTGATTGCAGCGCCGCGTGGATTTGGCGCAGGAGTCCTTCCGCAGGATGTTGGAAAACGATCTCGATCTGGCCCAATCGAATGTCAGCGCGCGCGCGCACCACGCTCGACAGTCGCCGGATTTGTTCGGCGGCCCGTTCGAGGTAGGCGGCGTCTGAATTGTCGCGGACGGAGAGTTTCAGCATCGCCAGTTCAGGGCGTTCAGTTCGGTTCATGGAGCCATATCCTTTCCATCAGGTATGATGCTCCAGTTCTGTGACGGTTTCGTGACGATCTGTTTCCAAAAACGCAAATTCACGCCTCGGACTTTCGAGACACTCGACAAAGCTGTCACCCGCACGAGTCAAGCTTCGGGATTGGAGTCGCCGCTTCACTGGCCACGCTGGTTGCAGGTTTGACTTCGGTTATTTTGATATGTCTTGCCGCGTCGTCTTTTTGTCAGGCGCAACGATCATTGGAGCGGAACGGGGAAGGGCGCGAAAGAGGTGAAAGGCGCAAACGTGACGATGCGGCGTGTCCCCAAAACGCTCTCCTAAGAAGTGCTGCCGAAGATGGGCGCGTTGGAGGCGCAGAATCGCCGGGGAATCTGCAGCGGCTGCTCGAAGACGAACAGGTAGTCTGCCGTTACGAGCGGGCTGTAACGCAGTCAGTTCTTGCATCGGGGGCCGTGCGCTGGCAAAGATAAGCGTCGCATGAAAATCGAACACGTCGCCTTTAACATTCGCGATCCTGTCGCCGCGGCTGCATGGTACGTCAAACATCTCGGCATGCGGGTGGTGAGGAAATCCGGTGAGCCGACGTATACGCATTTCTTGGCGGATGCGGCGGGGCGCGCGGTCGTGGAGATCTACAACAACTCGAAAGCCGCCGTGCCCGATTATGCTTCGACCGATTCCCTCGTCCTTCACCTTGCGTTCGCGGTGGACGACATCCATGGTGCCCGTGAACGACTGCTGCAGGCCGGCGCGACGGCGGAAGGGGAGATCGCCCGCACTCCGACCGGCGACGAGATTGCCATGGTGCGCGATCCTTGGGGATTTGCGATTCAGCTCGTGAAACGCGCCATTCCGTTGGCGGGCTGATCAAAGCAGGCGTGGGCTTGCCGCAGCCGGGGATATTGTTCGGCGCTGCCGGTTGCCGATTTGATTTCGATGGCAGCACGATCACGCCGCTGGTGAACTGCTCCGCGAAGAATTGGCAAAGCCGAATTGAAGGCCAACCGACCGAACCGCTCGTTCGCGAGAACATGAAGGCCACGAAGAAGGCCGTGAGCCCAGCCCGATGATGGTAAGCCGTGAACCGAGAACCGGGAACTTTCAACCGGATCAGGTGAAACGCCCGCATATGATGCCGAATGCCTGCGCTGCAACTTGTCGATGGTCACTCACCACAATTCCATATCATTTCCCGCTCGCTGGCAATGTCGTCGAAGAACAACAGAAACATCAGCTTGAGGATCACCTCCGGATCGACCGACACGTTGCCGTTGTGCCCGTAGCAGGGAGCCACCTCGGCGCGCACGAAGGAAAAGTCCACCATCTCCTTGATTCGTCGCAGCGGATGATCGGGATGAACTCGTTTCTCCAGATTGACCTGATATGAAAACAAACCGCCCTGCGCTTGCTGTTGCCCCATCATGTCGGTCAGTGCCTCTTGGCCCCTTTCTACTCGACCCCGCTCAAACCGGAAGTAAAAGTCATTTGGACAGCACTCCCAATAGATCAGACCCCGGAACCTGCGCTGCTCGCTATGACGCTCGCCTACGGGACGAGGCGGATGCGGTAGCAACGGGCGGGCCAGCTTCTGGCGGTTTATGGGTCTATAGGCGTGGGCGACAAGAGGTGGATGCGGTAGTAGCGAGCGGGCATGTTCGTTGCGCCGCCAACGTCGAGGTAGTTTGTCGTGCCGAGACCTGAGCCTGGAATGGCAATTGCGGGGCTGAGATCGGTGAAGTTGTTGGAGTAGCTGCCGTCGGCGGCACCCGCAGCAACTTGAACAACGTAGTTGTCACCGCCGGCGGTTGTCCACGTGATGTCGATGTCGTTAGTTTGCGGCGTGATGCCGACCACGCTGAAGTAGGAGGCGTCCACGACGGTGCCGTTGTTGATGAACGAGGAATGGAAGTTGGTCGTGCCGTCCATGATGTCAATGATCCCGTTATTGACCACAGGGCCGTAGACCTCCAGCGTCGTGCCGTTGACCGCCCGCAGCGTGCCGTTGTTGGTCACACTGCCGGTGAATGTCAACACACCGCTGCTGTTGCGCTGGACGTACGAGACACCGGCCGGCAGGATCAGGTCCAGGCCGCTCTGAGCGTAAGATCCTGGCACTGCGAAAAACTGAACCTCAAAGGGATGAACGCCAGCCGTCAACGTCGCGCTGCCGCTCGCAGCTTGCGGCCAGCCGGAGCAGCCGCTCCCGTTGGTGACAACTAAGCTGCCGTCGATAAACAACAGGCTGCCACAGGCTGAGTTCAGGGAGAAGGTGTAGCTATTACTGCTTGCCACACTGAATGAGCCCGTTATGTCCGCGCCGAAGCCACCCAAACAGAATGGTTGCCAACTGTTTTCGATATAGCCGTAGACGCTGAAGGTGCCGAACGACACCGCAGTAGTACAAACCGATCCGACCAAGCCCGAGTAAGGCGCGCCGCCCCCAGAACTGCTGTAGTTGCTGTAAACGTTCACAGCGATCCCTCCATTTATGCTGGAATCGGCGACCACAGTGCCGCCGGGATCAACCAGCAAGCTTCCGTTGATCGTGCCCCAACCGTGCAGCAGGGCGTTCGCACCAATGCGCAAACCATCGGCAAACGAATGCACGCCACCCAGCAGACGGAACTCCGCCGTGTCCACGCCATCGCCGACGACAAACTGTTGCCCGTTGGTGACGGCGGTGCCGCGACTCTTCAGCAGACCGCCATTGAACTCGATCATGCTGTTGAGACCGTTGGTGAGGATCAGGCTGTCGGCAGCCACAGTGCCGCCGTTGAGGATGAGCTCGCCCTGGCCGGCTAGTCCAAGTACCAAGCTGCGGTTGCCGCCGGAGGAGTTCACGCTGCCGAAGTTGTTCACGATCAGGCCGCCTCCGCTGTCCACCTGCACGACGTTGTTGGAAGCGCTTGCCGTTTCGCCGACCACCATGTCGCTGCAGCCCCCGATGCACACGTAGCCGCCGTTGCTGATCACCAGACTGTTGCCCGAGCCATCCACGCCGACGTACGACGCATTGCTCAAAACCGAGCCGGGGCCGGTGACCAGCACGCTGTTGTTGAGGCTCAGGTTGTTGTAGATGCCGTTCCGGCCTATCGAGCAGCCGCTCACCACTTGGCCGCCATTGCTGATCACCAAGCTGTTGCCCGAGCTACCGTTGTAGCCGACGATCAGGCCGCCGCTCCAGACTGAGCCGGGGTCGGTGACAAGCATGCTGTTGGTGCCGCTGCTGGAATTGCAGCCCACACAACTCTCGTTGGCGGCCTCCACCTGGCCGCCACCGCTGATCACCAGGCTGTTGCCCGAGCCAGAGTAGCCGACGTACAGAGCATCCGCACCCGACCAGACCGAGCCGGGGTCGGTGACCAGCATCCAGTTGTTACTGCTGCTGGAGTTGTAGCCTATGTAGGTGTCTTCGCCGCCGTACATCTGGCCGCCATTGCTGATCACCAAGCTGTTGCCCGAGCCAGAGTAGCCGACGTACGACACCCAGGTATTGCTCCAGACCGAGCCGGGGTCGGTGACCAGCATCCAGTTGTTACTGCTGCTGGGATTGCAGCCCACGTAGCCGTAGGCGTCGTCCACCCAGCCGCCATCGCTGATCACTAGGTTGTTGCTCACGCCGGACTCGCCGACCAACAGGGACCAGCCGTTGGTCCAGGCCGAGCCGGGGCCGGTGACCAGCACACTGTTGTTGCCGCTGCTCGGGTTGTAGCCTATGTGGCCGTTTAAATAGATGATGGAGCCGCAGTAGGCGTTCACACACCCGCCGTTGCTGATCACCAGACTATTGCCCGCGCCACTGTAGCCGACGAACAGGTTGCTATGGTTGGTATGACTGTTCCAGAACGAGTTGGTGTCGGTGACCAGCACGCTGTTGTTGCTGCTGCTGACCTCGTAGCCCAAATAGCCGTCCCCGTTGGACAACACGCCGCTGTTCTGGATCAGCAACACATCGGCAATGGTGTTGGAGCCGACGAGGTAGTTGCCGGTCCAATTGCTGGTCACAGCGCTGATGATGTTCGTTTGGCAGTCGGCGGTGTACTGCGCCTCAGAGCGTCGGGGTCCGAGCACGAGGCCGGCGAGCAGTCCGATGATCAGACAATCGTGTCGCATTCGATGCACGGCTGCTATCCCTTCTTGGTGGTCAGAACTTCTGCGGGGTGAACATAGCACCTCACCTAACGAGGCTTAATATTAGTCCCGCGCCCGCGCCGACACAAGCAAAATCTTACTTGGTCGTCATTGGTTACGGCGACGGAGTCGATGCCGCATTGGTCGTCTCAACGCTGGTAAGCGTGGGAACGGCATTCGTGGCGTTGGCGACCGGCGTGTTGTTGTTGAAATACCATTGGCAACCCAAGGCCGCGCTCCTGCTGGCTACGACGGAGAGGCTGGTGATAATGGCCTGAAGCAGGCTCGGATCATCGGTAATACTTATGTGCGTTCATCTGTGAACTGGATGCTCTGCGAACCATGCGCTTCCACATCCGGGGCCAATCATTTACGGGACAGCCCGCGGTCGCGTTAGCCTATTCTGCACCTCGGCGTAATCAGGCTTGATCCGCAGCGCCTGCTTGTAGTGGTCGATTGCACTTTCGATACTGCCAGCTTGGCCTAAATAGCACGCATGCCGCCACCATCCCGACGCTCGCGTCGGCATACTTCAGTGGAGGTAGCGTTTACGTTTCATTTCCTCCTTGAAGCGCCTGCTCGATGTGTTTGGCGACGAAGTCCACGATCATCGGGTCGGACATAATCGGCGGCGAGAGTTCGTAGGTGACGCCAGGGAATTTCTTCAGTGTCTGCTCGAAGATGAAGGGTATGTCCTGCTGCAGATGCGAGCCCGGCACGAGGAAAAAGGCGTACCCGAAAATGTGGTTGCAACCCTTGGAAACCAGTTTTTTGATGGCCACAGGAATCAGCGGTTTGCCCAGTTCCATAAAGCAAGGCTCGATGTGCTCGTAGCCCAGCCGGTCGCGCAATTGCTCGACGAGATGCACCAAGATCTCGTTGCCCTCTTTGAGCCGCGAGCCGTGCGTGAACACGAGGAAACCTGTTTTTCGCAGCATCGCGTGCTAGTATAACATCGCATCGACGGAGGTCAAAAATGGTTTTGCTCGAATTCAGTATGTCGCCGCTCGGCAAAGGCGAGAGCGTCGGCCAGTACGTCGCCCGCCCGCTCGACATCATCGACAAGAGCGGACTCGACTATCGCACCCACGCGATGGGCACGGTGATCGAGGGCGATTGGGATGAAGTGTTCGGTGTGGTGAAGGAATGTTTCGAGGCAATGCGGAAGGATTGCAACCGCATCAGCGTCGCAATTAAAGTGGACTATCGCAAGGGTAAGACGGGTCGCCTGTCATCCAAGGTGGCCAGCGTCGAACGAAAGCTGGGTCGCAAACTCAAAACCATTTGAAGCCATGAACAACGAAATCAAACGGCAGTACGTCAATTACCTGTTCTTCAAGGTCGATCCGGCGTGGCGGCGGCTGGCGCGCCAGGAGCGCGAGATCAGCAAGGACGAGTTTGCCGTCGTTGTCAGCAACTGGAGAGTGAAATCTCTGATTATCCCGTTCACCACCGTCGGAACGCGCGCTGACACCGATTTCATGCTCTGGCGCATCAGCGAGCGGCTGGAAGATTTCACCGAGATGAGCACGCAATTGTTCCACACCGCGCTCGGCAAATGGTGCGCGACGCCGTACAGCTTTCTCGGCATGACCAAACGCTCGATGTATGTGGACAAGCACGAGCATCCCGGCAGCGAAGGCCGCCGGGGGCGCGTCGTGCCCGGCGAGAACAAATACATTTTCGTTTATCCGTTCTGGAAGACCACCGATTGGTATCAACTCCCCAAGGACGAACGTCAGCGAATGATGAACGTCCACATCGAGACCGGTCACCGTTACCCTGGCATCAAGATCAACACGATTTACAGTTTCGGTCTCGACGATCCCGAGTTCGTCGTCGCGTTCGAAGGCGACAAGCCCGAGGAGTTTATCGATCTGGTAATGGAAATGCGCGAGCACGAGGTGCGCAAGTACACGCTGCGCGACACACCGGTCTTCACCTGCATCCGCGGCAGCATCGGCGAAGTGCTGGCCACGCTGGGATGAAGTCGCAGAAGCGTAGCAGCACCGTTGGTGAGAATGTACCCGCGGATCCCCCGGTCGTTGGGCCGCAAGAATTGAGTGGAATTTAGTTCCGAAATCTGCTATCAAATACAGCAAGCGAGTAGCAGTTCATGTTAATCAGCGTCATCATTCCGACCTTGGGCGACGAAGTCCATTTGCCGGTGACACTTCGTCAATTGGCCGCTCACCCCGACGTTGAGCTGCTTGTCGTGGACGGAGGTTCGACCGACCGCACGGCGCAGATTGCGCAGCGGTTCACCCCCTATGTGTTCATCACGGCGGCCAACCGCGCTGAACAGATGAACCTCGGGGCGCGCCATGCGACGGGCGACATTCTGCTGTTTCTGCGCGCCGACTCGTTCCTGATGCCCGGCGCGTTGGACGAAATCCAGAGGCGCATCATCGGGGATGGCGCAGTCGGCGGTGCGTTCGACTTCGAGATTGATTCGTCGAGATGGTTCTCCAGGTTTGTGGCGAGGATTTCGAGCCGACGTGCGCGCGCTCTGAAACTGCCTCATGGCGATCAGGGGATCTTCGTTTGGCGGCAAGTTTTCGAGGTGCTCGGCGGTTTTCCGCGGATTCCGATTATGGAAGACATCGGGTTCGCCTGCCGTTTGCGGCGGGCGGGTCGCGTCACGTTTCTCCGGTCAGGACTCATCACCAGCAGCCAGCGATGGAGTGCGAACGGCGTGTTGAAAACCGCCTGCGTGAACTGGTGGCTGACGTTGCTGTTTTTTCTTCGTGTGCCGCCGCGGCATCTGCGGCGCATCCACGACGGGTGGCTGGTGAGCGGCAAGGCACAGCGCGGCCAGTCGGAATCGATCACGCCGCATCGGAAAAGTCTGCAGGGACAGTCCTAAGAGTGGGACGGGCGTCTCGCCCGTCAGCACGATACCGTTTGCCGGGCGGGTCGCCCGACTTGCTAATGCTGGTTTGCCACATCGATCAGCGAACGCAATCGCCCGAAGTTTGTCCGATTGAACGGAAACACGATCCGCTGCAAGTCCGCCAACTCCGGCTCGTTTTCCTCCTCGGGCAGCGGCTTGGAAGTCCGAAAGCGTACGCCATCGACGCAGATGTCGGCGAACCGCTCGTTCAAGGTGCGCAGCAATCCTTCCGTGACCGGATGTTTGACCCGCAACACCAATGCGTCCTTCACGTACCGACAGGAGTGGTAGTTGCTGTAGAAGCGCGTAATCTCGTCGCACGCTTCTTCGACATCGTCCGTAACCTTGAACAGCGCAAGGTCTTCCTTGCTGATCAAGTCGGCATCCAACAATTGGTCCTCGACGAATCGCCACCACGTCTTCCAATAATTCGCGCGCGGCCGGTCCATGAACACCAGCGGTTTGGGCTGGCTCTTGCCCGTTTGCATCAGCGTCAGTGCCTCAAACCCTTCATCGTGCGTGCCAAACCCGCCGGGGAACAGCACGATCGCGTCGCTCTCCTTCATGAAACAAAGCTTGCGCGTGAAAAAGTATTTGAACTGAATGAGCTTGCGGTCGCCGGCGATTTCGACGTTCGGCTCCTGCTCGAACGGCAGACGAATGTTCAGCCCGAAGCTGTCCTTGCGTCCCGCGCCGCGCTGAGCCGCGCCCATGATGCCCTCGCCGCCGCCCGTGATAACCATGAAACCGCGTTCGACAATGGCCTTGCTGAAGGCGACAGCCTGCTTGTACTCCGGCGCCTCCGGGCCGGTGCGCGACGAGCCGAACACCGTGACCTTCCGTCGGCCACGGTAGGGCGCAAAAACCTTCGAGGCGTACCGCAATTCCTTCAGCGCCGACGTGATGACCTTCACGTCGAGGCGGTTCGCCTTGTCGTCGATCAGCCGCAGCGCCGCCTCGATGATCTCGGCGACCAGATCGGCGTTCTCGCCGCTGCCCCCACCGACGCGGGACTGGACGAGCTGTTCGATGAGAGCCTGATCTTGTTTGGTCAGTGACATGTGAATGCGGACTCCTTGCGTTTGGTGGGGAGCACTGCTTGAGTCGAACTTCGAATCCGTCAAGAGTCGAGGGCCGACTGCAGCCTTGCGCCCCGCGCCGTGTTGTTCCCAATGCGCCGTATTGTAACCCCGATGCGGCAATTGTAAAGTTCCCTTTGCCCGCCTCTTTTGCGCCCACCTTTCTGCCTCAGTTAACTGGGACAGACTTCTACGCACGACACACTGGGAGACACCGGCTCAGACAAAACAGAAAAATTTCCGATTCCCTGCCGAGGCGACTAGGGGCATGAAACAGTGGTTGGATTGGGAGGTGCCGGAAACATCTCAGGACGGGTTGACGGGTTTTCCACCCATTCGACGTGCCCGTCCAGAAAGAGGAAGTTGCCCGACATTGGGGTGGCCGCATGCATTGAAATGGGATTCATTGAACTGATATTGGGAAAGTAAGCAGTGTTAGGGTCTCCGAGGGTCGGCCATAATGATAATGGTGGGCTATAGAATTCCGCCACGACTGCGACCTGAGTGTTGGTCAGATAAGGGCACGTGAGACGCGATCCCTGGATCCAGAAAATGCCGACTTGACTCGATCCACCGCCAATTGCAATGGCATAGGACCGCGCGTTTGTTACCGACCGTTTGTCATCGGGACACTGGAAGACTTTCGGCGTGGCGTAACCGCCGCTGATCAGTGCTGTGTCCCAAGTGGTCAGGCCCGTGTTGCTGCTCGCCGTGGGTACATGATTTTGGTGGTCGCCCGCATACGAGAGGATCGCAATCCCGATTTGATGGAGGTTGCTGCTGCAGGCGATGCGCCGGCCCTTCTCTCGCGCACCGTTCAGTGCGGGCAGCAGCAATCCCGCCAAGATGCCGATGATGGTAATGACTGTCAGCATTTCAATCAAGGTGAACCCAAATCCTCGACGCGCTCGCTTGGGATGCCTCATAGTGGTTTGCCCTTTCCTCAGAAGTTAGATACACTCCACCGAAGAATTCGTCAACTTCTTTCGCCATGATCCGCCCGCAAGTCGTCCGGGTCCAACCCTGAATCAGCAGGCGTGAGATCAAGCGCGCACGCCGTGCAAAAAACTTTTGGCGCCGTTTACAGATTCACCGCCGCGAGCACGTTTCCATTTTCGTCGAACACCACCGTGACCGCCGCGAACCCGCCCTCATTGACGCCACCCGCAGGCATCGGCGTGCGAAACCGCAGGTCGCGATAGCGCAGTACCGTGTGACCGTTCTCGCTCAACTTTTCCACCAGCGGAAATTCCGCAAACCAGCGAAACAGTTTCACCGCCGAAGTCGCTTCCGCCTTCGGCAGCAGTTTGTCGTCGTGAAACTGAACGAAAGTTTCGGTGTCCTTGCCGTTGATCCAATGGATTCGATCGGTCTCTGCACGGATGATCGTCCAGCGAAACGGCTTCATCGGCTGGGCAAACGCCGCCAGCATTTGCGTGCCGGGCGGTTTTGCCGCCGTGCGCAGTGCATCCCAATGCGATCCGCCGCAGACCAGGACGTAGGCGCCGACGATTGCCAATCCGACCGGAGCGGCAGCGGGCTGCCGTGCCCGGAGCATCGCCCACAACGCCAAGCCGAGCATCGCCCACACGTACGGATCGAGGATGAACACCCAGCTCAGCGCAAACCGCGCGTCGCTCAGCGGCCACAGCAGCATCGTGCCGTAGTTGGTAATCCAATCCAATGCAAGATGCGACGCGATGCCGGCGACCGAAGCGGCAAACAGCAGCCGGAAGTTTTTTCGTCCCGCGATGAGCCAGATCGCTCCCGCCACGAGCGCCGCCCAGAACGGCAGCAACAGCGCCGAATGCGTAAAGCTCCGGTGCCAGCGAAAGTAAATTTCGCTGCCCAGCGGTGCCATGAGGATGTCGATGTCGGGGAACTCGGCGGCGGCGATGGCCGTCCACAACGCCGCGCGCCCGCCGTGCTGCCGGAAGCCGCAGTACCCGATCAGTGCGCCCGTCAATCCATGGGTGATATTGTCCATTGCCGCCAATGATAGCACAACTCGTATGGGGATTATCCGCGACACGCCCTTGCATCCCATTGCCTTGAACTGCTGCGGTGAGCTGCATCGACGGGACTGATGGCGGCGATGCCCGACCTAAGTTCAATCGCGGGGATGCCACTGGTGATGCGACACGTTACAACCCTCACCCGGCTCGAAACTTTGAATACCGCGCGGTGTTTGTTGTCTAAGGAAATATGAAAAAACACATTCTTTTGTTGATTGTCATGGCGGCGGCGTTAACGGTGGGCGGCTCTCAAATGTTTTCGCAGGTGCCTCCTCCTCCTGCGCCGGGGCGGCCGGTCGGCTTGGCCGATATCAAGATGTTGGCGAAGACGGGCATCAGCGATGAGATTATTCTGAGCCAGATTCGGAATGCCCATGTTGTCTTCCATTTGACCACGGCCGAAATCCTCGATCTGAAGCAGAGCGGCGTGAGCGAGAAGGTGATCGATTTCATGATCAACACGCCGGAGACGGTTGGCAGTTGGGCAGCCGCACCGCCATCGTCGTCAGGCACGGTTGTCGAGGAAGCTGTGGCGGTTTCTCAACCGCCACCGCCGCCGGTTGTCGAGGAAGTCGTTCCCGCGCCGGGGCCGGACTACGTTTGGATTGTCGGTTCGTGGGGGTGGTACGGCGGACGATGGGTGTGGGTGAGAGGCCATTGGGCCGTGCCGCCGCGACGGGGGGCAGTGTGGGTGGCGTCACGTTGGGAACAGCATCGCGGTCGAGGCGTATGGATCGAGGGTCACTGGAGATAATCTGCGCGACGCGGCCACCATCAAAAGGCCGGCAATCGTGTTGAGCGCAGGGGGCAGTCCGCCTTTCATAATCATGATGGCGATAAAATAGGCCTGTCCACTTTTGCGTTCTCCAAGCCGCTGCCGCAGTCATTCGCGCGGGCGGTGGCGTTGAAGCCGGATTTCGCGATGGCGCATTACGACTGGGGTCTGACGTTCTACCGGGCCGGGCGGCTCGATCAAGCCGCCGACCACGTTGGGGAACCGTTGTGAATCAATCCCTACTACCAAGCTGCGGAACATAATCTTCTGGTCATCCTGCGCGAACAAGGTCGAGCGGTCCCGTGATCGTCGCCCGATGGTTGGCGTGGTTGACGTTGTCCCCAACCGAGCCAACTTTCGCGGCGTTGCCTTCGCCGTCGGATTTCACTATACTTGGCAGTGGCAAGATGAAAGCCGTCACCGGGGAACAAATCCGCGATCTTGATCAACGTACCATTGCCGCCGGCACGCCCGGCGAGGAGCTCATGGAACGCGCGGGTTACGCTGTCGCCAAGGCCGCCGCCGAATTTCTGAAGAAGGGCGACGCGCGTTCGGTCCTGTTGTTTGCCGGCAAAGGCAACAATGGCGGCGACGCCATTGTCGCCGCGCGGCATTTGGCGGGCGCGGGCTGCCATCCGACACTGATCCTGCTTTGCCAACGCGAAGAATTGCAGGGCGATCCGTTGCTGCATTTCCAGCGATTGGTCAGCGGCGTTGACGTCTTCGAAATGCCGGGCGTGAAACAAATGCAGGAGATCGCGGCTGAAGCCGGACCCGCGGTTGTCGTGGACGGTTTGCTGGGGACCGGTCTCAAAAGTGACGTGCGCGAGCCGTATGCGTCGGCGATTCGATTCATCAATCAACTGCAACTTCCCGTTGTGGCGATTGACATCCCGTCCGGCATCGACAGCGACACGGGAGCGGCACGCGGCGTGTGCATGCGCGCCGACGTGACGGTGACAATGGGATTGCCGAAGATTGGATTGCTACAGCCAGCGGCGGCGGATTACGTCGGCAGAATCGAGGTTGCCGACATCGGGTTTCCGCGCCAATTCGTTGAGGAAGTTCAGACCGCAGTTGATCTGCTCGTGGCCGCCGACGTGAAGCCATTGTTGCCGCGCCGACGGCCAACTGCACACAAAGGCGATTTTGGACATTTACTGATCGTTGCCGGTTCCGAAGGTTACACGGGCGCGCCTGTCCTCTGCGCTCACGCCGCTGCGCGAGCCGGAGCGGGATTGGTGACGCTTGCTGTGCCGCGCGCCATCTATTCCATTGTCGCGGCCAATTGTCCGCCGGAAATCATGCCGCAACCGCTGCAGTTCGAGCAGCTCGACGCGGCATTCCTGTCGGCATTCGACGCAGTCGCGGTCGGTCCAGGCCTTGGGCAACGGGCCGAAACGCAAAAGACGGTTGAGAAACTGGTGGCCGGCGGCGCGCTGCCGATGGTGATCGACGCGGATGCGTTGAATGCAGTCGCGCAGGATGTCGCCGTCCTGAAGAAATCGAAATCGCCGATTGTGTTGACGCCGCATCCCGGCGAGATGGGCCGGTTGATTGGCAAAACCGCCAAGGAAGTGCAAGCGCACCGGTGGGACATCGCACAAGTCTTCGCGCAGGAGCACGGTGTCGTCACGGTGCTCAAAGGCGCAGGCACGGTGGTGGCGGACAAATCGGGAAAGCTCTGGATCAATTCCACCGGCAATCCCGGCATGGCCAAGGGTGGCATGGGGGACGCGTTGACGGGAATGATCGGCGCGTTTTTGGCGCAGGGACTTTCGGCGTTGGATGCGGCGCGAGTGGGAGTGTTCCTGCACGGATTGGCCGGCGACGTTGCTCGCGAACGCTACGGCGAACAGGCGCTGCTGGCCGGCGATCTGATCTTGGGCCTGAGCGCCGCTTTTGCTGCACTGGACTAATCTTGGGGCGCGTGGCATATTCGGTGTTCGCAAGGAACGCCGGCGTAGCTCAATCGGCAGAGCAGCTGATTTGTAATCGTTGCGGACGTTTTTAGCCGGTGTTTACTCGTCTTTGCTGGAGTGAACAAAACCAATAACCATCGGGCTTTTTTGCATATTGGACGTTTACTCTCGTTTGCCTGAAGCCACTCAAATTCAGCCACGACATTGCAACAAAACATTGCAACACGGCTTTGCGCCTCTGCCGACGTTTCAACCGCCACGCCCATACTCACCTGCCTGTCATCGAATCTGACGCGGCGAAAGAATCTCTCCGCGGCTAAGTTTGAGCGGTGATCCGTGTGTCGGGAATTGGTGCATGCGACGAGATGATCCTGCTGGCGTTGCGCGGCCTTCACATCCTGGCACGAATTAAGGGCACTCATCGCATTGCAGCGACCGGCCGCGAAGACTGGTTGTTCTCTATTCTCGTGAAGCCCTCGTCTTTTCCGACGTTCGTGCTTTGGGTTCGGTAACAAGTTGTGAAAGATTAAACCCAAGTTTTCGAACGTGATAAAGGTGCCAGAGCGACAAAATCCAAGCAATACTGCCTTTATCAGCTATCTGCATTCCTCACCCAACACGGCTCACACCTGCGCACGATCATCTCGGCGTGTGGCCCAATCATGCCTTAATTATCCGGTTGCCGATGGCCGGATCTTTCGCCCACGACGGAATCAGTCCCCAGCGCATTTGCGTCAAGCGCGCAGGTCGATAACAGTGGCATAGCCTGCCCTGTTGGTGGGGCGAAGCTACCGACGAGCCGGCTCGCGGGCAAAGGGCTCCAAGAGATTGCGGCGAGAGAATCGTGTGTAGCCGGTGCGGGCCGTTCATCGCCTGCGGGTCGGTGAACTGGAACGAGCCGTCACTCAGTGTTTGGGCACCGCTCAGAGCCGTCGCTGTCCGAAGCGGAACCCTGATATTGAAAACGCAGCTTTTGCTTTGAATGCCGTTGGCGAATCCCGAGAATTGCCGCCCGAACCTTCGGAGACGACCTGGAACTGCGAGCCAGTGATGTCCAAGCTACTGCCGAGACTGAACTGCGAAGTGATCGGAGCAATCTGCGGGTGCCGGAGTCTGTGAACATCAGACCAATACCATACAACTCCGCGCTCGCAGGGAAGCCGCCGAAATCATGACCTCTTGTGACGAGCACCTGCCAATTCGGCAGGTGGGTCGTCGAGTGGCCAGCGCGGGTGCTGGTCAGCACACCGGTCTCCGTCCAGGAGCCGGTTGCAGGGTCGAACAGCTCTAAGCTGGTCAACCAACTGCAGCTGCCGCGACCCGCTACGATCAGCACCTTCCTGTTGGGTAGCAAAGTGGCTATGTAAGCGTTTTCTCTTGCGCGACAGGGTCTTCATTGGCTAGATCGGTTCGCATGAAATTCAAACTCATCCTGCCGCTGGTTGTTTTCACCGTTTTCGTCTCCAGCAAACCGGCTTTGGCTGCCGCGCAGCGTTACACGCCGCCGTCGTCGCCGCGCGTCACGTACAATTTCAATCCGGGCTGGAAGTTCATCCGCCAGGACGTGCCCGGCGCCCAAGCGGTGTCGTTTGACGACTCCTTATGGGAGACCGTCAGCACGCCGCATTCGTTCAACGATGTCGACTCGTTCCGCGTGATCATCGACCACAGCGGCGGCGATCGGGGCACGTACAAGGGCCTGAGCTGGTATCGGAAACATTTCAAGCTCCCGGCCGAGGCCGCGGGGTCGAAAGTGTTCATCGAGTTCGAGGGCATGCGCCAGGCCGGAGACATCTATTTCAATGGCAAACCCTTCGGTCTGTATGAGAACGGCATATCGGGTTACGGCGTGGACATCACGTCCGCAGCGGTGTTCGGCGACCAGGACAACGTGCTGGCGGTGAATGTGGACAACCGCACGAGCTACAAGGAGCGGGCCACCGACACCATGTACCGATGGAACGCCAACGATTTCAACCCCGACCACGGCGGGATCAACCGGCGAGTGTGGCTGCACCTCACGGGGAAGATCTACCAGACTCTGCCGCTGTATGAGGGACTGAGGACGACCGGCACGTATATCTACGGCCGCAACTACAACATCGCGGGCAGTACCTGCGACGTCACCGTCGAATCGCAGGTTCACAATGCCACAGCCGACCGGAGGGTCCCTCAGGCGACCGTCACGCTGTCGTGCGCGGTCGTCGATAAGGACGGCCTGCTCCGTGCCACGTTCCAAGGCGACGGCGTCGTTATGTTGTCCGGCGAGAAGAAGGTGTTGACTGCCACCGGCCCGCTGGCCAATGCCCGATTCTGGAGCACCGACGATCCCTATTTGTACGACGTCTACACGATCCTGACTGTCGATGGAAAAGTCGTCGACGTCAACAAGGTGACGACGGGTTTCCGCAAGACGGAGTTCAAGGGCAGCACCGGCACGGGCGGCGTTTTTATCAATGACAAGTTCGTCTATCTCAAGGGATTTGCCCAGCGCTCCAGCGACGAATGGGCCGGCGTCGGCGCGGGATATCCGGATTGGATGCACGATTTCAGTGCCCAGATGCTCCGCGATTGCAACGGCAATTACCAGCGCTGGATGCACGTGGCGCCGCAGAAGGTGGATGTTGAAGCGTATGACCGGTTCGGTATCGTCGAGGTTGCGCCCGGCGGCGACAAGGAAGAAGATGCGCAAGGCCGCCAATGGGAGCAGCGCGTGGAGGTCATGCGCGACACCATCATCTACCTCCGCAACAACCCCAGCGTGCTCTTCTGGGAGGCGGGGAACACTGGAGTCACTGCAGCCCAGATGCAGCAAATGGTGGCCCTGCGTAAGGAATTGGACCCGCACGGCGGGCGGGTCATGGGGTGCCGCTCGCTGAGGGATCCGGGAGCCGTGGAAGTTACGGAGTGGTTCGGCACCATGCTCGGCGGGCCATACAGCGCCCAGATGCGCGACCAGGCTCCCCTCATCGAGACCGAGGATTTCCGCGATGAAGGTGCCCGCCGCTTCTGGGATGACTATTCTCCACCTTATTTCGGATTCAAGAAGGGGCCGAACGATACATGGAACTACAATTCCGAGACCTTCGCCCTGGCGCAGGTCAGGCGATATTGGTCGTTCTGGTCCAACCGCATTTCCAACACCGACCCTGAGCGTTCCAAGTGGTCAGCCTACGCATCCATCTATTTCAACGATTCCGACGCTGACGGCCGGCAGGATTCCAGCGAGGTCTGCCGCGTCAGCGGCAAGATCGACGCCGTGCGCCTGCCCAAGGAAGCTTATTTCGCCGAGCGCGTGATGCAGAACGAAAAGCCGGACATCCACATCATCGGACATTGGACCTACCCGGCCAACACGACCAAGACGATGAATGTCATCGCCAACAATGTGGACAGCGTCGAATTCTTCGTGAACGGCACGTCCCGTGGCAAGGTGACCGAGCCGCAGAACGGCTACCTTTATGCTTTCCGGGACATCGCGTTCACACCCGGCACGATCAAAGCCGTCGGCTACAAAGGCGGCGTTGCCGTGACACAGCACGAACTGAAGACCGCCGGCGCTCCCGCCGCGATCAAGCTCACCCTGCACACCGCTCCGGGGGGCGTGCGCGCCGACGGCGAAGATGTCGCTCTGATCGACTTTGAAGTCGTTGACGCCAGCGGCGAGCGTTGCCCGACCGACGACGCCCGCGTTGATTTCACCTGGAATTCAGTGGGGAGGACGGTTTCGGCCACCGGCCCGGCCATCTGGCGCGGCGGCTATAACTCCGGCAGGACCAACTCCACCAACAACCTTTACCTCAACACCGAGTGCGGCATCAACCGCGTGGCCATGCGCTCGACTCTGATGCCGGGGACGATCGTGGTGACGGCCAAGCGCGAAGGCTTGCAGCCCGGGACGATCACGTTCGACTCCAAACCGGTTGCGATCGAGGATGGTCTGACGCAGGAAATGCCGCCGCAGTTGCCCGGACCGCTGGCCGAAGTCCGTGCACCCCGCTGACGCGAAATACATCCGAAATCGAGCACCCTAGCGCGTAAACCTTCAGCCAAGCAAACTCCACTCGAACAAAAGGAATACCACCCAATGAAAACTCTATTGCGATTCGCCCTGCTGACTTGCCTGCCACTGCAGTTGCGGGCCGCCCAGCCATATAGGGAGATCATCATGCCGACGGTCGCCCAAGTCGCCGCCTCCTTTCCACATCCGCCGAAGGAATACAGCGCCATCCACTGGGCCATTTGGGGAGGCCCGCAAAACAAGCAGCGTATCATCTCGGACATCGACAAGATCGCCGCCAATGGCGGCGGCGTTTACATGATCAACAACTCGCGCGGCGTGCAGCCCAAGTATCTCTCGCCCGAGTATATGGATCTGGTGAAGACCGTCGTCCAAGAGTGCAAGAAACGCGGCATGAAAGTCTGGATTGAAGGCGACTGCGGTTATCCCGACGGATTCGCCGGCGGCCTGATCAGCAGGGACTATCCGCAGTTAGGCATGCAAGGCATCGTCTCCGACGCGCACTGCACCGTCGCCGCCGGCCAGACGCTCGATATTCCACTGCCCGTTGATACGCTGGGCATTGTAGCTTATCTGCGCCCCGAAGCGGCGGCACCGGCTGCGGACACGCCCGCGCCGGCGGTCAGGCAGTTCCCGCTGCCTGCTGACGGAATCTTCAAATATCAGGTGCCAAGGGGCGGCGGGGGACAGCTAACGGTTCAGTTGCCCAACGCCGACGTGCGCTACAGCCTTTCGGTCGGCGAGCCGTTCACTATCCCGGTGCCCCCTGGTACGAAGGGCATCTTCCTCGGCGGCGGCGGCGGGCGTGGTGGACGCGGAGGTGGAGGTGCGCAGGAGGGCACGGTGGTGCCGCTGCCCGCTGACGGACAACTCAAATGGACGGCGCCCGCGGGCACGGGGTCGTGGGAGCTAACTTTTATCCGACACGCTTACCGCAGTTCGCCCACACGCAACGACAATGGGGACGACGGCGGCGCCACCAAGGACAGCCTCTACACGCTGATCGACTATCTGGATCCCGTGGCAACTGAGACCTATCTGAAACTCATTTACGGAGCCTACGAGAAGGCGGTCGGCGACGAGTTCGGCAAAACCGTCCTCGGTTTCCGCGCCGACGAGACCGACTACACCGGCGTCAGCCCTTGGACGCCCAAGCTGCTCGAAACGTTTCAAAAGGTAAAAGGCTACGACTTCAAACCCTACATCCCCCTGATCTTCGGCGGCAGGATGACGCCTGAAGCGCAACGCGCCAAGGCGGACTACTGGGACGTGTGGAGCAGCATGTTTCGCGACAATTTCTACAAGCACCTGGAAACCTGGTGTACGGCCCGCAAAATGGAATTCATGATCCATCTCAATCATGAAGAGCTGATGATGGCGGGGGGCGGAGACATGATCAAAAACGAAGGCTCCTTCTGGCGCGACATGCGCTATGTCGGCGTCCCCGGCATTGATAATCTCAACCAGATTAGACCGGGAATCATCGCTGATTTCCCCAAGATCGCCGCCTCGGCCGCCCACGTTAATGGCCGTCCCCAAGTGTGGGAGGAAGAGGGCGGCGGGACGGGCGCGGACGGGAAGTTCGTCGCCGACTACAACCTCGTCCACGGAGTCAACTTCATGAACATCCGCGGCCTCAACTCCGACGCTGGCGCGGAAATCGGTCATTACGTAAGCCGCGCCCAATACCTACTGGTGGTCGGGCGCCCGGCCGCGCAGGTCGTTTACTTTCACCCGACGGATAGCATGTGGATGAATGACAAGGAATCCGACGACGTGACGCTGAAGCTGGTGAACCAGTTGCTGGAGCATCAGATCGACTTCGATCACATTGACTCGGATGAGCTGGCCTCCGTCCTCACCCTCAAAGGAGCCGGATTGAAAAACCTGAGCGGGCAGGTCTATCGGGGCGTCATCGTCCCGACCTCCACCGTCATCACCAAGGCCGTGCTGGAGCGCCTGCGGAAATTCGCCGCCGCCGGCGGCAAGGTCGTCTTCGTCGGCCGCACCCCGTCAATGGTGGTAGACCGGACTTTCCTGCATGCCGGGGGCCCGCCGGACCTGAGCTTTGCCACACTCGAGCCGGCGGCGGAAATCACCGACCGCGTCGTCGCCGCGCTGCCGCCGCCGGACGTCAAACTCGACACCCCCTGCCCGGCGGTCAAGTACATCCATCGCAGCTTGAAAGACGGGGAAGTGTATTTCTTCTTCAACGACTCCAACCAGGCCCAGACGCGCACCGCGACGCTGGCCGGCAAGGGTCAGGTTCAAGTCTGGGACGCGGCCAGCGGGAAGATTCAACCGCTGGAGGGCGTCGCCACAGCGGCGGGTAGCGTGGCTGTGCCGCTGTCGCTTGCGAGTCACGAAGCGCGCTTCATCGTGATCGGTGGCACGCTCTGAAAATCGGCGCTCGAAGCTCAACTCAGTCTGGGAGGACGATCCTCGACAACTGCGCTTGGGAGACTATGGGGTTTTGGCAGCCACCGCGCTGAGGCGCTCGGCGTTGGCTTTCATCGCACTCAAATAGTCGCCCTTGTCTGGCTGGCTCGCGCAGGTTTCGAAAGCGACAGGCTCGACACCCATTTTCTGCAGCCGTGCCGCCACAGCCGGCAGCGGGTCTTCCTCCCAGATCATGATCTTGCCGGGATGTTGGGTGTGGAGCTTCTCGAATTTCTGCCACTCTTCGTCGGAGGGCATTTCGTCAGGTTCCCAGTGGACGTTCTCCAGGTTCCAGCCATAGCGACGGGCGGCGTAATGATAAACCGGATGCGAGGCAAGCAGCGGCGCGTTGCCGAGGGGCGCGGACGCGCGTTCAAGGGCGGCGTCCACATCGTCCAGATCCTTGTTGAGCGATCGCAGATTCTCGTCGAACTCCTTCGTTGCTGCAGGCTCAAGTCGGACAAGTTCATCGCGAATGGACTGCGCCTGCAGCTTGGCCTGGCGCGGGTCCATCCAGGTATTGAAGTCCGTCAGCCCGTGGCTGTGCAGGCCCTCCTTGCCGTGGCTGTGGGTGACGACCTCGCCGTTGGTCATATAGCGATCCGCAAAAGAGGCGGAAGTCACGACTTGTTTGGCGAGTGGCAATACGCTCGTCAGCCGCCATTTCTCGTAGTCCGCGCCGTTGAGGAGAATCACGTCGGCCTGCTGATATTGCCGGACTCCCTTCGCGTCCGGTTTCCAGAACGACGGGTCCACATCGGGAGGAATCGGGAAGACAATCTCGCAGTGATCGCCGGCGATGCGCCGGGTGAAATACCACAGCGGATAGTTGACGACCGCCACGCGCGGCTTCGTGCCAACCCCGCGCGGCGAGGCTGGCGCGCCGCCCTGCGCCGCGGAATTGGCCGCGATGACCTGCCCGCTGGAGATGCCAAATTTGCCGATGACCAGCCAGGTCATCCCCGCCGCAATCGCAACGCCAGCGCCCACGACCATGATGATTTCCGCCGCCTGCATCCCGAAGGTCATCCAGCGCGCGCAACCAATCTTGAACATCGTCTCCATCTCGCCGCGGCGCAGGCGCAGCGATAGCAGCACAACCAACGCGAGCAACAAGGCCATCGCGCCGCCAACCAGCACCGCTTGGCTGTCGAAAAACCGCTTCACGCGAAACACAAGGTCGAGCGTCTCGGATATGACCTGCTTCGGTACCAGCAATTGCACCATCGCCTTGGGATTTTCGTAACGCCCGCGCAAGATCGTGGCCGACTTCGAGTCCCGTGGCACGACAATAATCGCGCTGACGGGGTACGTTCCCTCGTCGCCGTGCACATGGAAAAGGTCCATGTTTTGCTCGGTGATTTCCTGAAACGGCAGCACGGCGTCGCTCGCCGTCACATTAGTCGCATTGCGCCCGAGGAGCATGTTCGGGTCCACCGTCGTCACGTCCGCGTGTCCGTGCATGAGACCGAGAATCATCCACTCCGTCTTGTAATCCGTGAATATCGCTCCGTCATCCGCCGTGCCGGTCGGCGCGAGGACGCCTTTGATCACCATGTTGACCGGATACGAGCCGGCGAGATCGAACACATTTTCCGGATCACTCGGGAGCTTGTCCCCGGGCTTCAGGGCCAGTTTCTCCGCCACGGTCGCCCCGAGCACGCAATCGGCCACCCGCGTCAGGCCCTCGCCCTGCGCGACACGCAAGCCGCGGAAGTCGAAATATTCCAACGACGTCCCTACGATTGGAAGTCCGCGCGCCGCGTGTTTTTCCAGGATTGGAATGCCGAGAGCCAGGCCGCTGCTGTTGATCGCAGCGACATCGCTCATCGTCAGATCGCGCGCGGGCGTGCCGCGGAAGTAAAGGGCGTGGAGGACGAGGTCAAGCCTGCTGCCCGGCGCGCCCGCGACCAAGGGCGTCGCCTGCGCGCGCGCCAGCAGGCCGCGCTGGTAATTGCGAACGAGCAGATTCACCGCCAGAGGCAGAAAAACCCCGACGGCAATGCTGAAGACCATGATGGCCGTCTTGATCTTGTTGAATCGCAGATACCGCAGGGCGAGAAACAGAACATTTTTCATCGGGGGACTCCCGCCGCGAAATCGCGGCAGTTGATGACGCGCGGGAAACGCGCGGCGATTTCCGTGTCGTGGGTCACCATCACCAGCGTCGCGCCGGAGCGCTCGACTTGCTGGAAAAGCATGTCCACGACCCGCCCCTTCGCCGAGGGATCGAGCTGGCCGGTCGGCTCGTCGGCCAGTAGCAGCGGCGGCTGGGGCAACATCGCGCGGCAGATGGCCGCGCGTTGCTTTTCGCCCTGCGAAAGACGGTGGGGGAAAGCCCGCAGCCGGTGCGTGATGCCGGTGTCCCGCGCCAGTTGTTCCAGCCGGCGCACCACCTCTGACGTCAAACGCAGCGCGGGATTGAGGCGGTACGGCAGAAGAATGTTTTCAAAAACATCAAGATAGCCGACCAGCTCGAAGTTCTGAAAAGCCAGTCCAATTTGCGCCACGCGGAACGCGCGGCGCGCGGCGTCGCCCAGCGCGTTCATCTCGCGGCCCCCCACGCGGATGGTTCCGCGCGCTGGCGACAAGATCCCGCAGATCAGATGCAACAGCGTGGTCTTGCCGGATCCGCTCGGCCCGACGATCGCGACGCGCTCCGCGACGGCGATCTTGAGCGACGGAACGGCGAGGCGGAAATCGGAACGCGGGAAGCGAAATTCAAGATCGGAAATTGTGATCATAGTTCTCGCAAAAGCACTGCGCTCTTCACTTGGCTTTGCCGGGAGACGCTCATGGCTGTTATCTTCCACGAGCCGTCGGCGGGTTCAATTTCGAAATCGGCCGAATATTCGTTGACGCGCGTGTGGATGTGGCCCCAGTGCTCGACGGTTCCCTCGACCTGCCAGATCAGGCGCTCGGCGAAACCGTTCTTGCTTTTGCCCGCCGCCGGCTCGGTCTTGATAACTTTGACCTCTTGCACGCGCGCGACGGCGCCGCCCTGCTCCTGCATGATGAGGCCCTGTTTGATCTTCAGATACAAATCCGCCAGCAAATCGCCCTGAACACTTCGCGCCAGCGCGTCGTAGATGTCCGACTCGCTGTGATAGTCGAACGCGCGATAGACATTGCGCAGCAGCGATTCGGCAACCGCCTCGCGCGATTTCTCGCCCGTAGAAATCGCGGTGACCGCCGGCAGTGGCGGCGCGCCGGGATTGTCCCATTTGAAAACGGGGTTGAGCGGATAGAACGTGAACCGCGATCCCTTGTCATAGGCGAATATCACGGCGGGGGCCGCGAGCATTTCGTCTTTGAACAGCGTCCACGTCAACTCCACATGGCCCGGCGCGCCCTTGGTCGAATACGTCAGGATCGCGCCAACGCGCGCGGTCCAAGCGCTCAGCCGCTGCGGCTCGGCGCTCATCGCGAAATCCCTGAAATCCACTCCGTAAAAATCCAGCCGGCGCAGTTTTGGCTTCACCACCACGCCGTCAATCTTCAATTCGTTGTTTCCCGTGAAAAATTTCTCCAGCGTCCCGCGCGCCGCGCTCTGCTCCGATACCTCGAGAAAATCCGGGCTCGCGCGCTCGACTGGCTGCCACATTTCGAGCGTCAGCAGCGGCATCAGAATTTCGACGCGAACTTCCTCATTCTCGATATAGACGAAGATGTACGTGGCCGAATAGCTGCTGATACCCATGCTCTGCTGCTGCTGCTTCTCCTCGCGCGCCTTTTCATCCGCGTCACCGGCCGTCACCGGCCGCGAAGTCTCATTCCAATCGAACGCGACCGTCACGACGTTTTCATCGCCGGGGATGCGAACCGCCGGCTCGGGTGGAAGGCCCTCGCGCGTCACCACCAAATCCACCAGGGCGGGAATCACGGCCGCATTCCCGCCAAAATGGTGTTGAAACGTGAGATGGGTCGGTGGCTTCGCCAACGGATATTCGACGCTATAGACAATGGTCGTGGACATCAAATCCGTCACCAGCAGCCCTTCCGCCGGCAGTGCGGGCACCTCTGCCTTAACGACCTTGCCTTCGAGCCGGTTGCCGTCCGCGTCCCGGACTATCAGGCCATCGAGCACATACCTTCTGTGCTTCTCGGCCGAGCTCCTGATGTCCGCGGTGGCGACGCGCGATTGCGCGTTGACATAGATTCCGTACACGGGCAGAAAATCTTCCGGCATCACCGCAATCTTCATTTCCAACCGGTCGCGATGAACCAGGGCCTGGCACGAGATGAGCGAAATCGGGTGCGCCCGCAGCGACGGCGCGGCCAGCAGCAGGCAAAGCATGGCCGCACGGCGCATCGCGGCTGCCCAAGCCGGGAAATTCGCCGTCCCTTTTTTCCAGTGGTTGGGAAACGAGGTTTGCATCTGTTCAACTGATGTCGCAGTGCTTTAGTGCAGCGGTACTGGATAGACTCGCGGTTTGCAAGCCGGAACGCTTGCACAAGCCCGCGGTTTGCCAGATCACGAAGGCAAATTCTTCGCATTTTTTCCGAGCTGCCAAATACGTTAAATCACCTTGTCATCGTTGGCGATTCTCCACGTCTCGCATTTGTCTGACGAGGAAGCGAATTCTCGGTAGTGGTACAGTTTGAAATTCATCCCAACAACCCCACGATTTCCTCGATGCTCCAAATGTGATCGGAAACACCTGCCGCCATTGCTGGGGTGCATCGCGAGGTTTGATGGATTCGGGCAAAATTGTAGTGCATGAAGTGCAGGGCGACAGCGGCTTCGTGATTTTCCAGCTTCTTTGAAAAGGCGTTTGTAAATCGCGTAAACCGACGCATGCTCATTCGCATCGTGAGGTTTTGCCGCTCTGTGAAGCTGGTGGAAACGTGTTCAAAGGCTGGATTGCCTCGGATGACGGTCTTTCGCGCTCCCATGCACTGAGCGGGACTGTAACGCGCTTCTCCGGCCTTTGGTTCTTCGCCGTACAACTTGACCAGCATCGCATAGTCAATCTCGCACCCAAAGGCGTCCTCGACCGCGCTCAGGTACGCTTTGTGGCCATCCGTCGTGAGTTGGACGCGAGAAGTCAAACGGCTCTTGAGATCGTGAATGAAGTGGTAAGCGTCAGAGCCCTCTCTACAACTGAGGGCGTGGGACGAACTCGTCAGTCAGTTCGGGAAGGCAAGGTCCTTCTGAGCCGTTTGTGCCAACATAGCTTGGTAGCACGAGCATTTCTTACCCCAGAACCTCAGTTTGATTTCAGAGCTGGACGACTTTCTTGACCATATAGGGTCCTCCGGGGTGTTTGGGCGTGTTGTCGAAGGTCCACTTCCGTCGCTTCATCCGTCGGTTCCAAGCGAGAAGTGTTTCCGGTCGGACGATGGTCATGACCTCGGCCAGGCGGTTTTTGATGGGGAGGCCGAACCGCACCAAGATACGGCGGTCAGCTTCGGTCAAGGGCACCCGTCTGCCCAACTTGCCACGCAGGATCTTGTTCTCCTGCCGCAGAAAGTCAATCACTTTGGCCAGATCCTCGCTGAAAAGCTTTTGGCTTGTGGTAATCAGTGGAGCGGCAGAATGCCATGCCCAGTGGGTATATGAATTGACGGGCTAGGGATCAGACAAAAAAGCAACACAGGCCCGTTAGATCAGGCGTATGAGTTTTTACATAGCACAGGGCACTGCCCCCGGCACAATTTGTCGCTCTTCTTCAGGGATTACGCGAACAATTCGCCGGCTTCCCGCATCAGCTGCGCAATGGGCAGGCCGTGCGGACACGCCCTTTCTGCCGCCGCGTAGTCAAAACCTGCCAAGCCGCGCCGCGCGCTTTCTGGCAATTGATGGAATACCGTTCTCGCCAGTTCGTGGTCGCCGTACGAACGATGATACATGAGCGCTCGCATCACGTCACCGACCGGGAGTTGATGCTTGAGCGCGGTTTCGCATAACTGCGTGCAGCCGGCGCAATAGCCTGACCGAGTTTCGGTGGCATATTGCCGCAGCGCTGCGTGATCCGCCGCCGTCAGACTCGTTTGGTCCAATGCCGCCGCGACGTTCGACTGGAGAATGGTCGTATTCAGCATTTTTGAGCAAATGGTGGCGATTTGCGGATTCTCCCAGACGGCTTTGAGCTTGGCTTGTTGCTGGGTGAAGCCGCGCTGTATGAAATGACCGCCCAGTTTCAGGTCCGCATCGGTTTCCGTCCCAATCGGGCTTCTGCTCTGGGTCTTCATGGCGATCAGGCCGATGCCGGCCTTCGTGGCGGCGTCCACCGCCGCTTTCATAGCGTCGGCGTGCATGAGGCGGAAGTCGTATTTGAGCATGACGCCGTCAATCCATCCCAGCTTCGCAGCCTCCTGCAGGCAATTTTCCATGTCGGCATGGGTACTGAACCCGAAGAACCGGATTTTCTTGTCGGCTTTCGCCTTCTCCACCCAGACCTTCAATTCGTCATTCAACGAACTGGTGTTGTTGATCCCATGCAGGAAATAGAGGTCAACATAATCGGTTTTGAGCCGCTCCAGCGATTGATTCAGCCCCGGGGTCATACCGCCGCCGTCGTATTTGGTCGCCAAAAACACCTCTCGCCGGGCCTGTGGATTGTTCTCCAGATACATCCCGATACCCCGCTCGCTCTTGCCGCCGTTCGCACCGCCCGACGTGTCCCAGTAGGTCACACCCCAGTCCAGCGCCTGTTTGAAAATGAGCTGATTGGATTCAGTGTCAAAGTCGCCGGCAAGGCCAAGGATGGATACCTGCGCACCCGAGCGCCCGAACGGCCGGTTGGGAATTTTCTTAGCCGCCGTGACCGGCGTAGTGGCGGAGAGATTTGACTGGGCGAAAGCCCGGCCGGCGCAGACCATGGACCCGGCGCCCAGAACGCCGAGGATCTTGACGAATTCACGGCGCGAAAGGTGACTTTCTTTCATACGAAATCTCCTTTATGAGTTCGTGCCAGCAACCGACGCAGGCCGTTTCTGTCGATTCTCCTTTCCCTCGTCAACTTTGCAAGCCTCTTTTCGATTTGCATACCACGTTCGCTTTGTTGCCGGCACCGTATCTCCACTCGCTCGCCATGCTCCCATGTTGCGACGGCGAACCTCTCCCCGGCAGAGGTTGCAGCCCCTTGAGGGCAACATTACACCGCCCACCTTGTGCTTGGAAGCCGCGACTACCCGCCCCCGAGATCGCTCCCTTGATCTACGCCTTGTCGCAGCACTTGCACCTGCCGCCACACACCATCTTGACTCCGATAAGCACCAAGAGAATCGGCCACGTGACTTGGACGACCCGTGGGCTTAACACATTGAACGCGCCCAACAGGAACGTGAGACCGATTAACGCGATGAACAACCCAACCATTTTGTGACAGGGACAGCAACATTTCTTTTCGGACGCTTGCGATGTTTCCATGGCCAACTCCTTTCAACAGGATGATTGTTGAGACAGTTTGTTCCTCTTCATTTTCGCCCGTTCTCCCATTTGGCGACGACGAAGTTCCGGCCTTCGTAAATTGCCGCCCCCTTACGGCGGCACCGATCCACGATTTCTTTAACGAGTGGATGTTGCTTGCTACGCTTCATAACGGCCAAAACCCGGTGATTGCGACGATGATTAGGGACAGGATAGGCAGTTTGCATTTCCCCTCCAGTATGGCGGCATCTGTGCTACCCATCCGTGCCAAGTTCGGGATCGCTGAAATGGAGTTTGTTACGAAGCGTATTCGGGAGCATGGAGCTTAAACTTTTGTGATTGCTAAGGAGCGCAATTCCCCTGCATAAGTAGTGACGCCCATAAGCAATATTCTCGGAATCTCCGACAAGTACCGCCGCCAGTCCCAACGCGCGTGGTTGGCGGGAATACCGGCTACCTGCCAAGTCAAGGGTGAGGAGGTATGGGCGCATCCGTTTCCGCCTCGGCCCTGCTTTTTACTGGTGGCTGGTGCAGAATCGTTGCCAGCGCTTTTAGCCTGTGTTTACTCGTCTTTGCTGGAGTGAACAAAACCCAATAGCCATTGGAGTTTCCTGCATGTTGAACGTTTGCTGGCGTTTGCCTGAAACCACTCAAATTCAGCCGCGACATTGCAACAAAACATTGCAACACATAATTCACACACCACGGCACGCCACAAGTCTTCACCCATAGTGAGCTTGCAACTCTGTACCCGCTCTTGACATGGGTGGGATTTCCCACCATATTACCGCCATGCCAACGACTATTATGCGGCGACGGAAACCAGCCCGCGGTATCACCGTGGTCGCTGACTACGACGTGGCCGCCGACGCCAAGAAGCGGATTAGCCTGCGGAACGCCAAGACGAAGTATTTCCGCGTCAAGGCGCTCTCCAACGGCTGTTTTCTGCTGGAACCGCGAGTGCTGGTCGCGTTAGACGCCATACCGGCCCGGACGCGCAAGATGCTGGATCAATCCGTCAAGAACTTGAAAGACGGGGTCGCCTCACCGCCGATTGACCTGACACCATTTCTGAAGGAGTAAGGGCGGCGTGGCATTCCGTATCCGCATGGGTGTGCCGGAGATGGAGGCGTATTGGAACGACATCTCAACCCGTAAACTCGCCAGCAAGCTCGACAAGGACGAGGAGAAATTCTTCAAGAAACTTGTCAAGACTCTGAGATTTCTCGGTCAGAACCCGCGCCATCCGGGGTTGGAGTCGCATGAGATAGACGACCTGACAAGGAAGCGCGGAATCAAGATTTTCCAATCCTATCTGGAAAACAACACTCCGGCGGCGGGGCGATTGTTTGGGGCTTACGGGCCGGAGAAAGGGGACATCACGATTCTGGCCATTGAGCCGCATCCTGAAGACCAGAAGCGCGGGGCTTATCAGCGAATCAAGTTGTCCACCTTGCCTTCCCGCACTCAGGGGCAAGGCACAAGCTAGGCGGAAGGCCGGAGTTGCCATCGTGATTTTGGAAGTGTTTGAGAAGAAGACGAACCAAACGCCGCCGGCGGTGATCGCCGCCTGCCGGCAACGGTTGCAGCGATACGAAGAGGCACAGCCATGAAGAAATTGAAAAAGGGATGGGTGCAAGGCTTGGTGCAGGAGTTCTTGGAGTTGTATTTCAGGAAAATCAGACCAAGCACAACGTGCTTGTACTCGGCAGCGTCCACGTGTCCGTGCAGCTTGTCTACCGCCGCCCAAGGTTTCTGCCCAAACCCCAGATTGGCTTCGCTTCTCTGCTTCGCTGTCTGATTCATCGTCTTGTCCGTGGGCATTGTGTCGTTTGTGCTGGACAGGAAGGATACCCAAACGCGACAACTGCACGCCAACATAAAGTGGATTTTCGACAACGACGATCTGCGAACCCCGCTCCGTCAAGTTGCTGTTTTCGAGAACGGCCAGTGGGCGAACCTGAATGAGCCAGTGTGCTATTATGCCAACATATATGCGCCCTTCAGCAGCTACGCCTGCCCAACAATTGAGGAGAACGGTTTTTTATCTAGACGGTCTCCGGTATTGCTTTGCTATGGCCGATGTTGCGGCACAGCGTCTCAGGGGAACATTGGATGAAGTCGTCCTCCGGCATTCCGCCCACGAAGATTACGAAAAGGAAGTTGCATCGGCACTCCTAGACGCATGGTCGCTTGTCGATGTATGCCATCGCGCTCGCGAGCTTGTTCAGCAGACGCCTGGACTGTCGCCTAGACGGCCCGGTGGCCGGTGAACAAAGCCGTACCATCCGACCGCAACAGGCTCGCCTTGATGACTAATCGCGGGCCCGACTCTGACAGTCGGCGATAGAGCGACCCTTCACGCAAATCAAAACGAAGCGGCAACAAGTCGTCACATCCAGCGATTGTGGAGGCAAGGTTCGCAGTGGCTGACACGCGCTCGTCCCAAACAACCGCGGCTCGATAGAAACTTTTGCAGCGTTCCAATAGGTCGTCCAATGAGGTTACCCGTTCTACATAGCGTCCCGACAGCCAGCCACCGGGCTGGGTCATCTGTCCCCACCAGAAATCATCCGGCTCCTTGAGGTAGCGAACGAAAAGGTGCGGTGCAGTGCGATTAACAAGTCCTTGCAGAGCGAAGACGAGATGGGATTCGTCGTAGAATCGCTGACGCTGTGCTTCGTCTTTTAGGTCAAGGTCGAAAAGTGGTGTCAGATCGAAAAAAAGAACGGGATCGGGTCCTTGAACCTGTTTTGCTGCTTGAGGCGCAGCCATCGTGACAATTTTACCCAGCAGCACCAGGGCAGCGATCGAGGTTGCGATTGGGCGAAGGAACATGAGGCCCACGTATAAACCAACGAACAACATCTCGCAACCAATTCTCGTAAATTGACCCGACGTGGCCGTGAAAAACCACAGGTTGCAGTGGCGTCATCGTTCGTGTGTCTGCGGCAGTCGGCAGGTTTACGAGCGACGCACGTCACCCCTGGCGAGACTTGCATCGCATCGGCGAGTGGTTCAGAATGCGAATGTGAAACGGTTCGCTCGTAAACGCAACCACGCATATCAACATTGTTAGGCCGATGAGCAGCGTTATGGAAGTTTGCACATCTAAAAAAGACAAATGGATTACGTTGGCTTTATTTCCATTCAAGGTTTTCGTAGTTATTGCGGCTCCGTTCTATTTTCTCTTCCGGGTGCTTTATCCACATCCGTTGTGGACAAACGTCGGAAATAATACATCCATCATTGATCCAGTCGCCAATGGACTTCTCGAAGCTTTCGTCTTGTGCGCCCCCGTCCTTTTGCTCGGCGCAGTCATGCAGTTTTTCGTTGCTGACAGCAAGGCTGGCATTCGCACGCTTTTTTTTGCTGCCGTGCCGACCTTGGTTTTGGGAGCTTTCCTTTTTCTTTGGGCGGTTGCACATTTGTTATGAATCATCGGCCTAGCGAGCGCTGCAGCGAACCGGCGCTATGCGATTGAGTTTATGAGTCACTGGTTTTACAGCATCACTGGCTTCGACGGACGTGCGCTTCCACCGCCGGTCGCTGAGCTCGTTATGCGAACGACACCCATCATGATAACACCGCCCGGTGGATCGGCCGGTTGCTTTGTCAGGAACGGAAAGAGCAGGTCATCCCGGTCATGTTGACATGGCTGAAAGACAACGACGCGGAAGTGCGCAAGGCGGGCGTATTCAATTTATGCTGGCTGCCGAGCACGGGCGCCGTTCCCAATCTGCTCGACGCCATACATTCCGAGAGCGACCCCGAAGTGAGGGCGCAGATGCTCGTGGCGCTGGCCCAAACCGGGGATAACCGGGGGTTAGAAACGCTGCTTGCCGCCGCACGTGAACCTCATGATACGGTTACTTCGGCAGAAATCGTGCGAGGGTTGGGACGGATTCGCGATCCCAGGGCATTGACCACACTGGCGAATATCGTGTCCGGGCTGGCGTGGGTTGCCAACGGAGACGGCCCGCTCCAGGACAGCAAAGCGCCGGCAGGAAGTTTGAATGTGCTGTCGGATGCAGTGAATGCGTTCGGCTACATTTCCCAGGCTTATAAAGCACACGCCCCAGACAGATTCTGTGGCAGTTCCGCGATCTACCCGGCGCAACTCAGGCTGGACATCGCACGGATCGAACAGTGGCGCAAATCGCAAGCAAGCAAACCATGAAACCCAAACTCCTTCTCGCCCTCACGCTGGTTTTGAGCGGAGCGTTGATGCGGTACTCCGCTGCCGCCCATGCCGAGGAAGCTGCTGCCACCAAATCTCCTCCAACGAACACCGAGCAAAGCCTGGAATCGTTGCTGCATGCTCCGTTTCCGGGTGAAAAGGGGGGAAGCAGATGGACGGGGAACTGGGTCGGCACAATTCAGGATCTGTCGCCGGTGGACCTTAACCGAATCGCCGTCGCTGCCGCACGCGAACTGTCGTTGTGCACGACCAACGGAGATTGCATATCTGCCGACACGGTAGACAGGGTCCTTTACCAACCGATGTCCGCCGATACTCCGACGGAAGCCGCATTGCGCCGGTTGTGCATGTGGAATCAGCAGCGGATGTATCTCTTGCGAGACATGGCAAATCGACGGCAGATCAGTGATCCCGGCGTTATCGAGCCGTTGATCATCATGCTCGATTATCCGGGCACCGAGACGCTCATCAGGGATGAAGCTGCCCAAATCCTTTGTCAAATCACGGGGCGCGAATGCGCCAACTTGTATCAGTATTCAACCGGGGAAAAACACGAGCAGCTTGTCCGATGGTGGTGGGATTGGTGGGCCAAGAATAAAAACGGGCATCCGATGTTTGGTGATGATTTGAAACAGGCCATCGCCGACCGAGTGTCCGCCATCCAGAAGCAGATTATCCTGGAGGTCAAAGGCTACGGTGGACTGGCATACGGCGGCCTTGCCGCCGCTTCCGTCAACCGACCCGATCGCGAAAACTTGATGACCATTCGTGTGGACTCATCGCTCATGCAGAACGCCATCCCCGGCTCCAAGGAGCAGATCTATCTCCAGATCTCGGCGCATTATGAAACGCCGCGCCTTCCGCCAAACTCAGAGGAACGCCACAGCTATCCCGCTGGCGTTGTCGGCGAATGGCAGCCACTGGGGTCCCATGAGAAAATCAAAATCGAGGAGGTGTATCACGAACTCTTGCCCGGAACGGACGTTGCCGTCACCGTTGACGCGGCTTCCCAGGACGGCGCGTTCCCCAAGCTGGTGCGCGAATGTTTGCAGAGGCCGCCGGAATCCATTCAGCCCGAAATCGCGCGGCTGACAGAGCAGCTCCACGACGAACAGGGCTCCAGCCGAGCCGCGCGCGTGCTCGTCCAGGTCGGTGAATACGCTCCGGTGATCGCGGCTCTTTCGAGTACCAATCTGAGCATCCAGCGGAGCGCCATTATCGGGTTGGCAGACCTCAATCCCAATATTAAAAGTAGTGCATCCGTCACAATCGCCGTCCCACCTCTAATTCACCTACTCAAGACCAGCAGCTCGTATACGCGGTATCTCGCGGCTTGGGCGTTGGGTCATGTGCACGCCGAGGACAAGGCGAGCGTTGACGCCCTGATTGCAGCCATCAACGACGAAGACCAGCAGGTGCGCAAGGCCGCTATCATTTCACTGGCAGAATTCAAGTCTCAGGCCCATCTCATCGTCCCCGTTCTCCACAAGCTTGCCGATACCCATTCGGAAGTCTCCGCCGAGGTAACCATGGCATTAAACGAGCTCAATCCTTATCTGGAAAGAGCGCCTTGAAACCCCTAATCCACCTTGCCCTCGCGCTCGTTGTGGGCGGTGTTTTATTTGGCTGTCCCACTGTCACCGAATGTCCGGCTGCGATTTCAAACACCGCTACGGAGGCCGGAACTTCCATTTCCGAAACCCAACTCGAAGCACAACGACAAGAGTTGTGCACGTTGTTGGCGACAGCTAGTCCGAACAGTCTCCACACCAATTCGCCGCACATGTCGGGAGGCCAATCTGGTGAGTTTTCTCCTTATCTAACGCAGTCGGAAAATGCTCAACTCCTCAAATTACTTCGTGATCCCGAAGTAGCCAAGGCCATGCCACTTGAACTGGCGCTGGCGGCCTTGAAGCAGCGGGAAATGGACGGCAGTCTGCCCGGCTTTCAGTTTAATGCTTTGATGGACGTCGTGAACCAACGGTGGCCGCATGATCCGGCTGTCATTGCGTTTTACCGTGAAGCCTTGGCGACGCGAGGCGATGAGGCTATCTCCGAGTTATGGTCGCCTCTTCCGGGTGTCTGGGATGATTCGTTGCTGGAACCAGTGGTCAACCTGATAGAGAAAATGGCGTCCGTGTCCGCGTTACATCACACTGACACCGCCAAGTTGAAAAGAGTTCCGTGGACCGTGATGGACAATGCCTTGTACGTGCTCGACCGCCATTATTCCGTTTGGGCCAAAGATGCGTCCATACCGCCGCGCCTCAGTAAGGCCGTATTATTAGCTTTTCCTTCGCTGACCAATACTTCCGTGTCAGGTCCACAGCCGGGAAACCAGATGTGGTGCAACGCCGTGCAAATGCTGGCGAAAAGCCACGACCTCACCATGAATGCGGTGCTTCGGCCATTTCTAAAAGTCAAAGTTGTGGCCGGGGACGGTACTATGTGGTCAGATAAAACACCGCTGCGGGCCTGCGACAAGGCGGCCATCGCTATCACCTCGTTGCTCGGTGACAAAAACCTTGCGGACGGTGGGTGGGCGTATTCCGGCGCCGGTATTAGGAGCGTGCAAGACACCTATCCAAAATGGGACGAGTGGGATCAAAAAATCATCCAATTGCAAAAACGCCTCGACGCGCTGCCGAAACAATGAATCTGGCTTCGCAGCAACCGAACCATAAACCCAGACTCATCCCCTGTCTTGCGCTCATTCTGAGCCGCGTTTTAATTGGGTGTTCTAGTGCTCCACCACGAGTCTTCACGAATACCGAGCAAACGAAGTTTGGTTCCGTCTTCCGCCAGTTCCAAGGTGAGATCCTTTGTTGTGTTCTTGATATGGTAGTTCACAAGGAGATGCCTGTTCTGTGGATCGAAGTTCTCAATGGAAGCACTTGGACCCCACATAGGGTCGTGATCGTCGGGACTGTTCCGAATGCGTTGCAAATCATCCTCAGAAAGCGAAGTTGCCGACACGTAATATGATAATGGCTCAGGATCGCCTTCGCGCGGGAAACTCATTCCAAAGTGCCTCCACACTCCTTCATTTGTCCGGACGTGCATCGTCGTCGTGTGAGGATGAAATACAACCACCAAGCCGTCGACAACGAATACCGATGGGTGTGCCAGCGTAGGGAACCAACCGGTGATCCTTTCATACTTGTCACTGTTTGGCGGTTTGTAGCTGGCATTGCAGTCGACGCTTGGTTTCCAGCTTCTGTCCCGCACTTCCCCGTCAATTCTAATGATTCCCCCATTGCCCAGTGCTATTTCCTCATGCGTTTGTTTGAGAGGCGGAAAGGGCCACTTGCCCTGTTCATAATTGTCAGCAGCGAGAAGGAGAGACCGGACTAACACGAATACACAGGCGTAAAGGACCGAAACCGTCGGCACAGCAATGGCGGCGGAGATCAAGAGACGAGCGCGTTCTGTGAGAGACTGAAAGAATCGCAGTTGGTGGTAGGTCGTCCAGGTGTACCCAGTCATTAAAATACCGGTCAGTACTCCCAAGGTGACCCAAGGAGCAGGGGCGTGTTCGAAAGTGAGCACACGGAGGAGGTACAACAAACAGAATGCTATTACGAAACAGAAGCCAGTAACCAACAGGAGCCGAACAAGTGATTCTGCAAGCCACCAAACCTTCGCTTTTGAGGACTCATTCATAGTAAACCGTGGGTTTGACCAAAGGCTTGGTCATCTTGCTCAGCCATTGTCAAATGGTACCAGTACATCATAGCCCACTTGACCGGCTGATTTCCAGCGGCCAACCGACCGCTGCCCAACAACATCGCTAGGACGAATCCCGCCAGCATCGCCTTCAACATGTTTCTCGCAGCAGGCGATCTACCACCTCTGGGGGCAGAATACGCCTGACGGCCAGAAATAAGCAAGCCTCCACGGACGGACTTGGTGTCTCTTGCGCACAAAACGCCGGTCGATTCCGACTTGGTCCACTTCGCGCCGGCGAAGCTGCCTCGTCCAGCCCCACCCTACGGCGGGCTTCTGCTGATCGGGGTGATGATGATGGAAACGACGAAGGGTCTGCCGCGGTCGAGATCCGCATAGCGTTTGGACAGGACGTGGACCGTGGCGAGGTCGTTTTCGCGGAGCAAATCGGCCAGCCGACCGAGACGCCAGCCCAAAATCACCACGTCAGCGGTGGAGAAGGCAAGCGCGAGTTTTTGCGGCGGGGCGTTCTTGTCATTCTCGGCGTGCGGGTTTGGTTCCAACGTGTAATCAATCAACTGGCTGGTGTGAAAGCCATGTCGGTGCTCCTCGTCGAGATGGAACTCGATACAGGCACAATACTTGACGGAGGTAGTATAGCAGTTGTCTTTGGTGGGGTGCATGGGGTGATTGAGGGTTGAAAGTTCAGACACCAATGCCGCGAGAGTGTCCGGTGTTGTCAGGCGGGGTGATGCCCCAACCGAGTTTGCGGCGTGCCGCCGGTTTCTCTTGGAGAGCTTCTTTGACCGTGCGTGACCGTTTGATTTTCTGAGTTGGTTTGACAGCCTCAGCCTGTTTGATGGACTCGGTTCGCTCGATCTTTTCCGTGACGGCTTCTGTTTGCTGGCCGGGCCTGAGCACTTCACCCAGCCGACGGCGCACTTCTTCAACGAGATTGGCCATGCGTTGCACTGGCGAGAGGCGCGTTGCCCGCGTAATGAATTAAGACTTTTTGCGCGCGGAGCGCAAAAAGTTCAACGCCGGTCAACGCACTCGATTAACGGGAGTCAACGCCGTTGAACCGCAACGATCCGGGCGCTGCGAAATGTCGGGCAAAGTGCCCTGTCCGGACGCCGGAGTATGTGTCCAGAAAACCGAATTTGCCCAATGACACCAACCACTCCTCTGAGCGATGAGGAAGTTGCTCGACGATTGCCGGATTGGTTGCTCAGTGGACAACGCGTGACCGCATTGCGGACTGACGAGCGGACACCGCTCGGATATCGCTCGGATGCCGGTAGGATGTCGCGTGACCGCACGAGTCGGCGAATGCTCGCTGCTTGACGGCGGACGGCAACGGAGCCGTGAACTTGCGCACACGCTGCCGGCTGAAACGCGCGGCGACAAACGCCAGGCCGGCGGTGACGACGCGCCAGATCTGACGGAACGTTGAGCGCAGCCGCGCTGCAGTCCTGTCGGCGCATCTGCTTGTTGAACACTTGCAGGCCCGTTCCCGTCATGGCGCGTTGTTCGATTGGCAAGCGACATGCCCGTAACGCGCCTGCTGCGCTGGAGGGCGTGCAGTCACCCGTCGCTGTCCGTAGCTGCGCGTGCTTGGGCTTGTGGCCCCGCGCTGCTCGCCACCGACAGCCAGAAATGATCGGCAGTCGCCGCTCAACCGGCCACCACATGAACGGGTGAAACGTCGGAGTGCGATGTGGCCGGAGCCGCCGCCTCGTGCTGTCAGGTAGTGCTCGGTTGCCGGGCCACTGGGGGCACAGGTCATGTCGGTGGTTCGGCCTCTCCGTACGCAACCCCATCCCAGCGATTCTGTTGCCCGACCACAACATGCAACACCTCGTCTTCCAGGCGCTGGCGGGCGCATTGAACGTTGTTTCCCCCGCCTCAGGCGAAGGGATTGACGACCTTCACTCCCGCCTTCTTGAAATCAGACACATTGCGAGTAACGACGGTCAGGCCGTGGATGAGCGCGGTCGCGGCGACCAGACTGTCTTTGATGGGCATGGTTTGGCCTCGACCGCGCAACTCGGCAAGCAGTTTCGCCCAACGCAGGCCCACGGCGGCATCCCACGCCAAGCAGATGATGTGGTTCACGCCCTCATTGAACCAGTGTTCCAACCGCTGGCGGCGTTTGCCAGCGGGCAGCAGATGGATGCCAAACCGAATCTCACCCAAGATGATCGGATCAACGGCGATTTCGCGTTCGTTGCGCCTCAGCCACTCAATCACGTTGGTGTCCGGTGCCGGCTTGGTCGGTTCGCTGAGTACGTTGGCATCAACGAGGAAGGTCACAGGCTGTCCGTGGACTCGGATTCAATCGGGACGAAGAACCCTTTTTCGGGGCAGGCCAACAACCAATCCACCAGACCTTCATTGGGGCGCTGCTGGCGGCGCACGAGGCGGTATTCGCCTCGGTCAATGCGCTCGACCTCGAATTCCTGCCCCGGCTCAATGCCGTCCCGCCGCCGGATCTCGGCAGGCAGAATGATCTGTCCTTTTGTGGAAACCATCGTCGTCATTGCGCGGTAAGATACCGTCTTACCATCGGCATGTCAAGCCTGCCGCGACTCGGCGATTGTACGGAGCGTCTGGCCCGTGGCCAAAGCGTTCACGACGATTCTCCTGCTCGACCATCCGCTTATTTGCCGGCCGCCATTGGGACGACGTTGTCGGGTTCTTCACCGGCAGCGTCGAACGTGATGCGCTTGGCCATTTCCCGGCTGTGAACGTCCCGCAGATGTCCGTAGGTCTTGGCAACCAGCACGCCGCCGTCAACATGGCCAAGCCAGCCGGCGATCACCTTGAAGTCAACGCCCGCCTCAATGCAGTTGGAGCAGAAGAAGTGTCGCATGGCATGGTGGTTGAATTGCGGTAATCCCAACTTCCGACACGCAGTCTTGATGCAGGTCATGGCCGATTCGATCCGGAAGATTCTGTCTGTTGCCTTGGGCGGCTGTGGCAGTCTCGACCTCAGGGCAAGCAGCAATCTCTCCAGGGGCGGGAATAGTGGCACCGTGCGGCTCTTGCCGACCTCGCCACTCCCTTTCCCTGCGACAGTGAAGGTCTTTAGCTCAAAGTTCACGTCACCCCAGACCATCGGTGGTTTGCCGTGTTCACTGTCGCCCACGACCTCGGCGAGGCGGCAGCCACTATAGCCGAGAAACTCTACCAGGTCGGCGGAGTCACTGCCATGATTCGCCCGCATGGTTGCCAACAGTTGACGAAACTGCTCTTTGGTCGGAATGACGATCTTCTCCTTGCTCAATGAGCGCCGGCGTATTTCTTTGGCAGGATTCTCCAAGAGCAAGCCGTGCTTGCAGGCGTAGTCCAAAATGCGATGCAGCACGTCCCGATCAGCGTTGTAAGTCCGAGCAGAACACTCCACGCCGCGCTGGGCTGCCCATTGCTCGATCTGGCGCAAGCCGATGCTGCGGACGGTCAGTTTGCCGAAATGCCGGGCCAGCATCTTGATACTGTTGAGATACATTCTGACGGTCTTGGGCTTGATCGAAACTTTAACGGACTCAAACCAACGATGCGCCAAGCCGCCGATGAGTTCGTGTGTGATCTCGCCGGTTTTCTGGTCTCGCTTGTATTCGGCAAAAGGCAACGTCTTGGCATCGCTGACGGTGAGCCGCTCGACCTTTCGGCGCAACTCTTCGAGCTTGCGCCTGGCGAGTTCCCTGTCGGCAGTCTTCAGGCTGCGCTTGACTTGTCTCCCATCGCGTTGGAAAATAGCATAGTAGCAATCTGTGAGGCTCGAACGATAAAGACAGTCGCCAACATGAATGAGCTTTTGCTGCTTGTGGGGTTTACGGGTGGGTTTCATGGTGAAGACATCCTAAACATTGCAACAAATCATTGCAACAAATCATTGCAACACAAAAATATCGCCTCTCAGATTGCGCATAATAGCCTTAATTTATTGATATAAAGCCGGCGTAGCTCAATCGGCAGAGCAGCTGATTTGTAATCAGCAGGTTATCAGTTCAAGTCTGATCGCCGGCTCCAGATATTAATTTATGGAACCGCTGTTGTCACGACTGGTTGCGGACGCAGTGCAGACACTGCAGTCGCTTCCAGCGCAGGAGCCGGCGTTTGAGAGGATTGCACAAGCCGCAATCGAGACGCTCAAGTCGGGCGGGAAAATCCTCACATGCGGCAATGGAGGCAGCGCCGCCGACGCGTTGCATTTGGCCGAGGAATTAGTGGGCCGCTACAAGAGCAACCGGCGTTCGCTTCCCGCGGTCTGCCTGAATGCTGATCCGACGCTTTTGACCTGCATCGCAAACGATTTCGGTTTCGACGAGGTCTTCGCCCGGCAGGTCGAAGGTTTGGGCGGCGAGAACGATTTGTTGGTCTGTTTTACGACGAGCGGCAATTCCACCAACATTTTGCGGGCGCAGGACGCGGCGAAGAGAATCGGCGTCACCACCGTGGCGCTGCTGGGCAAAGGTGGGGGCCAGTCGAGAGGTAAAGCCGATCTGGAATTGATTGTGAACAGCGCCGACACGGCGCGCATTCAGGAGGCGCACACATTGATCCTGCACGCGCTGCTGGAGAGAATCGAGCAGGAATTGATCGCGTAGCTGCCATGGCCCAATCATCACGCCCGATCCAGATTATTCGCCACGTCCTGGTCGCCGAAGACGACCATGAACTTGCCGATCTGTTGTGTGAGGTGTTGACCTTGGAGAATTGCGCCGTTGATCTTGCTTCCAACGGCATGGAAGCGCTTGAGAAATTGCGAACAGCCGACTATGACGCGGTCGTCTGCGACCTGATGATGCCGCGCATGGATGGCGAAACGCTGTACAATCAAGTGGCCAAACGATTCCCCTTCTTGGCGGACCGATTTCTCTTCGTCACCAGCCAGGCTGCGAGTCGCAGTGGTTTCACCGACTTCGTGTCTCGTACGGGCAACACGCTGCTTGAAAAGCCGTTTGAGGTCGAGCAACTCCGGGCCGCCATCAAAGAATTGTTCCAGCGCTAGCGCTCTGTCAAAGTTCATTTGACTGTTTGTTGTAGCTGCGGTTGTCAGAAGTTTGATGTCTTTTTTGCGACCCGCGATTCACACGTTCAACCATTCGACCATGAAACGTACCATCCGGTCTCCCGTGACGATTCCACGAAAACAGTACGAACCGGAGCGTCATAGGGATTTCCGAGTTACTTCGCTCCCCCCAGTTCCATTTGGATTCCAAGATAGGCCATGAATTTCGTGTCACCCCGGATACTGCGTCCCGCCGAAAACAAAAGATTGAAATGCTCGTTTATTTTCCACGTGCCGCCAAGATTGAAGGCGAGGTTGGAATACCCTTCCGTGGGTGGAGGTGAATTCTCCGTGATCTCCCCGCCCAATTCCAAACTATCGTTGACCTCTCGATTGATCGATACGCCCTCGTACCAGTAGTTGCGCTCGTCATCCGCCGTTTGGACCACATATCCGACGTTCCCATAAGCCGTCCATTCGCCCCAGTGTTTCTCGGCCAGCACCGGCAGGACATACGCAGGCCTTCCTTCGCCCAATCCACGACTGTGATCGCCCGTCGGCACCAGGAGCTGTGGATAAATCCCCACGATCGGCCGCCAGCCTTGCTCCTCCAGGAACGGCCACTTAACTCCCAACAGCATGTCGCCCTCCCCAGCTTCCGTGCTGCCCCCATCCTTGCTCACTACTTCCACAGGAATCTCCAGCTTCAGTTGGACATGCGGCAAGCCGTACATTGCCGGCATCCCGTAGTTGATGTCGAACAGTGGCGCTTCCATGTCCGTCTCGCCGCGGGTGCGCTCCAAAATGAAGGGCACATTGATTTCCCAGCCGTGGGGTGGCGGTATTTCCGGATCGTCGGTGAGGAAGGGAGGGCCTGCCCATGCCGCAGTCGCGGCGAGCAACAAGAGGACTGGCGCTGCTCTTCCGACAGATGGGAGCATCGCCGGGTTACCGTCCACAAAGGGAGCACATCTTGGATGTGAGCTTGTACACGAAACGCCAGATCAAAACAACCGTGGGTAGTGTATCAGTTCGAGCGGTTCTTGCTTCGTATCCGGCTGATGAAACACGGCTAGCCGTCCACGGGCGTCGGCAACGGCACGCTCAACGATTTCGCCCACGGTACCAGTGCCGGCAAAATGCGCGGATGCAAGGCGACGCCGGTGGCGAATTGTTCCTTGCGGCGTGAGAGCGCGACCTGACCCGGCAAACGCACGGGCGGCTTTCCCGGAGACACTGGAGTTTCCCGGCAATATTCGGCGAAGAAACCGGTCTCGCGCAGAAAGGTGGTGCGGCCACCGAAACGTTCGGGATCGATGATCTGCAGGAACACGGAAGCGCCCCAACGTGATTCATCATCGGCGTAACCGTGGCCGGCCAGCGCGTTTGTGAGCGCTTCGACGATTAATGCGAAGGCGAACCCTTTGTAGCCGAGATCCAGTCCGCCCAGCGGTAGAATGGCTCCGCCTTGTTTGACGGCAAGAATGCGCGGGTCGTCGGTCGCATTTCCATGACGGTCGATGAGCCACGGGCCGGGCAGTCGTTCGCCCGCCGCAGCGGCCCGGTTACAGACGCCGTTTGACGTTGAGGACGTGCTGATGTCGATCAGGATCGGGTCGCCATCGGTCGGAATACCGGCGGCAATGGGGTTCGGACAGAACCGGGGAGCGATGCCGCCGTGCGGCGCCACCGTGCGCGATGCCGGGTCGGAACAAGTGAGCAGAATGAAAAGCCTGGCATCGGTGACAGGTTGAAGATACGCTTGCAGACAGGCGATATGATGGCTGCGGCGGATGGCAACGGTGACGGCCGGATGTTGGGCAAGGCGTTCGCGCGCGGCAGCAATCGCCCGACGCACCAGCCATTGCCCCGGCAGGTAATGTCCGTCCCACGTGAGCGCCGAACCGTGATCGGCAACGACCTCGGGGTCACCCGCCTTTTCCATCGTGCCTTCTTTGAGTGCCTTGAGATAGGACGGAAGCAAAGCCAAACCGTGAGTGGTGTGTCCGAGCAGGTCGCCTTCCACCAGCACCTCCGCTACATCGCGTGCGCGATCCTCGGTAAGCCCGGACGCTGTCAGGAGGGATAGTGCGAAGCGTCGCAGGCTCGCGGCGTCGAACTTCCGGGCATGGGGATGTGCACGGCACGGCATGTGGCGAAATCTATCTCATCCAATCCCGGCTACAGCGCCTCGCGCAGGGCGTCGCCGATCGTCTTCACGAAACGGAACTTGAGCTTCCTGCGGATTTCGGCGGGCACATCGGTCAAGTCCCGGCGGTTCTGATCGGGCAGAATGACGGTCTTGACGCGGGACCGAGCCGCCGTCAGTACTTTCTCCTTGATCCCACCGACGGGCAGAATTTTCCCGCGCAAGGTGATTTCGCCCGTCATCGCCAGCGCTGATTTGACGGGCTTGTGCATCAGGAGCGAAGCGAGCGCCACAGCCATCGTCACGCCGGCCGACGGTCCGTCCTTGGGAATCGCTCCCGCCGGCACGTGAACGTGGATGTCGGATTTCTCGAAGCTCTTGGGTTCAATGCCGAGGTGTCTGGCATGAGACCGCACGTAGCTCAGTGCGGCCTGGGCGCTCTCCCGCATCACGTCGCCCAGCGAGCCGGTGAGGATCAACAGGCCTTTGCCGGGCATTTGAGTCGCTTCGATGAACAAAATGTCTCCACCCGTTGCCGTCCATGCTAGGCCAATGGCCACGCCCGGCTCGGTGGTGCGTTCGGCCATGTCGTGGAAAAATCCGCTCGGGCCGAGAAGGTTTTTCAGGTTTTTCGCCGTGACCGTGATGGATTTGGCCCTGCCTTCCACGATGCGCCGCGCCGTGCGGCGGCAAAGCGTGGCGATCTCGCGTTCCAGGTTGCGCACGCCCGCTTCGCGCGTGTAGTCACGAATCATCAACGCCAACGCGTGCGTGCTGATTCGAAGCTGTTCGTTTCTCAGTCCGTGTTCGCTGAGTTGCCGGGGAATCAGATATTTCGACGCGATGTGGATTTTTTCTTCCTCGGTGTAACCGGGCAGCGTGATCACTTCCATGCGGTCGCGCAACGCGGGCGGAATCGGTTCGAGCAGGTTCGCAGTCGTGATGAACATTACCCGCGACAGGTCAAACGGGACTTCCAGATAATGATCGGAAAAACTGTGGTTCTGCTGCGGGTCGAGCACCTCGAGCAACGCCGCGCCCGGGTCGCCCCGGAAATCGGCGCCAACCTTGTCGATTTCGTCGAGCATAAATACCGGATTGTTGCTCTCGGCGCGTCGCACCCATTGGAGGATGCGACCCGGCAACGCACCGATGTAGGTGCGGCGGTGGCCGCGGATCTCCGCCTCGTCATGCACGCCGCCGAGCGAAATCCGGATGAACTTGCGGCCGAGCGAGCGAGCGATACTCATGCCGAGGGATGTTTTACCAACGCCAGGCGGACCGACGAAACACAGGATCGGGCCCTTTCCGACGACGGTATCGCCGTTGCCGCTCTTGAGCTTGAGCACGCTCAGGTATTCAAGGATACGCTTCTTGACCTGCTGCAGGTCGTAATGGTCTTCGTCGAGGATGCGTCGGGCCCGCGCAATGTCCAGTTTGTCTTCGGTGGACTTCGACCACGGCATGGCGATCAGCCACTCCAAGTAGGTGCGGGCAACCGTGTATTCGGCTGCGGCGGCGGGCATTGTTTCGAGGCGCTCGACTTCCTTGATTGCCACCTTCTTGGCCTCGGTCGGCATCTTGGCTTTGTCGATCTTGTCCCGCAGTTCTTTGATGTCTTCGCCGTGCTCGCCACTCTCGCCAAGTTCCTTTTGAATGGCCTTGAGCTGTTCGCGCAGGAAATACTCGCGCTGACTCTTGCTGAGCGCCTTGCTGACCTTTGTCTGGATTTCGCTGCCGAGGTGCAGCACTTCCAATTCGCGGTTCAGTAGCGCGCCCAGCATGCTGAGGCGCGCCCGCACGTCCACCATTTCCAGCAGGCGCTGCTTTTCCTCAAGCGACAGGCTCAGGTTGGCGGCAATGACGTCGGCCAATCTGCCGGGATCCTCGATGTTGAGCGTGGCGACTTTCAGTTCTCCGGGCAGCGACGGCGAAAGGTCAATGATCTCCTGGAACTGGTTCACCGCGTTGCGGGCGAGCGCGGCGAGTTCAATGCCCGGCGTGAACTGGTCATCGAGTGGTTCGACCTGCGCGATCAGGTAGGGAGTTTCGCTCTGGGAGCGGACGATCCTGATTCTCTTCAATCCCTGAATCAGCACGCGAACACTTTCGTCGGGGAATTTCAACATGCGGTTGACGCGGGCGACGCAGCCGAACTCGTGCAATTGGTCGAGGCGCGGGTGTTCCTGATCGGGATCTTTTTGCAGGGCCACGCCGATCAGCCGGTCGCCGGCCACCACGTCGTCGATGAGTTGGACTGAACTGCGACTGGAGGCCAGCAGTGGCGCCACCATGTGCGGGAACACCACCACGTCGCTCAGCGGCAGAATGGGCAGTTGGCCGGGAACGCTCTGGCCGGAGAGCGCGCCCTTGTTGTTTTCGTTGCCAGTCGTCTTCTGCTGTGTGGCCTCAGTCATGATGAGTCGAATCACTCCAACATCGTTTACGCGAGGGCGCATCCTCCCTGGATGGCTACGCGGTTGTGAGCCGAGCGGCCCGTGACCCTACCCGGCCTGCTCGATAATGACGGCGACCGTCTTCAGTTCGGAATGCTGTGCCTTGGGCAGTTCGACGCGCAGAAACCCGTTTTGGAACTGCGCCCGAATGCGGCTCCCATCAACCGAACACGGGATGACGATACGCCGCTCAAAATAACCGTAATCGATTTCCATTTGTCGGAAAACACAGCGGTGCTGGCGCTGTCGGCAAGTATCTTTGCGATGTCCGCTAACCAGGAGCAGCCGATCGTTGAGAGTGATCTTCAGATCCTCCTTTTCGATGCCGGCCATCTCCATCTTGACGATGAGTGAGTCGGGCGTCTCGTACACGTCTGTATTCGGCGTCCAAGCGCTGTGGGTGGCGGATGTGGGAAGGCACAAATACGCAAAGCTGTGCGCCAGATGACTAACGTGTTTGGTCATCGCATACTCGTCTTTGGCTTAAGATAATAAACTTGTTTCCTGTAAAACGCAAGTGGGCGTGACCACCATGGGGTTCTGCGCGTCCGCAGAATGCGGCACGGGTTTTGAATTGCCGCACCTGCCGCGAAAGCTTAAATTGACGGCGCGATGAAGGCAGCCTTGGCCCAAATCAACACAACCGTGGGCGACCTGCGCGGAAACTCCGCGAAAATTCTGGAGTTCTACCGTCGCGCGGCGGAAGCGGGCGCGATTCTGGTCATCACACCCGAAATGGCGATTACGGGTTATCCGCCCCGTGATTTGCTGGCCAAACACCGCTTCGTTGATGACAATCTGCGTGCTCTTGAAGAACTGGCCGGACAGGTCGGAAAGACGGCCCTGCTTGTCGGCTATGTCGAACTCAATCCGCAGCGACCGGGGAAAGAATACTTCAACGCGGCCGCTCTGATCCGCGACGGCAAGGTCGTGGCCAAACGGTTCAAGAGTCTGCTGCCGACCTACGACGTGTTTGATGAAGAGCGCTATTTCCAGCCCGCCGCATCCAACGAGCCGGTTGCTCTCGACGGCCGTAGAATCGGCCTGACCATCTGCGAGGATATTTGGACGCAGGATTACCTGCCGGCGCGGCTTTATCAGCGCAACCCCTTGCAGGAATTGCTGCGCGGGGAGGGCGGAGCGCAAATTATCTGCAATATCTCCGCCTCACCCTATCACCTCGGCAAAGAGAATGTTCGTTTCCACATGTTGCGGGCGGAAGCGAAGAAATACCGGGTGCCGCTGCTCTACTGCAACCTCGTCGGCGGCAACGACGAGTTGATCTTCGACGGCAACAGCATGGTGTTTGGCCCCACAGGCAAGCTCATTGCAAAGGGTGCTGCCTTCCGCGAGGACCTTGTTGTCGTTGACCTCGACTCTCCAGCTTCCAATGATCAGTTGCCAGTGACCAGTGACCGGTCACCGATCACCAGTTGCCAATCACCGATCGCCAATTTGCACTCCGCGCTCGTGCTCGGACTGCGCGACTACACGCGCAAATGCGGATTCAAGTCCGTCGTGCTTGGCCTGAGCGGTGGGATTGATTCGGCGGTGACGGCGTGCATCGCCGTTGCCGCGCTCGGCCCGGAAAATGTGATGGGCGTTTCGATGCCGTCGCAATTTTCATCGAAAGGCAGCATCGACGACGCGCGCGAACTGGCTGGAAACCTCGGCATACGCTGGGAAGTGATTTCGATTCAGGACGTGTTCCAGGTGTACAAGGCGGCGTTCAAGGGAATTTTCAAGGGATTGCCCGAAGACACGACCGAGGAAAACATCCAAGCGCGGATTCGCGGCACGATCTTGATGGCGTTGTCCAACAAGTTCGGCCACATGCTGCTGACAACCGGCAATAAGTCGGAACTGGCCGTCGGCTACTGCACGCTGTACGGCGACATGGCAGGCGGCCTCGCCGTGATTGCCGACGTGCCGAAGACGATGATTTATCAACTGGCCCGCTACATTAATCACACTCAAGGCCTGATCAATGGCCAGCGTCCCGTGATTCCTGATGCGTCGCTCACCAAGCCGCCATCCGCCGAGTTGCGCCCGAATCAAACCGATCAGGACACGTTGCCGCCGTACGAAGTGCTCGACGCGATTCTCAAGAAGTACGTGGAAGAATCCAAATCCTCCGCCGAGATCGTCACGGAGACGAAGCTCGACGAGAAACTGGTGCGCGAAATCGTACGCAAGATCGACCTCAACGAGTACAAGCGTAAACAAGCGCCGCCCTGTCTGCGCGTCACCACCAAAGCCTTCGGCATCGGACGCCGCGTTCCCATTGCCCAACGATATGTCGAGCGGTAATGTGTGTTTCCAGCAGGATATGCCCATGACGAGTCCCGCCCGGCCTTTGGTGCGGGCATTCCTGCCGCCGATCGTTTATTCACCCTGTCAGGCCACGAATTTGATATACAATGCAGCGAACGAATGATGGAGAAAATGAAAATGCACGAATCAAAGCTTGGATTGTTTCTGGTGGTGGCCGTGGTGAGGTTCATTCTCAACGCGGAAGGGAGCCAGTCGTCAGAGCAGCCCCGCTGGGTTCACCAACAAACCAGACTTGGTCCGTTGGACCAATCAGCATCAGGCGTTGTCCGTTCTGAAACGGAAAACGGATGTCGGGTGGCGCTCATCAAGAGACTCGGCAACAAGTGGCAAGTTGTGGTGGATAGCGTGGCCGGGCCGGAGTTTGATGCGATTGTGTCCGATGCACTGATTTTCAGCGCCGACGGCAGGCGGGTCGCCTATACAGCGAGGAAAGGCAATCGGTGGCAGGTCGTGGTGGACGGTGTAGCCGGGCCGGAATTTGATGGGATCGGTCAAGGCACGGTGATCTTCAGCCCCAATAGCAAGCGGGTGGCTTATGTAGCAGTGAAAGAGGGCAAGCAATTGGTCTTTGTGGATGGCGTGGCCGGACCGGAGTTCGATGGGATCGTGAATAGCACGCTGGTCTTCAGTCCGGACGGCAAACGGATCGCTTATGCAATAGGCAAGGGCAGCAAAAGGCAACTTTTGGTGGACGGTGTAGCCGGGCCGGAGTTTGATGGGATCGGTCAAGGCACGGTGATCTTCAGCCCCAATAGCAAGCGGGTCGCCTATGCAGCAGTCAAAGGGGGCAAGCAATTGATCGTCGTCGACGGCGTGGCCGGACCCGAGTTTGATGGGATCGCGAGGGGCACGCTGGCTTTCAGTTCGGACAGCAAGCGGATCGCCTATACCGCAAGGAACGGCAGCCGTTGGCAAGTCGTGGTGGACGGCGAGGCCGGACCGGCGTTTGATGGGATCGGTCAAGGCACACTGGTTTTCAGCCCGGACGGCAAACGGATCGCCTACGCAGCAGTAAAAGGAAACAAGCAGTCGGTCGTGGTGGACGGCGCAGCAGGGCCGGGGTTCGATGGGATCCTCCAAGGCTCTCTGATTTTCAGCCCCGACGGCAGGCGGGTCGCCTATGCGGTCGTGAAAGGGAGCAGGCAGTTGGTCGCGGTGGACGATGCGACCGGGCCGGAGTTCGATGGGATCGCGAAAGGCACGGTCACTTTCAGCCCCGACAGCAAACGGGTGGCTTATGTCGCAATGAAGGGGAGCAAGCAATTGGTCGCCGTGGACGGCCGGGCCGGGCCGGAGTTTGATGGCATCCTTCGAGGCTCACCGATTTTCAGCCCGAACAGCAGGCGGGTCGCTTATGCGGCGAGAAATGGCATCCGCTGGCAAGTCGTGGTGGACGGCGAGGCCGGACCGGCGTTTGATGGGATCCTTCAAGGCACGATCATTTTCAGTTCGGACGGCAAACAACTGGCCTACGTAGCGGGAAAGAGTGGCAAGCAATCGGTCATCATAGACATCGTGTCTGGACCGGAGTTCGTGGGGATCGTCGCCGGCCCGGTTCTGCGCAAGGATGGAACACTGGAGTATTTGGCGGCCGAGAAGGCCACCGAGAAGGCGACCGACTCACAAACTCTCGTTCGCGTGGTTGTGCCCGGCTTCAGCCCACCTCTGCCATGAGCTTAAACTTCACGACGCGGCTTCGGGGTGACGTCGGAAATGATGCAGATCAATGCACGGGCGCACTGACCGGGTGCGTCACTTTCTTGAAGAGAAAGACGGCGGGAACGCAGCACAGGCTGAGCAGGGCGATCCACCGGAAGTTGTCCACGAACGCCCAGACGCTCGCCTGCTGGACCAGCGTGTTGTAAATCAGGCCGTACGCTTGCTGGGCGGCGGCAAACGAGCCAACCCGCGGTGTGAGCGCCTGTTGAATCCGCCCAAGCTCGCGCTGGAACGCCGGATCGTATGGCGTGAGATGCCCGACCATCATCGCCTGATGAACCTGGGTTCCTCGCGCGATAAACGTCGTGACAGCGGAAATGCCGAAACCGCCGCCCAAGTTGCGCATCAGGTTGAAAATGCCGGTGGCGTTGCCCATCTGTTCGTTGCGGAGCATGCCCATCGTGACCGTGGTGAGTGGGACGAAGATGAAACTGACGGCGATGCCGTTGAGAATGTTCGGCCAGATCACGCTGCCCATGCCGATGCTGAGGTTGATGTCACCGAAGTGGAAGGAGGAATAGGCGAGCAGCAAAAACCCGCCCACCATCAGCATCCGGTTGTCCACCAGCTTGGTGATGCGACCGATGACAATCATCGCGAAGATCGATCCCAGACCGCGCGGGCTTAAGACATAGCCGGCGAGCAACGCCGAATATCCCATCAGTGTCTGCATGAACAACGGCAGTTGCGCGATCGTGCTGTACAAAATGCCGCCAATGATGGTCATCAAAACGAGGCCGATGGTAAAGTTGCGGTTCTTCAGGATGCGCAAGTCCACAATCGGATGATCCGCGGACAGCTCACGGACGATGAACCCAATCATGCACAGCGCCGACACTGCCGCCGCCCAGCGGATCCACTCCGCCGAGAACCAGTCGTCCTCCTGCCCATGGTCGAGAATGATTTGCAGCGTTGCCAGCCAAACCGCCATCAAGCCAAATCCGATGTAATCGATATTGGCGCGCACGCGTTCCCTGGCGCTGCGGATGTAATGCGGGTCCTCGACAAACGCCCGTACCATCAGGACTGCCAGCAATCCGATGGGCAGGTTGATATAAAAAATCCAGCGCCACGAATAACTGTCCGTAATCCACCCGCCGAGCGTTGGCCCGATCGTCGGCGCGACGACGATACCCATACCGAACGCCGCCATTGCCTCGCCGCGTTCGGCGGGCGCGAAGCTCTCCAGCAGGATCGCCTGCGACAGCGGCTGCAACGCGCCGCCACCAGCGCCTTGCAGCGCGCGCGCAAAGATCAACCAGCCAAGCGTCGGCGCCACGCCGGCCAGCGCAGAGGCGAAGGTGAAGATGACGATGCAGGCGATCAGCAGCCGTTTGCGCCCGAAATAATTGCTCAGCCAACCGCTGGCAGGCAGAATGATGGCATTGGCAACAAGGTAACTGGTCAACACCCACGTGGACTCGTCGGTGGTCGCCGAGAGATTGCCAGCGATATGCGGCAATGACACGTTGGCAACAGAAGTGTCCAGCACCTCCATGAACGTCGCCAGCATCACCGAGACGGCGATCAGCCACGGATTATGGCGGGGATTCCACGGCTGACCCGGAGCAGACGTTTCCGGCATGGCGCTCATCGCTGCGTCAACATCTTCATGCCGATTTCGGTTTCTCGCGGAACGCGGCGCGGACGATCGCAATCACGACAACCAGACCGACCGCCGCCGCCACAACGACGAAAACGACCAACGGGATGTGCGCGTGCATGCTTTCCACCCGCACCACGGGCACCACTGACATGCCCGGCCCGAGCAGATGACTGTCATCGGGCTGCGCATCGAACACGATCTTCACCGGCACGCGCTGCACGACCTTCACGTAGTTGCCGACCGCGTTCTCCGGCGGCAACAGGCTGAACCACGCGCCGCTGCCCGCCTGAATGCTATCCACGTGCCCGCGATACTTCACACCCGGATACGCATCCACTTCAACTTCGACCGGTTGACCGGGCCGCATGTGCATCAGTTGCGACTCCTTGAAGTTCCCCACCACCCACACCTCATGCGGCACCAGCGCCATCAGGATCTGGCCCACTTGGACGTAACCTCCTTTTTCCACCGACTTCTGCGTCACCCGTCCGTCGCGCGGGGCAACAATCTTCGTGTAGGAAAGTGCCAACTCCGCCAACTTTGCTGCCGCCTGCGCTTGCTCGACCGCCGTTGCCGCCAGATCGATCTGTGCCTGGTCGTGCGCCAATTGCTGCCGCTCCTCGGCCACCAACGCTTCATTGGAAGCGGTCTTGCGTCTGGCTGCTTCCAAAGCGGCGTTCGCCGAGCGCGCCGCCGCTTGTGCGTGATCGAAATCCTGGGGCGCGATGGCACCGGTCTGGAGAAGATCTTGGGCTCGTTTCAAATCGGCATCGGCGCGCGACGTTTGCGCTTGGGCGCCTGTAACCTGCGCCACGGCTTGCTCCGTTTCGGCTTCAAGGGAAGCGAGCTTCGAGCGCGACTTTTCGAGATCGATCTGGGCGAGCTTGTGCCGCGCCGTCGCGCCATCCAAAGCCGCGTGCGCTTCAGCGAGTCGCGCTTCGTAATCGCGCGGGTCGATCTCCACCAGCAAATCGCCCTCCTTGACCTCTTGATTGTCGTGGGCGCGCACTACTAAAACCTGCCCCGCCACCTTCGGGCTGATCGGCGTGACGTCCGCCTCGACGAATGCATCATCGGTGGATTCGTGCGACAGCGCGAAGGCGACATACCGCAGTCCCCAAACGACGGCAATGATGAGCGCGACAACGCTCACCGCCAGCAACGCCATTCGATTCGATTGTTCTTTTACCATGAGATCTACGACCCTTGTGTTCACTCGTCGGGCCGTTTATACTGGACACCGAAAAGTAAGTAAACACTTACCAGGTCACCAAACACCGGTTCGCTGATTCAAGGGCCTACGAAACATTTGATGCGACGACGGCGCCCGCCGAACCAGTTAAATTGACAGCTTTGGTCACTCGCACAACGGGGAGACGGTGGTCGCGCGGAAACGTGGCCCTCCAAATGAACTCTGTGGAAATCATCCGTGGAATCCGTGCAATCCGTGGTTAAGGAAGTCCGGGCACGAGCGGCGGCAACGGAAATCACTGCGTTCCCAACTTCGCCAGCAGGCCTTTCCGGCGCGCCACATCGAACATGCGATTGAAGATCAGCGCGCCCGCCGCCAGATAGATGAGGTTCAATCCAAACGCCGCCCACAGATCTCCGATGGGCATGGCTTGGTTCTCCAGCACTTGACGCATGCCTTCGAAGACGTGGGTGGCCGGAATCGCCAGCGAGACGGGTTGGAGCCATTTCGGCAGGATGTTGAGCGGGTAGAAAACCGCGCACACCGGTTGGATCAGGAAGGGCACGCCCCACGCCAGCGCTTCAGCGGATTGCCCCCAGCGCATGATCAGCGCCGTGGTCATCATACCGATGGCCCAGCCCATCAACAACAGGTTGACGAACAGCGGGATCAGGCTAACGCCCATGACGAAGAGGTTGAACGAGTAAAGACTGTAGGCCAGCACCGTCAGCAACGCGACGATCACCAGGATCTTGATGAATCCCACGATGTACGTTGCCGCGATGAATTCGCTGACGCGGATCGGCGATACGAACACGTTCAACAGGTTGCGGGCCCAGATGTCTTCCAAAAACGAAATCGTCACGGCCTGTTGCGAGCGATAGAGGATGTCCCAGAAAATCATCGAGCCGATGAGGAACGTGATGTAGCCGGGCACCGCTTTCCCGGCCTTGAGCAGGTACATGGTGACAAATCCCCAGACCAACAGGTCCATCACCGGCCAAAAGAACATCTCCAAGATCCGCGGCATGCTACGTGTGTAGAGGAACGTGTACCGCAGGATCAACGCGCCAACCCGTTGCCAGTTCATTCCGCCACCTCCCCCAACAAATCGCCACTGCGCGCCACACGGATGAACACTTCTTCGAGGGATTTCTGTTGAAACTTTTCGATGACCTGCTGCGGCGTGCCTTCGGCGATGATTCGCCCCTTGTGCATGAACAGCACGCGATCACAGACTTCCTCCACGTCGCGCATGTTGTGTGAGGTGTAAATCATCGTGATGCCCTTCTCGTGCTGGATTCGCCGCAACAGTTTGCGAACCTTGTCGGCAATGTCGGGATCGAGACTCGCCGTGGGTTCGTCGAGCATCAGCAACTCGGGATCGTTCAGCAGCGCCTTGCACAAGTTGACCCGCGTGGATTCGCCGGATGAGAGATGGCCGGTGATCTTGCGGCGCAGGTGTCCAATCTCAAACAACTCAAGCAACTGGTCGATCTTCTTTCGGTGACCGTTGGTCCCGTAAATCATGGAGAACACCAGCAAGTTCTCCCAGACTTTCAGATTGGACGGCAGACCGGTGTAGGCCGATGAGAAGTTGCAGCGCTGGAGAATCTCAGCCCGGTTTTTCTCCAAATCCTGCCCGAACACCCGGATCGTCCCTGCCGTGGGCGTCGTCAGCCCGAGCAACACCTGAATTGTCGTCGTCTTACCCGCGCCGTTCGGCCCGAGTACGCCGACGATCTCGCCGCGCTGGACCGTGAACGACACATCAGCTACCGCCGCCGTGCCGTCAAACTCCTTGCGCAGATGTTCGACCTGGACAATCGCCTCCGTCATACGCGTTCGTCACGATACCACAAGTGCCCTGCAGATCCCAAGTTCGTCTCGGGCCGCACATCAGGTCTTGAGCAATGCCATCCGGATCCGTGGAAGACGTCATGCCGCGTGGGAGCACATGGCCTACAACCGCGTCTCTAACGCGGCGCAGGGCTCCACAAATCCTGATGTGCGCCCCTCGCCGCTTGCATTTGTGCTCCGGGCCGGTTGGATAGACACACTTATGGCAACTATTCCGCAACGATTCGGGGGGCGTGAACGCTGTCACAAGAGCCAACGTCTATTTCAACGGCAAGGTTGCCAACCACAGTCTTAAGTTTGCAGACGGCAGCAAAAAAACTCTCAGCTTGATTTATCCAGGCGCGTTCCACTCCAGCACCAATCTCGCCGAACGAATGGAGATTGTCGCCGACGCGTGCCGGGTAAAGCTGAATGGCCAATCCACTTGGAAGAGCTACGATGCGAATCGTGTTTTTTAAGTGCCGGCCAAGTCCGGCTTCGACATCGAAGTCAAAGAACGCCTCTGTGAATACATCTGCTCGCACCTCGGGTAGCGCGCTACGAAAAAAGTTCGCTGCGCACACACCTTGGTTGTAGACCGAGTCTGCGAGTCGGCGTGTTTCAGAATGATTTCGCCGCTTCGCAGAAGCGGCCTACACCAGCCACGTGTTTCCTCCACAACCTGCTACGCCCCAGCTTGGGTCAATTGGACTTGTGCGAGCCGGATCTGTCGAAGGCCGTCCTGGATCTGGCTCAGGATGACCACCCACGCCACGAACCCGAGCACGATTTCCTTCAGGTACAGCGGCGGATCGAAATTGGAGTCCCACACCGCGTGCAGGGCGGCTGCCACTCCCAGCACCCGTAGAAATCGAATGTCTTTGACCATTTCCCATCGGAACCTTTCTTCACCCCGCACCCGCCACAACGCCGCGCCGACCATGCTCGCCCACAAGACGTGCCCCCCAAGGATGCTCAGCCAGGCCCGCGTGTAGATGACGTGCGTCATCACCTGCGACGATTGTGTGGTCCACAGGTAACGAAACGCGTAGCCGCTCGACTCGAACGCGGCAAAGCCCGTGCCGATGGCCGCGCCGAAAAGCATCCCGTTCAACGTCCAGCGGTACTTGAGCTTGTTCACCACCAGCAGAAGCGCAAGCGCCTTGCCGACCTCCTCGATGATGCCTGCCGCGGGAGCGCCCATCCAACTGTCAAGGTTGGTCAGTTGGAACAGAAACAGCGACAGCACCAGCGACAGGACACCACCGAGCAGGACCAGCTTGAACACTTGGTACAGCGAGACATTGCGGGGCGCGTTGACTTCGAAAAAGAAAATCAGGATCGAGAAGGGAATGACAAACGATCCGATCGTGATCAGGCCGGGAAGCAGATTGGCATTTTGAAATTCATGCCAACCAAAATCAAAACAGAAGTACACGATCACCGCCGCCACGAATGTCTTGAAGAACAACCATGGCTTCGGCCAGTTTGTGTCCACGATCGACAGGTCCGGCGTGGTCGTCGGTCCGCCGACGCTGAAATACTGTTCGATTTCCTCGTCGATGCGTTTCTGGAAAATCGCGGAGAACATCTCGCCGACGTCGAATCCCTGGATTTTCTCCACGCCTGCAACCGTGCTGATCTTGCCCCCGATGTTGTCGATGAAATCGGTGAGCCCGTGGGCGGCCCACGCGCTGTCGAGGTGCCATAGCGACCGGCCGATGCGGATCTGTTGACGCGGTTTCAAGACGCCTTCCTTGATGGCATGCCCGTCCACGAACAACGTCGCATCCCCCACCGTCTGGAAGCTGGGGCGACCCTCCCGGAGTCGGAACACCACGTGACGCTCCGCGACGTCCGCATCGTCGCTGGCGACGTTGCACTGGGCCGAACGCCCGATGACCACTTCGCCCTCGCCGAGCGCAAGCCGTTTGCCATGATCCGGACCCGAGAAACAATTCAGAACGATCGCCGGTTTCGATTCTGTTTGCATACCGATGGTCCGAGAAGTTGCATGAATGCTAGCACAGGCCGCGGACGGGCGGAAGTGAAAAACAGGTTCCTGCTGATGTTCACCCTCGTCGGTGTGGGAGCGACATTCCTGTCGCGATTCGGAAACGCACCCAATCAATCGTTGATAGAACCGTGCGAACTTGTTTCTATGGAACTCTCATAAGATACGCGCGGAAACATTCATACGCCTTTGTGACGGGCTTTGATACGAGCTGGAAACCTGCTAGAATGCCCGGTCATCTCCCATGAGACCCAAACGCGAACTCTCCGAGAAACTCTGGCGGGAAGCCGCCAGACTCCTGCCCGGCGGCGTGAACTCGCCCGTGCGCGCGTTTGGCGGCGTCGGTGGGACGCCGTTCTTCACGCAACGGGCCAAAGGCTCGCGGCTCTGGGATGTGGACGGCAACGAGTACATCGATTACGTCTGCTCTTGGGGACCGATGATCCTCGGTCACGCACATCCGAAAGTTGTCCGAGCCGTGCAGGAAGCCGCCCGCGACGGCACCAGCTTCGGCACGCCGAATGCACGCGAGGTTCGGTTGGCCCAACTCGTTTGTGAAAGTTTCCCCTCGATTCAGAAAGTCCGCTTCGTCAACTCAGGCACCGAAGCAACCATGTCCGCGATTCGACTCGCACGCGGGTTCACCAAGCGGGACAAGATCGTCAAGTTTGAAGGCTGTTATCACGGCCACGCCGATTCGCTGCTGGTGAAGGCCGGCTCCGGCACTGCGACGTTCGATGTGCCCGACAGCGCCGGCGTGCCCGCCGATTTCGCTCGCAACACGGTGACGCTTCCGCTCAACGACTTGGACGCGCTCGACCGCGTTTCGTGGAAGGAGATCGCTTGCGCCATCATCGAGCCGATTCCCGCCAATATGGGATTGATTCCGCTCAAGGCTGGCTTTCTGGAAAAACTGTGCAAGCTGGCGCACGGCAGCAGCGCGCTCCTGATTGTCGACGAAGTCATCAGCGGCTTCCGCGTTGCGCGCGGTGGAGCGCAAGAACTGTTTGGAATCAAGGCCGACCTGACGACGCTCGGCAAGATCGTCGGCGGCGGGCTGCCCGTTGGCGCATTTGGCGGTCGCTCGGATATAATGGACATGCTCGCGCCGAATGGCCCGGTCTATCAAGCAGGCACGCTCTCCGGCAATCCGCTGGCGATGGCGGCCGGCATCGCGACGTTGGAGGAATTGTTCCAGGCTGGCACCTACCGAAAGCTGGAGAAGCTCAGCGCGGCTCTTTGCGGCGAGATGAAGCGCCTGATCCAAGGGCAGCACATGCGGATCGGCTCTTTGTTTTGCACGTTTTTCACCGACCGCGAGGTGGTGGATTACGCGACCGCCAAGACCAGCGACACCAAGCGGTACGCGAAGTTTTTCCATGCGATGCAGGAACGCGGCGTGTATCTTGCCCCATCGCAATTTGAAGTTGGCTTCGTGTCGCTGGCGCACACGGAAGAAGACATCGAGCAGACGCTGCGAGCGGCGTCTGAGGCGGTGGGGAAATTGTGATTGGTGATCGGAGGTCGGTGATCGGTGTTTGGAGGAAGCGGCGATGAGTGAGAATACTACCAACGGGTTGAAGAGTTGGAAGCCCGGTTCCTTCGTTTGGCCCGCGGCTCGCTGGAAGAACTGGTCGACGACATGACGGTTTGTGAGGATGAGCGATACGTCCCTCCAGCGTCGCTGAAAGTGTTGCGCGAGCAGGCAATGCGTGTTGAGAAGATCCTGAACGGATGCATCCGATATCTGCTGAATGAGAATAACAAGGCGGAGGCGCGGGAGCGCAACGGCGAATACACGGCGAGTGCGCCGGCCTTCGCCGAATCATGGACCCCCGATCGCGAGTCACCGCAGTGAAATTGCTTATCGCCATGACAGGTGCGAGCGGGGCGACGTACACGCAACGGTTGCTCGACAACCTCGACTCGCATCAACATGAGATCCATTTCATCTCCACGAAACACGCGCGCGAGGTGGCGCAACTCGAATTGCCGAAGGGCGAACTGAGACTCTCACCCCGGATCATTCAATACCGCGAGGATGATTCGATGTTTGTGCCGTTTGTGAGTGGTTCGGCGAAGTTCGACGCAATGGTGATCATCCCGGCGTCGATGGGCACAATCGGACGCATCGCTCACGGGGTGTCCGACACCACGGTCGCGCGTGCCGCCGACGTGTTTCTGAAGGAGCGGCGCAAACTCGTCCTTGTGCCGCGCGAGTCGCCGTACAACCTGATTCATCTCCGCAACATGGCGACCCTGACCGAAGTGGGCGCTACGATCATCCCCGCGAGTCCATCCTTCTACGCCAGGCCGAAGACGATCACGGAGTTGGTTGACACAATCATCGCCCGCGTGCTCGATCATCTCGGGATCGAGCACAAACTGATCAAACGCTGGCAGAGCGCGTAGAAAAGGCATTTTGCCCGTTTCAATGCATGAAGACGGAACGGGCTGGAAGCCCGTTTTACGAAGTGTCGCAGTTCCGCGTGTCCATGAATTTCAACTGTTGGTACAGCGTCTCGATGAGCGGCGATTTTGCGCGGGCCTGTTGCGCGGCACGAAGCGGGTTTCCGAAGATCGCTTCGACCTCCATCGGACGGTGTTCGTCGAAGTCGATCTTCATGCTGGTGCGATAGGATTTCATCCTTACTGTCTTGTCCAGCATCGTGGCAACGGTCTCGTCGGGCACGGCCACGCCGCAAGCGCAGCCATCCGTTACAACCTCCCACATGATCTGCTCCACCAACGTGCGCGTGTGCGCGTTTGTCATCAGCTCGGCGGTTGTCGCATTGAGGATGACTGACAGTCCGTTGTACGGGATGTTCCAGGCCAGTTTCTGCCAACGGCCAACGGCGAGATCTTCGGCCAGTCCGACGTCAATACCTGCGCGCTGGAAATCATCGGCGATCTCACGGATCCGATCGCTGAGGCCGCGTTGGGAGAACTCGCCGAGCACAACATGCCCGTAGTCAAGATGGCGGATGTGACCCGGCCCGACCTTGTTCGAGCAGAGAAAGCATAAACCACCCACGACGCGCTGTGGGCCGACGATCTTTGCCACTTCGTCCTCAATGCCGAGTCCGTTTTGCATCACGAGCACGGCGCCGTTGTCCTTGACGACGGGCGGCAGCAGCCCGGGCAGCAAATGATTCTGTGTTGTCTTCAGCGTGACGCAGACGACGTCGCAACGCGGCATGTCGCCCACGTCGCGGTAAGCGTTGACGCGCGGCAGCGTGAAGTCGCCGTCCTTCGACTCGCAGATCAGGCCGTGCTTGTAGACATACTCGTAATCGCTGTGCAACAGGAAGTGGAGGTCGCAGCTCGCATGCTGGAGCCGCGCTCCGTAGAACCCGCCGAGCGCCCCCGTACCGATGATCGCATAACTTCGTTGCACGGTGGTGAGACTAGCAAAGCGGACGTGGTTTGTCATTCCGAGCTGGCCTTGGAAGCATCCAAGGCCCGTGCCAAGCGCGTCTTGGCCGGCGAGAGCGCAGCCTTGGCGCGTGTCAATCGTGGGTAGCCGGTGCCGACCGTAGGTTGGGTTGTGCAAGTTGCAGCTTGGGACGTGTAAATCGGGAATTGAGTCGTGCGAGACGAGGGTTGGTTTCTTATTTCTTGAATCCTGCGCAAGACGCGCAACATTTTTCAGGTGCAACAGTGCAGGGCATGATTTCTATGGCTTCCATGCCGACAAGAAGAAATCCAACTTTTGGTTCTGGCTTGTCCAACTTGGGATCGTAAGTCTTTTGAATTCTTCGGACATTGGGTGCGAAGTATAAGCCAAACCGGCGCTGGCTCATGGGAAAAGACAAAATCTCGTGGCATTTAACTCGCAGGCGTGTTATGGTGCGGGCCGCAAGCCGGAGCACAGCGGCGGGTTAGCCAAGTGGTAAGGCGGGAGTCTGCAAAACTCCTAACGTCAGTTCGATTCTGACACCCGCCTCCAATTTCATCCCGCGTGAGTCCAACGACTTACGCGGGTTTTGCTTTTGTGGTGTGAAACGGCGAGATGGGCTGTGATACTCGCTGTGATACTCAGGCCAATTCAGATTTCTCGACGCGAGGGTTGAACGTGCGAAACCAAGTCACTCGGATTGAACAGCGATTCACCACGGGCCGCAACCGTCGCCAGCGAGGAAGCCACGATAGACGCGGGCGGTCGCTTCGGAAGGCGTCAAGTCAGGACGCTTCCCAAAGCCCGTAAAGCTTTCGGCGGGGTGCACCGGGTGGAAAGCAGAGGACATTCTGAACCTCAGCAAGTAGCTTTCGGAGCAAACGCCAAAAGAGGGCTTGAATCATTCAAATAACTAGGTGATAAACGGCCCCAATACAGACGCCACTCTATGAAAGCCAAACACGTCTTTGCTCTGTATGGAACGGCCAACGTTGGTAAGAGCGCAACGCTTAAGAAGGTGTTTGCGCTGTTGACTGACGCCTACCCGACCGCGCCTGTTCAGAATATCCATCCGCCCGGAATCGACATCACCGTTGTCATCGAGATTGACGGGATATTTGTCGGTATCGAGAGTCAGGGCGACCCGAACGGTAGGCTTGCCGAGAGCATCGAACTGTTCAAGAAGGTCAAGTGCATCATCATCATCTGCGCCACAAGAACCAGAGGCGGCACAGTCACTACCATCGAAAACCTCCAGCCAGAATTCACACTCGTCTGGCATCATAAGACATCGGAACCGCAAGTTAACTTGCGAGCGCGGCACGACGATGTGATTGCGCAGACTATCTTCGACCAAGTCCAGAATGCACTTAAGGCCTAGCTTCAGACAGTCTCAGCGATTCACCACGGCCCGCGAGAGTGGCGCGGGACGTTTCCCCTGAGCGGCACAGCATGACGCCCGCTGCTACCAAAGCCCGCCTTGCGATAGTACGCCCCGCCAGCGCATCGTTGGTGACGACGTGGAAGAGTTGTTCCTGTAGAAAACGGCTCTGGCAGCACGTACCGCGTGAAAGCGGCTTCGTAAAATTCGATTTGCGCCCCGATCTCGACGCGACGCGATAGGCTGGACGTTGGAAACTCAGCGCCCGCGCGTCTGGTCATGGTGTGGTCAAAACCCCTTGAGGTTTTTTTGCTGGCGCTCTTTATCGTCAGCCTCTTTCTGCTTCTCAAACTTCACCGAACGAATACGGAGAATCCCCGTGTTGTCTCTGTATAACGCTTTTGCCAGACCGTCTGAGCGGTCATATGCCGTATCGCTATTCTTCACGCCGCTGTCCGCGTCGATAATCTCCGTATGGTTTCCCGTCCAATTGCATCCCTTACAGTTTGCCTTAAGCAGTGTCTCCTGCTCTGCATAACTGATTCGCAAGAATGAATTCGGCTTCTGAGGATCAATCTTCTGGTACTGCTCGTAATAGGCTTTGCCTTCGTAGAATCCAACGGTGATTTGAAACCCGTTCTTCTGATATAGCCCCGCAATCGTTGCAGGACTTTCGGGTGTGACGCCCTTAAGCGGCTTCCCGTAACGGGCTTCGATTTCCTGAATGGTTTCGTCGAGTCTCCCGTAAACCGGAACGGCCAAGAGAAGGCAACACAGCAGGATAGTCGGTCGCATGGACAAACGAATATGCCAGGCCGCGAAGGTCTGTCCACTTCAAACTGGCAGGGCAAAACACACGGACGAAATTCATGCCGTGTGTGTGTATGGGGAGCCGACACGCCTGCCGCTCAACCGATGTCCCTTGCACGGCCTCAGAGCGCCCGCGTCTCGTGTCTGCCGTAGGTCACCGCTGTCATACGAGCAGTCGCGGTTGTCGGTACTGTGACCGGCCGCTCGGAGTGGAGCCGGCCTTTTTTGACTCTGTTCGTCTTCCGCCTCCAGCGGTTAGGGGCTGCGTATTTCCTCGGCTTCCTCAGCTCCGTGACCGTATCGTAGAGATCATCTTCGGGACCGATGGTCGGATACAACTCAAGCAGTCCAACACCCAATACCCTGGCGATGAATAGCAACTGGAAATCGGAGACGTACACGATCTGGGCTTCGATCCGCGCGACTGCCTGTCTGCTCTTGTCGAGGCCTACGCGTTGCAGTGCTTCCGCAAGCTGATTCTGTGACCAGCTTTTTTGCACACGGATTCTTCGAATCCGCGGTCCAACAAGGTTGAGGAGTTTGATTCCTCCGTTGTGAAGGCTGGAATCTCCCGTTAAGAGAATCTTCGTTGGAACTAGGCGGGCCAATGTAATGCGCCGTCGCTGCGTGAGTGTGGTGTCTCTGCTGTCGCAGCGTCTTCCCTTCTTCCTCCGAGACAGATTACGAACCCCAAAGAGGAGACTCTAGGATTGAATCCAACATGCCGAATCTTCCATGTCATTAGGTCACTGGGCACGGGGGGATTTAGCCACAAACGGCCTGCTGAGGTTGTTCCCGTTTGGGAGCAAAATGAGTGCTGTGGTTCTCGGCGTGACGTTGCTCCAGCGTTAAGGCTTGGAAGCCAAAGACATAGGCGGAGCGAACCAATCAGGATATTTTCTGCGCAAGCAAGTTGTTTTTCATGGTGGTGAATGGCCGACAGAGGCTCTGGGGTGAAAAAGGTAAATTGGGTGTCGAGTTGTTTTACGTGGACGGGATAAGCGGTTCCATCAGCCGTACCGTGCGGCTTGCAAAAGGAATCCCACTTCGCCGGTTCATTCTGCGGTATCCACTCCACGAACCATGAGATCGACGCCCGGCGCTACTTTACCCCGATGCGTGCTCCCTGATGGAGACGGTTCCTCATTTTGGAGCTCATGATTTCGACAATGTTTTCTTCCATGTCGGTTGGCGAAGTGGCCGCAAGTTGATTGGAGGCTTGATTTCTGTTCAAGTCTAACGACTTTACGATTTCTTCCTGGCGCTCGTTCAGGCTCTTGAGTTTCGCCTCATGCTCGAATGGCTCGCCGACCTTCGCTTCCAATTCCGCCATTCGTTTCCGGCACTCTCCAATGTCCTTCTCGGTCTGAGCCAGCCTTTGGTCGAGGGACTGCACGGCGTGTTCAAGCGAACGCATTGTCCCGTGGGCGCTGTCTGAAATGCTCGCCGAGTAAAGATTCGCACCCTTAAGGACAAGCTCGGTATGCTCCAACGCGCTGGCACGAAGAACCACCGCAAACCCGGCTAGTTCGCCGATCTGGTATTCCCTGCCGGAGCCACGGAGTTGCTGCGCCCGGCGATTGAGCAACTCCCCGGCAATTCCTCGGTCGGTGTACTCCGTTCCCTCGATGCGAACTTTGAACGCGTCGCCTTGTGTCGGTTGTCTGGACGCGATGTCCTTGTGGAGATTCTCAATCCGGCTGCTGAGAATCTCGACCTCCTCATGCGTTCGTCGGATCGTGTTGCGAATCCGGTACTGCGTCTCATGGTGCTGGGCGCGCAATCGGCTGAGGCGGCCCAACTCTGCGTCAATGTGGGCCTTCTCGATGACCAGCGGATTTCCCGACGCAATCGCTTTGACCTCGGCGTAGGTGAGTGCCGCGCTGTCGATGTCCTCGATGTGGCGCAAGTCATTGCGGCCGGTCATGACTTGGTGGATGAACTTGGCTTTCGTTTCGAGGGTCTGCCACATGTAGGCGTCGAAACTGCCCTCGGTGACGTAGCGGTAGATTTGCACTTCGGCGTTGCGATTGCCCTGCCGCAGAATTCGACCTTCTCGCTGCTCCACGTCGGCCGGCCGCCACGGCGCGTCGAGATGGTGCAACGCAATGAGCCGCTCCTGCACATTCGTGCCCGAACCCATCTTTTGCGTGCTGCCCATCAGGATGCGGATTTTGCCGGCACGTACGTCCTTAAAGAGCGCGAGCTTGGCTGCGTCGCTGTCGTAATCTTGAATGAAGGCGATCTCGTTGGCGGGGACGCCGGCGATGACCAGTTTGGCTTTTACGTCGTCATACACCGAGAAGCCGGCGTCCTTGGGCGTGGACAAATCGCAGAAGACGAGCTGCGTCAGGCGGTCGGCCTTCGTCTCCTGCCAGATGCGGAAGACTTCATGCACCGCGAGGTTGGCCTTGCTTTCCGGATGATCGCGCGCGCTTGCATCGACCAACCGAAGATCCAGCGCCGCCTTCCGTCCTTCGGTCGTGATCTTGAGCATGTTGTCCACGCGCGGATCGACACGCCCTTTGCGCAGCTTTTCCGCTCTCTCGGCCAGACCGGAAACGAGGGCCTTCAGTTCTGGCGTTGCCGGCGCGCGAATGATCGCGGCTTTTCCGTTGCGCACCGCGGGCGTGGGAAGCTTCAACGTCTGCGCCGTGTGGATGTCAGCGACTTGTCGGAACTGCTGCATCAACTCCGGGACGTTCACGAACCGGGCGAACCGGGTGTTCAGCCGGTAACCTGCACCGTCCGGGGCCAACTCCATTGCCGTCACCGGCTCGCCAAACGTTGCTGCCCATGAATCGAAGTGATGAACTCGCAGCTTCGTGAGTGCGGTCATTTGCAGATACCGCTGCATGGTGAACATCTCGGCCATGCTGTTGGAAATCGGCGTGCCGGTCGCAAACACGATGCCGCCCCCGCCGTTCACCTGCTGGATGTACCGGGTCTTGAGGAACAAATCGAAAGCCCGCTCGGATGCCGTTTGCGGCAGACCGGCGATTCGAGTCATCTTGCTGACATAAAACAGATTCTTGAAGTACTGGGCTTCGTCGATGAACAGCCGGTCCACGCCCAGTTCCTCGAACGTCAGCGTGTTGTCCTTCTTCCCCTCGGCCAGCAGCAGCTTGAGCCGCGTCTCCAAGCGTTTCTTGGCGCGCTCAAGGTCTTTCACGATCCGCCGATCGTTCTTGCCAGCACGCTGCTCGCGGATGGCCATCTCCAAATCGTGGAGTTGTTCGCGGAAGAACGCCTTCTTGGTTTCGTCGGACAATGGGATTCGCTCGAAGCCTGAATGCGTCACGATCACCGCGTCCCAATTCCCGGTGGCGATGCGGCTCATCAACTGCCGGCGTTTGCTCGCCTCGAAGTCCTCCTTGCCGGCCACGAGGATGTTTGCGCCCGGATAAAGCATGAGAAGTTCCGACGAGAACTGGCCGAGCATGTGATTCGGAACAACGAATAGCGGCTTGGAAGCCAGGCCCAGCCGTTTCAATTCCATCCCGGCGGCAACCATCGTGTACGTCTTGCCGGCGCCCACCACGTGGCCCAAGAGCGTGTTGGGAGATTGCAGGATTCGCCAGACGCCTGCTTTCTGGTGTGGATGCAACGTCACGACCTGGCTCGCGCCCGGCAGCGTCAGATGATCGCCGTTGAACGTCCGCAGGCGAACATTATTGAATTCGTCGTTGTATTTCCGTACCAGCCGTTCGCGGCGCTCGTCGTTCTCCCAAATCCACTCCTTGAACCGCTCCCTGATCTTCTGCTGCTTCTCGCGCGCACCTTCGGTCGCTTCAGGATTCACAATGAGTTTGTCTGACTTGGGGTCTTTGTCGTAAATGGTCGGCGTGCGGAGATTCAGCGCATCTTGAATCAGGTCGAGCGCGCCAGCGCGGTCCGTTCCCCATTCGGTTGTGTTCGCAACGGTGCGTCTGGCGAAGTAGTCGCCACTGACAACCCAAGTGCCGATGGCGTGCGAATGGCTGACTTCGATGTCCGTCGCGCCAAGCAACTCCTGGCAAAACTTCTCGATGTCCTCCGCCGGAATCCACGACGAACCCAAGCGCACGTCAATCTCGGTGGCCGACAAATCCTCCGGCTGGACAACCTTGAGCGCCTCGACGTTCTCCTTGAACCGGGGGTCGGTGATACTCGCGGCCTCGGCAATCTCCAACTTCTCGCGGACATTGCCAGACAGGTATTGGTCCTCGGTCTCCCATTCGTTCGTCTGTGGGTTCAAAAAGATGGTTCCGCGCAGCTCAGGTAGAAACTCCTCGGCGGACCGGCACAGCAAGGCGCTCATGTGTTCCAAGTCAACCCGCGCTTTCTCGTTGAGCGAGACGATCAGCGCTTCTTTCGGCGTGGCGACTGACTCGATGGGCATTTGATGTTGGATCGTGCGCTCGCGGAAGATGGCCGTCTTCCTCGCGCGCTTGGTCTCCTCGTCGTACACCTCAAGCGACAGGAGCAACGGCAGGTCGGGGTCGCCGTCGAAGGCGCGAGTGTTCGCCCGGCTTGAGATCGGGCCGAACCGGGAGACGAAGAAATCGTAAGCCTGATTGAGGTTCTCGCGCGCCGCGACAATGGCTGCCTCGTCGCTGCCGTCGAGCTGGCTGCGGAGACATTCGCGCAGGGCGTCGCGCACGTGAATCAACCGCCTGATTCGCACTCTGGTTTCCGCTGGCAGAGTCGGCAGCGTCTTCAGCGAATCGCCGACGCTCACGGCGACTTCATCATGGACGATCACGAAAGCGTTCGGTTTGATGTAATCAGGAGCCGGAAACGTCTGGTCGAGAGTCGGTGCGACGACTGCCCGTTTCTGCGCGCGATAAATGTTCTGCGGCAGCTTGCTGACTGCTTCCTCCAACGCCTCGGCGAGATCGCGGCCATCACTCGCAAGCGTCGGTTCGTTGACGCGGTACATGCTGCCGGACAGCTCCATCTCCCCGAGCATCATGTGCGGACGCTGAGCGAAGTATTCGTTGATGTAGATCGTCTCGCCCTTGGCGTTGACGTGCTCCACTGTCTCCTTCCACGCCGGACCCGATGGCGTTTCGCCGGGATTCAGCTTGCGCAACATCACGATGTCGGTGGTGACCTCGGTATTTGCGTTGCGCTTGAATGCGTCGTTGGGCAGACGAATCGTGCCGACAAGGTTGGCTCGCTGCGCCAAGTATTCGCGCAGCGTCGAGTCCTCTTTGTCGAGCGTGCCTTTGGATGTGATGAACAGAATCAGCCCGCCCGGCCGCACCTTCTCCAACGCGGCGGCGAAGAAGTAATCATGGATGGGGAACTTGAAGATGTTGAAACGCGGGTCGAACGGCTGGTAGTCCCCAAACGGAATGTTGGAAGCTGCCACGTCATAGAAGCTGTCGGCCAACTTGGCTTCCTCGAAGGGTTGGTGACGAATGTCCGCGTCGGGATAGAGCGCCTTGGCGAAACGGGCGGTCAGAAGATCAACCTCAACGCCGGTAATCGTCGAGTGCGCGTGCATCTCCTCCGGCATCAAGCCGAGGAAGTGCCCCAGCCCGCACGCCGGTTCCAAAATCCGCCCATGCTTGAACCCGAAACGCGCGAGCGCCGCGTACATCCCGCGAACGATGACCGGCGACGTGTAATGCGCGTTGAGCGTCGAGGCGCGGGCGGACGTGTGTTCCTCGTCAGTGAGAAGCTCGGAGAGTTCAACCTGCTCCTTGAACCACTCACGCGAGTTGACATCGAACACCTGCGGCAGCCCGCCCCAGCCGACGTACCGAACCAAAACCGCTTTCTCGTCGTCAGAGGCGGGGCGTTTTTCGGATTCGAGGCGTCGGAGAAGTTTGATCGCCTCGACGTTGGCGCGGAACTTCTGTTTGAGTGACCCCTCGCCGAGGCGGTCTCGGTCGGAGATCCGGTAGTTGGCTTGATTGCGAGCCGGCCCTAATCGTTCTCCGGCGACAGCAGGATGTACTTCTCCCTCACCATTTCCCAAGCCTGATCGTGGGCCTGCTGTGGCGTCTGCCCGTGCTGGATCAGGTGCCGGCGAATCGCGTCCATGTCGTCCTTGGTCTTCTCCTCCGCCTCCAGCAACATCTGCTGGAGCGTGCCCGTCCGCTCCATTTCCGCCACCATGCGCGGACGGTGCTCCCGCCAGTGTTTCTCCGCCATCAATCCGTATTGAGTCAGTGTGTTCATGTCCGTTCCCATTGCCACCGAACAAGTCTAGCTGATCGTGCTGCTGTCCCTTTGACCGCTTGAGAGCCATGTGAGCCTAAATCGAACATGCCGAATCGTCCAGTGCCGTGAGGGCACTGGCTGCGCGGGGTACTTAGCCACGAACGGCCTTTGAAGTTGTTCCCGTTTGGGAACAAAATCAGTGATGGGGTTGTCGGCGTGAAGTTGCTCCGGCGTGAAGCCCCTTAGAAGCCAAAAGCCGTTGGCGGAATGTTGAGAATGTAGAAATGTGGAGTTGGGGCAGCCGGGGCTGATTTCACGGGCTGCGCCAACTACTCAACTCAACATTTCTGGAGACCGGGGACAGAAGGCATTCTCTGGCTCCTATGAACACATCATCATTCCTCGTTCGAACTTGTCCCCGATCTCACGAACGCTATTTGCGGCTGCCGATCTTTGGTCGCGGCCTCGATGACTTCGTGCGCTGGTCGCTGGGCAAAGGTTACAAGCATCAAACGGTTCGGCTCTACCTGTATGCGTTGCGGCGGCTCGCGCCTGGGTTGCTTCGCCGAGGCATCCAATCATCGCGGGATTTAACCGCCAACGATGTGCAGGCAACCGCACGCCGCTTCAGAGTCCGCAAGCACTACTTGGCCAAGGGCATTGGCGCCTTTGGCCAGTTTCTCAAAGATCGCCAGGGATTAAAGTCGGCACCAGCACCGTTGTTACGACCTTCCGACCGGCTCATCCGGCAGATGGTCGAACATCTGCGCCACGATTGCGGTCTGGCCGAAAGTACCTGGCAGAGACACCGTCGACATTTGCGGTTGTTTCTTCGGTTCATCGGCTTCGACCGAAGCCAAGCTGCCATTGGGAAGATCACACTGGAACGAGTGCGCCGGTTCCTGGCTCTGATGGCCCGCCGCCACGGCCCGGAAAGTCTCAGGCAAGTGGTCGCAACCATTCGGAAGTTTCTGCGGTGGGAGTTTGGGCGAGGGGCGCTTTCTTGTCCCTTGCATCTCCAACTCGATACGATCCGGGTGTATCGCGATCAACACACACCTCCGGTCATTCCCTGGCCGACACTCCAACAACTGTTGTGCAAGCTCGACCAGACCACCGCCCAAGGACTCAGAGATTTTGCCATCTTGCTGTTGGCGGCCACATATGGGCTGCGCCGATCGGAAGTGGCCGGGTTGACTTTGGATGACATCGACTGGCGCAAACGCCAGCTTCGGATCACGCAACCCAAGCTGCGGCGAACCTTGTGGCTGCCGCTCACCAACGAAGTGGAGACCGCCTTGATTCGCTACCTGAAGCGCGGGCGTCCCACAAGCTCGTTGCGACATGTGTTCCTCTGTCAGTCCGCGCCATTGCGGCCACTCAGTCCGTTTGGGGTCTACCATGTCCTAGGAAGAGCGAGCCGGACCACGGGGATTGCGCTGCCCACCCGACGCTTTCACAGTCTCCGCTACGCTCGCGCCCTGCGTTTGCTGCGCGGCGGCGCGTCGCTGAAGGCCATCAGCGATGTTCTGGGACATCAGGATCTCAACTCCAGTGTGCATTACCTGCGGTTGGACGTGGAGGATCTCAGACAGGTGGCGTTGCCGGTGCCGACAGCCAATCTCCGACATTCGCCAGTCCCCTTGAAGTTGGTGTCTGGCTCATTGCCGCCAATTCCGGCATCAAACCGGCGGCCCGCTGGCACTGTGACGGATTCTCGGGGCGGCTGCCACAGTTTTCTTAGGAAAGAAATCGGAGCCTACGTCTCACTGCATCGCGCTTTGGGGCGAAAGTTCCAACGAGTGGAGTCGGTCTTGCGCAGTCTCGATTTCGTCCTGGCTCGCCAGTTTCCAGAAGGCCGCATTTTTACCGAACCAATGTTTGCCGCGTGGAGCGGCGAGATTCTTCGCGTGTCCGTCGACAAAGCTCGGACGCGGTTGATGTGCGTCAGAAAGTTCTGTCTGTATCTGGCCCGGATTCAGCCGAGAACCTTCATTCCCGATGAGCACACTTTTCCCAGGCCCTCTGCTCCTCAAGCGCCCTGCCTGCTCTCTCCGTCCGATGTCGCCCGCCTCGTGGAAGCGACGCGTATCGTTCGGCCCACGCCTCAGAACCCACTCCGCCGCGAAACCATGCGGCTGGCGATTCTGTTGCTGTATTGCTGCGGGCTGCGCTCGGGTGAACTATTCCGGTTACGCATCGGGGAGATTGATGCCGAGCAAAGGCTGTTACGGATCAACCACACCAAGTTCAACAAATCGCGACTGGTGCCGCTCTCGCGATCGTTGGCGGAGGTTTTGCAGCACTATCTCCAGCAACGCCGCCGCCAAGCAATCCCCCTCGATCCCCAATCGCCTTTGGTCTGGAGTTCGCAGGCGGGGAACAGCCGTTCGCTTTCCACCCGGCCATTTGGGAGAATCTGGTATCAGGTCTGCCACGCGGCTGGGGTATTGAACGGGCATCGAAAGCCCCCGCGTTTTCACGACCTGCGCCATAGCTTTGCCGTGGAGGTCTTGCGGCGCAGCTACCGGGCCGGCGACGATCCACAGGCCGCCCTGCCCAGATTGTCGCGCTACATGGGACACGTCACGCCCTCAGGCACTCATTACTACCTCAAGTTCACCGAACAGTTGCAGTGCGTCGCTGGCGACCGCTTCCGTCGACACATTGCCGACTCGCTGCTCGCCTCGGCTGGCAAACAAGCCGCGCGAAAGGGAGGTGTCCGATGAAACGAACCGAGGCAGAGATTTTGTCGGCGGCAGTGAAAGGCTTTTTGGGCGATTACCTGCCGCAGCAGCGCGCTTGCAGCCCGCATACGATCCTCAGCTACCGGGACAGCCTGAAGTTACTTCTTCAGTTTGCCGCCGCAACCAAACGCCACGTGACCGGACTCACCGTGGCCGATCTCAGTCCGCAGACCGTCACGGCATTCCTGGATCACCTGGAACGCAAGCGCGGCAACCAAACCGCGACACGCAATGTCCGTCTGACCGCCATTCACAGCTTCTTCGAGTATCTGGGGCGCGAGCATCCGGAGCACTTGTTGCAGGCCCAACGTGTCTTGAGCGTGCCCTTCAAGCGGACGACGCAACGCACCGTGGATTACCTCGACGCCGATGAACTGCGCCAGCTCTTGGAGGCGGTGGATCGGTCCACCCCGCTGGGCCGACGCGATTATTTGCTGTTGACCGTCCTGTTCAACACGGGCGCCCGCGTTCAGGAGATCGTTTCCTTAAACACAACCGACCTGCGGTTGATCCCGCCCCCGTCCATCAAGTTCCTCGCCAAAGGAAGAAAAGAGCGCATCTGTCCCCTGTGGCCGGAAACGGCAAAACTGATCCGACAGTTCTGTCACGAAACAGGGTTGAAGCTGGATGAATCCCAGCCTTTGTTTTGCAACCGTCAGGGCGGTCGGCTCACCCGGTTCGGCGCGCGGCTCATTGTGCAGCGTCACGCCCGGCACGCCGCCAACTCGTGTGCGGCGTTGGCCAAGAAACGCATTCATCCCCACGTGTTGCGCCATAGCACAGCGGTTCACCTGCTCAAAGCCGGAGTCGATTTGAGCACGATTGCCCACTGGCTCGGACACGCGAGCATCAACACCACTCACAAATACCTGGCAATGGATTTAGAGGCCAAGCGCGCGGCGCTTGCCGCCGCTGGTCCCGTTGTCGCCCAGACCGCCGGAACGGCGCGTCAGCGGGTGAGCGAAAACCTCATTCAATGGCTGGAGTCGCTGTAAAGCGAAACAAAAGGCATTTCAGAAATGTTGAGTTGCGGCGATGGGGCAGCCAATGGAATCAGCCCCGGCTGCCCCAACTCCACATTTCTACATTCTCAACATTCCGCCAATTATGTGGAACTCCACATAATTGGCGGAGCGAGCACAGTCACGGTGGAAGTTCAGGGCGGCAGGGGAACTCGACCTTGACGGCGCACAGCGAGCCGCAGAATCGAAAAGCAATTCACGCAAGCCGACTGAGGTGCGAATACGACCATCCATTCGAGCTTAGGGGTGAGAGTGGCCGAGAGAAAGCCTAGGCGAGCAGCAGCAACGTTCGGGCGGAGTGTTTGATAGGACGAGGGCCGACAGAACGCTAAGTTGTCGTTAGACGAACCCTAAGCGATTGGAGAGCTGACTGCTCGTGCCGGGAAAATGCTTTCGCGTCCTTCTGAAACGAGGTCCACGCCTCAGACACAGCGTGGCTCACCACGGCATTCTGGGAGCTTTTCTGGTCGCTAAAACTCTGGAAGATTGCTGCAATACAAGCCTGATGAATGATCTGCGCCAATTGTTCCAAGAGTCGCGCTGGATATCGTTTGGCGTAACCCGGCGGCTGTGCCGAGGGTGAAAGCCGTTTCAGATCAAACCATCTTGCGTCAATTTCCTGTGCCGCACTGGCTTCATTGATCAATTGTAACATGTTCTCGATGCCCGTTTTGCGCGAATCGTCAGCGGGATGGGTCAAGCTGTCTTGGTATGGATCGCCGCGAGTGGCGCTCAGTCTCAGGTTGGCCCAGCCGTAGGCGGGGCCGCACCAGTACGTTGCAATCATGTCGCAGGCGAACTCGACGTGCCAGTCCCCTGTCCAGAGTCGATGGCTTTCGACGATGGCATCCAAAGATCCTTGCGGCAATCCCCGTTGCTGCCCTTTGCGAACCATTTCGGCAAAGAATCCATGAATCAACGTCAGGGCTGGCAACTCGAAATTCGCCTGATTGCGGAACAGGACAAAATGGGCTAACTCATGATACAGGTCCGGCAACGAGAGCAGTTCGTAAGCTTGGTTTTGCGGCGTCATGACGATATCCATGTCAACCAGAGCTTGAAAATACTGAAAGCTCAGGGCGCTGCACAGAGGTGGCGGATCTTTGTACCCAACTTCCGTGCAGATCCGATGCAAGAGAGATGAAAGGAACTCGTCATCTTTTTCGCACCGTTTGAGGATTAGCAGTGATGAATCCTCGACGTTCAGGATCAGCTCAGAAAGACGCTTGAAATCCATGAAGAAGTTAGGCTCAAGTTTCGGATTGGATAGATCGGGATCAGCAAGCATCCGATCAACAGCGGCGACCGCTCGACTAATCCGTGTGACAACACCGACTCGATAAACCTCGAAGTGTGCTGGCAGAGTCTTGCTTAGTCCATTGAGCTCCCGGAGGACGAATTCACCCCGCCGCTTCAAGTCGGCCAAAAGATTGTACAGCAGGTTCGTCATCAAATTCGGCGCAAACGTCGGAATGCGGCGGAAGCGGTAGCGTCGGCAGCTTCACACACGCGGTCAAGCGCACTGAAGGACGGCTCACCGAGAGATTTACCTGCGACTAAATCATCGGCTACCTGCCGAAGCTCAACGACAGCCTGATCTAGTTCGCCTTTCAGACGCCGTCGGAGCTGCTGTAGCACATCCGCTGGAACTTGCGCTTGTTCTGGCGTCCACGGTTTACCCTTATCTTGAAGCGCTGCTATTAGGGAGTCCAGCAGTTTTCTGAGTTCGGCGCGTGAGTCTTGGATTCTCTTTTCAGTTTCACCCGAGTCGCCGCGACGAATCAGGTAAAATCGCTTAAGATTTAAAACTGCTTCATTGAATCTTCGAGCGAACTCGGCATTCAGGGCATAGTCATGGGCGATTATTGATAGATCACTCATATGTGCACCCGTTAGTTTGCTGCAGCCAGCAGCGGTTCTTCATCGGTTTCCTCGGATTCTCCAAAGAGAGCGCTATCCTCGTCGGCTTGCGCAGCGAAAGCGCGAAGATGTTCGTCGCACAATTTGAGGTCGATCGATAGCCTCATGCAGCCTGTCGGCACCGGCCAACAAAGCTGAGACATGCCGAAGGTGTCTTCGAGAACAGACACAATGTCCAGATTGCCGCGAACTATCCTAGCCACCAACGGTTCGACCGTGCCTGGAATGTTGAAAGGCCATCCAGTTGTGCAGACAAGGCCCTCGTTGTCAGACAATTTCTCCCAACATCCGATAGTGGGGTTTCTCAAACCGGTCGCAGAGCATTCCACCAACCGGACTCCGCATGCATAATGCTTCGGAATTTCGACAGCACCGATCTGAATGTCTGAAGGGAGAACCCCTTCGCCTTTCAGACTACTAATAGTATCTTGGAATCCCAGCCATTCGGATTCGTAAACGCGTCCGTCTCGACGAAGCACGATTGAGTGAGGAGGTTCATCGAGGTCCTGCAAATCCTGTTTGAGTCCGTCATAGACCAGTTTAGCGACAACTCGCTTGGATAGCTTTTCCTTGTCACTTGATTCCTGATCTCGCATCGCGCACAACCGACCGCCATTGTAGAAAAACGTCAGCGCGGCAGTGTGATCAAGAACGTCCAAGGCTATGTACACGTCATAATGCGTAGGTTCATGTAACACCCATGGCCACTGCCGATTGACAATCAGCAAGCCCATAATGGCATTGAGTAAATAGCTCTGAAAGCGGTTGGAGGGCTCAGGTTGAACAAGCTGGTGATGGCTGTTACCATCGGTCCCGTAGAACTTGGCGATTTTCTCCGCAGCCATGCATTGAAACTGCACCCGGTCACGAAGCTTCTTCTTGATGTAATTGTGAAGGTCTGGCTGAGCTCGTGGCGGTAGCACAAGGATCCCCCTGGCACCCACCACTTCGTTTTCGTTTAACGCGCCGACAATCGCCTCCACTTGCGCCCGCAATGTATGTTGGTGCTCGTCCTGATAGCGAACCATTTGAAGTGAATAATTCTTTCGGAGCAGAGAAGTCACCAGCGTTTCGATGCGCGATTTCAAGTCGTTGATCACAGGAACGTCCAGTGAGCGTGGGGCGATCAGTATCTGATCGTCGAGATCGGAAAGGACAGCCAGCCCGACATTCTTGTCCTCAAGCAAACGCCTGCGAACCTGGGGTAAATCACCAAGCGTGATTTCACCGTTCTTCGGGTTGTCGCTGACGCGAACGATTTTTCCCACTCCAAACTGAATTGCTGGGCATTTGAACCGTTTGCCCTGTCTGGTCCGTGGTGTAGAATCGATCTTGACCTCAACGCCTGACAGCGTGAGATGAGATAGGTACTGTTTGACTATGCCGACACTAGCTCGGATTCGTTGGTCTGGTGTTCGCTGATGGTCACGCCTTGAAGAGGCTACACGTGGATCTTCGTTGTTGAGCATCAGCTTGCAGAGGCAGAGTGCGCCGTACCATTCTTGGTCGGTGCCGGGGTACTTGTAACGGATGGCAGGTGAATTGGGTTGTAGTTCTCGTCCGCCGGGCGAACGCCCGGCATTCTTGACCGTCCAATCAAAGACGTTTGCGGTGGTGGTACCATCCTCCGGGAGAAACTCCTGCTCCTTGAGAGTTTTTCCCGTCCGCTTTTGAAACTTAACCGGGAAGAGACGACCACCATAATGGTAGAGCATTGTTCTTCCGCCAAGTCTTTTGAACTGGTTCTTGTCGAACGCTTGATCCGCCCACCTCGAATCCGTGTAACAATAGTTGACTGGCACAGCTACATGGAGACGGCCATCTACGAAAAGAAACCGCGGACTGAATCCTCCATAAATATCAAGCGCCCGATTCCGCTGAGTAACATTTACCGGTTCCTTCCGATAGAAAGCATTCGGCGATCTCCGCCAAAGCTCAGTATGTTCATAAAGATGGCCACGCAGTTGCCAGCCAAGGAAAGAAAGCGCAATTTCACGGGTTGAACTATCCAAATCACGGAAAGCCACGGAATGAACTTCGTCCCTGGGGCGAAGCGTCGCGACATGTGGGGTGAGCTGATACTGATGCGCGGTGATGGGATGACTCGCGGAGATGGCGAGCAACGGATTCTCTCCGCCTCTGATGATCGCAACCGGAAGCTTCTGACCGAAAGCGATCTTCTTCGTGAGAAGATTGAGATTCTTCGCCGGCAGGTCGGGGTCGTCCGAGCCAGCGCCAAGTTCGCCGACGACTTCGACCAAGCGGTAGGAGATCGAGAGTTGGTCTTGGTTAGTTACTGGAAAGAGATTGAATGCGTGCTGTTCCACAGAGGCCTCCTAAACAGACAATGGTTGAGGTTGGACAGTTGAAGCGCGGATGCTGGTTGGTTGCGTACGCGGCCAAGCGGACGCTGCTGATGACTTTTGAATGCAGAGTTCGCGGAAGGTGCAGTGTTCGCAATTATTCGGGTTGTCCGTGAAAGCAAAATCCTCCAGTTTGGCCTCGCTCAGTTTTCTGGATTTGCAGAGCGAGAAAATCCGATTCAAGCTTCGATAGATGTGATCTTCCAATTCCTCGAAAACTTCGTGTGAACAAGCATGTTCGACAATGACCCCGTCCTGTACCTGACACTCCAGCAACTTGATATCTTCGGGGCGGCGGATTTCGTATCGTCCGCACCGCCACACGATCCATCCGTAGAGCGTCGTTTGAAGCCATGCGTCGCTGTCCCCACCGACCTCATAAGACTTCCAGTCGATGATGGTGGGGTGACCACGTGAACGCTGGAAAAACAGGTCGATCTGAGCATTGATGCGAACATCGTCATAATCCGTCCAGAGCCGCATCTCGGCTTGGCAGTCACGGTGTCTGCGAATCTCTTCCCACAATTGCGTGAGACCAGCGAGGCGCTTAAATGCAGTTCTAATCTCCGTGGACACCGTGTTGAACTCCTGCTCCGAGACTCCTTCGCCGTTTTCATCCGGCACTAGTGCACAGTAGCTTTCACAACGGCTCTTCACGATCCCGGACTCACGATACCGTCTCTGTTTGGAGAACAGCCACTGCATTTTGGCACGTTCGAGAGTTTGTCCGACAAGTGTGGCCCAGTCGAGTGGATGGCCGCTTTGTATGGCAGGAACTACATACTTCTGAATGCCTTCGTGAATGACTATGCCTCGCCAAGCGTCCAGTGTCTTGAGTTGCTTCATTACGAAAGCCTCGTGTCGCCAGGCTACCTTGGGCGCGTGGTGTGCAGCGATTTCATTGAAGAAAAACTGCCGCTGACAGCGCCGGAACAGTTTGTCCGCTGAGAACGACCACTGCAAACTCATTCACCACCTCCTTTGCGACTTCGGGTCAACCGTTCTGCTTGCCTTTTCTCAAGCAGGTCAAGCAAGGCATCCCAATCCTTCGGCGAGGCGATTTCCCGCGCCCTCTGGAGAAACCGTCGTGCAGTGGCATTACCAGCCAAAGACGCGA
>Ga0326728_10000828_pt1 | contig 116435 bp, 100 predicted proteins | sample MB3enrmetagenome_FD_207602 | JGI IMG/M metagenome (GOLD analysis project Ga0326728, IMG submission 207602) | Lab enriched peat soil microbial communities from McLean, Ithaca, NY, United States - MB31MN | ecosystem: Environmental > Terrestrial > Soil > Wetlands > Peat | place: USA: New York... | reverse complement strand
CGAACGCGCAGCTTGCGGTCATAAAATCACTGAGGCACGCGAGAGAGCTTTTCAGCGCTCTGGACGACGAGTCCGCAAAAAACAGAATCGCCGACGTTGAAGCCGCCGGGGACCGGGTGGTTCGAATTCTGGCGGGGCAGAACCATACGAACCTGGAGGATGTCCGCGAACGGGTCATAATTATCGCTCGCGATCTTTCCCCTGCGGACGCCATTCAGTTACAGGTAGGGCAAACCCTGGGCGTGGTCACGGAGATCGGGGGAAGCACTTCGCACACCTCTATAGTTGCACGCGCTTTGAACATTCCGGCCGTTGTGGCGGCCGAAAACGCCTCCCGGCTCATCCGCAAGAATGACATTCTAATTGTCGACGGCACAACGGGGACAATCATAGTCAACCCGGACGAGGACGTCATACATCTCTATTACGAACGCCAGGAAGAGATGGAGGCATATGTAAAGCAAATCAGCCGCCATGCTTATCTGCCCGCTGAAACCCGAGACGGTCACAAGGTCACCGCCGAGGCGAACATAGAGGTGCTGGAAGAGGTTGTGGCGGCTAGAGACAGTGGCGCCGAAGCCATAGGCCTGTACAGGACTGAATTTTTTTTCATGAACCGGGCGGAACTCCCGGATGAAGAAGCCCTTTTCAGGGACTACCGCGAGTTGGCGCAACTGATGGCGCCGTGTCCGGTAACGATCCGAACCCTGGATGTGGGGGCGGAAAAACTTACCTACTGGTTCCCCAGAATCGAGCAGACAAACCCCGCGCTTGGGCTCCGCTCCATACGCCTATGCCTTCATTATGAAGAATTGTTCAAGACACAGCTCCGGGCTATTTTGAGGGCCAGCGCCATAGCCCGCAACCTGCGGCTTATGTTGCCCCTGGTCTCGGGCATGGGAGAACTTCTGCAGGCGAAACGCATCCTGAAAGAAGTCCAGGAGGAGCTGACCCGGGCACGAATCCCTTTCGATGAAAATATGCCCTTCGGAGTTATGATTGAAGTCCCGTCGGCAGTCGCCGTGGCGGACATGCTGGCAACCGAAGTCGATTTTTTCAGCATCGGAACCAACGACCTTATCCAGTACACCATCGGAATAGACCGGTCAAACGAGCATGTCGCATACCTATATGAACCGCTGCATCCCGGCGTTCTCAGGTTTATAAAGCAGACGGTGGATGCCGGCCATAAAGCGGGAATCCCAGTGGCTCTCTGTGGCGAAATGGCGGGAGAGCCGATGTATGTGCCGATTCTTCTCGGACTGCAAATCGATTCCTTCAGCATGAATCCGCAATCTTTGCCGCGTGTGAAAAATCTTGTGAGGCGCTCTTCCCTAAAGGAATGCCGCCGGTTTACCAACAAGGTGCTTCACATGAGAACGGCACAAGAGGTAAACGATTCGGTGAGAAGAATGGTCATGAAGAAGTTCCCGGAAGAATTTCGGGTATTCGAACCGAACTGGCTCGTTAGCGCCGCGCTCATAAGGCGGTCCGCGGGCAGATTGAAATAAGCCAGGGAAGGAAGCCCCCTCAAATATATGTCCAAAGCCAATCCTGAAGAAAAAATCAAGTTAATCGCCCAGAATAAGAAAGCTTTCCACGACTTCGAAATCACGGAAAGATTCGAGGCCGGCATAGTTTTGCTCGGAACCGAAGTAAAATCACTCCGGGAGGGACGCGCCAACCTGAAGGACAGCTATGCCAGGGTGAAGCGCAGCGAGGTCTTTCTAATCGGCCTGCATATCAGCGCTTACTCTCACGCCTCCTTTAGCAACCACGATCCCGAGAGGGTGAGAAAGCTCCTGCTGCACAAATCCGAAATAAAAAAATTGCTTGGCAAGACCCAGGAGCGCGGTTTTTCACTCGTCCCGCTCAAAGTCTATTTCAAAAACGGAAGGGCGAAAGTGGAGATCGCTCTTGCCAAGGGGAAGAAAGAATTCGACAAGCGCGAAAGCCTGAAGAGAAAAGAAGAGGCCCGCGAGATGGACCGTCTGCGTAAACAACATAAGATAAGCTGAGCTCAAAGCCCTGTTCAACTATTTTTCCTATTTTGTCCGATCCAAATATTTCTTACTCGCGCACGATATCGAAAATCGTTACCTCGGGCGGGGCGAGCACTCGTATGGGTGGGCCCCATGTGCCGGAGCCTCTGCTCGTATAAAGAATCGATCCCTTCTGAAGATAATAGAGCCCGTTTTGGAAGGGATAGACCCACCCGGTGACATAGCGGAACGGAAACAACTGCCCTAAATGTGTATGTCCCGATAACTGCAGGTCGAAAAGCCCCAGGGTATCGTTCATAAAATCCGGCCGGTGCTTCAGGTAAAGAGTGAAAAGGCCGTTTCCGGCCTTTGTAAGGATTGTCTTTTCATCTTCCGGCAAACCTGCGGCCGGATCGTCAATTCCGGCAATATTCAAAATATTGTCCACGGTTTTGACCTGACCTGACAACACGGTGAAACCAAAAGCCTCCTCGGATGAAATCGATTCGGTCAGCCCGGCGTAAACTTCGTGGTTGCCCGATACGGCATACTTGCCAAGCCGCGGCTGAATTTTTCCAAACATCCCGGGAATGGCCTCGACTTTTTGCATATCCCCATCGACAAGATCGCCCGTGCTTACGAGAATATCCGGATTTTCCGCCTCGACTTTGCGCAGGATCTCAGCCAGTCGCTCTTCTCTCACCATGAGCCCGAGATGCACATCCGATATTTGCGCTATTCGCAACCGTTCGGTGCCGGGCGGCAACTTTGCGGTCTTTATGACGATTTTTTCCACCCGTATGGAACGGGCCTCAAAATAACCATAAATGTTTATGGCAAGCGCTGCGGCAAGAACTAAAGCGGCCGAGCCCGGGCCACTTAAAGTGGGCAGTGAGGACCCTGCGAGAATGTTGATCAATTTGAAAACCACCCCGATGGCGCCGATCAGCAGAAAGCCCCAGAAGGCATAAAAAAGAAATCCCAGCCAGCCATATCCCGTAAAGGCGCTCATCCGGGCGGCCAAATCCTGGCCGCCCCTTTCCAGCAACCTGGTGGCGACCGGCGAGAGAATCATAATGACCATGAAGACAATGAGCAGAGCATGGGCAGGCCATTTTTCCGGAAGCAGGACCCGAACCCGCGAGTAGAAAAAGGCGTGCATGAGCGAATAGATCAGGAAAAAAATGATGAGGAATCTGGCCATTGTCATTCACACCCCCTCGTGGCCGGTGTGTTCGGGAGTCGACGACCGCTCGAACGAAATAGTCTCCTACACTGAATCGACCGGCGCGGCAACACGAAAGATTTCCTCGATCGAAGTCGATCCGCGGCAAACCTTGAGCGCGCCGGCGATATGAAGCGGAGTCATTCCCTGTTTTTGCGCCAGTTCCCTTATTTTTGATAAATCCGAATCGGGTCTTATAAGACTTCGAATCGAGGGGGTCACGGCAAGCATCTCGTAGATTCCAACCCGGCCGAGATAGCCGGTTTCCCTGCACTCCAGGCACCCAGCCGGGCGAAAGATGGAGTCGGTCTTTTCTATTTGCCACGGGCTGATCAGCGAATTCCAAAGCTCTTCATCGACGGAGCCCGCTTTGCGGCATTTGGGACAAAGAGTTCTGACAAGCCTCTGGGCCAACACTCCCAGCAGGGTTGATTTCAAGAGGTAATGAGGCACGCCCATATCAATGAGCCTCACGACGGCTGAAGGGGCATCATTGGTATGGAGGGTCGAAAAGACGAGATGTCCTGTCAGTGCGGCCTGGATCGCCATTTCCGCCGTTTCGAGGTCACGTATTTCCCCGACCATTATGATATCGGGGTCCTGGCGAAGAAAGGTCTTCAGGCCAGTGGAAAAATCGAGCCCGATTGCGCTGTGCACCTGCATCTGGTTAAACCTGGGCTCGACCATTTCTATGGGATCCTCGACGGTGCAGACGTTCACTTCGGGCCTGGCCAGATGTTTCAACGTAGAATAAAGCGTGGTCGTTTTTCCCGACCCGGTGGGTCCGGTAACGAGGATAAGACCGAACGGCGAGCTTATCATTTTGTTCCATTGCGCCAACTCGCGCTCTGAAAACCCCAGTTCCTCGAACCCCCTGACGGTTACCTGCGGGTCGAAAATCCGCATCACCAGTTTTTCACCGAAAATCGACGGCATGGTCGAAAGGCGCAGTTCAATTTCGCCACCCGAGGGTGCTTTCGTCTTGATCCGCCCGTCCTGAGGACGCCTTTTCTCAGCCAGGTCCATCCTTCCCAGCACTTTCAGGCGGCTGGTCACGGCACTCATGACGATTGTCGGCAACTGATAAACAAGATGAAGGAGACCGTCAATGCGGAAACGCACATCACTTACGTCCCTGCGCGGCTCCAAATGGATATCGCTGGCCCTCTGCTCAAACGCATACTGAAGCAGCCAGTCGACGATGTTGACCACGTATCGGTCATTTGCATCCAGTTTCCCCGCCCGCCCGAGTTCTATCATCTGTTCGAGATTCATGCCCACGCCCAGCCGTGAGCCGTCCGCTTTTCCGAAGGCTTTCCTTACGGAATCCGTGAGCGCGTAGAATTCGATCAGGTAGCGGTTTATGTCATTCGGATTTGCCAGCACCTTACAAATCTTTTTGCGAAGGATACGCCCCAGTTCTTCTTCCCAGGAATTGTCGAAAGGGTCCGCAGTGGCAATTACGACTTTGTCCACCCCTACATCCATGGGCAGGATTTTATGCCTCGAAGCATATGCATACGCAACAAGGCCCGTAACGGAAGCGACGTCCACTTTCAGAGGGTCGATCTTCAAATAGGGCAAGCCACTTTTTTTTGCCAGCCAGGCAACCAGGAATTCAATTGAAAGCGGTTCATGAGGAGGGGTCACCCTGCCCAACTCCGCATTGGATATCGATACCAGCGGATGTTCATGTGCAGCGGCATCCTTTGGCTTGGGCCTTTCCAGGAATCTTTTTGCATCCTTATGAGAAAGAACTCCATCCTGGACCAAATGCCTTAGAACGCTTCGGACATTCAATCCGCTCAATCCCTCGGAACTGCGCTCCGATCTTGTGGCCGTCACTTCACACCCCTATAGATGCAAGTACCTCTTCAAATGAAAACCCGGCGCCGATGGACATAAGTCCTCACGGCCTTAGCCTGTTAATCGGCAGATATGATAAAAAATCACTTTTTTTTCTGACTTGGAACACAAGAGGAAGGTTGAAATTTGCGAGCGCAAAGATCAAAAAAGGCGGCCCGAAGGCCGCCTGAATGACAGAAGGATAAAAGAAGTCGGCTTGATAAACCCTAATTATCGAAACCAAATTGGCTGATGAGTTCCTGGTACAGATTCTTGCCGAGAAAAGCCTTCAATTTACGGCTCTGCTCACACCTGGATTCGTATTCCGACCAGAACTCGTCCAGACCGTCCGGTTTTTGATCCGCGCTGCTGAAAATCTCTTCAAATTCATCATGCCTGGCGTAGTAATCCTTGAACATCTCGCAACCGGAGGCGTCAAGAAGAAGCATGAACAACACGTCGGAAGGCGAAATAGAGTCTTCTTCCGAAGGGACGGCCACATAAAGATGCACTTTCTTCCCGGGCATGCTGATTCGGCATCTGTAACGGTTGATGTCGGCTGCGGGAGTAAGGCGACCAGGCTTGCCCCGGTCTTCCTTCATCAATTGCATGTTGATTCCATACTGGCACATGAATGCCTGAAGTGAGGCCCCGTTCATATTTTCTCTCCACAAAAGCAAGACTTTGTCTCCATGCTCACTACAACCTCTAAGAGTACTGGAGTAGCCCTATTTGCTGTTATAGATACAATGGCAGAACACGAATATGAATGGGGTGAACAGTGTATTTACTTCGATAAAGGATGTATTTTGATGGGGTGAACAGAGTAGTCCCGCTCAAGCCAAAGCTGCGCGCAAAGCCTTCTGTCAGTGAATTTGTATCATGCCGGGAAGTGGTGCGTCCACGTTGCGTCGGCTTTTTTCCTCGCGCGCTATTATCGCATCTTATCCGCCTGAGCCTCCCCAACACCATGAGGGGGCGGGAAGCGAGCTATTAACTGCGGGGATGGTGGTATGTCCTCAAATTGCCCAAACTGGTCTGATCGGCGTTTTTTTCTTGTGAGTTTTGATTGGAACACCGTATATTTGTGGGGGTTCGGCTTCAGTTGGGAGGCAGGTTGACACGTTATTCGGGTCGAATACTCAAGAACCCTTGTCAATGCGCCTTATATCGGCATGGGCGATCCAGCGCCGGGTCGCAGCAGCATAAGAAAACCTGTGCCTATGGATTCAAATTTTACCGGGCAGCAGTGAGATTAACCACACATACCACAGGAGAAAAACCATGAAGAAGCGAAACTTCAGGCCCATCGGAATTATGCCGGTACTGCTAGTATTTGCTGTGTCTTTGTCGTTAACGGGCGCCTCTTATGCCTTTGCTCCACCTACCGGAACCGTGTGCCTGGAATATTCCTTTTCCAACGTAAAAGAATCACCTTTGATCACGAAGGCTAGTATAACGGCGGCGGGCTCGTCCTATACCTACAGCAGCATCCAACTGAATCCCCCGTCCGGACAAAAACCGCAGCTCGGCAGTTGTACCGGACAGATGATAGGCGCCAATCTGACGCTTAACTGTTATGTATCAGGGGACGACACGCCCGCGGAGCCTTATCGGTTGAGCGGCAACGGACAGGTGACCTTAAATTGTTCGAACCCGAAGAAAGTAACTGGAAATTGGTGGCTAAACATTATTGTGGCCGACACGAAAACTAGTGAGATAACCGGGGAGTATGGATACGGTGTAGTGTCAGTGATACCGTGTCCAAAGTAGAACCCGAACAGTGGCTACTCCCGCCGAGATCGCCTCTACCAGCATGGAGGGGGTGTGTTTCAACGTCATTGAGCGTCAAGGGGAGGCACAGTTGCTCGCGGGTCTAAAGGGGGGGCTTATACAAGAGCACCAACGGCGGGCTTGTAAATGCCGATCTTATCGACAACTCCAATAGTGAATTTGACTTAACAGAGTGACAACGTCTTGGTGAAAAAAGCTGCCTTGGTCTTCTGCCCTTGGTGGCTTTTGTTTCATAAAAAGCCTGAACTCGGAATGGAGATAAACTGGAAAGAAATGCTGGGGAAAGGCTTCAGAGCCGAGATCAAAAAGCCTGGCCGATACTGAAATGCACCTGGTAGGGCGTGAAAGGACTGTTTTCGGGTGGATTCAACTCGTAGCCGATATCGAATCTGAGAGGGCCCACTATCGTGAGGTAGCGCAGTCCCACACCGGCGGTGTATCGGGTATCGGCCCAGGAAAATCGTTCAATTGTGTACGCAACATTTCCGAAATCGGAAAAAACAACCCCCTCAAGCGGAGACCGTATGGGGAATCTCCATTCAAGACTACCTTCCATAAGCCCCATGCCTCCAATCGGATTGCCATTGATATCAAGCGGCCCGAGTTTCTGATAAGGATAGCCTCTGACGCTGTCGGTACCCCCAGCGAAAAACCTTTTAAAAATCGGCACATCGGAAGTGCTCTCAAGGGGCTCTATTCCACCGCATCGCAGCTTTGCGGCCAAAGAACCGAGGCTCAACACCGGAACATATCCCCTGCCCTCAACGGTAAACTTGAAATAATCCACCTCCGAGCCCAACGTGGAACTGGCCCATTCCACATTTTGAAAAAAACGCCAGCCCTTCTTCGGGTCAAGCACGGAATCGACCTTATCCCAGGTGCTGCCCTCTATAAGGGAGGAGACATAATATGCCTGATGCTCCTGGTCCGTGGGACTGGGCGCAATCTGCACATTTTCAAGATAATTGGCCTCGAAATTATACCCTGCATAAGACACCAGCCCATCTAACCACTTATATTCGAACTTCGGCCGAATAAATTCCTTGAAATTCTGAAAGGATACCTGGTTTTCACGCATGATGCCGCTATCAACTATCAGAGCGCCTTTGGTATCCAGGAAATAAGGCTGTATGAACCTGCCTTCCACCATTTGAACGATTGAACTTGCTTTGACATTGACCTGCAGCCGCCTTCCATCGCCCAGAAAATCCCGGACTTCATACTGTGCCTGCCCTCGAAACTGATCGTCGGTGCCGTAACCGACCCCCAGCCGAATGGTCTGCTTTTTTGCCTCTTTGACCAGGATTCGGATCGGCAGAACCGACGTTTCTTTTTCCATGTCCTCGACGGCAATATCCACAAACTGGAAAAGATCCAGTGCAAAAAGCTTCTGCCGGCTCACATCTATTTTGGTGGAATCGAACCGCTCACCCTTGTGAAACGTAATCTCTCGCGTGACCACATTGCTGGAAACCGATTCGTTGCCTTCCACGCGTACGGCCCCGAAAGTGCAAACGGGACCGACCTGAATCGCGACGGAAACGGTCCCGAGGTTCGACCCCTTATCCAGCCGGGCTTTCATGTCCACATTAGCCTTCGGATAACCACGCTCGGCAAGATACCTCCTTGCGGTTTTTTCGATGTCCTTGTACCCGGGCGTTGTAAATCTTTTTTGCGTCTTGATGGGAAGGACCTTCAGAATTTCTTCCCGCCAACGATCCGGAGACGGGCCGTCGATTTTCAGATCGAGATCCGACACCATCATGGGAGGTCCCTCATCGAGGCGAATCACTATCCTTACATTATTGCCCACAAGGGGTTCTATCTCATGAGACAGGAGTTGCATGTGGTAGAATCCCTGGCTGAGATAGAATTTTTGGATTCTTTCCAGGTCCTTCGAAAAGACTGTTTCATCGAAAGGCGCCTTGAAAAACCAGCGGAATTTCATCTCTTTTGTGGTGAGGATCTTTTTAATATCGGAGGAGGAAACAGTCTTGTTTCCCTCGAAACGGATCTCACGGACCTGGAGTTGGGATTTTTTAGGATTTTCGGGCGCTTGTGACTGTTCGGTTTCAGCGCGAGTTGCAATGTCCGCCCAAAGCAGGGAAAGGAAGACCACCAGGAATAACAGGACTCTGTAATTCAAAACCCTTCCCGACTCTTCGGTGCTCATGGACGTGAAAACACCGGACACAAATGTTACATCTGCTGCAACTTCTTATCGGCCGCCTGGGCCTGGGCGGTGCCCGGGTATTTTTCCACCAGGCGCGTATATATAATCCGGGCCATGGTGGTTTCCCCCATCTGCTGCCATCCCATTCCCTGTTTTAGAAGCGCGCTGGCGGTCTTATTGCCTCTGGGGTACTTGTCTATAGCCTGCTGGTATGCCTTTATGGCATCCTCATAACGCTTTTCCGAAAAATAGCACTCCCCTACGTTATACAGGGCGCTTTCGTTGAGATCGGATTTTGGAAACTTGGATGCGAAACCCTGGAACTCCTTTCTTGCAGCTTCAAATTTCTTTTGCTGCAACAACTGGACACCCCTGTCGAATTCAGCCTGCTCGGCACTCTTGTTCTGAGGGGTGTCGGCCTGCGCGGGAGCGACCGGTTTTGCGCCGGCGGGCTCGAGCTGCGCGGGAGGCGAAGCGGACTGAGACTGCGGCCTCGCCGGCTGTGCCGCCGGTGGGCTTTCTTCCATCATGACAGGCCCGGGCGGAGGCGTAGCGGGTTGTTGCGCCTGTCCCTGCGCGGAGGCAGCCTGGGTATGCTGGAGCTGATCCAATTTGTGCTCCAGTTCCTCCAGCTTGCCGTTCAGCGTTCTCATCCTCGCTTGAAGTTCCTCGATGCGCGCGTACATATCCCCGCCTTTTTGAGACGCTCCTTCAGTGTTTTGAACGCGCGATTCTATAGCGGCCTGGCGCTCATTGAGTATTGCGAGATTTTGCTGCAGAGTGTCGGTTTCCGAGGTGGTGGCGCACCCTGCCAGCAGTCCCGCAAAACAAACCGCCACGCAATACAGCAGCAACCTGGACTCGATTCCACCCTTCATATAGACCCTTTCGTGTGAAGGCCTTCACCCGGCCGCTCAAAACGACGCCTCTTCCCCCGCATGCCTCGGGGGCAATCTGTCACGTACGGAAAATGGGGTTTGATATCTTGCGAACCAAAGACCGGTCTCCATGATACATCATGAAGACCGGTCTTTTAAATAGGCATTAAGGTGAAAGGAAATTTTTAATAATTCAAAACGAAGTGATCGCGCCTGTTCCTCGCGAAGGAGGACTCATCGTGCCCCGTCGCAACGGGACGTTCCTTGCCGTAGCTTACCGTCGTGAGCCTCAGGTTCGAGGGGCCGGACGCCGCTATATATTGCTGTGCGGCATGCGCGCGCCTTTCTCCCAAGGCAAGGTTGTACTCCGTTGTGCCGCGTTCGTCGCAATGCCCTTCAATTGTCACTTGCACCTTGGGATATCTTTTCAGAAAAGCGAGTTTTTCGTCCAGGACCTTTTTTGCCGGTTCCGTAAGCGTATAAGCATCGTAGTCAAAGTAGACATCCTGGTTTTCGAAGACCTTGGCCCTTTCTAAAAATTCCTTTTTTTCCGCTTCCGAATTGATGCCCAATTCCCGCCACTTCGCCTCGTCCATCGGCCCTCCGGCCCCGGCCCCATACTCCCCTCCCGGAGCGGCGCCGTAGCCCGGCGGTGGGGGAACGGTCTTTTTGGAGCAGGCGCCTATTGAAACTATCAAAGTGAAAATCATCAAAACGAGAAAAATACCATTTTTGCTTTTCATTCCTTATCCCTCCTGGCGAATTCGGCTCACTGGCGATTCCTCCTGGGTGACCAGTCAGGCAACTCCTGCCCCCCGCCCTGACGCGTCAGTTGCCAGTCCCCAGTTCCGTTCGAATACATAATCCGAATGGCGGGCCCCCCACTTTTGTTGGAGCTGTAAGCGATCATCCGCCCATCGGGCGACCAGCAAGGACCTTCATTTCGGCCTCCCGTCGCGAGCGCATGATTTTCACTTCCGTCCGTGCGAATGATGCATATACTGAATTCTCCCCCCTCCCCCGAGGCGTAAGCGATCCAGTCGCCTTTGGGAGACCAGGCTGGAGACGTATTGTACTTGCCGCTGAAGGTAAGCCGGCTTTTTCGGCCGCTCGAAGTGTCATAAATGTATATCTGCGGATTTCCGGATTCATTGGAAACATAGGCAAATCTTTTTCCATCAGGCGACCAGTCGGGAGATACGCTGATCGAGGACCCGACGCCCACCCCGAATTTTTGCAGCACCTGCCCGGTTGGGGTTAACAGGTATATGTCCTGTCCTCCATCCTTGGACAGGGTGACGGCAAGTTCATTTCGTCCCGGTCTCCACGCCGGGGTGATATTCAGCCCCGGAAAACCGCTGATGAGGTAGTGGGAGTTATTTAAAACGTTCACCCCGTAAACCTTGGGTTTGCCGTCACGGTAGCTGACATAAGCAATTTGACTCTGATCCGGACTCCAGGATGGAGACAAAGCGATAGAATTGTCCCTGGTGACCTGCACGGGATTGCTTCCGTCAAAATCACAGTAGAAGATCTCCTTGGCGCCCCCTACACTCTGGACATAAGCGATCCTGGTGTCAAAGACCCCCCGCTCTCCGGTCAGCATCAGCATGATGTCGTCGGCAAACGCGTGCACTATCTGGCGCCAGGCCCGCAAATCGCCGGTATAGCTCTTGGCTGTCCCCACCAGTTTCCTGCCCGAGACATCGAAAAGCCGTCCGTCCAACCTGATCGAATAGCCCTGGACCTGATAGGAGCAGCGGGCCAGGAAGTCGGCCCCCTGCTTGGACCAATCCTGGAATTTGATCTCGGAAACATCGAGGCCCATTGTCTGCGGGTCTTCGAGGAACCCCTTCCGGTCCAGGGGCCGGAAAACGCCCGAGATATTCAGGTCGTTTGAGAGCACATCGCTCATCTCCCGGGCCAACTGAGTCTGCTCCTGGGACATGTACTTGAAATCCGGCACGGCGATTGGGATTCTTTGGAAACTGGGTTTTGTAATATCGAGATAAATAGTTTGAGCGGATGCCACGCCCAATAACCCGAAAATCCCAATAAAGAAAAGACAAAAAGACGCCAGTCCTCTTTTGACGGAATACATATAACGGAAAACCCTTTCTGTACCGACTACGATACCTGCCCGGGTCTGAACTTGAGCACCAATATCGTACTCTGCTGAGCAATGGCCTCAGGCACCGGCGGAAGCGGGGCGGCCCTGTTTACGGCCCGCACCGCCGCCTCATCGAACATATCGTTGCCCGACCTTTGCTTAAGCCTGACGCCGATAACTTCGCCCGACCTTTTTACCTGGACCTCCACCACAGTCATAAGGCCGTTTACTCCCTGATCGTTTACCAGTCGCCATTCGTTCTGAATTTTTTGTATGACCTGGAGTCCATACATGTTGACCAACTGATTTGTCGCGGTGCTGCCCTCGGGAGACCCGACCGTGCTGCCATGGGTCGCTCCCCGATTGCCCGCTTCGGCAACTCCGTCAGGAGTTCCCCTGGCCGGTTTTTCGTTGCCCTGACGGTTCGTCGCCGGGGTGGCGGGGGGGGCCGAGTTTTTGGGTTGAGGGGTAGCCTGCTCGGCGGCCGGCGAAGGGGTGCGTGGAACTGCCTTTGGTTTCGCCACCAACTTATCGAGATTCTTCTCGATGGCTTCAAGCCCCTGTGACTTCTCCGGCTCTACAGGGACTTCCTTGGGCTCGATTTTTTTTATCTGGCCTTCCGGTTTTCTTACCGCATCATCGACGGTGAGTCTTTTTACAGGCGCAACGGGCTCGGATTTTCCAACCGTTTTGCCCGAGGATTTCAAGTCCTGAGGGGCTGCGGCCTCATCAGCCGACTTTGCACTGCCCTTCGGCTCCGTCACTCCCATTCCGATGTCTTTAAGGGACACCAGGTTAACCGTGCAATACGGCGGTTTCAATGGCTTGTGCGGCATCACCCACGCCCAGATAAACGCGGAACCCAAAACCAGGAAATGGACCAGAAAGGAGGCCCCGATCCCGGTGATAAGGTCCTTTTTGGGAACTTTTCTACCAGCAAATGCCAAGGATTCCATATTACCGCTCCCGCACCTTGAAAAGCGTGGAGACCGACAGTCGAGGCCAGGGCCATCCCGGGGATCGGGAATTTGAAATCAAATCTTTCCCTTGCCTTTTCTCTGGTCCTGAGCAGGACTTCTCGCAGGCTCGGTCACCATCCCTATCTGGTCGATTCCAGCCTGCCGTATCATTCCCATGACTTCCATAACGTACCCGTATGGAATTTTCTCGTCGGCCCTCAGAAATACTCCCTTCCGATCGGCCCGGTTTTGAGTGATCGCCGCCAGCTTGGACCCAAGTTCCCCGGGTTCCACCGCATTGTCATTGATATAGAGTCTATGGTCCTGCGTAACCGTTACGACCAACCGCTCATCGTCGGTGGGGATTGCAGGCGCCGAACTCTCGGGGAGTTTCACGTCTATCCCCTGTGTCATCATCGGGGCGGTCACCATGAATATGATGAGCAAAACGAGCATTACGTCGACAAGCGGCGTAACGTTTATATCAGAGACCATTTCATTTGAATTTTTCGAATTGGATTGCATCGACCGATATCCTCGGGTTAATCCTGCAGGGCAAACCTTTGTTCCGGCGCCGGGTTTGGCGCCTCCTCCTGCCTGCCCTTGCGCATCAGGTCTCGTTTGAGCATATTGAGATAATCGGCGGCAAAATGGCTCATTTCGTTTTCGACCCCCCTGATTTTGGTAGAAAAGTGATTGTAGGCGACCACCGCCGGGATGGCGGCCCCCAGACCTATGGCGGTCGCAACCAGGGCTTCCGAAATTCCGGGGGCGACAACGGCCAGGTTGGCGGCGCCCTTAACACCGATTTCCTGGAAACTGGTCATAATGCCCCAGACCGTTCCGAACAAGCCTATAAAGGGCGCAGTGCTCCCCGTGGTTGCAAGCAGCGGCAAAAAGCGCTCGAACCTTTGCCGCTCCGAAGTCATTCCACCGTGAATCGCCCTTTCCACGTTTTCGATCAGGATTTCCGGGTTGGAGGACAAATCGAGCAGGTTCCTGGTATCCAGCGATTTTCCGACCCTGCTTAGTTCCGCGTAGCCCACTCGAAAAATCTGCCCGAGATGACTGTCCGCCAGTTTTTCGCTGTCGCGGTAGAGCGCCGCATAGTTCTTGCGCTGCCTGAACAGGGACATAAAATCACTCGATTCCCGGTTAGCGCGCCGAATGAGGCGAAATTTGAGCACTATAACGCACCAGCACGCAATGGAAAGAGCCATAAGAATCAACAGGACGAACTTTACCATTGGTCCGGCGTTGAAAATCATGTCCAGCACGCTGTCTCCCGAACGCTGATAGGGCGCTGATATATCGGGAGCGGCATAGGCGATTTCTGTCAAAAACTGGATGAGCATCTATTCTAACCCTCTGTACGTATTGATTTGACTATTGCCAGTATTTTCTTGAAAGCCTTCCCGGCGGGTTCCCTCACATGCACCTCCGCAAGCAACCTGCCAAGCTCCGAGGCAGCCGGATTGATTTCCAGGATATGAGCGCCATGCCCCTTTGCAATCCGTGGAAGCTCCGAGGCAGGCATGACACTGGCCGATGTCCCCACCACGAGCATCATGTCGCATTTCCGGGCCGCCTCGAATGCACGCGAATACGCCTCCGGCGGTATCCCCTCCCCGAACATGACTATGTCCGGCCGTATCGGTCCTCCGCACGCACATAGAGGCGGAAGCGTCAACAGTGAAATATCCGGGCGCAGGTAAGATCTCATGCAACTGTCGCAATGCATTCTGCGGAAATTTCCATGAAGTTCGACGACATCGATACTCCCGGCCCTCTGGTGAAGACTGTCCACATTTTGGGTAATAACCATTTTAATAATGCCGAGCTTTTCGAGCTCAGCCAGGGCAATGTGCGCTCCATTCGGATTGACGCTCTCAACCAGGGCGCCCATCTCCATAAGCATTTTCCATACCTTCGCAGGATTGGAACGGAAAGAATCTATATGCCCGTATTCGAACGGGTCCAGTTTCGACCACAGCCCGTTCTTTCCCCTGAAATCCGGAATTCCACTCTCCACCGATATCCCGGCGCCCGTCAGCGCTATTGCATATTGGCTCTGAACCAGCAATTCGGAGAATTTCTGGTATATTTTCATATTTCACCAGAATAATTAAGTTTTTTAACTCAAACGGCCCGTTATCGTAGTTCCCCGGACAATGCTTGTCAAGCCTTTAAGACAGGAGGAAAATGCACTTAATATTTGGGAAAATGACTTCAGGCAAAGACTTCCGGACCCGGCGGAACGCCTATCTATAAATCTTGAGCGTCTGACCGATTCGTATCTTGTTCTTGGCGATTTTGTTCCAGGCGCAAATCTGCTGTTCCGTCGCATCGTACTTCTGTGCGATCCCGCTGAGCGTTTCCCCCTTTGAAACTTTGTGTATCAAAACGCTTGGCTTGTATGTCGATTTCCAAAGTTCGACCTCTTTTTCGAACTGCTTCGCCCTGCCCTCGGGAACGCGGACCATGAGATCTCCCCCGGGAATAACGTCTGAGACCAGGGAGGGATTGAGCACCTTGAATTCCCTATAACTCACGCCGGCGCAATTGGCCGCCGTGATGATAGGCATCCGGGCGGGCAAACTGATGTTGACCTTTTCGAAGATTACCGGCTGATAACCGGCGCCCTTCGGAAGCATATAGCCGTACTTCGCGGGGTTTTCCAAAACCTCTTTTATGGCAAGAATTCTGAAAACGTAGCGCTCGGTTTCCTGGGGAAGCTTGAGGGAATAGTACAGGTTGGTTCTCTGTTTTTCGATCTCATCCTGTATGCGATGCTCGCCGCAATTGTAAGCGGCAACGGCAAGCGTCCAATTCTGCAATAAATCATGCAGGTCTTTCAAATACTTGAAGGCGCAAAGGGCCGCCTTCTCGAAGTCATAGCGCTCATCGACGGCCGTGGACTGGGTGATGCCGTACGCGGAAGCGGTGTTCGCCATGAACTGCCACGGTCCGGCAGCTCCGGCATGCGAAACCGCCGCACCCATCAGGTCGCTTTCGGCAACCGCCAGGTATTTCAAGTCATCAGGAAGCCCCCTTGCCGCAAGCTGTTTTTCTATCCATGGGAAATAGCGCTCCGACCTTTTCAGCCAGAGATAAACCTGCGCATGGCTTTGCGTCACTATCGTAAACTCCCGGTCGTACCTTTCGCGAACGTCGGCGGATTCAAGGGGCGCCGGCTCTCCGCAAAGCACGGCTTTCTCCGGGACTTCAAAATAAGGCACGATCCATATTGCAGCGCCGTTCGGCTCAGGTTTCGGGTCCACCCCGCCGAGGCTGCCGGACCCATAAAAGCCAAACAACAGGACAAAAGCCAGAAGCAGAACCCCGATCCTGCATTTGCGTTCCAGCGGCATGGCAACACTCCTGCCTGAATATGATCAAAATGCCGATATATGGTGAAAAAGCGGATCTTCGCCCGGCGTCACACCGGGCCGCGCAGGCACTGATGACGCACACCCCGGTCCCGGGCGGAGCATGGAGTTTCTTATCTACTTAATTTTCTTCGAAAAGACGGAGTCTTTCAACTCATTCATTCTGCCCAGGAATTCACCCGGCGGCATCACGTTCATAACCCTCAGATCAGTTCTTTCATCGCCTCCGGGCTTCAGGAAAATGACAGTGGGCACCCCTCGAACGTTATAGAGACGCAACACCCTTTCCTTTGCCTGATCTTCACTGGTGAGATCAACCCGTATCATAACAAAATCCTTCGCGGCATCGATAATCGAGCGGTCACGAAAGGTCAGCTTGTCCAGGTGCCGGCAGGGCGAACACCATTCGGCATAAAAATCGATTATGACAGGCCGGCCGGATTCCTTGGCCTCGGCAAGCACCCTGTCCGAAAAAGGCGTCCATTGTACAGCCTCGCTTGGCATGGCGCCCCAGATAAGCGCCACGGCACAGCCGATGAAAGCAATCCCAACGCCCTTTCTTATCCACCAAAACAGGGCAGATCGCCCCCCAGCCGAATCTATCCAGCCCAAATGAACCCCGGCGGCCAGGGCGACAGCCACAAACAGCGCCGTCCCGGCTGTATCCGGCAGCAAGGGAGCGATGAAGTAGGCGGCGGCTCCGACCATTACCCATCCCATGATCTTCCGGACCCAGAGCATCCATTCGCCGGATTTGGGCAATCTCTGCAACTGGCCGGAAAGCAGGGCCAGCACAAAGAGGGGAAGGCCCATGCCCATGCTCAGGCTGAAAAAGACCCAGAAGCCAAAAACGGGGTCTTCGATATTTGCGACCACAACCAGGATCCCGGCTACGAAGGGCCCGATACACGGGGCGGCGACTACGCCAAGGGTCAACCCCATGAGGAGGCTTCCGAAGTAACCGGCGAAATTGCGAGCGGCGGCGCCGGTTAGCGCCGTAGGCAGACGGAATTCCCAGACGCCGAACATGCTGAGAGCAAAGGCAAGCATAACGAGGGCAACCAATATAAGGGTCACCGGGTGTTCCAGCACCGCTCCCAAAAGACGCCCGGAAAGAGCTGCAAAGACCCCCAGCATGGAGTTCATCACGGCTATCCCGAGAACGTAGAGCAGGGCATTGGCGATCATGCGGCCGCGCCCGGCCTTGTCGTCGATCGATTTAGCGCTGAAGTAGGATATGGTGATAGGAATCAGGGGATATACGCACGGAGTGAGATTGAGGGCCATGCCACCCAGAAAAGCCACCCAGATAAGCGACCAGAACATCGTTGACCCCGGAACGGACCGGGCAGCCGGCGCAACCCCGTAAAGAAGCGCCACTGACAATGGACAAAGAACACAAACCAGTGCTCCAAATTTTGGTTTCATCATTATTCCATATCATCGGAAATTGTGTACTTCAAGCAGCGCTTCGAGTCTTACATATTCTATAACCGCCTCGGCGGTACTTAAAGATCAAAAAGCAGGGCCGGGACATTTTTATTGCCCGGCTTCGATACATTTCAGGGGAGCGCGCTGTTACTCTTCGAAAACGGGAATTTCGATACATTATCCAGCGGACTGGGAATTGGGCGCCCACCGGCGGAATCTACACACAGATCTTGACAAATAGTAGATGAAATGAACCAAAGACAAGCGCATATGCACGGCAGGTTTCGACCGCTATGCGAGCGATTTGAAGAGCGAAGGCCGGAGCCGCAAACCGGACTTGCTATTCGGGCAGGAACAGGGGCCGAAAACCTGTTCTCGGATCTTCGCCCCCCTGGATTCAGCTCTCGTGTTTTCTCTGGATATCCTTGACCTCTTTTACCATGTCTTTACCGTCCGGACCCAGGATGCAACTGTACGGGTCTTCGCAGGTATCGGCCCAGAAACCGTGCTTGCGGTCCCTGGCAAAAGATTTAAAAAATTCGTCTATCGAAACCGAACCGTAGGTTTCCTTTATCGCCGCGTTCAAAGCAAGCCTTTCGTCCCGGAGCTGTTCGCATTTTTCAAAAAGCTTAACCATGAACTCATTGTGTGGATTGGGGTGATTGCCCTTGACGCAAAAGATCCAGAAAGGCATCGCCATATCATCCGCCTGGTAAAGGCCCAGTCCGGTATCTCTAAAGATCGTGTCCACCTTGCAGGTACGACTTACCCTTCCCCATACGAAAACCTCCGACCAGGCGGCAGTGCCCTCGGTAAACCAAAGGTAGGGCTCCCTGGGCTTCCAACTGGTTTTATACCCGTATGCGTACTGCATCTTATGAAATAACTCGTGGGCTGAAGTCGGCTGCCGGATCCCACTGTTTTGCACCCAGGCGAAAGAATTGAACTGGATCGGCCCGTTTGGAGGGTCTGAAACCCCATAGCAATCCATGTCACGGAAGACCACCTCCATTTTGTCCAGGCCGGGAGCCAGGTAAGGTTTCCTTCCGAAGAGCGAAACGTATTTTGCCCACGCGATCTCGAGGTAATCGGCAGTATCCTTTATGATCTGCGGGTCACCGATATTGTCCTCCGCATGTCCGCTCCGGTTTGTCCACCTGAGAACGAAATGATCGGTCTCCTGCCGGTTCTCAAAAGAGGGCAAAGGGCTGTCAACGGTGCGACCACTGGCCAACACCTCGACTACAGGGGAAAAGGCTGTGGACGCAGTCATGCCGATCATGACCAAAACCAGGACCGCTATGGTCAGCTTCAGAAATTTCATAATGGATGGCTCCTTGGGGATTTGATTCCGAGTTCAACTGATTGTAAACAGCCGCCCCAGGGAAGGCAATAAAAATAACATATATTATCGCAGGTTAGAGTAAAGATACTTTTTATTACCGTCAGATAATTGGTATTCTCAGAGATCGGGACTTGCCTTAAGTGACAGTTCCGGCAGTAAATCAAGCCCATCCACGGGCAGGCTCCGGTCCACGCAGGCGTCGCCTGCCTCGAATCAAACTGCGGGATGTGCTTTACGGCATGATTTCGAGTATTTCGATGTTCCGGATGCCCTTGGGTGTCCGGACCTTAACTTCATCGCCCTCTTCCCGACCGATGAGCGCTTTGCCAATGGGGGATGAAAGGGATATGGTCCCAGCCTGGACGTCGGCCTCATAAGGACCGACCAGTCGATATGAGTTGACCTCACCGGTTTCAAGATCTTCAACGATCACTTTGCATCCGAAGATGACTTTTCCATTCACGTCCTGAGGCAAATCGACTATTTGAGAGTTCGCAAGCCTATCGGTCAATTCCTGGATCTTGCCCTCGATGATGCCCTGCTTGTCCTTGGCGGATTCATACTCGGCGTTTTCAGAAATATCCCCATGACCGCGGGCTTCCTCTATGGCCTTTATTACGGCGGGGCGTTCTTCCTTTTGCAGACGCTGCAGTTCAGCCTTAAGCTTCTCATATCCCATCTTGGTAATTGGGATTCTCGGCATTTCATCTCCTTTGAAATAAAATATGCGGTCCCGGTTAACGACAGGCACCGCACTGTCAACCGGCATGGGACCGCACAGATGGCCCAACTCCTATTTTACATACTACTACTAAAATTGAAAAATCTCATCAAAAAGTGCATTCTCCCATCGCATTGCGAGATTAGGGCCGGAATAGGATCGCGGCGTCAGGTTCCACACAGTGAATCGAATCGTTTTTTTGGGATCGGTCCATTTTGAGTTACCCTTAACCCCCGGCATCGTGGTAGAGTCAAAGGCTGCAGACTTTAAACTGCACAAAGCCAGCTTTCCCCTGACAACCACGACACCAGGTGATTGATAAGGGGGCCCTCCAGGACCTCGTGAGGAACACTATGGGCTTCAACCGGAAAGACCTTCTGGCAATTCGCGATTTGGAAGTTTCTGAAATTGAACACATCCTCAATCTATCGCATTCTTTCAAGGAAATCAACGAGAGGTCCATCAAAAAGGTGCCCACCCTGAGAGGCAAAACGGTGATTCACCTTTTCTATGAACCGAGCACCCGGACCCGAACTTCCTTCGATATTGCGGCAAAAAGATTAAGCGCGGACACTTACTCGATCACGGCCTCAACCAGCTCGATAGTCAAGGGCGAAACCGCGTTGGATACTCTCAAAAACCTGGAAGCGATGAAGCCGGATATATTCGTCGTGCGCCATTCCTCTTCCGGCGTTCCCAAAATGCTTGCCGGGCGCACGCCTGCATCGGTCATAAACGCCGGTGACGGCATGCACGAGCACCCTTCCCAGGCGCTGCTCGACATGCAGACCATTCTCGACCACAAACACAGGCTGGACGGTTTGAACGTTCTTATCGTGGGCGACATATTCCACAGCCGTGTCGCTCGCTCCAACATCTGGGGCCTGACCAAGATGGGGTCCAAAGTGGTGGTGTGCGGCCCCGCCACACTCATTCCCCCCAATATCGACAAGATGGGGGTTGAGGTATCCAACCAGTTGGATCGATGCATCCCCGATGCCGATGTTATAATGGTTCTGCGTCTGCAATTGGAAAGACAACAGCAGATGCTGCTGCCTTCACTGCGCGAATATTCGATCTGTTACGGAATAAACGGCGAAAGGCTCAAGAAGGCAAAAAAAGACGTCCTGATCCTGCATCCGGGCCCGATCAACCGAGGGGTCGAGATCAGTCCCGAAGCGGCCTACGGGCCCTATTCCGCTATCCTGGACCAGGTAACCAACGGGGTTGCCGTCAGGATGGCGCTGTTGTATTTACTTGCGCAAAGGTAGTTTGTCTGCTGAGCGTAATCCGGCTTTTTGCCTTATCCGGAGCCATAATGGAAAGAAACAGGAGTTCAGTTGATCTTTTGCTGCGCGAAGGCAGGGTGATCGATCCCGCCGGCGGCTATGACGTCGTTGCGGACGTTCTAATCGAGAACGGGACCCTGGTCGATGTGGGTCCCGACATCGAAATCGGTCGGGACAGGCTTTCGAAGCTCGAAGAAATTGATGCCCGGGGCAAATGGATCGTGCCGGGGTTGATCGATATGCATGTTCACCTGCGCGAACCGGGAGCGGAGTACAAGGAGACCGTTGCGTCCGGAACCCTGGCCGCGGCCGCCGGCGGGTTCACCGCCGTGGCGTGCATGCCGAATACTAACCCGGTAAATGACTGTGCCGCGGTGACCCGGTACATACTGGAGAAGACGAGAGACGAGGGATCCTGCCGGGTTTTCCCCGTGGGGGCAATAAGCGAGGGACTGGCGGGCAAGAATATTGCCGAATATGGAGAGCTGCGGGCCGAAGGCGTCCCGGCCGTATCGGACGACGGCCGTCCGGTGATGAACAGTCTGCTCATGAGACGGGCGCTGGAGTATGCCGGGACATTCGACCTGCTCGTTATCAGTCATTCCGAAGACCTGGACCTTTCAAGCTCAGGCATGATGAACGAGGGCGCCATGTCCACTGTGCTCGGAATGCGAGGCATTCCAAAGGCCGCCGAGGAAATCATGGTGGCCCGGGACATCCTGCTCTCCGAACTGACCGGGAGCAGGCTTCACCTGGCCCATATCAGCACGGCGGGGTCCGTGGCCCTGGTGCGCGAGGCCAAAAGACGGGGCCTTCGGGTGAGCGCGGAGACCGCGCCCCACTATTTCACTCTTACCGATGATCTCATCTCTTCCTTTGATCCGGTCTACAAGGTCAACCCGCCTCTTAGGGGCCGGGATGACGTCGAGGCGATAAAGGCCGGGCTGGCCGACGGGACTATCGACGCAATTGCTTCGGATCATGCGCCCCACAGCGCCGTTGAAAAGGAAGTGGAATTCGAATTTGCCGCCAGCGGCATGATCGGACTTGAAACATCCCTTCCCCTGATCCTTGGGTTGGTCAGAGAGGGCGTTTTGACTCCCATGGAGGCAATCTCAAAGGTAACCCGAAACCCCGCCCAAATTCTTTCGGTCCCCTTCGGCGCCCTGCATAAAGGCTCCGCCGCCGATTTGACGCTTATCGATCCCGAACTGAAGTACACGATCGATGCGCAAGCGTTTAAGTCGAAGAGCAGGAACTGTCCGTTTAACGGTATGGAAGTGCAGGGAAAGGCGGTTATGACTCTTGTCGGAGGCAAAGTGGTTTTCTCCGGCTTGTAATCTTAACTCCTGGAATATTGTATGCCGCAAAAACCAGGCCCACCGAAAATTCTTGTCGTCGATGATGAACGGAGCATGCGCGAGCTTTTGGAAATCCTTCTGCTCAAGCACGGCTACGACGTCCTGTGCGCTGAAAGCGGCGTTGAAGCACTCGATATAATTCAAAAGCAATCGTTCGATCTCGTTATAACCGATATCAGGATGAATCCGGTAAACGGCCTGGAAGTTCTGAAAAAGTGCAAGACTATTTCCCCTCGAACCACCGTGATAATGATCTCCGCTTACGCCAGCACCGAACTCGCCGTCGAAGCCATGAACGAAGGGGCCTACGATTATTTCCCGAAGCCATTCAACAATGACGAAATCCTGTCCGTCATTTCCAATGCCGTTCACAGCAGGGGCGACGATCATATTTTGAGCAGGCCACAGGGGGAGGGACCGCTTTATTTCGGATGCCTTATCGGAGAAAGCCCTCCGATGCGTAAGATCTATGAGAGTATCCAGCGGGTAGCCAAGACCGGCAGTAATGTCGCAATCACCGGCGAAAGCGGCACGGGAAAGGAGCTTGTTGCCAAGGCAATTCACCGCCAGAGTTCGAGGCGGGACAAACCTTTGATGACCGTAAACTGCGGTGGCGTTCCCGAAAACCTGATCGAAAGCGAACTTTTTGGCTACAGGAAGGGCGCGTTTACCGGAGCAACCACGAACAAAATCGGCCTCGTCGAAGCCGCCCGGGGCGGCACCCTCTTCCTGGACGAAATCGGGGAACTGTCCCCGCTGCTTCAGGTCAAGCTTTTAAGAGTCGTCCAGGAAAAAACGGTGAGGATGGTCGGTGGGACCGATGACATTCCGGTCGATGTCAGGATCATTTCCGCAACGAACCGCGATCTCGAACGCATGGTGATGGAAAAGACTTTTCGAGAGGACCTCTATTACAGGCTGAACGTGCTCCCCATCCGAATCCCGCCCTTGAGAGAGCGCAGGGACGACATCCCGGTCCTGGCCCAGTATTTCCTCTCGAAATTCGCGAAAGACTCCGGCAAGGACATCCATAAAATATCTTCCTACGCCATGGATATTCTTTGCAACTATGAGTTCCCAGGCAACGTGCGGGAATTGGAGCATATAATAGAGCGCGGTGTGGCAATGGAATCTTCCCGGATCATCCTGCCGGATTCCCTTACGCTCTCAATATACCGGCGAAAAGAGCAGCAACAGGGCGCCGCTTCGAGTATTTCCGAAATTCCGATCTCTGGATTCGACCTGGACGCTCACATGGCCGAAATAGAAAAGCGTCTGCTCCAGCAGGCGCTGCAGCAGACGGCCGGCGCAAAGGCAAAAGCCGCCAAGCTGCTCGGAATCAGTTTCCGTTCCTTCAGGTACAGGCTTCTCAAATACGAACTTGCCACCGAGGAAGAATTACAAATGCCGGGAGACTAGCACCTGCCCAAGATTTTCTCCGTCCGGCCGGTCCGTGCCAAAGAACCCTTCCGCTACTGTTCCTGAATAACCCGCGGTATTATATAATACGAACCAGTGGAAGCTCCGCTTCCGGACCGCACGTTTGAAAAGAGCTTGACCTTTCCGCGCGGTTCCAATAAACGGGACTGTGCCTGATAGCAGGCCAAAACGAGACATCCCGCTGACCGCCAAACGCGCGTAACAGGTGACCGAGCGGGATGCCTTCCGCGCTTCGCGAGGTACGCCGGTCAGGTTATGCTCCGCCAAAGTTTGACGAAGTGATTGCTTGGTGTTGTTAACAAGTCTGTAATACGAGGAACTTGATTATGCCGAAAAAAGATATGGACAACGATGGAATGATGGACGACTTCGAAGACGAGTCCGGTCTCGAGTTCGAGCAAACCGACGAACTTGACTTCGCCGGAGAAGACGACCTGCTGCTCGAAGACTCCGATGAAGACGAGGACCTGCTGCCGTCTGTCCTCTATAAAGGAATCACACGGCCAAAAACCGATGACGACTGGCGGCAGTTGCTCCTGGACGCCAGCAGGGAGGGTGTGCCGGCTTATAAGATCTCCGACACCTACAGGGAAGGAGCGCTGCTCATGCACCCGACCTTCGGAATCGGAGTAGTGACCAAACTGATCTCACCTCGAAAGATGGAAGTAATATTTGAAAGCAGCAAGAAACTGATGGCGATGAATATCGTTTCTCCAAATCAGGCGGCTTGATCAGGATTTTGTATCCAGGGCCGGAACCAGCCATTTTTGGACCTGCTCCAGCAGGAACGGATAAACCGAAGGCGCGCCGCCCACAACGTTTCCACTTACGAGGTGATTGTCCTCGCCAAGGAAATCGCTGACATAGCCGCCGGCCTCCGTTATAAGCAGAGCGCCGGCGGCTATGTCCCAGGCCTTCAGGCCTATTTCCCAAAAGCCGTCAACCCGGCCCGAGGCCAGATAAGCCAGGTCCAGCGCGGCGGCTCCTGCCCGCCTGATTCCCGTCACTCTGAGGAATATCGCTTTGAAGGCCTTCAGATAATCGTCCATATAATGCTTGGTCCTGAATGGAAATCCCGTGGCGATCAAGGCCCGGTCAAGTTCGACCTTTTCGAGCCTCGGCAGTTTCGAGCCGTTGAGCCAGGCCCCTTTTCCTTCTCTTGCCGAAAATAGCTCCTTTCGGACAGGGTCCAGCACAAATCCCAAAACCGGCTTCTTGTCGGCGCAGACCGCAATCGAAACGGCGACGAACGGGAAGCCGTGGATAAAATTCGTGGTCCCGTCCACCGGATCGATTACCCACGTGTATCCGGACTGCCAGCCGTCATTTTCTGACTCTTCGGCCATAATGTGATGGTCGGGAAAATTCTTCCGGATTGCCTCCTTGATCAGCAATTCGCATCTCTTGTCGATCTCGGTGACATAATCCGACGGTCCCTTGCTGTGGACCCAGGAACCCGACACCTGTCCGATATGCCGGCTGATCAACTCTCCAGCCTCGAAAATCGCCTTTTTGGCAACAGCTTCCATTTTATCGACCATTATAGTCCCTCGAAAAGTTTCGCGATGACCTTACCTGCTTGCATATAGGTTCGAAATTCGATACAAAAAACGGGAAGATCTCTACCGCCACGGTACTTCATTAAAACCGAATGGAGCGCTCGGAAATCTTGATCATAGACGCCCATACCCATATTTTCCCGCCCGATATAATCAGAGGACGGGACCTGTTCTTCACCGACGAGCCTGAATTCAAGCTTCTATACGGTCCTCCAAATTCCAGGATGGCCCGGGCGGAAACACTTATCCAATCGATGGATGAAAATCGGGTAGACCTTTCCGTAGTGTTCGGGTTCCCCTGGCGCAGACCGGAGTTGCGAAAGCGTCACAATGAATATGTGCTCGACGCAGCCGCGCGATTTCCCGGCCGTTTTCTTCCCATGGCCTGCATTGACCTTTTATCGCAAAAATGCGTCAAGGAAGCCGAAAAACTGCTCCTCGACGACATCAGGGGTTTCGGGGAACTCGCCGTATACACAGCAGGCGGCAATATGGACCGTGTCCTGGATAATTTCAAGGGACTTGCCGATCTGTGCCGCGAAAAAGACCTCGTGATCCTTGCCCATGCAAACGAACCCATCGGACACCTGTACCCCGGGAAAGCTCCCTTTGGCCTCGATTTTTATTACGGCATGGCAAAGGCCGCCGCCGGATCGAAGCTTATCCTCGCACATTGGGGAGGCGGCCTGTTCTTTTTTGAACTCCTAAAATCACAACCCCCCCGGCAATTGACACATATCTATTACGATACGGCGGCTTCCCCGTTCGTATACAGCGATTCTATTTACGGGGTCGCAATCCGGGTCGCGGGCTGCGGCAGAATTCTTTTTGGCAGTGACTATCCCCTGCTCTCCCCTGAGCGCTATTTTGCGGAATTCGAACGGGCCGGTCTTTCGAAGTCGGAGATAGACGCGATTGCCGGAGAAAACGCCGCAAACATTTTTCGCATTCGGAGATGATAATTCCCTTTATAACCTGCACCCGGGCCTCTGGAGCCAAACACCATGAAAATCTTCATCTGGCGCCACAGTAAATTCCTTTCCAGTTGGTCGATGTTTGACGAACCGCACATCTATCGAGATAATTACATGCAGGCTGAAATTGCCGTTTTGGCCGAATCGATTGACGACGCCCTGGCGCTCATAGAGAAAGACGGCCGTTGGAATATCAACGAACTCCGGCGTATCGAGCCCAAAGCCCTGGAACTGGACGGTCCTGCGATAATAAGCAGCTACGTGCATTTCGGCTAACGGCGCTCGATAAAGAAAGCCGGAACTTTTTCGGTCCCGGCTCGCGTTTCTGTGCCTTTGCCGTATCGGCGCACCCGTCTAACGATGCTTTATGAATGTTCCGTCCCGGTATTCATCAAATGCGATGCGGAGTTCCTCCTGCGTGTTCATAACGATGGGGCCATACCAGGCTATGGGTTCGCCGATCGGCCTTCCTGAAACAAGCAGAAAGCGCAAAGGAGTTTTCTCGGCAGTAATCGCCACTTCTTCGCCATCTTCATACAAGATGAGACTTTCCGCGGCGCAGACGCATTGGCGGTTCAGATCGAAGTAATTTTCGCCGACTATTTCATGGGCGTAGGCATCCCGTTCCAGGTCGAAATACCCCTCCCCTTCTATTACATAGGCAAAAGCCGTGTGCCCCGCCTTAATGCGATGCGAAAAAGCGGTCTGCGCCGGCACGGTAACGTCCAGGTATTCCGGATCGATAACAACATCCCGCACCGGACCCTGCACTCCATTCACGGTCCCACTGATGATCTTTGCCCTGACGCCGCCTTGCAGGGCCACTTCCGGGACCTGTTCGGCCACTATGCCACGGTATCTCGGGTCCATCATCTTGTGGGATTTGGGAAGATTTGCCCAGAGCTGAAACCCCCACATGAGGCCGTCATCTCTGCCTTTCGGCATTTCCTGGTGGATGATGCCGTTGCCTGCGGTCATCCATTGGATGTCTCCCGAAGCAATGACTCCCCGGTTCCCCATGCTGTCTCCATGCTCCACCCGCCCGTGCAGGACGTAGGTTATCGTCTCGATGCCGCGATGCGGGTGCCACGGAAACCCCTTCAGATAGTAATCCGGATTGTTCGAATGAAAATCATCGAGTAGAAGGAACGGATCGAACATCGGCGCCTGATAATATCCGAAAGCCCTTTTCAGGTGTACCCCGGCCCCTTCGACAGTAGCCTTGCTTTTCCATACTTTGTCGATCTTGCGTACAGAACTCATCCCACACCTCCGAAAAGCGCTTACCGGAAAACCCGTTTGAATGACATGGCCGGAACGTTGCGGCAAAAGACCACACTCGTTTAATCACACTTCCGTTTGTTTTCAACCGCCAACGGGCCTGCCGCGGCCTTCCAGCGCGCCGGTTTTTTCAAAAGACTTTATGAATCTTCCCGGCCGCAAACTTAGACCTTCGCCTTCGAGCTTTTTGATTTCGTTCAAATTACCGTCAGAATTTTGTCGGAAACGACTCTCAAGATAATCTTATAGCAAAAGAGCATGGACCCTGGCTTTCGAGGCTGTGTCCCATTTCAGAAACGCTTCCGAAAAACTGACAGAGCCAATTCTGCCTCCCCCTTTTGTAAAGGGGGATTGAGGGGGATTTCACAGGCTTATGCAGAACAGGAGAATGAAATCCCCCCTGCCCCCCTTTAGGAAAGGGGGGAAATACGCAATACGTCGCCTTTGCGACGCAGCCTCTTTCGCCGGGGTAACGTCTATTGGGTTTTCAGCCCCGATGCGGGAATTCGAATCCCTTTTCATCACCCTGCTAAGGCACGCTTTTTGCTCAGAATTTCACTCCGACAATAATATTGAGGAGGTCACCCGTCTTCACAAGATCGGGGGCACTATTTTCAAGGCAATAACAATCCTGTAGAGAGTGAGCAAATCTTAATGAGCGGATCACCGAATTCCGGGTATTACCATCATCGGGCCGGCACGCTGAGCAGAGGAGCGGTTTTAGATGTCGGCCTAAAATGCACTCATTCCTGCAGATTTTGCTACTATAGTTACCTCGATGGGACAAGCGATCAGTTCAAGGGAATGCGGACGGCCAAATTCAGGTCCCTCTCCGAGTGCAAGCAGATCCTTCAACTGCTGAAGCGGAACGGGTTTATAAATTTTGATTACACCGGGGGGGAGCCATGTCTGCATCCGGACATTGTGGAGATGACGCGGTATGCGCATCAGGAGCTCGGTCTCAAAGGCAGAATAATCACCCTGGGACAATGGCTCACGGAGAAAAGAGGAAGCTCCGGAGGCAAGAAACTGATCGCCGATCTACTTGAAGCAGGGGTTACAAACTTCCTTTTCTCGTTACATGCCGCCAACGAGGAGTTATTTGCCCGGACAACGGGTGAAAAGTACAAGAAGATTTATGATTCAATGTGTTATTTAGATGAAAAAGGCTTTCAATATACCACGAATACAACTGTTTATGAATGGAATTATAAGCATCTGCCGGAATTGGCACACGAAATAACCAGGCATGGAATCTATCTTCACAACTTCATCATCATGAATGCTTACTATGCCTGGAACGTGGATGGAAAAGCGTTCGGAGTTCAAGCAAGATATTCGGACATACACCCCTATCTGATGGAAGCAGTGGATATTCTGGAGTCGGACCATATCGGGGTGAATATAAGGTATGCCCCATTATGCGCTGTTAAAGGAAAGGAAAGAAATCTCGTCGGTATGGTAGGTGTTCGGTACGACCCCTATGAATGGATGAACCTCGCAGGACATATGGGGGGAACACCGGAGTACTGCGCTTCAGTCATTCCGCTGAGAGAAGGTGAAATAGAGACTCATCTCACATACAAAGCGGTCGATGCTACTATCGGTACGGGAGTGAAAGTAAGCGGGGTAAGAGGAGATTTAAAATGCTTTTGTGAGAAGTGTTCCCGATGCGGGGCAAGGGACGTATGCGACGGCATTGATCCCAACTATCTCAGAATCTATGGACCGGATGAGTTCTCGCCATACGATCAGGTGGAAAAAGCTCCCATGCAGAGTGAGCGCTACCAATATCCCGCTCCATTTTTTGTTAAGACGGATCAATATACGGACATGAAATCCGTTATAACTGCTGCTTTCAAGGGCATGCCGCCAAAACTCGGCCCGAAGGCGGAAGAGATACGGAGAGCGGCTGACCCGGTCACAATTTCTGTAATCATCCCATGCTATAATTATGGGAAATACCTTGCGGACGCAGTCGAAAGTGTAATATTTCAGACATATAGGAATTTTGAGATCATCATTGTTAACGACGGCAGTACGGATAACACCGAAACAGTAGCCAAAGACCTCATTCGTTCTCATCCCGACTGTAGGATAAAGTTAATAAACCAGCCTAACTCCGGCCAACCCGCCATCTCCCGCAACAAAGGCATTTCCCAAGCACGGGGCGAGTTTATTCTTTGCCTGGACGCGGACGACAAAATCGCTCCGACCATGCTGGCAGAATGTTTGCACGCTTTGGAGAATAATCCGACGGCGGCTGTTTCCTATACAGACAGGCTGGATTTCGACGGTGTTGACCAGGTGGTCAAGGCTCGCACCTACGACTTTGAAATCCTGAAATATGCAAACCATATATCCTATTGTGCTCTCTTCAGGCGGAAGGCATGGGAGGACGTTGGAGGATACCGAACCAATGTTAAGGGGTGCGAAGATTGGGATTTTTGGATTGCAGCCGGGGCCCGGGGGTACACCGGGCACTATATGCCCGTGCCGCTTTTCCTCTATAGAAGGCATGATACAGGAATTTACCAGGATGTTATCCAAAACTTCCCTAACATATTTGCACAAATAATACTCAACAACAGCGAGATTTACAAACAGACCGAAATCTCATCTGCTCGGAACCACCTGCGGCTTGTCATTGAATCAAAGAAGGATGCCGGCCCTGTCGTGTCAGAAGCAGTCCCAATCGCGCAAACCCATGAGGTCGGAGGCCCTTTTACGCAAGAACATGCTTCCACAGCAAGCGAGTCCGGCGGAGACAGCACGAGAAAACTGCTTTCCATATGTATGGTTGGAAGAAATGACGATTATGGCGGAAACTTCCGCTATAGGCTCGGGACCGCACTCAACCACATGGCGAAGAACATCGGGGAATTGAATCTTTTTGGCCTTATCGAAGTGGTCGTCACAGACTGGAACAGCGAGCACAAGCTTGGTGACGCCTTAACGCTGAGTCCCGAAGCAAGACAGCTTGTCCGCTTCGTCTATGTGCCCCCCGAAATCGCCAAGCCGCTCAACCGGGCCGACAAAGACTTTAATATCAATCTGGCTTGCAATGTCGCCATGAGAAGGGCGGAAGGCCGTTTCATAATGTGTATGGGAGGGGACATTCTGTTTTCACAGGCGAGCCTGAAAAACCTGATGGATCTTTTGCAGGGTAAAACGAAAGCCCCGATCGACATAGACAGATCTCTTCTGTTGATTCACCGAAAATTCATACCCTGGCAGTTTGTGGCAAATGAGCCCGGTATCGAAGCCCTTGACGATTTTCTATTTTACAATTCCTGGAAATTTCGAATCGAAATCTTCGATTCGGGGCTGAACTCGGGCATGGGGGCATTCCTGATGAACCGCCGCATTCTCCATGAATGCCGTGGGGTCGATGAAGGATTGGGTAAGTGGGGATGGTCCGATATCGAGTTGGGTCTGAGAATCAATCAGAGATACCCTTCGGCTGTTTTGACCCACCTCGGAATCTACTCTTACGAACTGGATGTCAAGACGGAGAGCCGAACGCAAAACAGCCAGGATTCAAATCCTCAAGTGATCAGCAAGTCTTTCGAGTCAAACACGCCTGATTGGGGCATGGCGAACATTGAGCTTGAGATCTATGTCCCCGCTGAGCGGTGCTCGCCTGAAACCGCCAAAGACGGGAAACGAATCACCAAAGCCGAACTATTCAGGGATATGCTGCACAGTCCTGTGAAATTATTGATGGTCGAATCTTTAGGTGAAGAAATCCAGAACAATCCGGCCTGGCCTTCCATGTTCATGCTCGCCTGGTACACCCACGTATTCAAACCGCAGACTTTTGTTGATTACTCATTTCTCTCCGGATACCCTTCAATAGTAGTCCCATTGATTAATCCCTGCATAACCTGCATCGGAATAGACGGATTGGAGAATCCATCTTCCGCGAAAAACCTGGTTCCAATGATAGGGTTGCTTTGTGGCCGGTTAGGATTTCAAGGCAGAATCCATGTTCTTTCGGGAGACATTAACTCCTCTTTTAAACGCCTGAGTGAATCCGCTAAGCTATACGACAAATACGACCTGATCCATTTTGTTCCAGATCTTTTTCCAGATACATATATAAGCCAGTTGGAACACATGATCCGATATACCTCGGAAGGTGGGGCTTTAATAATTACGGCAAGTCGCCCCGATTATCTTCAGGAAATCAGCAATTACTTAAATCACCGATTTAAGGAGTGTCTATTTATCAAATCGAACACACATAGAGTCGGTATAATCATCAGATATGAAGAAGAGTGCCGGGTTACAGATAGGACTTCCAGTTTTGATGAATACACTGAGGGGACTCTCATGGAATCCATTCTAACGCGCTCCATGAACTGACATTACTCGAAGCGACCATAAGAATGCTTAAGGAAACCATGGTAGACAGCGGCTCGGGGAACGAAAAACATTTTCACATCCATCAAGTACTTGCGTCATGGAATAATTTGCAAAAAGTTCTGTAGTCTTCGGCAATTCCTATATCCATGAAGAACCCATTCCGGGCGGAACCGTAAAGCCCCTTGCCGATCAACTCCGGGAGAACCTCACGCTCAAAAGACACTTGCCCCGGCGGGATTATCGAAGAAACCGAGTTGGCCAAAATATATACACCGCCATTTATGCAACCCTCTCCCGCATCCTGTTTCTCCCTGAACCCAGTGATCTCATCCCGCTCGTTCACATCCACCCGGCCATAGCGGCCGGCGTCTTTCATCCAGGTCAGGGCTAACGTGGCCCGGGCGGCTTTCAACTCGTGGAAATTCCGCAAGGAGTCGAAATCGAGGTCAAAATAGGAATCCCCATTCATAACCAGATACCGGTCATCTTCATGCATCTTCATCGCTGCGGCGATTGCGCCTCCCGTCCCAAGGGGCTCTCTCTCCCTGGAGTAGGTAATCTTTATGCCGCAGTCCTTGCCGGTCCCGAAGTATCCTTCTATTACTTCACTGCGATGGCCGACACTCAGGATTATTTCGCCGATACTCCAACGTTTCAGCATGATGATAAGGATTTCGAGGAACGGTTTGCCGTTAACGGGGGCCATTGGTTTTGGAAAGCTGCCGAGAAGGTCGCCAAGCCGGGTGCCCAATCCGCCTGCGAGAATAATTGCCTTCACTCCCGGCACTCCTCAAAAAAATCCGAGAATAAATCGCTCGTGGCCATGGATAGAATCGCTATGTCGGGCAGGAGAGTAATCTCCCTGTTCCGGAAGGCTTCCTTTATTTCGCGCCGGGTGAGAAATACGAGCTCGCACTGTTCCATATCGTCCGGACATGCCGTGCCTGATTGTTCCAATCCGGTGGCCAAAAACATGTGAGCCTTGCAGATTCCCCGCGTCCCGTCCACCGTGAAGCCGCCCATATACTCCCATTTTTTTGCCGCATACCCCGTCTCCTCCATCAATTCGCGCTTTGCGGCCGCAATCGGCGTCTCGTTTGGCTCCACTCCCCCCGCTGGAGATGTCAAAATGTTCCTGCCCAGACACTGCTTGTACTGCCGCTCAAAGAGAACGGCCCCCTCCGGATTTACCGCCGTCACCAACACGTAGTCCGGAGCGTTGATGCGATAGAAATCGTCAACGGTCCTCCCGCTGGGCAGCATTATTGAGTCCTGAATCACCGAGAACCATGGAGGCAGGTCCAGGATGGTCCGAGAGGAAAGAGTCCGCCAGCACGGTTGCCTCATCTCCGGAATCCCCCTACCCTTCCCTGTAGTAAATCAGTTGGGTGCCCAGTGTATCGAAACGAAACGGAACATGGAGGAGGTTTGACAGAGCTCGAAGCACCATCGCCCTGTTCTCAGCCCTGACATAGAACAGGATAAAGCCGCCCCCGCCCGCGCCAAGTATCTTCCCTCCGAGGGCGCCCGCGTCGATCCCGGCCTGGTAAATCTCATCTATTTCTTTCGTCGAAACCCTGGTTGACAGGCCTCGTTTGCACAACCAGGTCTCATGGAGCAATCGGCCGAAGTCGTCGTATTCCGAAACCGGGCCTGCAAGGATTTCCATTGCGCGGTCGACAAGGGCGTGCATCGTGTGCAGTCTTTCGTGGTTGAGACTGAGGTTTTTGATCTTGTCCTCCTCTATCTGAACCGCAAAGCGCTGGAAACCGGTAAAAAAGAGGAGCAGGCTGTTTTGAAGGCGATCCAAATTTTCTCGCGATAATGCGAGCGGTGTCACCTCGACGTTATTGTGGCGGGTGAAATCAATCTTGTTGAGCCCACCGAAAGCTGCTGCAATCTGGTCCTGCGAGCCGACCGCCTCTTTGAGCAAGTTCTGTTCGACTTCTATGGCCTCGAGCCCAAGCCGTTTCTTGCTTACGATACGCCCCTGCAATGTGTAGAGCGCATGCAGCAGTCCAACGGTAAATGATGAACTGGAGCCGAGTCCGGAATGGGAAGGAAGGTCCGCATCGTGCTGCATCACCAGTCCCGTGTCCACGTTCATGAAGCGATACACTCCCCGGACGGCCGGATGCTCGATTTCATCGATCCGATTGCAAGCTTCCTGCTTGGAGAAGAAAACGATCTTGTGCTTGTAATCGAAAAAAGGGGGCAGTTTCCGAAGGCTGACATAACAATATTTATCTATTGTGGTGGACAAAACGGCCCCACCGTTGCGCCGGTACCATGCAGGAAAATCCGTGCCTCCGCCGAAGAAAGAGATCCGAAAAGGCGTCCTGGTGATAATCATGGGGTAAGTCTCCGGAGCTTGCGAAGGTCGCCCATGGGAGACGTCGGGGGTATCCACCGGCTGAACCGGCAACGACAACACAGGCATTGAGCGCGATTGCAGCAGATCGTGATTAAGGTCTGGTGTCAACATACCGACCCTCCTCATCTCGGCGCGATACAATGGGGACCTTTACGGGCCACCAAATGTTCAGGCGCGGGTCATTCCAGGTGTAGGTAAACTGTCCGACCGCATTGTAGTAAGTGGTCTGCTTGTAATGAAATATGGTTGTGTCGCTTAAAACAAGATGCCCGTTTCCATGTCCCGGGGGAACCAGTACTTGCCTGCGGTTCTTATCGGAAAGGGTAAATGACTGCCATTTGCCGAAATCCGGGGAGTTTTCCATGCAATTTACGACCACGAAATAGAACTTACCGTAAATGCAGGATATGAGCTTCCATGTCTCCATGTCCCCGTGGATGCCGCGCAGTACGTTCCTGGTCGAAACGGAAATATCATCCTGGATGAAGTCGCAGTTGATCCCGTGTTTTTGGTATTCGGCACGGTTGTATGTCTCGACATATTCGCCGCGAAAATCCTCAAAAATATATGGCTTTATGAGGAGCACACCCTCGAGCTCGGTTTGGATAACTTCCATTCGTCTCATCCCATCCTATTGATATTTTCCCTGTACCAGGCGACAGTCCTGGCCATTCCTTCGTAAACATCGATGCGGGCCCTGAAACCAAGCAACTTTTCGGCCTTCCCGACGTCAATTAGCCGGATCGGTATCATTGAAGGCTTCGAAGAATCATATTCTATAGGGAGGTCCCGGCACTTCTCGATTTCAAGCAAAATACCGAGCAATTCCTTAATGCTGTATCCCTTGCCGAACCCGATATTGACGGGATCGTAGGTGTCGAGCTTTTCCGCAGCCAGAATCAGTGCATCTATGAAATCGTCGATATAGATCAGGTCCCGTACGTCATCACCGGTCCCCCACACCTTGATGGGACTGTGCCGTTCAACGACCTTCCTGATGGTGGCGGCCATTACGTGTGATGTTGCCGGATCGAAGTCGTCATAAGGGCCGTAGATATTGGAGGGGCGCACAACGATTGCCGGCATGGTCTTTTTCAACTTCTGAGAATAGAGCCGGCAGAGGATTTCGGTATATCGCTTCATCCAGGCGACACCGAAGTATATGTCACAGGGTTCGCCGTCGAACATCTCGTCCTCGATGACATGCCTGTCGCCACTGGGGGGATATGCGGCATTGCTGCTGATGAAAATGAACTTCCTAACTCCGGCGAAATAGGAAGCTTCAAGTATCCGGGCATTCATAACTATGTTCGGCGTGACGTGAACCAGCGGCGTAGCGGCTATTACCGCAGCACCCGAAGTGTTCGCGGCGCACATGAACACGTAGTCCATCCCGCCGGCCACCTTCCGACAGTCCTCCATCGAGAGGAGGTCGCAGGCCACATAGTCGATTCTCACATCGACCAGGACGGGGGACTTGCGATGAATAGTTGCTCTCACTTGGGCGCCCATGGACAGTAAACGCTTGATGAGGTTTACCCCCACGAACCCGGCGCCGCCGGCAACCAATACGTTCTTCCCGCTGAACATGCTTGAGCTTACTCCTTGAAATAGTTTTTCTTTTTGAGATACTCGTCCTGGTTTTCGACGAACCATTCCCACGTTTCCTTCAGGCCGTCGATCAGGGATGTAGCCGGGTTGTACCCTATCAACTCACGCGCGCGGGAAATGTCCATGACACGCCTGGGAAATCCCGACGGTTTACTTGCGTCGAATTCATAATTGAAGGGAAGGAAGGAGCGCAGGGTTTCCACCAATTCCCTGATACTCACTCCCGTGCCGCTGCCAAGGTTTACAAATCCACCCCCTGTGCCATGGCAGAGCGCCAAAACGACACCCTCTGCGACGTCGCGGCTGAAGGCGAAGTCCCTTACGGCACTCCCGTCTCCCCAAATGACAACCGGGTCCTCCCGCTTGAAGATGCGGTACATGAGAGTGGGTATCACCATGGCGTTTTTGGGATCGAAGTTGTCGCCCGGGCCATAGACATTGCATGGCCGGACTACGGCGAAATTTTCAAGCCCGTATTCTTCCCGGTATGCCCGTGTCTGCAGCTCGGCCATGCGCTTGGCCCAACCGGGAAACATATCCATGGGGGCGCCGTCGAGATTCTCATCCTCGCGAAAAACCTCAGCGCTGGAATAGGCGCCGATCGAACTGGTATACACCACCTTGCGCACCTTATTGATCCTGCACGCCTCCAGGACATTGGTATTGAACATGAGCAGCGGAACAAAAAAGCTTGCCGGCCTGGACTTGGTAACCTCGATGGAGCCTTTGATGCCCGCAAGGTGAAAAACGAAATCCATGCCCTTCGTCAGGTCGCGGCAAAGGCTGAAATCGGTCAGGTCTCCCAGCACATGCATGGCCCGATTGTCAACATTCAGTCTGTCAAGGGATACGACCCTGACATGAGCGCCGGCATCGCAGAGCATCTTGACAACCTGACGACCGATGAGCCCGGTCCCTCCGGTTATGAGTGCATTCGTGTTCTTGAAACTGGTTAAAATACTGCCGGATATCATCGGCGCGCCGCCTTTGCTAAGCTGGGAGTTTGAAGATTTTATTTTCGATATAGTATTTGTACATAATCCGGCGCATTCTTCTGAAAAGCTCATTCGGGCGTATGATTTTAATGAGCTCTACAGCAAGCCGGTCCAGGGGAAAAGGAAGTTTCGAGATAACTGCACCCAGCAGGTAGATGTTAAACCTGATATCTTTCTCGCGGTCCGTGAAACTGGAAATATTGCTTTTTTCAGTGCATCCGGTCATATCCGATTTGTGGTTGACAGGATCGATCAGCTTACGCTCGACACAATAATTGTATAATTCAGTCCCGTACATAGGGACTGTCGTCGAATAAGCAGGATAAGTAACCTTCCCTTCTTTGCTCATTCGGATTGTTTCAATGTCATCCTCCAAAGTGGAATCGGGCGCCGCAAGCATGTAATTCACCCATGTGTTGATGCCATAGGAGTTGATCATCTTCAGAATCGGCAGAAAATTGTTGGTGCGCATCCGTCGCTTGAGAACGTTCTCCCGAACATGTTTAGAAGCGCTGTCAATAGAAAGGTGGACAGAATGACAGCCAGCCTTCTTCAATAGATGCAACAGCCTTTCCGTAATGGTATCGATCCGAAGGAAGCAATTGAACGGAATTCCGATTCGCTTTGGATACTGTTCGGAGAACTCTTCCACCCACGTGTCTGCCTTCAGCGCAAAACAATCATCCCCGAACTTGATAAAATCCGTTCGATAACGACTCTTGACATACTCAATTTCGGATAAGACCCGATCAACGGAAAAACGCCGCACAAAGGTGCCTTTGCCACGATAGAGTTCGTGGTACAGGTTATTACAGCAGTAGGAGCATTTGAACGGACATCCGCGAGTTGCATAGAACGTTTTCTTCGGGGTCGTTTTCAGAAAAGTTGACGAGAGGGTCAGGTCCCTGTCCGGAAAGGGGAGGTCGTCAAGGTCTCTTACAAGATCACGAACAGGATTTCTCCCGGTCTTCGTGATCAAATTCGGGATGTCGTCGAATGGCTCGGACCGCTTCAGACGAGTAAGGAAATCAGAAAAAGCATACTCCCCTTCTCCGATGCAGTACGCATCCATTCCGCTTTTTTCAAATGTTTCAGGAGAAAAGGTAGCCTGAGGGCCGCCCAGAATGGAGGTAAAATGGTGCCTGGCCGAGGCCTGCAAATGAGCCTTCACAATACTTTCAAAACCGATCACATTGGCCGAGTAGGCTATAACATCGGGCCTTATGCGCCCCACGTCCTCCTGAAAATTGTTGGTGTCGAGAATGGATAGATAGGTTTGGCAGCCATTTTGTCTCGCGATAGCCGACAGATAGGCGATGGCAATGTGGTCCGCGAAATCAAGTTCGGCTATTGCAAAAAGCACCTTCATTGCAAACCTTCATCATAGGGGTAGTGTGATCATGGCCTCAGCGTTTAAACTTTTAAAAAGCCCTGCTTTCTCCACCATCGACGACAACTGAGGCTCCATTAACAAGAGATGCTTTTTCGGAGCAAAGAAAGGTGACGACATTTGCCACCTCTTCCGGGGTGCCCAGCCGGCCCAGAGTGAACTCTTCCCGCGCCATCCGGGCAAAGCCTTCCGGGTCGCGAAGCCGTTCACGGTCCCACCCGGTCTCCGGTATCATGATCGGACCGGGAGCCACACTATTGAAGGTGATCCCCTGTTGAACCAGATCACGATTTAGTCCGAGGCACTTCATCAGGCTGGTCTGAGCCGCCTTGGCCATATTGAACCAGGGGCGCCCGCCGCCTTCCCTTCCATAGATGGAGGTTATGGTGATAACCCGCCCCCAGCGCTGCCGTTTCATCCAGGGTATGACGGCCGTTGTACAACGGACAGCCGCCATAGCATTCTTATTGAAAACCTCAAGCCACACTTCGTCCGGATTTTCCTCTATCGCATCGGTGCCCCAACGGCCGCCGCCGCCCACATTGTTGACCAGGATATGGAGCGTGCCCCAGGCGTCATAAATGGTTTGCGTCATGCGTTTAATCTCGTCGGGAATGGTCATATCGGTTTGTATGCCCAATGCCTCCACATTCATGCTTCGAATTTCGGCCACGGTTTGGCCAAGCCACTCCTTTTTCCTGGCGCAAACGGCAACGTGACACCCTTCCCGGGCAAGACTCAGTGCAATACTGCGCCCTATGCCATGACTGCCGCCCGTAACGAGTGCGTATTTCCCGGAAAGACCGAGATCCATTTTGTCCCTTCCTACACCGGTCGCCAGACGATATAGGTGTAGCCTTCCATGAAGAGGCTGCCGAAATTGAGCCGCTTGACTCCCAGTATCTCTGCCCTGCCTTCCGACTCAAGCTGCTGAATGCGCGGCAGCAGATTTTCGGAATATCCGCGTTTGCGATGGAATTGAATTGCGAGGTAATCAAAAAGGACATCCTCGTCGTACAGCTCGATTGTTGGCTCCACATGAAGGCAAATTGCCGGTTTCCCGCGCAGCAGGTACTGAATAAAGTTTTCCGTCTTGCCTGCAAGCTGTTCCAGTGCGCCGAAGGTGAACACGGCGCCGCGCTCGGCGATTTCGAAACATTCATCGGGGTTGAGCATGTCGAACAGGTGGCTTGACATATGCCAGTTGTGAGCTTTGCCAATGGTGTTGACCAGATCTACCGAAGACCGGACATAGTCGAGGCCGTGCAATTCCCTGTCCGGAAACAGTGACGCGAGAAGCACGAGGTTAAGACCGGACCCGCATCCGAACTCATATATGGTAGGGCAGTCGGAGAAATATTTCTGAAAGAGCCAGATGCGGAAGACGGTCATATAATCGTACTCGAACCTCGGATTCGTCGGCATTATGTAATCGCCGTCATAGCGAATCGGCTGGTTTTCCCTGATGAACTTTGGAATGAGCGCGTCCAGGTTGTAATTGCCGGCAACGAAGGCACGGCGGTTTTCCTCCCACCCGTTTTCCCATACGCCGGTTCGCTCGGCCGCGCCGATTACCTGCGTGTCGGCGGCGATCTTCTTCAGGACGCAGAGGATGACTTCGTCACGACTCTTCTTGTCCAGTCTTTCGTATCCAAAATCACAATCCTGGATAGCCCTGCGACAGGTATTGGAGAACTCCTCAGTAGAAGCGGCAAAGGAGCGGGCAAAATCGTCAAGCGTGACTACCGGCATGTGAGTTGACTCCAGTGGTTCAGAACGGCCCTTTGAAGCGCTTCTCATGACTATAGAAAACTTCGTTGGACAGGTCGGTTTCACCCAAGCCAAGCACGTTTTCCACCTGGCGGACTATCTTTTTGGCGTTTGGATAAAATTCATTTTCGAGATGCCTGGCCGTTGGACAGGGCGTATGGGCAAAGCCGATGCGCCTGACGGGAGCCTTGAGGCTACCAAAACATTTCTCCGAAACCACGGCCGCGACCTCGGAACTGAACCCGCAAAAAACCCAGTCGTTGTCCGCAACGAGGCAATGTCCGGTCCTGTTCACGGAATCGACAATGATTTGCTCGTCAAGCGGTGTGATCGTCCGAGGGTCCACGATCTCCACTTCGACACCATTTCCGGCCAGTATTTCGGCAGCATGCAGCGCTTCAACATTCATCCAGGACGTAGCCACCACGGTGATGTCTTTTCCCTTCCTGACGATACTGCCCTTTCCGATGGGAATTTCATACTCATCCTCCGGCACCTCGCCCTTTTGCCAGTACAGCCAGCGGTGCTCGAACAGAAGCACCGGGTTGTTGTCGCGAATTGCCGCAGTCATGAGTCCCTTGGCATCCGACGGAGTTGTGGGGCAGACAACCTTCAGGCCCGGAACATGGGCGAAAGTGGCATGCATGCATTTGCTGTGCTGGAAACCCTGCCCCCAGCCGCGTCCCACGATGGCGCGTATGACGAGCGGGACGCCGACCTTTCCGCCCGCGCCATAGCAAAAGCTGGACACGATGTTTGCCAGTTGATTCATGGCAAGCAGAAGAAAATCGACCCGTATGTGCACATGAATGGGTCGAAGGCCGTTTATTGCGGCACCAAGTCCCAGGCCGGTCATGGAGTCCTCGGCGATGGGGGTGTCGAAGCAGCGCTCCGGACCGAATTTTTCCAGAATATTGACTGTCGATCCGAAGATCTTTTTATGGTCGGGTACCCCGATGCCATACACGAAAACTCTGGAATCCCGTTCCATTTCTTGAATCATGGCCTGATTGAGCGCTTCGCAGTATGTGATCATGCCCATGCGAATACTCCCTTATGGAGCTCTTCAACGTCAGCGAAACCGGATTGTTGTGCATAGTCGATGCTGCGCTCAATCTGCTCATCTATTGTCTTCTCGATATCGAGAATCTCCTGTGTTGGGATGCCTGTGGGTTGAAGTTTTTTCTTCTGCAAGGCAATGGGGTCAATCTCCAACCATTGCAAATAATCTTTCACGGATCGGTAACCGGCGTCAAAATCCTCATTTATTCCGACATGTTCCAGATATCTGTAATAATCGAGCTTCAGAAAGCACGGCTTGCCGTTCTCTTCCATTGTGGCCAGTGCCCTTCGGGCGATGGAGTAAATGACTTCCGGATCGGTGGTTTTTTCCTCAAAGACATTGCAGTCGAACCCGGCAATCAATTTGCTCAGAGACCGGAATCCATGGCGGCAGCCAGGGGGGGTATGCACCGCGAATCCATTGTCCTCGCATATGAAAAGGATGCGCAGTTTCTTAAGGCAGGCAAAATTTAGTGTCTCCCAGAACACCCCTTCATCTATTGCCCCGTCGCCGAAAAAGACGGCCACCCTTTTCCCGTTTTTCAGATATTTGTTCGCAAACGCCGCACCCATTGCAACCGGTATCGAACTGGCAACAATGGCCGAACAACATAACAGCCCTTTGTCCGGCGCGCTCAGGTGCATGGATCCCGCTTTCCCACAGGCCATTCCCGTGGCCTTGCCATACATTTCGGCAAAGAACCGGTCCGTTTCGCCCGTCTTTGCCAAATACAGGGCATGACTGCGACAGGTCCCCAGGACCTGGTCATCGGGATTCAAGGCATGCACCACACCGGCGACAATAGCCTCTTCCCCCATGGACATGTGCATGGGGGTCTTCATGCTGTCATCAGGATAGTATTTCTGGATCGTCTCTTCGGATTTGCGAATGAGATACATCGTCCGATACAAATTCAGGTTGACGTCAAGTGTGGATGGTCTATTCATTCCAAGTCCCCGGCTGTATATCTTTGAATGGCCTCTTCCCATGTGGGCAAAGAATCCAGTTTTTCGCCTAAAATGACAGCTTCCCTTCGGTTTTACTGACATTTCACGGGTCTCCGCGAGGTTCAAGCAATAACCATGCCTTGAAAATGAGAGCAGGCGCAATTCGAATCCAGGCGCCGCGCTGTCCGGTCTGCACAGCCCTTCAAGCTTGAGCTGAATCGAAGCCCCTCATGTTCCGGCCTGAAAACCAGCAAATAAGGGGACAATTCTCTGACACGGCCGGTCGAGACCAATCCGTTTCCTTATTGAGGCCGGTCTGGCCCCATGCAGTCCAAAGCGCCGAATTGATGAAAATTGTGATGCTTTTTAGGATTTTTTTCCGATCTTCCGATATAAGGATTGGTTGTCACCTGTAAAATGAATGTTCTATGAGCATTCTTCCGACATAGCTGACGCGACCGAAGGTGATGTGGAGATAAACAGGCACATTGCTAAACGCCGCATGCCGAGTTAGAAAAAAAGGAGTTTAGAGAAGTGAAAGATTATGGCTTACTACGTGAGGATTCCCTACAGTCCAGCGTGGATTCCGAGCAACTCAAGGCTCTATCCGAGTACATACGCCGAAGTCCAGGTGAGGATATCACCAAGTTCGACACATTTCCCAAATACGTGCAAAGAGGCACCTTGGGGCGATTTCTCGCCCGATATGAGATATTTAAGCTCCAGCTCAACGTGGTCGGTTCAATTTTGGATTTAGGTGTATCTCGTGGAGCAAGCCTATTCACATGGGCTCAGTTGTCCGCTATGTTCGAGCCGGTGAATTATACCAGAGAGATAATAGGGTTTGACACCTTCGAGGGTGTTGCGGAGCTTGATGAGAAGGATAAGGCCGAGGGAAGCAAGCTGCTCTCCGAGAGAGGATTTAAGACCGAGGATAGCACCTATGAAGATATCCAGGAAGCCATAAAGGTCTTCGACATTAATCGCCCGCTGAATCATATAAAGAAAATCCACTTGGTAAAAGGTGACGCAGAGAAGACTTTGGTCGAGTTTCTAAAAGAAAATCCACACCTTGTGATCTCTCTTCTGCACTTGGATATGGATGTTTACCGGCCGACCCGCGTGGCCTTGGAACTCCTTAGGGATCGCATTCCAAAGGGAGGGATCATGCTATTCGACGAACTGAACACGAGAGTCTATCCCGGTGAGACTGTTGCCGTCATGGAGACTGTCGGCATCGGCAATCTTCGGCTGAAACGATTCCCTTGGGCCACTACTCTGTCTTACGCCATAGTCGAGTAACAAATGGGTTTTCGACCCCGCATGACGTACGAGAGACGGCATGCAGTTTCGAGTAAGGAGATACCTAAATGGCCGGCCAATTATTCATGGACGGAACCAAACTGAATAGACATCTGGAAGAGGTGGTCAAATGGAAGAATGGCGACTGGTTTGCGCCTATTCACATGGAAATCAGCGTCACCAACCGCTGTAATCAAAGATGTGTGTTCTGCTACATAGATTGGAATAAGGGACATTTTGACATGCCGGAGGAGATGGCGGTCCGGCTTATCAGGGATGCCAAGGCAATCGGCGTCAAGAGTGCTCTGATTGCGGGTGAGGGCGAACCCACGCTCAACAAGAACTATATAAAGATGATAGAGGCGGCGCAGGCTGTTGACTTCGATATTGCCCTGAACACCAATGCAGTGCTGATGGATCTGGAGGATTTGAACAGGATATTGCCAGGACTGGCCTGGATGAGGTGTAGCGTGCAGGCCGGGAACCCCGGGTTGTACTCCAGGCTCCATGGTGGCGGCGACAAACAGTTCGCGAGAGCGATAGATAATATAGCCACGGCCGTGAAGACTAAGCAGAAGCTAAGGCTGAACGTAACCATCGGTATCCAGCAGGTTTTGCTGGCGGAAAATGGGCATGATGCTGCCAACCTTGCCAGATTGGCCCGGGATATCGGTGTGGATTACTACGTTATAAAGCCGTGCCACCCACACGCGCGTAACAGGTACAAAAAAGAAAAAGATCTTGTAGCCTGCTTCAGGGAGGTTCTTGAGGAGGCCCAGGGGCTGTCTACCGGGTCTTTCAAGTCGATTGTTCGCTGGAATTTTCTGAATGAAGCCGAGCTGCCCAGATCCTATAAAAAGTGCCTGGCTCTGCCATTTATTATGCAAATTACTGCTGACGGGGGATGCTATAGTTGTTACGCGATGGCGGATCGGTCCGAACATCTCTACGGATCGCTTCAGGTTGACTCATTGAAGGAGATAGTGACCAGACCCAGGTTCAAAGAGGTATGTGACTGGGTCAGGGACAATGTCGACGTTTCGAAATGTATGCCGACCTGCCGTCACCATAACGCAAACAAATACCTCTGGTGGTTGGAGGAAGAAATACCGAGCCATCTGAATTTTATCTAATCGGCAGGTAAATCTTAAACCGCATAGTGTTCTTCCAAATGGCGTGGGCATTGGTATAAAGCGACATCGCCAATGTTCCCTTTCGTAGCCACACCTTCCCTGCCTCCCTCTCTTTGGAGGCTTTCCAGCACTGCGGCAGTCACTGCATCGAGGTCAATCTTCCGCATGCAGTACAATCCGGTTTTGCACTTGTTGGCCCCACAGGGCCGTAGCGGACAGTCTTGGCTGGAGAGGATCAGTTTGCCGTTGTTATAGAGGAAAACTTCCTTGTGGTCGGTTGGTCCGAAAAGGCCGATGACCTTCTTGCCGAAAGCGAGCGCAAGGTGCATTCCGAGACTGTCGTTGGAGACAAGGGTCTTGCAGGAGTTTATCCAGTCAATGTACTCGAACAGGTTATTTCGTCCCTGTTGCCACGATACATCTACTCCAGCCTCGGCCAGTGACAATTCGAGGGCCTCCCAATGGTCCACCGGCATTCCCTTGACCGGCCATTTCGATCCCACTTCAAAGTTGAACCCAACGTCATAGACCTCTCGGGTCTTTCCACGATAGCCAACGATGTATGGCTGCTCTCTCCACGGGACTCCGAGCATCTCTACGAGCACCTGCTGCCAGTAGCCTTTCAATTTGTCGGTTTTTTTCTCCGCTATATAGCTGATAAAATCGAGCCCCTTCTCGTATCCCTGGTAGGTCCCGTTCACCGTATCCAGGCGGAAGCCGTACCTGACCCAGGCATCGATCATGTCGGTCAGGGCACAGACACCAGGGATCTTCTCCAGGTTGACAACCACATCGAATTTCTCCTTCATGAGCTGAAAAGGCACGAAATTATCCCAAACGAGCAAGCGATCGATGAGCGGGTTTCCAACCAGCAGCGGTTCGGCATTCTCGGTCACCAGCCATGTGATGAGCGACTCCGGAAACTTTTCCTTTAATGCCCAAAGTATCGGCGTTGTCCTCAGGACATCACCCAAGCTTGGAACGCGTCCGATTTCCGGATCGAGTGTCTCGGAATATCCCAGCTTGATTACAAGAATCTTGGATGTCATGAGGTGGTCCTTTCAAATAAAGTTAATGTGTTCCGGCTTGCGGTTAACGTAATGGAGGAACTCGTTGATCCTCGCCATGCGGCAGTTGACACGGCATTCGTGGCCGACGGCAAGTTCGTGTTCGGCATAATCGATGGAAGAACGTCGCTTTTCGCCGCCGATTATGGATTCCATAGGTGAATCATAAATGTTGCCCACCTTGAAACGGTCGTCGTTCAGGTAGACACTGCAGGTGTAGTAATCGCCTTTGGATGAGATATATCCCCAGAAAGGGGCCGAGTAGCAATGTTCAAACCTTGGCGATCCTTCCGCATAGCTGGCGGTGGCGACTTTGCGGAAGATGATGGTTGTTTTTGCAGTGCTCTGATGTTGTTTCACCAGGGAGTCGATTCCACTGATAATTTCTTCGCTGTAAGTGAATCCGCTCTTATACAGCATCTGCGGATGCTCCGAATAGGGTTTGAAGCTCAGATAATCGACACCAATGTCCGAATAGAGCCGGATTGCAGCTTCCACGTCGTTCAGGTTCTCTTCAATCAAAAGGAATTGGACCCCTATCGTACACGGCAGTTTAAAACGATCCTTTGTTGCCAGTGCCTCTCTCAGGCTGTTGAGGGTTCGATCGAAGCATTCCGGCCTGACGCGGTGTACCTGTTCATAGGCCTTCGAGGTGGCAGCATCGATACTGAACCTGATCCAGGTCAGATGCGGAAGTATGCTCTCCCATATCATGCGGTTGCCCACCATGCCGTTGGTCGTGATGGAGGCATCGATGCCCTTCTCCCTCGTGGTCCGAACGATTTCGGCCATCCCGGGGTGTAAGAGAGGTTCCCCCTCACCAGCAAACATGATGCTCCTGATCCCCAGTTCGGCCATTTCCCCTATTCTTTTTTCCAGAATTGCCGCATCGAGAGCCAGGAACTCCTTACGAGCAAAGTCAAGACCGCAGAAAACACAGTTGTGATTGCAGTAGGATACCGGACTGATTTCCAGGTATATCGGGGCAATGAGCCGATCTTTTTGCCATTCGCAAACCCGGTCCAGGTGCCAAAACAGTTTGTGCCCATCCAACATGTAATCGCTTTTCATTGTATTTGCCTGATTTCCACACTGGTATGGCCATAGATTTGGAAACGGTTCGTTTTCACCTTCACATCGCAGGGATTGCAATCTCCATAGTTGTCGCATCTCCTGAACCGGTCGATAGTCTCCACGGAAAAGTCTTCATCCAGTATATGAGCGATCGGGCTGCGTGCTTTGTAGAGATCGGCATGACATCTAAAAATGTTTCCCGATGGGTCGGCTATGATTTCGGTTGTTTTGCAGATAGAACTCCTGAGCTTTTCTCCATTGACGCAATCGTCATATTTAAAGGTCCCATGAATAACACCCTCATATTTTCCAAGGAATTCTTTAGTCCTGAAATCAAGCCCCAGCTTTTGGCAACGCAACTGGACTTCCTTGATGTGACCGCAGATGTCCGGAGCCGGGTGATCGATCCCGTAGAGCCCAACCCTGAAACCGGCATCCTGTAATTTTAAAGTCTTGGCTATCAGTTCATCGATATTGTTCTGCCCGGGGTGGTAGCTTGCTCGAATGGCGGCGTAGGGAGCTTCCCGCGTGAAACGCCACACGGGCGCGTTCATGATGAACTCGTCGGCGTCAAACGTCAGATTGGTCATGAGGTCCATCTTTATTTCGGGCTTAACCTCATTGACAATTCTGTAAAAGCCTTTGTGAAGAGTCGGCTCTCCACCCTGGAGGGTGAGCGGCAGGTCATCGCGCAATACGAAACGGTTGATGGCTGCGATCCATCTATCAGCATCCATGTGTCCTCCGCCGACCCGCGCCGAACGTGCTTTGAGCGCATGCAGATTGATGCAATAGGGGCAGGCGAGATTGCATGCAAGAGTCAAGAAGGCCGCAACATAGTTATGGTGAGTTTTTGCGGTAATGTTGGTCATAACAGTGTCAAAACTCCTTTGCTCTGGTTATGATCTGACCTACAACCGACCTCGCCATACTGATGGTGCCCCCACACACGTCCAGGCTGCCACTGCCGGACACCGGATATTTCATACACTGCTCGAAATACTTTTGATGAACATCGGTCAGCCAAGGTTTTAGCCATGCAGCGACTTGTTCCGGATTAAATGGAGATCCATCCGTGGGACAGACTAAAGGATTGTTGCCCAAATCAAAAACGATGACTTTTTCAGAAGCCAGCCCAAGAGCACTTTTGTCTATCATATATCTGTCGAGGAAAAAACCATCCACAGGATCCAGGCTAGGGTATATTGGACCCTTGAGACAATTTCCCTTAATTAGAAACGGAGTGTAGTGATTTACATGTGCAATTATCCCTTCACCATCAATTTTCCAACACAGATAAATGGGAAACTTTGAAAAACTATCAGCGTTGACATAATTCTGGTAAGGCAAGTAGTCGTACAATAAGCCAAACATTTTTTCATATGGTATATTTATTACCCCTGTAGCATCCCTGTATCTGTTTATCTCGCCGAGGAGGTTTTGGTCATAAAAGAGCCTGAATGCAAGTCCGGAGACGACTCCGTATTGTTCGCCGGCATTTAGTAAATCAAACAGGAATGAGTCCGGAATAATGTGGTCGGGCCATAGGTTTATTATGCTTGCATCCAGGAATCTTGCGCATTCAATCGCGGCATAATGTTGGGCGTTTGTGAGAAATGTAATAGGAATTGTCCATTCCCCGCCACGTTTTTTCGAGTAATCGATGGAGTAACTGAGAAGATCTTCCGGGAACTCAACAAAATGAACCCGCGCGTGACTTTCCAGCTCATGAAACAGTGAGTTGCCGGATAAAGTGTTGAAGTCCGCTCTGGTGGTTGCAATAATAAAGTGTAATTCATATTTTTCTGATGCAAATAATATGTTGTTTTTGGACATCAAGATCGCGAGTAGATAGTTTGAAAATATCTCAATGTATTTCGACCCAAAAAGTGCCACATTTATTATTAGTATCTCTTTATATGGTATTTGTCGCGAATTTATTTCAGACATAAGGTTATAAACAGTTGTGTTGTAAAATGTGATGGTGTCTAATATAAAACTTGAATATCGATCGGATGGGTCTGTTTCGTATAGTTTTGTGAACAAAGTACTGTATTGACGAATTGTACCATGTCTTAAAAAGCATTCCCCCGCACGTTCCAAGAAAAATGGATCGCTTAAGCCCTGATCGAATGCCTGACTGAAAAAATCTAAAGCTTTCGTGTATTGCCGTACCTCCTTACAGCACTCCGCCAATCTGAAGAACATGTACGGTGTATTCAAAGCACGCGCTTTGGCCAGATTGCGATCTCTGTGGTCTTGATCCGAGGATGACAATCCGTTGCGCACGTAATATTCCACAAGGTACTTTTCAAGGACATCGATAGAGGGTGTTTGGTCAACCATTGTCTCGTGGTCCGGTGTCAGTTGTCATCTGGTTAAGAATATCCTGCCTGCCTTCACGCATTCTCGCCAATAATCGAGCAGGTCCTGCATTGTTTTTTCAAACGGGATTTCCGGCGTCCAGCCGGTGTGCAGCCTGAACTTGCTCGTATCCGGCACCTGAAGATCGGCATCGAGGGGCCGAAGCCTCGCTTCTTCCGTCTCCACCCGAATGACGTTGCTATGGGTGGATATGGATACGAGATGGTCGAGCATCTCGCCAACCGTGCAGGAATAAGTTCCACCGATGTTGTAATATTCGCCGGCGACAGGATTTACGGTAACGAGCAGGTAGTATGCCCTCACCGCATCCCGCACGTCCGACCATGTACGCAGGGACTCGAGATTTCCGGTCTTTACCACTGGCGGGATGATCCCCCGCTCGATCATTGCGATTTGTTTTGCGAAGGAAGACTCGGCAAAAACGTCGCCGCGCCTGGGACCGGTGTGCGTGAACATGCGGGTGGTAACAACCCTTTGCCCATAAGCTTCCGCATGGAACCGCCCGACCATGTCGGTTCCAATCTTGGAAATGGCGTATGGCGAGGCTGGGTGAAAGGAGCATTCCTCGCCTATCGGGAGTTTTTCGCGAGGCACCCTGCCGAATACCTCCGAAGAAGAGCAGACGTGGATAACGGGATCAATATCTTTACATCTTCTGATGGCCTCCAGGATTCGTTCGGTACCCAGGATATTCGTGTCGAGCGTCTGGATCGGGGAGGTAAAACTGGTGGCGGGATAGCTCTGGGCAGCCAGGTGAAATACATAATCAGGCTTTGACTGCTCAATAGCGTTTTGCAGCGATATATAATCGCACAGATCGCCATAGACGAAATGAACCCGGTCCTTACGATTGGCCCTGTCCAACAGGTGTTCGACGTTACCCAGAGGGCTCCGCCAGCGGCACATTCCGTGTATGTCCCAGTCGGTTTTTTCCAGAAGGAAATCGGCCAAGTGCGAGCCCACCATTCCTGTTATTCCGGTAATGAGAGCCCTTGACTTCTTCATTTGCGCTCCGTTTAGCCGTTAATGAACATTCAACAGGCTACGCCGCTTGCGCGCACGCTTTAAATGACGGCTTGCCCGCGGTTTTCCAAGCTGCCCGCCGGTTAGAGCAAAAACTATGCCTTCGAATGAGATCTCGCAGAGTTAGAATCCGGCCACACATGCCGCGCAGCTTCCATAACTTTTCAGCTTGAACCGAACCGCCGCCTTTTGCATTCCGGCCCGGAGGCCATGGAATAATGGGGCAATTCTCTGACGCGTTGTGCCCGGACCATTCCGTCATATAAATGACACTCGTGGGGATGTAAAGGGCCTGGGGATAGGGGCCGTTGAGAATTGGCAGGTATTTTGCTCATGTGCACAGTCTCCATAAGGTTTCCGTTTTCGCCCGAAACAGACGCTCGAATCTTGCCGCAGTCCGGTGAGGACGAAAGGGCGGATTTGCTACAAAGGATGAGACGAAAAGCATGACAGATTTTTTTCCGGGTCAATATTCAGGTCAGACCAATCCGCACCACCAGGCTGTGGACCGCTCACATCGAAACGATTCACCATCTCCTGCCCTTCTCTCCGTAGTCATCTGGACATGCAATCGGCCTGACATGCTGGAGCAGTGCCTGGAGGGTTTTAAGCGGCAGAGGCTGGAGCCGTCAAGATTCGAGATCGTAGTTGTTGAGTGCGGACCGAAGCCGAATGAGCTTGCCGGGCGGTTTGGCGATGGGATGCAGGTTCGCTGCATTCATCAACAAGACGCCGGGGTAGCGGCAGCGCGCAACATCGCCATCGAGGCCGCAAAAGGCAATGTGATTTTTCCTTTCAATGACGAGAACTTTCCCCATCCCGATTGCCTCACCAGGCACTACGACTTTCACCTCGCCAGTCCATCGGTCGAAGATGCAATGCTGGGTTTCATGGAGTGGAAGCCGGGGCTGGAGATCACTCCTCTGATGCATTATGTAACGGAGGTCGATCCTCGGTTGTGGAGCTACAAGAATATCCAGCATGGACATTTAATGCCGTTCGGTTGCCTCTGGTGGGGCTGTTCGTCCTATAAGAAAGAACTGATTCAAAAAGCCGGCGGGTTCAATCCCCACTTCAGCTTTGGGTTGGAGAACACCGAAGCGGAATTCAGGATGCGTCAACATGGATTGAGGGTCCATTTTGACCGCCAAGCAATAAACTATGCATCCAGGCCGGTTGACTATGAAGAGTTCTGCAATCTCTCTTATGAACGGGGGAAATTATTTTGGAGACTCCAGCAGCTCTATGCCGGGAGCCAACCGATCCAGGAATATACGAGTATAGGCAATCCTCGCGATGCGATCTCAAACTATCGGAAAGTAGCCGATAGTATCGATTCGATTAAGAAAATGCTCTCAAAAGGCTGGTCCCTTCCACAAGCGGGAGCCGAACCTCCCACACTCGACCTGCTTTATAGCTGCCTGCACGCCTCGTTTGAATACTGGAAAAACAAGGGCATCCTAGATGAAATCCAGGGTCAGGAAGGCCCGCGCGCCGATCACTCGTTAAGCATTGATCGGCACGGAACCGCGTCAAAAGATGCAGCACACAACATAGGAAAGAAACTGCAGTCTTCGCTTCCGCTCGTTTCGGTGGTTATCCCTACGTATAACAGGCCCGAACAGCTCGTTGGGGCCATCAGAAGCGTCCAGGAACAAACCTACGAGAATATAGAAATTATCGTCGTAAATGACTGCGGAACCGAGATCGGCGATATCGTTACATCAATGAACGACAAGAATAACATTACCTATTGCAGGCACGCTGTGCATAGCGGTCCGGCGGCAGCCAGGAACACGGCTATCAAGCTGTCAAAAGGAACCTATATAGCCTACCTGGACGATGACGACATATTTTATCCCGATCACGTGGAGACATTGGCCTCGTTTCTCACGAACAGCGGGCACAAGGTGGCCTACACTAACGCCGTGAAGGCACATCAGGTCAAGCTGGACGGGAAATACGTCACCACGCGGAAGGAGCCGGCCTACACAAGTGACTTTGACAACGACCTCATACTTTTGACCAATTTGATTCCCGTGCAGTCCGTGATGCATGAAAAGTCCTGCGTCGATGCCGTGGGACTTTGGGATGAAACCCTTACTACACTGGAAGATTGGGACTTATGGATAAGAATGTCGCGGAAGTATGAATTCGTTCATATTCCTGAAGTAACCTCAGAGGTTACCTGGCGCACCGATGGTACTACGACGACCAGCTCAAGGTTTCCGGATTTTCTACGGACTCAGAAGATCATTTTTGAAAAGCACCGGGAATTCGCTGACGGTAAGCCCAAAGTTCTGGAAGCTCGGCAAACGATACTGCAGGACATAGAGGAGCGTCTGGGCAAACCGAGAACAACTTCACCCACGGATCCCGTTACCTCTGCCGTCCGCGCGCCGGACGCCTCCATCATTATCCTGACTCGAAATCAACTCCACTTCACCGTTCAATGCCTTGAAAGCATCCGGCGCTATACGGGTTTGCCCCACGAAATAATTATCGTCGATAACAATTCTACGGATAATACCCCCGAATTTCTGCGCCAATTCTCAAAAGATAACTCGAATGCCAAGATTATATTCAATAAGAGCAATCGAGGGTTTGCCGCAGGCAACAATCAGGGATTGTCTTTAGCCTCTGCAGAATACCTGGTCTTGCTCAACAACGACACCGTGGTCACACCCGGATGGTTGGAACGCATGATAGAAGTGCTGAGAAGCTTCCCCCGAGCAGGTATGGTCGGTCCGATGTCCAACTTTGTCGCCCCTCCGCAGTGGGTGTCCGAAATCACTTACCGCACCGCTGATGAGTTGGAGGATTTTGCCCGCCGCTGGGCCGCTCAACATGCCGGGCAGACACAGACTGTCCATCGGCTGATCGCTTTTTGCATGGCGATTCGAAAAGAGGTCGTGGAAAAAATCGGTGGATTGGACGAAAGCTTCGGCCTGGGAAACTTCGAGGACGACGATTATTGTGTCAGGGCCTGGTTGAGCGGCTTCGAATCCATAATTGCCAAAGATGTCTTTATACATCATACCGGCAGCGTTACGCTCCAACAGGAAGGCCTTTTTCACAAGGCATCTTTTCTTCGGAATTGGGAACTTTTCAAGGCAAAGTGGGCCATTCCGGCACATACGACAATCGAAGACGGCTATGTGCTTGACGAGCGAATGCGCCGAGCCTCCCCGGCATGCATTCCTCTGCGTGATATCGGAATCGAGCATGCGGCGGATTCGACCGGAAAATATTGGCACGAGATCGGGCAAAGCGTTTAAAGAAGGCGCGCCGAAATTCAGTAAACAAACGACCGGTCCGCAAAGTCACAAAAAATTCGGCCTCGGCCCGGCGTCATGCCACTTACATGCCGATGCCGTCCAGCCGTTATTTAACACAAACCATAAGCCTGGATTACCTGACCACGACAACCGTGCAATCCGCATAGCTCAAGACCCGTTTTGCAACAGACCCAATGAGCCACTTCTGCATAAAACTCTCACCGCGATGACCCATTACAATGGAATCCACATTTTCTTCGCGGGCTTTCAGCACGATCTGCTCGGCCGGATGTCCCGCGCGCACCTCGAACCCGACATCGATGCCCATGGATTGCGCCAGTTCTTTCATGGACTTGAAATGCGCTTCATAATGTTCGGTGGCGCTTTCCAGCACCGCTCCCAATTCCACGGCCACGGGTGGCTCGGCAGGACTGGCAACCGACACTACAAATATCTTGGAAGAAAACTTGGATGCTATTTTTAAAGCCAATTCAAAAGCTTTTTCAGCCTGCCTGGATCCATCATACGCAACAAGCAGTTTATCCATACCGTGCTCTCCTTCTTATGGTTTTATACCAAGTTGAAAAATCCTTATACCATAAGGAAGTTGACGTGGACACAAGGACGACTTGTTCCGGAGCCATGGCCTTCGGGACGGTGCATCTTTTTCTATTCTTCATAGGAAAGGAAGCTTTGCTCTATTAAATCGGCGATCCGCTCCCGTGTGATCACCCCCAAAACATTCGTGCTGTCGACCGATTTCCCTTTCGGGACAACGAGAGCGACGTTTGCTTCTTCCGCATGCATTCGGCGCACTATTTCGAAAAGACGCGTCTTTTCCTGAATCAAGATGTACTTCTTTTCGGCAAGGTCGCCAAGCGTCGTTCCTGCATGGCTGGCGAGCGCCTTCAAAGCTTTCTTTCCCGGGACTATGCCTAAAATAGACTTCCGGTCTTCAACAAGGAAGCTCGAACCTTCCGCGCTCGAATCAAGCCCTGCCAAATCATCTATTGGCATGGAACCGGGAAGAATTGCTCGAGGACTTTCCATTATGCTTCTTGCCGACTTCAGGTAATTGAGATCGGTTCTCAGGGCGTTTGGCATAAAATGACCGCGCCGGGCCAGTTTCAAAGTGTATATGGTCTCTTTGGACAGGACCGCCCTGATGCTGTTGGCGGCGGCTACAGTCACCGTTAATGGAAGAACGGCGCTGTAGTCCAGAGTCATTTCAAAAACCATGACCAGAGCGGTAATCGCAGCTCCGGTAGACCCGCCAACCATGCCCGCCATCCCTGCAAGCGCAAAAACCGGTGGATCGATCCGAAGGAACGGAAATATTGCTTTCAGTACAATTCCGTAGGCGCCTCCAGCCATTGCGCCCAGGAAAAGCGCCGGAGAAAAAATCCCGCCCGAGCCTCCCGAACCAAGCGTAAGCGCGGTGACAAGCAGTTTCAAAACGAAAAGCAGGCCCAGCAGCCACAATTCCGAGAGCTTTCCGGTGAGCACATCTTCTATTCCGGAGTAACCAACCCCCTCGATATAGTAATGGCCCAAAAAAGTCATCGAAAGATATATCAGCAGCCCGACAAGAAACATCCCGGCCATATGGCGAACGTAATAATTCCCGGGCGCCCTGTCGAAAACGTCCTCGAGAAAATAAATGGAGTGGATATAAATCGCCGACCCTATCCCCGTGATGATGCCTAATCCGAAATAGGACCCGATCAGCAGCGGGTTTAACAAATGGAAAAAGGGAGTTTGGAGTTCGGGAATTGCAAAAGCGGGATACACGCCGAAAAAGACCTGGCCTATGTAGGTGGCCGTAGCCGTCGAGATTGCAACGGGAACCATCGTTCTGACGCTGACCTCGGGGAGCATGATCTCCACGGCGAAAAGCAATCCCCCGATCGGAGTATTGAAAGTTGCCGCTATTCCGGCCCCGGTTCCCGCCGCAATAAGCGTAATACGCTGCCAAGTCGCCATCGTTATGTATTGGCCAAGGGTCGAGCCAAAGGAAGACCCTATCTGGATTATTGGACCTTCGCGCCCGACGGAGCCTCCACTGCCGATGCAAAGCGCTGACGCCAGCGATTTAACGGCAGCTACGACGGGCCTTATGACGCCACGGTTATAATAGATAGCATCCATAACCTCCGGTACTCCGTGCCCCTTTGCCTCGGGTGCGAATCTGGTAACCAGAAATGAAACCCCTGCCGCGCCAAGAACAGGCACAAAGATCACGAAGGCTCCCCAGGGGCTTGGCGATGTATGGATGTTCGCCTCATAAATGAGTGAAAACTTCCCCAGAAAGAGCAGATTATGAAAAAATGCTATCAGGATCCGAAAGGCCACTGCGCCGAATCCGCCGATGACTCCGACCAAAACCGCGATAAACGCCAGCAGAAATGAATTCAGCGCCGGTCTTGCCTGTTTATTCTCCATTCAGGCATCTCCTGCGTTTGCTTTTGCATCGTATGTGCTGATGCATGAGGTAAGTTTTGCGGTGAAGCATGTAAAGATTCGTTCCTGAAATGGAATGTTGGAGACGAAGGTGTTATAAGCTGCTCTGAAATTAATCCAAACAGGGGGCCGGCGGGGTGGAAACGGAAAATCAGGCTTCAGGAAACAGTGAGGTCAATAGGATTGCGCCTGAAAAATGGGTGCCCGGTCTCTCCAAGATGTTTGTAAAACACAAATTTTTCCGCTGGTTTCTATATGGCGCCGCAATCGGCGCATTGAGCGCCCTTGCTGCCTGCATCGTTTTCTTTCTCCTGGAATGGACTACTTTTTTCGCCCTGGACTATCTTGCCGGCTACACACCCGGAAAACCGGCCGGAGAACATCTCGTCCCTTTTTCCGCCGCCGGCCCTCTTCGGTCCTGGCTCCTCGTTCTGCTCCCCGCAATCGGGGGACTCATTTCGGGTCTGCTCGTCTACACATGGGCGCCGGAAGCGGAGGGGCACGGCACCGACGCTTTCATCGACGCCTTTCACAATAAACAGGGGTTCATTCGGACGCGTGTTCCATTCATCAAGGGAATCGCTTCGGTAATCACTCTCGCAACCGGTGGAAGCGCCGGGCGGGAAGGCCCTATAGCGCAGATTGGATCGGGAATAGGCTCGTGGCTTGGGCGTACCCTCAAGCTCAATATACGGGAAAGAAGGCTCATGCTAATGGCCGGGTGCGCCGGGGGGTTGGGCGCTATTTTTCGCGCTCCCCTGGGAGGCGCCCTTACAGCGGTCGAAGTTCTTTATCGTGAGGACTTCGAAGCTGAAGGGGTCGTCCTCTGTATTATTTCATCTTCGGTTTCATATGCGATTTTCACGAGCGTTTTCGGCCGGCAGCCTATATTCGCAATTCCTCCGGTACAGTTTGCCAGCGCCCTGGAACTGCTTCTTTACGCTGCTCTGGGCTTAGTTTGCGTTCCTTTCGGATACGTCTACGTGAAGGTCTTTTATGGCCTGAGAGACCGCTTTTTCCGAAAGCTCCCGATCAGGCGCGCACTGATTCCGGCATTCGGAGGTCTTCTTGTCGGACTGCTTGCGCTGTGGCAACCCGGCATATTGAGCGGAGGTTATGGGACCATTCAAAAAGCTCTTATGGGTGAACTGCCTGTATTGCTCATGTTCACACTGGCTTTTCTTAAAATTGCCGCAACCTCTTTCACCATATCGTCCGGTGGGAGCGGCGGCGTCTTCGGACCGTCTCTATTCATTGGAGCCATGCTGGGCGGGGGTGTAGGTCAATTGGCCCACGCATGGTTTCCCGGCATTGTGAGTTCCCCCGGAGCTTTTGCCCTTGTAGGTATGGCGGCATTTTTCGCGGGTGTTGCCAAAGCCCCGATCGGAGCGCTCCTCATGGTCAGCGAAATGACGGCCGGCTACAGCCTCATTGTTCCCATCATGTTCACATCGGTTATAGCAATTCTACTCTCACAGCGATGGAGCCTTTATGAAAAGCAGGTCTTGAACAAATTCCACTCCCCTGCCCATCGATCCGACCGGATAATCAATATCCTGCGGGATATATCCGTGAGAGACATCCATAATCCGGATGCGCCGGTCGTCATTCTTCCTGAAGATATGACCTTCGGCCGATTGAGGCGCCTCATTACCGACTCGCGAGAATCTTTTTTCCCGGTTGTAGATGAGCGTTTCCATCTTATTGGAATTTTGTCCCTGCGTGAGATCAGAAGCATTATGTTTGAAGAATCGATTTTGGACCTCCTGATTCTGCGGGATCTGGTTCTGCCGCCTGTAAGCCTGGCGCCCGATGAGAGCCTCTCCGAAGCCCTTGTCAAATTCCTGGAAACCGGGTTTGGGCAACTTCCCATAGAGGACGATGAAACTGGAGTTATCGGCATGCTGGGCCTGGAAGACCTGCTCGCCCGTTACCAACTCGAAATGGAAAAGCTCCATGAAGACCAGCATACTTCCTGAATAGTCATATTCCCACGCCCCAAACGCTCATCCGGTCAACCGAGCGCATGCCGCACACGGATCGAGGCCTGTCCCCCGTCTGTAATGCAACTATACTGTACGACCGCAGCAGAAAATACATTCCGGACACTATTTACCGCCCGGCCCTCTCCGATTATAAAGCTATGCAGGAGTATCATATATGAATTCAAAATCAGAGTTAATATATCTTAACAGTGTGTTGCAAAGATTGTGCAGGTTATATCTAGCACTTCAGGATAATCCGCATGAAGAAGAGACAATGCGGGAGTTAAGAAAGAATATCATATATCTATATTCCGAAATAATGGGCATTAAGAAGCCTCGATCCCCCGAAGTTTAAACCAGCCCTGCCCTTCCAATCCTCTTGGAAAAGCCCGCGTCGTTTCGCCGGCGGAAAGGGAAAGTTTCCCCCGTCTGGGGCCGGTCATTGATGATTTCATCTTGACCCTCAGCCTTCAAAAGCGTAGGTATATCTCCGCTGAAAGCCTTCCCGTAGGCCATGCAAAGGAGGAGGTTAGCCATGCGCAGGCTCTTCAATGTGTTTGTCTGTTCTCTGGTTGTCTATGCGGTCTGCGGCTGCGCAAGTTCGGACAATGGCCGCATCTCGCAGGAATCTCCGGTTCCGTCTCGCGCCGAAACCAAGGCCTCGTCTCAAAACCCTTCGACAGCCAACGTCTGCACTCTGGACCCCGTTGCGGCTGCCCTGGAAATCTCTTCGCCCGCCCCTTCGACAGGCGATGGGCCGGTCGTGGAAATCCCCGAATCAACCTATGTTTTCGGAGCCTCCGTTAGGAGTAACTTCACCCATACTTTCATAGTAAAAAACGTCGGCACATCCGATTTGAAGATCAGGAAGGTGCTGCCCGGCTGAGGTAGCGTGGTTACCCTCTTCGACAGGGTAATCCCTCCAGGTGGCGAGGGAAAAATTACATTTGAGCTCGATCCTCTATTCTGTTCCGCGGATACGAAGAAATCCGCGGTTGTCACCTGCAACGATCCCCAAAGACCCTGTTTTGTCCTTATCCTTAAGCGTGGGGGCGGCATTTAATCTTGATGGTCGGCAAGGTAGAATTTTGTCTCAGACCAGGTATTCGGATCGGAATTCATGGGTGGCGAAGCGCTTGACTCTGCCGGGGGTTATCTCTTTCGATCCCTTCACCCGCGGATCTCGATCGGGACCGCGAGTGACCGCTATAAGGGCTGGATGGGCCAGATCTACTCCGAGGAACTTTACAAAGACCAGGTAACGAGCCGCACCAACCGTGTCGGCAAAAAGAGCTTCCGGGAACAGGTGCTTCCGATTAGCTCGGTCCGGGAATATTTCGAGCATTTCCGGGTATTGGAGATAGACTACACTTTTTACGCTCCCCTGATCGAACACGGGATTGCAACTCCCTGTGCCGATACCCTGACGCAATACTCGATGCAGATGGGACCGGAAGACCGCGTGTTATTGAAAGCGCCGCAGATGTTCTTCGCGCAGAAGTTGAGGCGCGGGAAAGACTACGTCCCGAATGAAAATTACCTGGCCTCCGAGGGTTTTACCCGTCAATTCTACGAACCTGCGCTAAGTCTTCTTGGCCCGAAGCTCAAAGGAATAATATTCGAACAGGAGTATCAAAGGTCCTCGGAGCGACCCGCACCCCGGGAATTCGCCGCGCGGCTTGACCGGTTCTTCAGCTCGATTCCACAAGACGACAGGTACCACGTTGAGTTGCGAACCGAAGCGTACCTCTGCAAACCTCTGATCGACATTTTGCGAGGACACGACGTGGGGCTGATATTTTCGCACTGGACCTGGCTTCCCACCCTCAAGGCGCAATTTTACAAGGCGGGAAAACGTTTTATCACCGCCGGCTCCCAGGCTGTCATCCGACTGATGACACCGATCGGGGTCCGCTACGAGGACGCCTACGCCATGGCCTTTCCATTTGACAGGCTGATTGAGGAAATGATTCATCCGGGCATGATTCCCCATACGGTTCAGTTGATGCGGGAGGCTATCGAGGGCGACATTGATATCAATATCATAATAAATAACCGGTCCGCGGGAAACGCCCCGCTCCTGGCAAGGAGAATTGTCGCGGAATTTCTCGATATTGCGGACGCTAAGCCCTAAAGCGCGCGATCAGTCCTTTGTCCTGGAGCCATGAGATCGGTTCAGTTCCTCGGCCAAGCCCAAATACGCTTAATTCCCTACGGGCACTTCCAGGACAAAGAACGGAAGGCGGTCCGGGAAACGCCGTTTCAAAACCGTGACTGCAACGTTATATACCGGCACGTTCGCGCTGGTCTTTCCCTCGAAAGCCCCCTGATGGGCATGGCCATGAAAAACAGCCGTCACCGGGTGTCGGTTCAAAGGTTCCTCCAGGCTGCTCGACCCCAGGAAAGGAAATATTTCCGGCGGTTCGCCGGCCACGGTTTCACGGATCGGAGAATAATGCAGGACAACAATGCGCGGACTATGATCGAGTCCGGAGAGTCCTGATTCCAGCTTTCGTTTTTCGAGGTCGATTTCTTTTACAAAATCCTTTATTGCCCTTTCGCCCCAGGGCTGGAGGGCCGACCGGCCGAAACCGCCCCCGAATCCCTTTACCCCTGTAAAGCCTATCCCACGGATCTCCAGGGTATTTCCATCCAGCATGGTGACACCGGCATCACAGAGCTGTCTCCATAGCTCGTCCTGTTTTCCGGATTCGAAATCATGATTGCCAAGAACACCCAGGACCGGGATCTTGCTTATCACCGGAGAAGCTTCTTCAAGGAAGGCGGACACTTCCTCGGGCAGACCCAGATGAGTGATGTCGCCGCAAACGAGCAAAATATCGGCTTCAGCGGCAATCCGATCGAAAACCGGCCCGAGGTGAAGCTTTGAATCCTGCCCGCAGTGAACATCGCTGATCGCGGCTACTTTTACCAGGCCCTTGGGGATATCTCCAGGGTGCGCGGTCGATGCATTCATCGCCTTTTTCTTCTCCTATTGAATTGTTTTTTATTATTCAGCTCGTGAAACGAAATGTAATCACTTCGAAAGAAGCTGACAGGGCAATGCAGATGCAACTCTGATGGCGGATGGCTCTGGTATTCTCGATATTGCGGGAGAGGATCTCAAATCGGCTGAACGGGCGCTCGGCCCGGTCAAAAGCAGCGGGAAAACCAGAGGCGCCGGCCGGACCGGTACAAGAATCGGATATAGCGCCTCAGGTCTTTTATCCTTTACGGTTTTCGTCTTCCAATTTGCCCAGCAGCTTATGATTTCCGCCTACTCTTTCCCGGTCGGTTTTCCTGTTGGCTTTGTTTGGCGCGTGCTTTCTGTGCCTGACTGTTTCGGTCTTTTGAGTTTTCGAACCCATAACATTCTCCTTAAATAAAAATAAACAACCCGGCAGCTTCGATAGTCAAGCGCGTCGAGTTGTTGCGGTGCATGCCCTATAACAGATAAGACCGGTTATGTCACCAGATTTCCTCTCCGATAATTCAGACCCGGCCCTCGAATGGATGAAACCAGTTCTTCGAGACGCGGCAACCTCATCGCGCGGTTTTCTCGCAAATGCCGATTCAGTTGCTCAAATGCCGATGGAATATAGCTTAAGAACTGCCTCTTCTCCTTGACCATACCGAGAAAGCCGAATGCCCCGAGAATCTGAAGGTTCCTGGCAAGCCTGACCGCCGTGAATTTCCTGATGAAACGGCCCCTTGATACGCCCAGGAACTTCCCGGTCGACGCCCAGTACCTTGAAACGAGCTTATCCTGCAGCCGGCCGGGAATACTAACATAAGGATCGATCAGCAGCGAAGCCAGATCGTAGGCCGGAGGCCCGAACCGCATGCCCTGAAAATCGAGCATCCACAATCGGGCACGGTGAACCATTATGTTGCGGCTCTGAAAGTCGCGATGAAAAACCAGCGAACTCTTTACCTCGCCGGCGGCTTCGGCCAGCGTCTCGAAATCCGAACGCAATTCATCGGGGCCGATTTCAAGTCCCAGAAAGCCGTTGATAAAATACTTGCGGAAATATTCCAGTTCCCGCTTATAAACAAAAGCAGGGTCGTATAGGGGAGAATCGAAGCAAAACTCCGGCTCGAACCCCCGGGGGGCTTTCCTGTGAAGCTCGCCGAGCATCGCGACGACATGATTGTAAATTGATTCCAGGCGGGTGCGGCGGGTGCGGACAAAGGTTTGCAGATGCAAATCGCCGGCGTCTTCAAGGAGGAATCGCCCCTCGCCGGCATCGGCGTACAGTATCTGTGGCACGGGCAACCGTTTCGAGAACAGGTGATTCCCGATTAGAAGGTAGGAGTCGTTCTCATCGGTCGAATCTTTCTTCACGCGAGGCGAAATAAGACCGATCAGGGAGGAAGTTCCGTGGAAAATTCTGAAAAACCGCCTATCCGAACCATCGCCGAAAACATTTGTTATCCGCGCTTTTTCAAACGAGCCTGAAATCTGCCCGGCCTTTTCGACCAGAACGTCAAGCCCCGGGATATCCGCGCTCGATATCATATTGGATCCGGCACAAATATTTTGCCCGTGTGGCGTCCCGAAATGCTCATGCCGTCCACTACGATGCAATCTCGAAGGCGACTGCCCTTCTTTATCTGGATGTTGTCCCACAATATAACATCTTCAAGTTCCACACCCTCGCAGATCCTTACCCCGGGACCGGCCACGACTGATCCTTTCAGGCAGCAGCCCCGCTGGACAATCGCTTCCGGATCGATTGAAATGCTCTGCCCGGTTGAAAGAGGACTCAAAGAGCCCGGTTCAAGATCGACAAGCTCCATTGTAAGCCTCCTGTAGCTTTCGATCGATCCCATTTCGCGCCAGAAAAGGCCCTCCTGGAAAATGGCGCGGGGAGGAGCGCCCCGCGCTATGAGCTTGCGGTAGACGGTCAGAATATCGCCGGGGACGCCGGGCGCAGAATCGACCAGGGCGGAAGGGTTGATGAAATGGATGCCTGTAAAGGCGAGCAGGCGCACGCCGTTTCGGCTCTTTTGAATCTCCCCGGCCTCGCGTCCGAAACCCAGGATGGACCCCCCTTCGTCAACCGCGACATGGTTGAATTCGGGCCAGTCGTGAACCAAAAGGCTGACCTCAGCCCCTGAGAGCTTGTGTTGTTCGTGGAGCGAGGACAAATCAGCGTTGGTTACTATGTCGACATTTATTACCGCCACGGCGTCGTCTTGAAAGAAGTCCGCCGCGCCTCTTATTCCGCCTCCGGTCCCAAGCAGCACCGGTTCTTTCAGCACTTTAACGGGTATGGGCCAATGCCTGGTCGAGACCTCTTCACAGACACGATCTTTGAAATGGTGAGCGTTTAAGACAGCGGCATCGCACCCGAATCGGCCGAGCCTTTCGATCCAGAAATCCAACATCGTGACCCCGCGAAGCGGGAAAAGGGCTTTCGGGCGGCTGTTGGAAAGCGGCAGGAGCCGGGTGCCGAACCCGGCGGCCAGAATCATTGCGCGCATGAATTGTCCGCTAAAATGTACCTGGAGATCCAGCTCTTCACAATCTCACCGTATCCGGGATCGGTTATATCGACTCGCGTCCTGCCGCCCGGCACACTTTTCAAAGACACATATCCCCGGGAAAGCCAATTGATTGCCTGGGAATACATTTCGTATTCGAGCTGCAGCCCGCGTTCGCGAATCTTTTCGATATCGTCGCCCGGCCAGATCGGATAGACGGCCTGGCAGATAATCGGCCCCGTGTCTTCGCCCTCGTCGGCGAAATGCACGGTAATGCCGCCCCACTTGCATCCGTATTCAAAGGTGTCTTCATAGCCGCTGCGGCCCGGAAAACTGGGAAGCAGCGCGGGATGGATATTCAGCACCCTTAACTGTCCGGAACTGAACCGGCCGATGAAATATGGCGTCGCCAAACGCATGAAACCGGCCAGGCAAATATAATCGGCCCCGTATGACTCGATTATTTTCACCATTTCATGTTCGGCCAACACCAGTCTTGCAAGCTTAGCACGGCGCTCGACCGGGTCGGGATCTTTCAAGATCTTCTGTCTGGCATCCAGATCCGCGAGATCGACCGGCAGCTCAATTTCTTTGAGTTCCGCGGGCGTGTATTTGGAAAAGGCTTTGTAGTCCACGTGGAAGGCGGGGATATTTGCCTTGGCGGCCCTTTCCAGGCCGAATGCTCCAGGCCTGTCGCTCAGCACCACCGCCACCTCGGCGTTAAGCTTCCCGGCTGCGGAACGGTCTATCATGGCCTGGAGATTGGTACCGCCGCCCGATATGAGTACGGCGAGCCGCAGTTTTCGTCCGGATTCGCTCATAGGCGGAATTTCTCAATTTATTTGAAGTACTGAACGGCATTTCGAAAAAACCGAATCCCATCGCCTTCTATCGGAACCGGTCTTCCTTCTCGACTGTATCTTTCTTTCAGCAAAGTCCAATCGGGATGGTTAGTGAAGTGATTGAACGCCTCGGGGTGAGGCATCAGCCCGGCTACCCTGCCCGTTATATCGCAAATCCCGGCAATATCTTCGACCGAACCGTTGGGATTGAAAGGGAACTCGCCAAGAGCAGGCGCGCCGTCGGGCTTTGCGTAGCGCAAAAATACCTGCTGATTGGTAATGAGTTTTTCAATAACGCCGCTTTCGGCAAAAAATTTGCCTTCGCCGTGGCGAATCGGGAGTTCGATACCGGGGATGCCGCGTGAGAGAACGCAGTGCGAAGCCTGGTTTGCAGCAAGGTTAACCCACTGGTCCCTGAAACCTCCGCAGTCGTTGGCAATCAGGGCGACCTCCCGCTTCATCACCCCTTGGTCGAATCCGGGTAGAAGCCCGAGATTCACCAGCACCTGGAACCCGTTGCATATGCCGATCACCACTCCGCCGCCGGCCACAAAAGCCGAAATCTCGTCCTGAAGCCGATGTTTCAGACGCATCGCCATTATCACGCCGGCCCCGTGGTCATCGCCCCAGGAAAAACCTCCGCCTATCACGAATATCCGGTAGGAGGACAGCGATTTTTCTCCGGAAACCAGGCTGTTCAGGTGCACTCTTTCAACTGCTGCTCCGGCTCTTTCCAGCGCATATGAGGTTTCAAGATCGCAATTGAGACCGAAACCCGTCATCACAAGAGCTTTGATTGTTGTCAATTGGACCCCCAGCCGCCTCTCTTAGTTGCGAGGCCTGAATTGCAGCCCCGCTATTCGATGCCGATGTCCCTTCTATAATAGATTCCCTCGAAGCGGACCTTTTCCATCTCCGAAAAAGCAGTCTCCTTCGCTTCTTTCAAGGTGGTTCCGGAACTCACAATGCAGAGCACTCTACCGCCGGTCGTAAGCAACCTGCCGGAAGGGTCCTTTTCGGTGCCCGAGTGAAAAACCAGGCAGTTTGCGTCCACCCGATCGATCCCATCTATCGGCACGCCGATTTTGTAACGGTCCGGGTAGCCCTTATACCAACCCTTCTTCCCCTTGGTGGGCCCGCTCGTTGCAATGAGGCAAAGCCGGTAATCCGGGTCCCACTCCGGGCTTACCTCACCGAGCCTGCCCGTCAGGATGGCTTCGCTGATATCGACCAGATCGGTTTTGAGCCGTGGAAGTATCACCTGCGCTTCCGGATCTCCCAGTCGGATATTTATCTCCAGCACGTAAGGGATCACGTCGGGGCCTTCTTCGACCAGCATGAGTCCAAGGTACAATATCCCCCGGTAAAGGATGTCATACTTCTCTCGAACTCCTTTTATAAGCGGCTCGGCGACCTTCGACATGATGATTTCCACAAGAGAATCGGTCAGCCAGGGGTGCGGCGAATAGGAACCCATACCCCCCGTGTTTTTCCCCTCGTCGTTTTCTCTCGCGCGCTTGTAATCCTGCGCCGCAACCATCGGCACTATGGTGTAGCCGTCCGTGAAACAAAAAAATGAAAGCTCACGGCCGTACAGTCTCTTTTCTATATCGACCCGCTCACCGGCATCACCGAAAATGCGCTCTTCCATGATCGAGCGCACGGCATCTTCAGCCTCCCGAACCGATTCGCAGACCAGCGAACCCTTACCCGCCGCAAGGCCGTCCGCCTTGACCACTACCGGATATCCGATGCTTCGGATATAATCGCGGGCTTTTTCCGGGTCGGAAAAGTTTTCGAATTCCGGTACGGAAATCCCAAGCTCACGCATCATGGTCTTGGCGTCACACTTGCTCGATTCGAGCCTGCTGGCTTTCCTGTCCGGGCCGATGATAGGCAGACCCCGCGACTGGAACAGGTCGGCGATGCCCGCCGAAAGAGGCTTCTCGGGACCCACGAACGTCAGATCTATTTTCTCGGTTTGCGCGAAATCGGCCATTTCCGCGATGGTTTTTAGATTTACGCAGGTCGCCGTTTCAGCAATCCCGGCATTTCCGTGCGCGACGAAAACGCGGCTTACGCGCGGACTCTGAGTGAATTTCCATGCGATGGCGTGATCTCTTCCGCCCGTACCTACCACGAGTACTTTCATCGGTTCAGTCAGCTCTCGAATTAGAGTCCCGGCTTATTCGCGTCTATTACTCCGGCCAGGTATTCGCATATTTTCTCGTCATAGCCGCCGGTGGTGCAAAAAGCCTTGCAGGCAAGCCGGAGGCTTGTCTTTCTGGAAATCCCACCCTTCAATTCCCGCATTTCTTTCAAAATTTCAGGATAATCCGCAGGATCTGTAACCACCGCCACAAACCTGTTATTCTTCGCGGCGGCCCTGATAATGGTGGGCCCTCCGATATCGATGTTTTCTATCGCCTCTTCGAGCGTGCATCCTGGACGCGCAACCGTTTTGGAGAATTCATATAAATTGACGACCACCATATCGATCGGCTCTATGGCGTGCTTTGACATTGTGGCCACATGCGCCTGGTTGTCCCGAATTCCCAGTATGCCGCCATGAATCTTCGGATGCAGAGTCTTCACCCTACCGTCGAGCATCTCGGGAAACCCAGTGTAGTCGGAAACATCCGTTATTTCGATTCCCGCATCTCGAAGCGCTTTGGCAGTGCCCCCGGTAGAGAGCATATGCACTTTGAACTCTTGGAGCCCCCTTCCTAATTCGGCCAGCCCGGTCTTGTCCGTGACGCTCAGCAGAGCGCGGCGCACAGGAAACATCCTCTCCTCCTCTTCAGCAGATAAAAGATTGTTACGGCCTAGTGTTGCTTTTCAAAGAATCCGTCGAAAATCTCCTCGGCAGCCGTTACTACAGGCGTGTCCCCCGGGAGCAGCAAGGTCGGCTTTCCCTCAATATCGAACTTGGAGACGAGCGGGTCGGCGGGAAGACAGGCTATGTTTTCTTCTCCGAAAACAAGGCGCACATCTTCCGGCCAACTCTCCGGTTTCTCCCGAACCTGGTTGACCACGAGCACGGTCTTTGAAACCCGCATCGGAAGTTCACTGACCAACCCGGCTATCCGGCATGCAGTGGAGAGTCCTCTTCTGCTCGGATCGGACACCAGAATCAGAAGATCGATATCCTTCTGAGTGAGACGGCTGAAATGCTCCATTCCAGCCTCATTGTCAATGACAATAAACCGGTAGTTGCCGATAAGACGGTCGATAAGATTGCCCAGAAGATTGTTTGCGGCACAGTAACAACCCGGACCTTCGGGGCGACCCATCGCAACGAGATCGAACCATTTCGTTTCGACGAGCGCCTGTTCAACCTTCATCTCCATGAATATGTCTTTTGTCATACCGACCGGAACGCTCGTTTTCATCTCTTCGCGCGCATCCGAAAGCGTCTGCGCGAGCCCCACCCCCAGGACCTCATTCAGGTTCGAATTGGAATCCGCATCGATTGCAAGGAGAGGCTTCATCTCGCGCTCCAGCATGTACCGAATCAGAAGACCCGCTATGGTAGTCTTGCCTGTCCCACCCTTCCCGCCCAATGCGACAGCAAATCCCAAATCAACCTCCGATTTTTTCACATTGGATATCGCACAAACCGGTTACCCTTCGCGTACCGTGTCGATCTCCCGCAGGAGGTGATCGAGGACCCCATTGATAAAGGCGCCGGAATCCGGGCTGCCGAAGGTTTTCCCCAGATCGATGGCTTCGTTTAAAGAGACTTTAGGCGGGATTTCCAGGTGATAGAGCATCTCATAGAGGGCAATTCTCAGCACGTTCCGGTCGATAATGGACATTCTTTCGAGGCGCCAGTTTTCCGAAGCCCCGACGATCATCGTGTCCAGCTTGTCGCGATGAGAATAAACGCCCTTAACGAGCTCTTCGGCAAACGGGCGGGCCAGTGCGGCCGCATCGGGTTTTTTGTTATCATCGCCCGATTCGAGCTCATAATACAGTTCGATGACCTCGTGCGGAAGCTGGCCGGTCATCTCCATCTGGTAGAGCATCTGCAATGCTATTTCTCTTGATTTTCGCCGCTGACCCATTAGTAGACTCGATAAACATGCATCTGATTATTGCATCTGTTTCAGAAGATTAGCCATCTCAATCGCGGCAACCGCGGCGTCCCAACCTTTGTTGCCGGACTTTGTTCCCGCCCGCTCGATAGCCTGTTCGATGGTGTCGGTCGTCAGGACCCCGAAGCTGATGGGAACGCCGGCTTCAACCGCCACGTTGGCAATCCCCTTGGAAACCTCGGCGGCCACATAGTCAAAGTGAGGCGTGGCCCCCCTGATCACCGCGCCAAGGCAGATCACCGCATCATATTTGCCCGTTTGCGCCGCTTTTTTGGCGGCCAGCGGTATCTCGAACGCTCCCGGGACCTTGAACACGTCGATATTTTCATTATCGGCCCCACTTCTTTGGAGGGCGTCGAGCGCGCCGCCCAGGAGCCTTTCTCCGATAAAATCGTTAAACCGGCTGACAATGATTCCAAACCTGAGACCTTCGGCGAGCAGTTTTCCTTCGAAAAATTTCATTGAGATTCCTCCCCCGCGGATATACAGCTCAAAATATGTCCCATCTTGACGCACTTTGTGCTCAAGTATCGGCGATTCAACTCATTTGGCGAAATCTCGAGCGGCACTCTCGCCGTAACGGTAATGCCGTAACCCTGGAGCCCCACGATCTTCGTGGGGTTATTTGTCATCAGCTTCATCTTCTTTATGCCCAGATCGACAAGTATCTGCGCACCTATGCCGTAATCACGCAGATCGGCCCGGAATCCGAGGGCCTCGTTCGCCTCGACGGTATCGTAGCCCTTTTCCTGGAGCGCGTAGGCCTTGATCTTATTGACTATGCCAATTCCGCGGCCCTCATGATTGCGCATGTAAAGAAGCACCCCGTTGCCAACACGGCCGATCTGAGTCAGCGCGGCCCGGAGTTGCCCGCCGCAGTCACACCGTTGAGAGCTGAAGACGTCACCTGTGAGGCATTCCGAATGGACGCGCACAAGCACTTCATCCTCAGGGTCGATCTTGCCCTTCACCAGGGCAAGATGGCAGTATTCATCTATATCGTTGGTATAGGCAATGATATCGAATTCCCCGCCGTAGCTGCTTGGCAGCTTGGCCTTGGCCGCCCGGTGAACGAACGATTCGTGCTGCATCCTGTACTGGATCAGGCTGGCTATGGTTACGATCTTCAGCCCATGTTCAGCGGCGAATATTTCCAGGTCCGGCATGCGCGACATTGTTCCATCATCGTTCATCACCTCGCAGATAACCCCGGCGGGCTTCATTCCGGCGATCCTTGCGAGATCGACCGACCCTTCGGTCTGTCCGGTTCTGAAAAGAACTCCGCCTTTTTTGGCACGAAGGGGAAAAATATGGCCGGGGCTGACCAGGTCTTCGGGTTTCACATCATCGGAGATCGCTGTCAGGACCGTCTGTGCCCTGTCCGCGGCGCTGATTCCCGTCGTCACACCTTTTCTGGCCTCTATGGATACGGTAAACGCGGTTTGAAAGGGCGATTTGTTCTTGGTGACCATCATGGGCAGATCGAGCCGATCCACCATCTCAGGCGCCAGTGCAAGGCAAACCAGGCCCCGCCCGTATTTCGCCATGAAATTTATAGTCTCCGGCGTAGTCTTTTCAGCAGCAACACACAGATCGCCTTCGTTTTCGCGATCTTCATCGTCGACCAGTATGATCGGCTTCCCTTGCTTTATATCTTCAAGCGCCTCGGGAATAGTGGCCAAAGGCATTACGACGTTCTCCTTATCTGGCTAGAGGTTTTGAATCCGCTTTCATATAACATATTGCGAATAATCTCTTCAAGTTGGCCGGGTGAGCGCTTCCGGCGAGGTTCAGATAAAACCGTGTTTTTTTAGAAAATCAAAATCAACGGCCTCTTTGCCCTCGGATCTCTCCGGCGCCCTGCCCCATGAACGCACCATCTTTTCCACGTACTTGCCGATCAGATCCGTTTCTATATTGACTTCGCCGCCCATCCGAAGATCGATCAGCGTGGTCTCGGAAGCCGTATGCGGGACGATATTGACGTCAAAGCCGGTATTCGAAACTCCGTTCACGGTAAGACTGACCCCGTTGACCGCGATAGAGCCCTTGCCCACTACGTATTTTAAAATATCCGGAGAGGCATCGAAAAAGAGCCGCAGCGACCTGCCTTCAGATCTGCGTTCCTTCATGGTCGCAATCCCGTCAATGTGTCCGCTGACCAGGTGCCCGCCAAGGCGCTCTCCAATCCGCAGTGCCCTCTCAAGATTCAGCCTGCTCCCGGGAACTTTACCGCCGAGCGTCGTGCTGTTCAGCGTCTCGGTCGAAACGTCCGCAGTAAACACTTCTTTGTGAAATTCGATCACCGTGAGGCAGGCCCCATCAACGGCGATACTCTCCCCCAAAACGTTGTTTTCCATCCGGAAATCTGCGCGAATGACCATTCGCGCGTCGGGGCCGAGACGTTCCGTACGCTGCAACGTCCCCGTTCCCTCTATAAGACCGGTGAACATGGTTTTTCGCCTCAATAAAGCTGTTCGTGAAATCTGCCGGAAACCAGCAGGTCGCCCGCGAACTTTCTCGCAGTTAACTCATAAGCCCGAATACAATCCCCTATTTTCAGCTTCGGCCCGCAACTTAACATCTTCACCCCGCCAGGGTCACCAAGGATCTTCGGAGCGTAGAAAAAATGAAAATCATCGGCTAATCCCCCTTCGAGGAAGGAACCAAGCACACGCCCCCCGCCTTCCACCAGGATGCTCGAAATGCGCTTTTCCCCCAGCGCCTTCAAAACCCAGGCAAGGTCCAGGCCGGAATCCATGGCTGGAACCCTGATAACGTCGATGTCCGCGCCGACGAGGGCCCGCTCCTTTCTTGCGGGTGCATCCTGCCGGCAGATAACCAGGACCGGTCCGGCCGATGCGGATCGGACCAATTGAGATTCCACCGGGATTCGAAGTCCACCGTCCAGAATAATGCGAAACGGCTCTCGCCGATTCTTTTTGCCGCGCAATCGGACGGTCAATAAAGGGTCATCGGCCAGGACCGTTCCGATCCCGACCAGTACGCCGTCCGATAAAGACCGGAGCCGGTGGGCAAACCGCCTGGACAACCCGCCGGTGATCCATTTTGAATCCCCGGAAGAAGCTGCAATGAAACCGTCCATGGTCGCGGCGGCTTTCAGCGTGACATACGGCAAGCCGGTAGTCACGTACTTTATAAAAGGCTGGTTGATGCGCCGGCATTCGGGCTCGAAAACCCCTGCCCGGACTTCGATCCCCTCACGCCCCAGACACTCGCCGCCGCCGCCTGAAACATCCGGGTTCGGATCGCGCATTCCGAAGACAACTCTTGAAATCCCCGCTTCGATGATGGCCCTGGTGCACGGAGGAGTCAGCCCATGGTGGTTGCATGGCTCGAGTGTGACATATAACGTCGCGCCGGCGCAGGAACCACCGGCGTCCCTTATGGCATTGATCTCCGCATGCGGCCCTCCGAGCTCCCGGTGGTATCCCCGACCGATAACGGCGCCCTGCTTTACGACGACCGCCCCAACCAAAGGGTTAGGACTGGTCATGCCTGCACCCCTTAAAGCAAGGCGCAGAGCTTCTTTCATAAATTGCTCGTCGGAACCCGTTTGAGCCATAAGTGTTCAGGTGTCTTTGTCCGAAACCAAATCAAACTGGGGCGGCATAGCGCCACCCCATCAAAACTTCCACCCTCCCGGCGGACCAGAAAAAACTTATCTGTGCAGGGAAAACCGGGAACAAAATTCAGCGACCTCGCAGGCCAGGGATTTCAGCACAAGATCGTTGCCGACCGCTTTCAAGGCCCGGTGCATAAGATTTCCGATAATATCCATCTCCGCCGGCCCCATTCCGCGGGTCGTGACCGCCGGCGTTCCAATCCTGATGCCGCTGGTCACAGTGGCCTTTCGTTCATCAAAGGGTATGGCGTTCTTGTTTACAGTTATTCCGGCCTTATCCAGGGTTTCTTCGGCAACTTTTCCGGTCAGTCCGCTGGGGGTGACATCCACCAGAATCATATGGTTGTCCGTTCCTCCCGATACAAGCCGGTAGCCGTCGGCCGACAAAACCTCCGCCAGCCTTTTGCTGTTCGCAAGCACCCGTTCCTGGTATTGCCTGAAATCCGGCTGCAGGGCCTCTTTAAATGCGACGGCCTTGGCTGCGATGATGTGCATGAGCGGCCCCCCCTGAATTCCGGGAAAAATCTGGGAGTCGAGCATTTTACCGTATGAAGAATGAGAAAGGATCAGACCGCCCCGCGGGCCTCTCAAAGTTTTGTGGGTTGTCGAAGTCACGAAATCGGCGCACGGGACCGGGTTCGGATGGAGACCGGCGCTCACCAGGCCGGCAATATGCGCCATGTCAACCAGCAGGTAAGCACCGTTGACTTTTGCAATCTGGTGAAAACGTTCAAAATCGATCACCCTCGTGTATGCGCTGGCCCCTGCTATTATCAGCTTGGGCCGCTCTTCCCTGGCTATCTTCTCGATCTGCTCATAATCTATCTCTTCGGTATCACGCCTCACACCGTAAGAAAGGACCCGATAAAGGCGTCCGGAAAAACTCACGGGGCTTCCATGAGTAAGATGCCCCCCCTGGCGCAAATCCATACCAAGTAAGGTGTCACCGGGCTGGAGCACGGCGAACAGCACAGCCATATTTGCCTGAGAGCCCGAATGAGGCTGAACGTTAACATAATCGGCTTGAAACAACTTCTTCGCGCGCTCCTGCGCAAGCTTTTCCGCAATATCAACATATTCACATCCGCCGTAATACCTCTTGCCCGGGTATCCTTCGGCGTACTTATTCGTCAGTACGGACCCCTGTACCTCACGTACCGCCTCGCTGACAAAGTTTTCAGATGCGATTAGCTCCAGACGCCCCTTCTGGCGTATTTCCTCTTTTTCGATAACTTCAGCTATCTCCGGATCGATCTGCCGCAAAGAAGACATGTCTTTCCCCTGGGAACAAGATACCTGATTAAGAATGATTCCGGCCCGAGATTTTATCATCACCCGCCCTTTCGAACGGCAACAATCGCAGCATAACTTTTTAATATTACTCCAATGAAGCTGATTTAGCCACAGATATCGCCTCGCAAGCTTTTCGTTACGGCAGATCTTTTTTAAGACTTCCGGATTCCGGATCTTAACCGCTTGAAGCCATTATGAACAAGGCCTGCCGAAAAAATTTAAAACCGCGAAAATCACGCTCCGCGCACCCCTATTTGTATTTGTGAAGACGTAAAACTCATTTCCATCAATCCTTCGGTTCTTCGGCGTCAAACAATCCGCATGGACGCCAGCCGGGCGATTGTGCTGAATTTTTTGGATTTCATCGAATGTTCCAATTATATTACCCTGCAGATAAATTTTCCCTTTGCGCGGAGGACCCTATGCATTTCAGGCCGTGGATAACCAAATGCCGTAACGCTTTGCGGATTATCCTCCTCGCATCGGCCATGGTACTCTCTTTCTGCATTCCGGGAACATCATACGAAGCTTTAGCGCAAACGCAAACGGTCACTGCTGAACGCAACCCAACCGGTAATGGGTCGTCTCCATCGCACCCGCACTCCGATCCTTCGGCCCAGGTTTTCGGAGTTCTCGCATTAATCGTGAGCTGCGCGGCCATTGGACGCCTCGGGGCCAAGAAGCTGAAACAATCGCCGGTGCTTGGTGAATTGGCGGTTGGAATCATCGTCGGGACGATCCTCTATCAGTTCGGCGGTCCAACGGTCACCATCATCCGCCACTATGACATTATCGAGTATACAACGGATAAAACGCTTACCGAAGGCCAGAACTGGCAAACAGCGGTAAAGTCTTCGCTTGCGCAGGCTGCCCTGTCGCCCAAGGTTGCCGAACGAGTCGAGCGCGTGTTACTGAGCAGGAATTATCCCGCCAACCTTGCGATGGCCAGGTCGATCCAACTCTTTGCCAGCGTTGGGGTCGTAATGCTTCTCTTCATGGTGGGGTTGGAAGTCAGCCTGAAGGAGTTGAGGGCAATCGGCGGCAGCGCATCGGCGGTTGCCGGAATCGGCGTTACCACAACCTTCATTCTGAGCTATTTCACGGCATGGCTGCTCTTGCCCAAAACAGCCGGATTCTTACCCCCGTTGTTTGTCGGCGCGGCCTTGTGCGCTTCCAGCATCGGCATCACAGCCCGAATCCTGATGGACATGAACAGCCTGGAAATGACCGAGGCCAAGACGGTGCTGGGCGCCGCGGTGGTGGACGATGTGCTGGGGCTCATCGTGCTCGCGGTCGTGACGGCTATTGCAACCACCGGCAGGATTGAAGTTGAGAACCTGTTTTGGATTCTTCTGAAGACGGCCCTTTTTCTTGGGGCGGTGATAATCTTCGGGATCAAATTTTTCGAACGGACAGTCCAATTTCTCGCAAAATTAGACCTTGGAAGGATTAAGGTCCTGTATCCGTTTGCGCTTTTGATGTTCCTTGCGTGGCTTGCCGACGAAATCGGTTTGGCGGCAATCATCGGGGCTTTCGCCGCCGGAGTTATCATAAAAGAGGAGTCATTTGAGACGGTCGGCGCGGAATCGGTTCGCGACGAGAGCGTCGAGGCGATCCTGGGGCCGATCGAGCACCTTCTGGCCCCTATCTTTTTCGTCCTGATCGGTTTGCAGGTCGATGTCACGACACTTGCCAACGTAAAAATCCTGCTGATGGCACTCCTGCTCACCGCTGTCGCGGTAGCCGGTAAAATGGCCGCTTCGCTGGGAGTAATGGGCGGGGCCGACAGGTTGATAGTCGGCATTGGCATGCTCCCCAGAGTGGAAGTCGCCCTTATCGTCGCCAGCATGGGAAAATCGCTCGGCGTGCTCGACAATGCCGTCTATTCTGTAATTATCCTCGTTGTGTCGCTCACGGTCCTGATCACACCGCCATTATTGAAATGGTCCATAGAAAGAAAATGGAATAAAGCGATCGAGCAGGTCTAGCCGGCAGTTGACCTCCGCATGCCGGATTTCAGACTGAAAATTGTTCGGAGGCCGCCGGCATTTCCGCTCCCGCTCTTCGCTTCCCGCTTCCCGCTCCTTTTTTCAACCTGCGCGCTGTATCCGGCATTTTTTCGAATGTACACCGGCCGAAGATTCAGGTAATAGGGTCTGGAAAGAGACGAAAAAACTCTCAACGCATGCACTGAATTTGATAAGCCCGGGTCCGGGCGGTGGACTGCGAACTCCCCTCTGCCGGAACCAGTTGTCTCGACCCGACAAGAGGCGCGTCAATATGGGATTGGATTGTTAATTGCTCCATATGGAGGGCAGGAGGATGACCTTGCTGCATGAGCTTTTTTCCGGGCACGTCCCAGCACCGTATCTGCGCCGCTTTTGGCGGAATTGTCTGGCTTCGCTTGCCTGTCTTGTAATAATCGCCGGTCCGGGGTGCGAAAAGCAAAAAACCACCGACGCCGGACGAGGCGCTGCCGAGGTCACCGTTGTCACTGCAACGCCAAAGGACACACCGGTCACATTCGAATATATCGCACAGGTCCAAAGTTCCCGTCAGGTAAATATTCAGGCGCGTGTCAACGGCTTTCTTGAGAAGCGTGTCTATACCGAGGGCTCAATCGTGAAGGAAGGGCAAACGCTTTTCCTGATGGATCAGAAACCGTTCAAAGCGCAGCTTGACCAGGCCATGGCCGCGCTTGCGGAGCAGCAGGCGGCCCTTGAAGTGGCGCGAAAGAACCTGGGTAGAGTAAAACCCCTTGCCGCCGCAAACGCGCTCTCACAAAAGGAACTTGACGACGCGACCGGTCAGTTCCAAACGGCTTCGGCCGCGGTAGCCCAGGCTAAGGCCGTGGTCGAGCAGGCTGCGCTCAATCTGTCATACACGGTCATCAAATCACCGGTTGACGGCATTACGAGTTATGCACAGCAGGCGGACGGGACCTACCTCAATCCCGGCAACAGCCAACTCACCACGGTGGCGGTGCTCTCGCCGAGCTATGTAAACTTCAGCCTCTCGGAAAACGACAGGTTGAGGTACCACACCGAAGTCACGAAGGGGCTGCTGCGCCAACCCGAGGGCGAGAACTACGTTGCGGAGATCGTTCTTTCGAACGGCTCTGTCTTTCCTCATCGTGGTGAGGTAACTTTCCTGAACCCCATGTTCAATCCCCAGACCGGAACGTTTCTTATCCGTGTCACCGTCGATAACCCGGAAGGCTGGCTTGTTCCGAACGAATTTGTGCGCATTCATCTCAAGGGCGCCCTTAGACCGAACGCAATTCTTATCCCGCAACGCGCTGTCCAGCAGTCGGCCAAAGGTCATTTCGTCTGGGTGGTGGACAAAGAAAATAAGGTGGAGCCGCGGCCCGTAATGCTGGGCGATGCATATGAGAACGACTGGTTTGTTAACGAAGGTATCAGCGCTGGGGATCAAGTGGTAGTGGACGGGACCCTCACGCTTCATCCGGGCGCTTCGGTAAAAGCCACGCCGTATGTGGAGAAGACGAAGGCGCCGGAAGCCGCCCCCTCCGGAACCACACCCTCAAAAAGCGGCAAGTAAGCATAGGAGGCCCTCAATCCATGTTTTCCAAGTTTTTCATCGAGCGGCCGATCTTCGCCACGGTCATCTCCCTTATCATCGTTATCGCCGGACTGGTGGCGATGAAGTCCCTGCCCGTGGCGCAATACCCTACGATTACGCCGGTCCAGGTCCAGGTCAGCGCCACATATCCAGGCGCCGATTCGAAGACGGTCGGCGACTCGGTTGCTGCGCCTATCGAGGCCCAGATAAACGGCGTGGACAATATGCTGTATATGACCTCGACCAGCTCCAGCACCGGCCAGATGACAATAACGGTATTTTTCACCCTGGATACCGATCCGGATATTGCCGAGGTGCAGGTGCAAAACCGTGTTAATCTGGCCACCCCGCAACTTCCCGCGGCGGTGGTGCAGTACGGCGTCTCGGTGCAGAAGAAGTCCGCAAGCCCTTTGATGATCATCTCGGTCTCCAACAAGGATGGCCGCTACAGCCCGGAATACGTGACCAACTACACGAACGTCTATATTCTGGATGCGATCAAGCGCGTGAACGGCGCAGGCCAGGCCCAGATTTTCGGTGTGCCGGACCAGGCCATGCGCATCTGGATGAACCCGGACCGGATGGCTTCACTCGGCATAACGACGACCGACATCCAAAATGCCGTGGCCAACCAGAACGCATTGTGGGGCGCGGGCCAGGTAGGCCAACAGCCAAGCGACCAACAGGTGCAATTGACCTACCCCGTCGTGACCCAAGCCCCCTTTGTGAAGCCATCGGAATACGAAGACATTATCCTGCGCGCAAGCCAGGACGGCAGCGCCGTTGTCCGGGTCAGAGACGTCGCCAGGGCCGAGGTCGGCCGCAGGCAGTATATCGACGACAACAGGCTGAACGGAGCTCCGGCAACTCCGATCATCGTCTATCAGCAGCCGGGCGCAAACGGGCTCGATGTCTCTAAAGCCGTCCGCAAGACCATGGAAGACATGAAAAAAACCATGCCCGACGGCATCGATTATGTAATCGCCCTGGACACCACCGATTTTGTGCGGATCTCCATCGAGGAGGTTATCCACACTCTTTTTGAAGCTATTATACTCGTTATTCTAGTTGTTTACCTCTTCTTACAGAGTTTCCGCTCGACGATTATATGTACTGTCGCGATATTCGTATCCCTGATCGGTACGTTCTGCGGCATGCTTGCGCTGGGGTTTTCGATCAACCTGCTCACGCTTTTCGGAATTGTACTCGCCATCGGCATGGTGGTCGACGACGCAATCGTGGTTGTGGAAAACGTCGAACGCAATATGGTGAAGCACAACCTTCCTCCGCGAGAGGCTACGACCAAGGCGATGGAGGAGATCGGCACATCGCTCATCGCCGTAGTCCTGGTTATGGCATCGGTCTTCATCCCGGCCGCGTTTCTTCCCGGCACAACCGGTCAGCTTTATAAGCAGTTCGCCATTACCATCGTCATTTCCGTTTCACTATCCGGATTTGTTGCGCTGACACTCACGCCGGCGATGTGCGGAATTCTGCTCAAGCACTCCAAGCCCCCCCAGAAAGGCCCTTTCGCCTGGTTCAACCGGCTGTTCGACCGGTTTACTTTGGCTTTCGGCGATGCGGTGGTGCTGATGATAAAACGGATGTCCGTGGCCTTCGTGCTTTTGGCGTTTCTGATCTGGGGGCTTGTGCACCTGTTCAAAACCATCCCGATGAGCTTTGTGCCGAACGAGGACCAGGGCTACCTGATGGCGCAGATCATGATGCCGGACGCCGCCAGCCTCAATCGCACTTCTCAGACATCGGATACAGTGGATGCTATTTTCGCGAGCGAACCCGCGGTTGTCTACCGAACCGCCGTTAACGGCTACAGCATCATTGACGGCCAATATAAGTCTAACGTTGCAACATTTTTCGCGACGCTCAAGGATTTTAAAGATCGATACTCATCGAGCGAAAAAGCCGCCACGGAAAATGCCAGGACGCTGTTGAGACGGATCGCGGCCAAAGCCAGAAATCTTCAGACCGGATTGTTTATACCTATCGAACCCCCCGGCATACCAGGGATCGGGACGACAGGAGGATTCGAGTTCTGGATCCAGGATAAGGGGTCGGGAGAACCCGCACAATTGTACGATGTTACCGAGAAGTTTATCGCCAAATCCCGCGCGCGTCCCCAGCTTGCCGATTTAAACACCACGTTTCGTGCTTCTTCCCAACAGTTGAAGGCTGATGTCGACCGCTCCAAAGCGGTGCTCCTTGCCGTTCCCGTACAGGATGTCTACAGCGCTTTGCAGGCACAGTTCGGCTCGATCCAGGTGAGTCAATACAATGAGTACAGCCGCGTCTGGAACGTCGTTCTTCAGTCCGACGCTCCATTCCGCCGGGAACCGTCCGACATCACCCGGCTATACACGAGGTCGAGCAACAATAAAATGGTCCCGCTATCGGGTCTTGTTACGACCAAATTCACCACCAATCCGGACCTTGTGACTCACTTCAACGGCTTTCCAGCCGCGCAGATTACCGGAGATGCCGCACCGGGATTCAGCTCCGGTGAAGCCATCAAGGCTATGGAGGAACTCGCGGCCGAAGTGCTTCCGAGCGGCTATGGATTTGCATGGTCGGGCATGGCCTACGAGGAGAAGAAATCAGGGGGGACCTCCGCATCCGCTTTTGCATTCGGCCTGATAATAGTATTCCTGGTCCTGGCCGCCCAGTTCGAGTCATGGACCCTGCCCGGCTCCGTAATGACCGCCGTGCCTTTCGGCATTCTCGGCGCCCTGGTGTTCAACGCGATGCGCGGTCTTGAAAACGACGTCTATTTCCAGATCGGTCTACTGGTGCTCATAGGCCTCGGGGCTAAAAATGCCGTGCTCAGGGTCACGTTCGCAGTCGATCTGCGCAAGCAGGGGCTGTCCATTATGGACGCTACGATCCAGGCCGGCGAGGAACGGCTGAGGCCGATCATTATGACCTCGCTGGCGTTTATCTTCGGCGTCCTGCCGCTGGCCATCGCCAGCGGCGCCGGGGCAAACGCGCGGCACTCGATCGGCACCGGCATCATGGGAGGCATGATCGGCGAAGCTACCCTGGCCATGCTGTACGTACCGCTTTTTTTCTACATCTTTGATCGATTGAGTGAGCGCTCCGCGGCAAAAAAAGAGCCCGTGGCGGGTCACGACCCTCCGCCTCCCGCCGAGCCTGAACAGGCAGGGGAGGGAGATTGACATGCGCTGCTTCGCCGTCTTTTTAATTGCCGCTTCTCTGGCCGGCTGCATGGTCGGTCCCGATTATCGCCGCCCGGCCGTGGATACTCCGGAGTCCTTCAAATATGAAGAAAAGGACGCCCGCGACACGGTCAACACCGATTGGTGGAAGCAGTTCGACGACCCAGTGCTCGACGCGCTGATAGCCGAGGCGCTGGCCAACAACAGAACCGTCAAGATTGCCGCCGCCAATATCGAGCAGGCCGCGGGCGTGCTCATGCAGACCCGCGCATCCTTGTTTCCGCAAATCAGCTACAGCGGCAGCGCCACGCGCGCAAGGGCGAGCCAGCTCGACGCGACCCCGATAACTCCCCTCATTCCCAACCCGCAGTCAAATTTTCAGTTGCTTGCGGGCGCCAACTGGGAAATCGACCTTTGGGGAAGAATTCGGCGACTCACCGAGTCCGCGTGCGCCAACCTGTTCGCGACCGAGGAAGCTCGCCGGGGCGTTATCCTCTCACTGGTGGGATCTTTGGCGAACAGCTACATCCAGCTCATTACCTTCGACGAGCAGTACGAAATAGCTCAGCGCACCCTCGCCACGTATAAGATGACTCTCGACCAGTTCGAGCTGAAATTTAAATGGGGCCAGGTCTCCGCCATGAACGTAGAGCAGGCGAGGTCTCAGTATGAGACGGCGGCGGCGGCGATCCCGCCGATCAGGTCCCAGATCGTCCAGACTGAAAACGCTATATGTATCCTGCTGGCTCGAAATCCGGGTCCGATCGAGCGAGGCAAGAAACTCCCGGGCCTTGCGCTCCCCCCCGTGCCTTCGGGTCTGCCGTCTCAACTGCTCGAACGCAGACCGGATATCGCTCAGGCCGAGCAGAACCTGATTGCAGCCAATGCGCAGATCGGGGCCGCCCAGGCGCTTTATTTCCCTGCGATTACGCTTACCGGCGCGATCGGCACCAGCAGCTCCGATCTGACCAACCTGTTCCAGGGACCTTCACGGGCCTGGAGCTATGCCGGCTCTTTTACAGGGCCGATTTTTACCGCGGGGGCCATCGCTGGCCAGGTAAAACAGGCCGAAGCCCTACAGAAGGCCGCCCTGCTGTCGTATGAGAATGTCATTCAAAGTGCATTCAGCGACGTTGAAAATTCGCTCTCGTCACACAGGGAATTCTTGAATCAACTCCAGGCCCAGGAGCAACTCGTCAAAGCATTGAGAGAATATGCCCGTCTTGCCAGGATGTTGTACGACGGCGGCTACACACAATATCTCACGGTTCTTTATGCTGAAGCCCAACTCTTTCCGGCCGAACTAAGTTTGGCGCAGTACTACGGCTCGGCTTTGATTTCGCTGGTCAATATTTACCAGGCTATGGGAGGAGGATGGGTTAACGAGGCCGATAAGCTTACCGGGCCGTCCCCATGCCGGTAACAGCGGTCCGGCAGCTCAACCCGGAAAACTTCACGACCCGCCTCTCTCAGGTGTTCTTCCGTATCTTCCCGTTCGGCGGCGCGTATTTTCGCCCGGTGAAACGGCTGCACCGAATCGATATTCAAAGCCGTCACAACCAGGCAGAATTTTTTGCCCGCCGGCCCCTATGCGCTTAAATTGTAAGCAGTACGAGAATTCACATGGGAAGGGATTAAATGTGAAATGAAACCAATCAGGGCTGATTTCCTTTTTGCGGCGCTGTGGATCCTGCCGGCTGCGGTTGTTTTCAGCGTCTTCGCCTGGGGGCAAACACTCAATACCGCCGCTCGGATCGAACTGGATGCTCAAGGACAAAAAACGGGCCAATTCACTGCCCCGGACCTGACGGTCAACTACACGTACGCCCGCACCGGCAACGACATGAAGCTTGCCGGAACCGTTCACTTTGCCACGCCCATACAGGCCAACTATGCAGTCGTGCAGACTTTTCGCCTCGGCCTGGCGCTGGCTGACGCCCGGGGCAACGTCGTTGGCCAGCAGGAACTAATATCCATTTCCGAAAACCGTGTCGACGATGTCGTCAGATTCAGCGGCACGGTATCGATCCCACCACAAACCGCATCCATGGCCTTCACCTACACTGGCGACGCCTATGCAGCCGACCCGGGCGACCCGGACCCGACCAGTTTCTGGTTTTATCCATTTAACAATTAGCTACTCTTCGGAACGCAGGCTGCATGACGGGAAGATTCAACATTCGCACCGGGTAGATAGAAGCTTGGCAAAAAGAAGCGTGCGATACTGAAAGATGAGTTTTTGCAAAATAATTCACTGCACTTAACAATTATTAAGAAAAATCGCTTGCGTATTCATGGTTATTCATTATTAAAATGCATTATCGAAACGTGCGGCTCAGAGGCTTGACGCTTAGCCGGGTGCATTCTTCCCGAGAAAAGCTCTCAAGAAGCGATTTCTTATCATCTCACTTTATCATGGAGGATGATCTGAAATGCGTGGAGCAAAACCCGCTAATCATCTGTTCAGACCGTTCATCTTCGTCTGCATTATCTGTCTTCTTCCCGTATTCCCACTGGCCGCCGAAGCGGCCTCACTCACCGATCTGGTCGGCACTTGGCATTCCAACAGTTTCACAACCGGTCCAAGCCAACCATGGTGGTCAAGAGGCACGATGACCGTCTCTCCGAACGCGACGTTCACCTTCTCGGGCACGGAAAACAGCGGCAAGGTTGACAACGCCACAGGGACTCTGTCGATATCTTACGATGGGTTTTCAGTAACTATTCAGGGCCAGTTGAACGGTCTGACAGATAATTACCAGTGCCAAATAGATTCGAACAGCAGAATCATGGCATGCACGGAGATCTGGTCCGACGGATCTTCCAATCTTTTGGTTTTCACCAAACAGGCGTCATCCTATTCACTGACGGACTTAGCCGGCACATGGGAGGGCAATTTCTTATCTTCCGGGCCGACTTCAGGGTCGGGAAGCGTCATTGAGACTATCAATTCGAACGGAACTTTTACAGGATCGTATACGAACAGTGACGGCACTAAAAAAAGCATATCCGGGGCCGTTTCCATTTCATCGGCCGGGGTGATAACCTGCACTTCCGGTGATTGCGCAAATCCCACCTACGCGGCTTTTTTGGACTCCGACAAGACCGTCCTGGTCGGAACAGACGGGGGAGCCACCAAGACCGAAGAAGCCGGCCTTTTCGTATTGACCAAACAGGCTGCATCGTATTCGCCGGCCGATCTGACCGGCACATGGCAGGGGAACGGTCTGGCTTCGGGGCCGCTCGCGCCCTGGCTTGAAAATGATACTCTTTCGATCACCTCGGTTGGAACATATTCGTTCATCTGGACGGGAAGCAACGGTTCATCCGGCACGAACGCGGGGAATGTCTCGATTTCATCGGGTGGGAATATATCCATTAACTTCAATTCGCCGGGCGCCGGGTTTATTGACGAGAATAAGTCGGTAATGGTCTTTGCCGACATATTGCCGGACGGTAAAACCCAGGAGATAAAAATCTTCACGAAAGACGTGGTAATTACTCCAAATGCGGGCACGACTGTGCCATCAACGAACCCTTTCGACCAGGCAACCACAGACACAAGCCAGGCCGGGGTCGGCGGCGCGCCGACAACGGCTGCCTCCACGTCTTCTACCGCCAACGACGGCCGTCCCGCAGCCACAAACACCGCTGAGTCGAATACCGGCGGCAAAGCAGCCCAGCCCGGGGGGAGCCGGGCGGCGGAAGCAAACCCGGCCAACGGCACTCAAAATGCGCCGACTGCGGAGGCCGCGAATAATACGGATACCGGTCCCAGAAGAGCAAAGCCCTCCAAAGTCCCGGAGGCGCCTGAAATTGTCGCGGCCACGACCGGCTTCGCCCGCTCGGAACCAGGCAACGCTCAGGCAACGATCAATTTCAAGCTGCCGCCGAACAGCAGCAGCCAAGTAACGAAATTCACCGTCACCTCGAACCCCGGCGGCATTAAAGCCACGGGTGTGGGAAGCCCGATAACAGTTTCGGGCCTGACCAACGGTACTGTCTACACATTCACGGTAGCGGCGGCAAACGAAATCGGAACAGGACCGGCCTCGAGCGCTTCCAACAGGCTGACTCCCGTCACAGTCCCGGGTGCACCGGTAATAGTGGAGGCGAAAGCAGATAACGCCGGGGCAACAATCAGCTTCAAGCCTCCTGAATCTGACGGAGGAAAGCCTATAACCGGATATACCGTTACATGGTACCCAAGCGGCGGTGAAGACATGGACGCCGGAAAACCTCCGACCAGCCGTACTCACACAATAACCGGTCTTTCGAACGGAACCGCTTATACATTCACGGTAAAGGCGACCAACGCCGTCGGAACGGGTCCGGCATCCAAGTCGACCAGCGTAACACCCGGCAAATAGAGGCGAAACGCCACGGACCAGACTTCAAACTCTTCTCGATTCGGCTTTTCATAACCGCTATGCGACGCCGCCACCGCAATGGGGGCATTCGGCCGGTCCGCATTGCCGGTTGAGAGCAGTTCGCTGCCATCGAGAGCATCTCTTACTCCTTCCCAACCCGCACTCAAACGGCTATTATCAGCAATCCCAAATCGCGAGAGTGAGCCAGGATTTCCAATGATTGATTTTGAATACCGGATCAGGCGAAGCCCCAGGAGAAAAACACTCTCCATCTGCGTTTACCCGGACAACACCGTCGTTGTGGCCGCCCCGGAAAAGCTTTCTCAAAAAGAAATAATGAGGTTTGTCGAAAAGAAAGCGGATTGGGTGCGCAAGAGGATGAGCGTAAACCTGGAAGAGCAGGAGGACAAACCCCGACGCAGGTTTGTTACCGGCGAAACGCTGCTCTGCCTGGGAAAAGAGCACATCCTCGTCGTGGAAGAAGGAACGCGGGTGGAGGTTGTCATGAAAGGAGAAAACATTATTGCCCGCATCCGGCCCTCAACCCCTGCAGAACTTCGGGGACAGATGGTAAGAAGGCAACTCTGGCTTTGGTATTTCCGCCTGGCATTCAAAAAAATCCAGGAACGCGTCCAGTATTACACGAATTTGATTGGCGTAACGCCGGGCACGGTGAGGGTCAAGTCGCTCAGGTCGCGGTGGGGCAGCTGTTCCGCCGGGGGCGGTATCAGTTTCGCGTGGAATATAATTTTAGCGCCCGAACCGGTTTTGGACTACCTGGTGGTTCATGAGCTATGTCATTTGATCCACCACGACCATTCCACCGAGTACTGGAAGCTGGTCGCATCCTTCATCCCCGACCATCTCGAAAGAAGAAAATGGCTGAGGGAAAACGGCCATAGCCTGACCTTATAATATCGTCGCTGAGGCTCCGAAAAACGTTCCGTCTTCCGTCCTCCGTCCTCCGTCCCCTGTCCTCCGTTTCACCATTTATCGTAATGGACCCGTTCCTCCAGGTATCGCATTGCGGGGGCTTTCTCCTCGGCAGGCCATCCAATGGAGACCATGCTGAGCGGTATGACATGTTCGGGCAGTGAAAGCATCCTTTTCAGCCCCGCGACCCTGTCCTGTAATGGGTAAAAACCGAGCCAGACCGCGCCCAGTCCAAACCCATGTGCCGCGAGCAATATGTTTTGAGTAGCCGCCGAACAGTCCTGTACCCAAAAATCCTTATAAACTTCAAAATTCAGATCACCGCAGACCGCAATGGCCAGTGCAGCCTCCTTAAGCATGTGTGCATAGGGATGGATCGAGGGGATGGCGTCCAGTATCTCCCTCTGCCTGATAACGATGAATTGCCACGGCTGCTCGTTGCCCGCCGATGGAGCGTTCATCGCCGCCTTGAGCAGTTGTTTGACGGTATCGTCGGGAACCGCAGTCTGCGTGTATCTGCGTATGCTCCGCCTGCTCATTAAAGCATCGATAACATCCATGTCCACTCCTTCTCTCGGTTCTTTATTGTTCAAAGGCTTTTTGCCAAAAATCGGTTTCATAGCCGGCATCGTCGAGCGCGGCTTGTATGGACTTGATATGCGCGAAATCGCGGGTTTCGATCTCGAGGTCGACCACGCTTTGATGGATAGACATATCGGCGCCGCCCCGATTATGATAAATCTGCAGCACATTGGCTTTCGCCATGGCGATCACGCCCAGGAGCGAAGCCAGCGAACCGGGCACATCATCGAGGCGGACACTGAATCTCATTATGCGTCCGTTCCTGGAGAGCCCCTTGCGAATGACCCTGTCCAGCAGGGAAATATCGATATTGCCCCCGCTTATCACCAGCACGGCTTTCGCTCCGGCGGGAGCATGAATCGCTCCGCCGAGCAGTGCGGCCACGCAAACAGCCCCCGCCCCTTCCGCCAGAATTTTTTTTCGCTCCAGGAGCACAATCACGGCTTCGGCTATCCGGTCTTCATCGACCAGGATGATCCGGTCGAGCCTTTTGCGGATTATCTCGAAGGGAATACGTCCAATCTGTCTGACCATTATTCCATCGGCAATTGAACGCTGAGCATCAACCGAAACCGCTGCGCCGGTTTCCAGCGCCTTCAGTCCCGAGGGACAGGCCTGCGCCTGGACGCCGACGATTCTTATTCTCGGCTTCACAGCCTTGGCCGCGATGCTTATCCCGGCCGCCAACCCTCCACCGCCGACCGGCACCGCGATCAAATCGGCATCCGGCAGTTCTTCCAGTATTTCGAGGCCGATGGTCCCCTGCCCTGCTATTATCGCCGGATCGTCGAATGGATGAATAAAGGTTTTGCCCTGCTTCGAAAGTTCAAGCGCCCTATTGATCGAATCCGTCAGGTTCTGTCCTTCGAGGACCACTTCACCGCCGTATCCGCGCGTCGCCTCCTGCTTTGAAATCGAAGCCCATTCGGGCATAATGATGGTGGAAGGCAACCCGGCCAAGTTCGCCGCCATCGCGACGCCCTGCGCATGATTGCCGGCTGATGCCGCAACGACTCCCTGCTCACCGATCCCGGCGAATTCCGACCTGATCTTGAATAAGGCGCCGCGAATCTTGAACGAGCCGGTTATCTGCAGGTTCTCCAACTTGAGATAGACCTCGAAACCGGCCATTCGGCTCAAAGTGGGAGAATATACGAGAGGTGTCCGGATAACGACGCCCCTGACGACTTCGTACGCCTTTTTGATCGCCGCAAGAGAAAGCATTTGTTCAAGTCCGTGCAAAGTTAGTGATTCAGAATCTGATGCAGATGGATTATGCCGTTTGCTTTGGCAGGATAAGAATGAAATCCGAGCCGTCTCGTTTAGGTTCGTACCACATGTCGCCTTCGTGCTTCCGGATGATTTCCCGGATAAGATACAGGCCCATGCCGAAACCATCTTTCTTTTCGGCTCCGTCGTCCATATGGGAAAATTTCGTAAATAGCCTGTCCCGGTATTCTTCCGGGATCGGATTGCCGCTATTGTAAACGTTCAAGCGGTAAAAAGAGCCGTGGTCTTCGAATCCGAAAGCTATCCTGCAGCCCTTGCCGCCATACTTCACAGCGTTCTTGAAAAGATTTCTGAATACCGCTTTGAGCCACATCATGTCGACGCCGATTGGAATCGTTCCGGCAGGGATCGCCCCGAGCCGGTTGTCGATGACTATGCGCTGTTCCTCGATTTCATTGGACATCTCATCCAGGACCGCATCTATGATGTCCTGCCTGAGGTCTATCATTTCTCTTTTTTTCCGAAGCGCGCAGTCAAAAGAATGAGCGCTCCCGAGACAATCCTCGACTATGCCGATCAGTTTCCGGACCCGCGCCATTAAATCCGCCACCGTATTCCATACGGACTCATCCATCCGCCCGAAAGAGCCGCGCATCATCAGCTTTAATGTAGCCGCGATGGAAACCAGTGGGCCGCGCATATCGTGGGACATTATCATCAGCATGTTGAGTATGTCCTGGTTCAACTCCCTTATGTTGCGCTCGGACTCCGAGAGTTCCCGGTTCTGCCTTTCGGCTTCAAGATAAGCCTCCTGGAGTTCTTTGAACTCAGTTATGTCCCTGAGCGTTCCTTCACACGATATGGAACCATCCTCCTCAAAACAAAGAGTCGCCGTAATGGATGCATTGAAAATGCTCGTGTCCTTCTTTTTCATCCTTACCGCGTATTCTTTTAAAAAGCCCTCCGTTTTAAGCCGCATCTGAAACTGTTTTCCGTCTTCCGGATCACAGAAAAGCACGCATAGATCTTCTATCGCCAGCAACTCCTCTTTGCTGCAATAGCCGAACAGTTCCGCTCCCGCGTTATTTACATCTATCATTTTGCCGCGCAAACTCGATATAAAGCGCATATCGCAGGCGGCATCAAAAAAACGCTTATACTTCATCCCCGAAAACCCCGAACCGTAGAGATCAGAAGGAAGAGATACGTTCCCTGTTGCCTCGCCCATCTCGCACCCACCTCCACAAGTTTTGTCGGCGACTTCACCGGCGACGGACCAAAATTCGGCTTGAAATTCACTTTCTCATCCTCGCGAAATTCAATATAAAGGGACGGTCAAAGCTGCTTCAAGGAGCCAAACCAGTGGTTCAATCGGCCAGGGATACTCCAGCTTCTCTATCGAATTCTGCGCCGAGAGGGTTGGGCTCCAGCCTGTACAGGTCTTCGGCCCAGGTCCCGCACCTGAGAGACTGCAGTATCCTGGCTGTTTTCTCCTCGACCTCGGGTATCGTATGCACCAGGGCCCTCAAGGATTTGAGTACCCTGAGCATCTGTTCCTTATGAAAAATCGGCAGCCCGGGATTTTCAACCAGCGCGATTATTTCATCCAACTGGGACAGGTTGCCGGACGTAATCTCCAGGTAGGCGAGTTTGGACCATTGTTTCAACAGATCGGGTGAAAAGCCGTTTATCTGCACCGAACAGTCATAGTTCATGCCGGCGCGCAATGCCTTGGAAAGCCGATCCAGTATCGGGCCGATTTCCAGGCGATCCCAAAGGGCGGTCCCCGAAAGCAGTTTTTCCCATTTCGGGTAAATCTTGTGCTTGACCCACTGCTGCTCCTGCTGGGGAGAAAGAGAAAGCTTTGCAAGCTCTTTTTGTTCGAAAAGCAACTCCTGGCTTAAACCGAACAACTCGCCGGAGGATTGCAATTCAGGGCTTTTTTCACTCAGGACCCCGGATAGAACTTCGAGAACGTCCCGCTTCCATTCCAACCCCGGCACCTGCTTTTTCAGAAGCTCTTCCCAGTTCTCCCTGAGAATCGCGATCTGGGCGTTTATGGCTGTGAAAACAAACCCGAGTTTGACCAGCGTGTTTCTAAGTTCATGAGCCAGGATTTCGCAGCTCAACAGGCGCTGGCGCGCAAAGTCCTTGCTCGCCCTGTAGAGCTTTTCCCTGAACCATAAGGACAAAAGCTCGGCCCCAAGGCTTTGGGCCAGACCCCGTATGATCCTGGTCTGCCGGTCGCGGCTCCGCAAGGTGCCCGGCTTGAAGTGTATCTTTATAACCGCTGCAACGATGAATTCGCTGTTACGCCAGATGGGGTTTCCCTGCCAATCGACCGGATACCTGATATGCTCCGTCGAACCGGTGTAGATGCTCTTTTTGCGCACCAGCACGGGCTCCATGTGAAATTCACTTTCAGGTTGTTCAGCGAGTTGCTTTCTGACACTTCTTGAATCGTGCTTCGGATCTTCCGCCGTCCAACTCGTCTGCGTCTCGACGCACCATCCCATGGCTTCAAGAGCGCGGCCCGGCTCGTCACGGTATTGCTCCCACTTTTTGCCGGGAGGGTTATATTCGGAGACGGCGGGCAGACCCCATTCCAACTCTTCGGAATCCCGTCTTCGGATGCCGGACAGAACGCGGACCGCCGTAAGTTCCGGCATCGGGCCGATCTTGTAAATTGTGCCCCTCTTAGCGTTATCCAGGCAGGAAAGAACTGTTTTTATCATAGTCCGGCAGGTTGCAACAAGAAGATCGTCAATATTTACCATGCCTTCCTCCCGATATCTTGCATTCGCGCCCGGCAACCGCGGCGGGCGGATTTACAGCATCCGCCATCGTTTGCCGCTTTGTGCCGGGACACAAAGAGCCTCATACTAATGTTATCGAACATCGTCTGCAATCCCTTTATATTAATTTTAAATTACAAAAAGGTTTCAGGAGGTCTGAATCAATTCTAGAATGAATTTGACATCTACGCGGATCTGCTGAAAAACACGGGAAATCTCTAGTCGGGCGTATCAAAAAATTTCCAAAAGCCCGGGCGGGATTCAGAAAGAAGAGGAACCTTCCCCCTTCTTTCTGTAAATATGGAGATTTATACTAATATTCTACGTCTTCCTCCGAATTATAACTTCTGTGCCTGTAATACCCTCCCTCCGTTTCCACACTATATGAATGGTACTCGTATGGGCGATAGTAGTAATATACCCTGGACCTGCGCTCAACAACCACGGGTCTGTCGTAAACGACGACGGGCGGGGTCCGCTCGATCACTACCGCGCGTGGCACACGTTCCACCATTACCGGGGGCGGCGGCGTCCGCCCGACCATAACCGGCGGCGGCGGCGTTCGTTCGACCACTACCCCCGGTTGGTACTCGACTTCGGGAGGTTCGGCGTAACCCGGTGACGCATCGATCCCGAAGCCAAAACGAACGCCTCCGGCAAAGACATCGGACGACATGCTGCAAAAAGCCACTCCCGAAATAATAAAAATCGCCGCCGCATAACGGCCAATCGAACACTTACTGTTTCTCACGATCCATCCTCCTTCTCATAAAGACCGGAAATCGATGTACCCTCATTCAAGAGAATCGCCCCATATGACAAATCCTCGGCGGGCATGGAGCAAACTGCATGCCACTGGACGTACACGTGATTATGGTCGGGTGCACGGCACTCAGCCGAGGCCCGGATGGGTTTTCTTTCGGCATTTTGCCGCCGCAGTGCAATTTTAACGATATTTCCATAGTGAAAGTTTTAACCGTTAATCGCATCTTTGGCCGGTTTGTCAGGCCCCCCCTTCTATTAACCCGTATCTGTGGTATGATGAGGCTGTTCCAGGCCGGCTTGCGAGCGAAATTGCCCACGGCTAACGATGAGAAAGGTTGCCGTCCCAGTTTTGAAACCACTTCTGGTTGCCAGGAATCTGCGGCACGTAAACTCCGACGGGGAGATTTTCAACGTCGAATATTTTTCCCTTAACAGGGGAGAGACCGTCGCCCTTGTCGGCCCCAATGGAGCAGGAAAAACAACATTCCTGTTGACGCTCGCCCTTCTCCATCCGCCCGCCTCGGGTTCCATCGAACTGGACGGCGTCACCGCGGCCCCAAACAATATTCTTCAGTTGCGAAGGCGCATGGCCGTCGTTTTTCAGGACCCGTTGCTCCTCGATATGTCCGTTCTCGGAAACCTCACGATGGCCTTGCGCATAAGGAAAATATCGGGCAAAGCCGCCCTGGCCAGGGCGCGGAAATGGCTCGACGTTTTCGGTGTGGCGCATATTTCTTCAAGGCGGGCAAGATCGATTTCGGGGGGAGAAGCACAGCGCACGAGCCTTGCCAGGGCCTTTGCCCTCGAACCCGACCTGCTCTTTCTCGACGAACCTTTCGGCTCGCTTGACTATCCGACCCGCACGGCGCTCCTGAATGACCTGGGCAAGATTCTGAAAAGTATGAACATGACCACCCTGTTCGTAACGCATGATTACGGCGAAATCCCGTTTCTCGCGGAAAAGACCGCGGTCATGTACGAGGGCCGTATAAAAAGGATCGGCTCAAACGCTGATATTTTCGGTCAGGATTTTTTGCACAGAAGTTTCTGGAGCCCATGGGCGGACTGAGCCGGCAATGGCATCCTCTAGACTTCCAAGTCTTCGAGCACCTTCTCAAAAAGAGAACCGAGGATTATGCCGGAAGCGGCAGCCGTTTCTATGATTTCATCGAGCACGGCCGGTTTGTAGCAATCGGGCAGGTTGATATTGGTGATCGCCGATACGGCAAGGATCTCCATCCCCGCGTGCACCGCCGTCAGGACCTCCATGATCGTGGACATGCCTACGGCATCGGCGCCGGACATCCTCAAGAAGCGCGTTTCAGCAGCGGTCTCGAGACTCGGCCCGAGCACTCCGGCATAGACGCCTCTGCGCAACTGGATACCGAGTTTCAATGCGGTTTTTTCAGTCAGATCCATCAGCCTGCGGCTATATGGCTCGACCATATCGGGAAAGCGCAAGCCCCAGTCATCCACATTGGGGCCGATAAGCGGGTTGTGCCCGGTGAGATTTATATGGTCCGTTATCACCATGAGGTCCCCGGCATTAAAATTCGGGTTGAGCCCGCCCGCGGCGTTGGAGATCAGCAGGGTTTTGATTCCGAGCGCCCGCAGGACCCGTATGGGGAACGCAATCTGCTGAGGTGAAAAACCTTCATAGAGGTGAAAGCGGCCATCCATGGCGATGACCGGCTTGCCCGCCCAGATGCCGTAAACGAGCCGGCCGTGATGGCTTGGAGCGGTACAGGCCGGGTAATGCGGTATACTTGCGTAAGGGACGGCGACAGCCTTGCGCATATTTTCCACGATGCCCCCGAGTCCCGTGCCCAGGATCAAGCCCACGCGAGGTTCGCCCTCCAGGCGAAGTTTTACCGATTTGGCGGCCTCTTCCACCTTGCCCCTTGACTCGACCATCGCGCCATCCCTTTGAAAATTGGCCTGAATTGCGATTATAATAGATACCGAATATTTCCCGGGCCCGGCCAGGCCTTAGTGCACGACAATTGACACAAGCCCCCGGTTTTGTAAAGATCGTTTGCGCAACGTCGGCTATCGCTCGGCAAAATTTTATCGAATAACCCTGGATACCACGCAGACATCCGATGGCATCATCGGCATCCATGAGAAAAGATCCGCTTATCCTATCCTATCCTGCCGAATTGCCCATAACGGAATGGCGGGAAAAGATCGTTCGCGCAATCGGCGAGCACCAGGTGCTCGTAATTACCGGTGAAACCGGCTCGGGGAAGAGCACGCAGATCCCGAAGCTCTGCATCGAAGCGGGCAGAGGGCGAACCGGCCTCATCGGGTGTACCCAGCCGCGTAGAATTGCCGCGATTACCCTTGCCGCGCGCGTATCTGAAGAAATCGGCCCCGACGGCCCCACCCTCGTTGGATACAAGATACGTTTCCAGGACCGCGCCGCCCGCACGGCCCGAATAAAATTCATGACCGACGGCATTCTGCTGGCGGAGGCGCAAAGGGACAAACTCTTCCGGGCTTATGACACAATTATCGTGGACGAAGCCCATGAGCGGACCCTCAATATAGACCTTCTGCTCGGCATTCTCAAACAGACCCTTCCCGGGAGGCCGGACCTGAAGGTTATAGTCACCTCGGCCACGATCGATCCGCTAAAATTCTCCGCCGGTTTCGACGGGGCGCCGATCATCGAAATCCGTGGCAGGACCTGGCCCGTTCAAGTACGGTACCGGCCCGCCGAAACGAGTGACGACGCGGAAGAGGATGTAACTTATATCGACCAGGCAGTAGCCGCTTCGGACCTGGTTATGCTAAACCGTGGCGCAAGAGGCGACGTCCTGATATTCATGCCGACTGAGAGCGATATCAGGGAGACGGTTCAACGCCTCGAGGAAAAACATTACTCCAACACTGTAATAATGCCGCTTTTCGGCAGAATGGCGGCATCCGACCAGCAAAGGATTTTCGCTCGCATTCCCGAGGACAAGATCGTCGTTGCCACGAACGTGGCGGAGACTTCCATCACCATTCCCCGGATTAAATATGTGATCGATACGGGACTGGCAAGAGTGGCCCATTATAACGCGCGATCAAAGACCCGCAGTCTGCCGGTCGTACCCGTCTCCAGGGCCAGCGCGGACCAGAGGAAGGGCCGGTGCGGCCGCGTTGAGGCAGGCGTATGCATAAGGCTCTATTCCGAGGACGACTATCTCGGCCGCCCCGAGTTTACACCGCCGGAAATCAAAAGGTCCAACCTTGCGGAGGTAATCCTGCGAATGCTCTACCTGAGGCTTGGCGATATCAGGGATTTTCCTTTTCTCGATCCCCCATCTCCGGCCGCGATCAAGGACGGTTTCAATATATTGCGTGAACTGGGCGCGGTTGACGATCTCAACGGCCTTACCCGTATCGGCAAAACCATGGCCAGGCTGCCCCTCGACCCGCGTATCTCCAGGATGCTCATCGAGGCCAGGCGGGAGAATGCGATCCGGGAACTGATGATTATCGGGGCGGCTCTCAGCATCCAGGACCCCCGCGAAAGGCCGCTCGGCATGGAAGCGAAGGCCGAGCAGGCACAGGCCGTTTTTCGGGACCCGCGTTCGGATTTCGTTTCACTATTGAAAATCTGGCAGAATTCCTGGCAGGAGCCTCTCACAGCCGGACGCCCGATACAGAATGGCCGCGATGGCGCCGGTTCGAACGAGGCGGACTCCGAACGCTCCCCGCGGAGCATTTCCAGCCGGATTCGAAAATTTTCACGCGAACGTTTTGTTTCTTTCCGCCGGCTTCGTGAGTGGCGCGACATCTTCGAGGAGATCCGCTCGATCCTCAACGAACTTGGCGATTTCATCGAGAACACCGCTCCGGCCGACTATGACGCCATTCACCGTTCGGTTCTGAGCGGATATCTCAGCCAGGTAGCCATGCGGAAGGACAAGAACATTTACACCGCCGCGAGGGGCCGGCAGGCCATGGTCTTCCCCGGTTCAAACCTTTTCAACCGGGGCGGCCGATGGATAGTCGCCTCCGAACTCATTCAGACCTCGCGGCTTTTTGCGCGCACCTCGGCGAACATCGAGCCCGAATGGATAGAAGAAGTCGGCCCGCACGTGTGTAAATACAGTTGGTCCGAACCGCACTGGGAAAGAAACCGTGGCCAGGTCGTCGCTTTTGAAAAGGTCACCGTCTATGGCCTCACGATAGTGGACCGGCGCAAGGTCAATTTCGGCCGGTTGAATTTGCATGAAGCGCGCGAGATATTCATCCGCTCGGCTCTTGTCGAGGGTGATCTGCCGGGAAGGTACGGCTTCCTGGAACATAACAGGGACCTGCTTTCCAGAATCGAGAACCTGGAGAGCAAGACCAGGCGGAGGGATCTGCTGGCCGACGGGGAGGCCATCGCCTCATTCTATGACGCCCGTATCCCGCAAATAGCCGATCTCAGGTCCTTCGACCGGCTGATAAAGGACATGGGAGGAGACGACTTTCTGAAAATGAAAGAAGAAGACCTCCTCAGGGCCGAACCGGATTTCGAGGAAATAGCCCAATTTCCCGACACTTTTATGGCAAACGGCGTCGAGCTTCCTCTTCGATACGCCTTTCACCCCGGCGAAGACGATGACGGCATAGCGCTCACAGTTCCTGTCCACGCCCTGCCGATCCTGTCCGAGGGGCCTCTCGAATGGCTCGTGCCCGGCATGCTGCCGGAAAAGGTAGCCATCCTTCTAAAGGGGCTGCCCAAGGGCATTCGCAAGTATCTTGTCCCGTTCAATGAGACCGCCCGCCGTATATTTCTGGGTCTCGAATACGGAAAGGGCGACTTCTACAGCCGGCTGAGCGAAGCGGTATTCAACCTCACGGGAGTCTCCATCCCGGTGGAACAGTGGAACGTGGACCAATTGCCCGATCACCTGAAAATGCGCTTTGAGGTAGTCGGTCCCCAAGGCAATGTCCTGGCCTCGGGACGCGACATCGCAACCTTGCGGCCACTCGCCCTCGCAAAGCATGAAGACACGCTCTGGCGCGAGGCCAGAAAAATCTGGGAACTCGACGCAGTCGAGGGTTTTGATTTCGGCGACCTGCCGCGGAGCATAGAAATCGGGACCGACGCAATGGGGATTCCACGGCTTGCCTATCCCGGGCTTGCGGACGAGGAGGGAAGAGTTGCCGTTCGGCTCTTTGCCGAGCCGGGGAGCGCGCGGGAGTCCACGCGCCCGGGACTTATGCGCCTCTATAAGAAGGCGTTTTCCGCCGAACTCGGCGGATTTCGAAAAGACTGGGCACTTCCGGACAGTTACGGCAAGATGGTTTTCTTTATGGGAGGAATAAAAGAGGCCTCTTCCGCTCTTTATGATTATATTCTACGCTGCCTCTTCGGATTGGAGTCGGCACAGTATCCTGACCGGAACCGCTTCCTGGCAAACGTGGAGAAACTGCGAGGAAGATTGGGAACTCTTGGAGCCGAGATTCGAACCCCTGTTCTCGAAGTCCTTCTCCAAAAGCATGAAGCTCGTACGGCCGTTGACCGGTTTATTCGAATGGCAGGCGCCAACCAGGCAGTATTGGAACGGATGGGCGTGATCATCGCTGAAATCGAAACACTTGTTCCACCGGATTTTCTGTCTAGAACCCCCGATCGGCTGATGAGACTTTTGCCGCGTTATCTTAGGACGGCCAGGATTCGCGCGGAACGGGCATATGCTTCCCCGGAAAAGGACCGGGCTAAGGAAGCCCGGATCAACGTGTATCGGCTGGAACTCGATGAGCTCGGGAAACGGGTCTTTTCCCGTCCGACCCAAGAAGGGCTCGATCTCATGGAAGAGGTAGCTCGAATGATTGAAGAATTGAAAATCAGTTTGTTCGCCCCCGAGATAAAGACGCTTTTTCCGATCTCCGGCAAGCGCATCGAGAAAAAGCTGCAGGGGTTGCCGGCGTGAATAGTCCACCGAAAGACTTGAGCCTGATATTCAACGCGGGCGCGTTGCGGGAGCGCGTGATCGGCACGCTTTCAGAGCGATGCAGCCTCGAAACCCTTTTTCAGGACAAGGAAAGCCGTGGCATACGAACTTCGAGCGTATTGCTCCTTCTCGGGGAGAATGCGGCGGAAGATGGAGGCATGCCGGAAGCCTGCATTATACTGAATAAACGATCGAAAAATGTCAGGCAGCCTGGTGACTTGTGCTGCCCCGGCGGGGCCACCGAAAAATTCGACCGTTTTCTTGCCCGGTTTTTGTCTTTTCCGGGCTCCATTCTTTCAAGATGGCCCTGCTGGAGCGAACTGAAAAGACAGGAGCCGGAAAACGCCGAATTCCTGTCCCTGCTTTACGCTGCGGGTCTGCGGGAGAGCTGGGAAGAAATGCGCCTGAATCCTTTCGGATTGACCTTTCTGGGGCCGCTTCCCTCACAATGTCTGATACTTTTCCGCCGGGTGATCCATCCGCTGGTGGCTTGGGTCTCACACCAGCAAGAGTTTACCTTGAGCTGGGAGGTCGAACGGATCGTGCGGTTTCCTCTGCGAGCCCTCCTCAATCCCTATAATTACGCGGTCTACAGGATGTACGTTCCGCCGCAACTGGAGTGGAGGTTCAGGGGGACGACGGTGGATTTCCCATGTTTCATCTACAAGAGCGGAGGACAGGCCGAGCTTCTGTGGGGGGCAACTTTCAGGATCGTCACCATATTCCTGGAGACAATCTTCGGGTTCAGGGTCCCGGATCTCGAAGGCCTGCCCATGGTCCCGGCAACCGTAGGCGACGAATATGTAAAGGGAGCAACGCCGGAAGCGGCGAGGCAAAATTCTCGCTCCACCGTCCCTTCTTTTCATTGATCCATTGTGAAAAATCGCCGGTACGGGTATATTGCAATTCCGGTCAGCCATTATCCGTTAGTTTAGCGTATTGAATTGCAGGAAAATATGCAGTAAGTCCTGCAATTTCGAAATCAGTAATGGGGGTTGCCTCAGCAAGTAATGACCACGGTTGGTGATGTCGTTTTAGTATACATGGACAACAATCCGGCCTTTTTCGCCAGAGTCGACGAAATATCCGCCGACTCGAAGCCGGGCTGGTTTCACGTCAAATTGCTGGTGCTCCAGATTCCTCTGCTGGTGGTCACCTGGATTTTGCGCGAAGCCTATTACAACGGCAAGGAATTCACGATGGGCGGCCGGCCGATGCGGATAGAAAAAGTTGTCGCTCCCGTCGAAAAGCTCGCCGAGCCGGGAGCTGAAGATAAAAAGAAAACCCCGACCAAACCCGAACTGGTTGTGCCCAAAAAAGACAAAGACCCCAAGGACGGCAAACAGGGGAAAGTAATATCGATTTCAGAACACCGGAAAAAAGACGGCACGTAAGCTTTCGATGTCGCCATTCTGATCCGCTCTCAGTCCTTTAGTTACTCCCCGTTCCCCGAGTTTTTCTCCCACCAGTGATCGTGGCCCTCGAACCACCAGTCGTTGAAATCGGTAGTCAGGATCTGTTCGGCGATTTCCTTTGCAATCGAGGTAATCAGGCGCTGTCTGGCAAAATGTATCCATTTGGTAGCGTAAGAATTACCGAGGTCGTTTTGCTCTTTGAGCTCCGCGATAAGGTCGAGCTGGTCCGCATCGTGACAGAGTCTTGCTTCGGGTGTTTCGGCCTGCCTGTATTCCCTGAGAAGGTCTCTGAGTTCGTCACCGAAGGGAAGTGAGTCCGTGAGGTCCTCTATTGCGCCGGCTTCGTCGACCGTGACATACCTCTTGTTGACATAATTCTGGTCTCCCGTCCTGGCTTCCGGCAGATCGTGAACCAGGCACAGGCAAAGGACCTTGAACGGGTCCACGTTTCCAACCATGCGTGAAAGTGCAAATCCGATCATTGCCACCCGGAATGAATGGTCGGCAACCGACTCACGGCCGGACCCAAGGAACTGGAATCCGGAACGAGGCGTTTTCTTGAGCATTCCAAGCTCGAAAAAGAAGTTTATAATTTTTTTGTAGCCCAATCTAATCTCCTTTTACTATTGGCAAATCGGCCGCTGACCGCGGACAGGACGGCCTCGGCGCAAGGGTATTAACTCTATTGTGCTTTCAAAGATCGGTCAATGTTGATATATTTCGCCAAATCCAAGTAAATTCAATATGCTTCCAAACCCCGCGGAGGTTTAAAGTATATGGAGAAGCATACGCTATCCGTACTGGTTGAGAACGCTCCCGGCGTTCTGACTCGAGTGGCTGGCCTTTTCGCACGGCGCGGCTTCAATATAGACAGTCTGGCGGTGGGGCGCACCGACAGGGACGATGTCTCCAGGATGACCATTGTGGTCGAGGGAGACAGGTCGATCATAGAGCAGGTAACCAAACAGCTCCACAAACTTGTAGATGTTATCAAGATCAGTAATATTACGGAAGACGAATACGTCGACCGGGAATTGGTTATGATCAAAGTCGGGGCCGAACCGAACCAGCGGGTCGAGATCATGCATATTGCCGGGATATTCCGGGCTCGCGTGGTCGACCTGGGCAGGAAGACCATGACTTTCGAATGCACCGGCAACGGGGGCAAAATCAACGCGTTTGAAGAATCCCTTAGGCCATACGGGATAAAGGAACTCGTCCGTACCGGCAAAATAGCCCTGATGCGGGGAAGCAAATCCGTAGCCGTGGGCGGCCAATCACAGATTCAAATGGAGGACGATGGTTAGACCGGCGCCCAACGGGAGTTGAAATATTTTCCGGAGGTATTTTCGTGGAAATCACAGTTGCCGAGGCCCTGATTCAGTGCCTCGAAAGAGAGAACGTGGAATTCGTGTTCGGCTATCCGGGCGGGGCGATTCTTCCGATTTACGACGCCCTTTACGATTCCACCAGGATAAAACATGTGCTCGTGAGACATGAACAGGGTGCTGTGCACGCGGCGGACGGATTTGCCAGGGTAACCGGCAGAGTGGGCGTATGCATGGCCACTTCCGGCCCCGGGGCCACCAACCTTGTTACCGGCATCGCAAACGCATACATGGATTCGGTCCCGCTCGTCGTCATCACAGGGCAGGTCCCCACGGCGCAGATCGGAACCGATAGCTTCCAGGAAGTCGATATCACCGGCATAACGCTGCCGATAACGAAGCACAATTACCTTCTCAAGGACCCGCAAAAGCTCCCGGTCGCGGTCAAAAACGCTTTCCATATCGCGTCCACGGGCAGGCCCGGACCTGTCCTCATAGACATTCCGAAGGATGTGGCCCAGGAAAAGATCGTATTCAAATACCCGTCGGCCGTCCGGCTCAGGGGCTATAAACCGACTTACAGGGGCCACCCGGCCAAAATAGCCGAGATAGCGAAGCTTATAGCGAAGGCCAAAAGGCCGGTTATCTATGCCGGAGGGGGGGTCATTTCCTCGAATGCTTCAGAGGAACTCCTGGAATTCGCCGAGGCGATATCGGCCCCGGTGACCAATACTTTTATGGGCCTGGCCGGTTTTCCGGGAGACCATCCGCTCTTCCTTGGCATGCTCGGCATGCACGGGACCCGCTACGCCAATCTCGCAATCACCGAATGCGACCTTCTAATCGGTCTGGCGGCGCGCTTTGATGATCGGGTCGTGATGAACATAAACGACTTCGCGCCGCATGCCACAGTAATTCACATCGACATCGATCCGGCTGAAATCGGAAAGGTGGTTGCTACGCACGTACCACTGGTGGGTGATGCGAAGCTTGTATTAAAAGCGCTCCTGCCGCTGCTTGAAAAAACGGACCGTTTACAATGGCTTGCGCGCATCAAGCAGCTTAAATCCGAATACCCTCTCACCTACAGCCGCGATTGCGGCCTCAAGCCGCAGTTTGTTATCGAGCAACTTTGGCAATGCACGAAGGGCGACGCCGTCATCGCCACCGATGTCGGCCAGCACCAGATGTGGGTGGCCCAATTCTACCCGTTCATAAAACCCCGCACGCTGGTGTCCTCCGGGGGACTGGGCTGTATGGGATTCGGCCTGCCGGCGGCCGTTGGCGCGTCTCTGGGCGTACCCGGCATGAAGGTGATTCTCGTGACCGGGGACGGCAGCCTCCAGATGAACATGCAGGAACTCGGCACCATGATGGAGCAGGGCCTCGCCGTAAAGATAGTCGTTTTGAATAATAAATCCCTCGGAATGGTGCGGCAGCTCCAGGAATTTTACTGCCATGAGCGCTATATTGCCGTCAACTTTACGTTTCATCCCGATTTTGAAATCCTTGCAAAGGCCTACGGCATCGCGGCATACACATTCAGGACCGAAGAAGAGGTAGTAAAAGGGCTGCCCGGTGCGATCGGAAGTCCAGGGCCTGCGATTATCAACTGCATTATTCCAACCGCGGAAAATGTTTCGCCGATGGTGCTGACAGGCACGGGAATCGGCGAGGCGATCGACTGTTGGTGATTCGTTCGTCTGCCTCGATTCCCTTTTTAGCCTTGTCCGCATACAAGGAGAAGACCGTTAATGAAAACCCTGTTGTTAAATCCTCCGTCTTTCGAAAAATTTGACGGAGGGGCCGGCGCCCGGTGGCCCGCGCGCCGCGAAATCGCGTCTTATTGGTATCCCGTATGGCTTGCCTTTGCCGCCGGTTTGATAAGAAACAGCCGACTCATTGATGCTCCACCTCACGGAATCGGTTTCGAGCAGACTATCCAGACCGCAAGGAATTTTGAATTCCTCGTTCTTTTTACCAGCAAGCCCGGTTTTTTTCACGACGTCCGCTTAGCCGAGAGGATAAAGCAAGTCAATCCTTCGATAAAGATCGCCTTCGTGGGTCCGCCTGTTTCGGTCCAGCCCGAACAGGCCCTGAACGCTTCGACCGCCATCGATTTCGTGGCGAGAAAGGAGTTCGATTACACCGTTGCCGAATTCGCTTCGGGAAAGGACCTCCAGGAGATCGCCGGGGTCAGCTACAGGAATGATGGGCAAATAGTTCACAATCCCGACCGGCCGCTCATAGAAGACCTTGATTCACTTCCATTTATCGTTGAAGTTTACAGACGCGACGTTGACCCTTACAAATACAACATTCCTTTTCTCAAACATCCCTACCTTTCGTTTTATACTTCACGCGGGTGCCCGGCCCGCTGTATCTACTGCCTCTGGCCGCAGACTTTCACGGGGCATCCGTGGCGGCTTCGCAGCAACGAAAACGTCGTCGCCGAGGTAAAGCGCGCGCTTGAACTTTTTCCGGAGGTAAAGGAAATCTTCTTCGACGATGATACATGGGCATGGGGCAAAACGCGCGTCATCGAGCTTTGCAAGCACCTCAAAAAGTTGAGGTTCACATGGTCCTGCAACAGCCGGGTGCATGCGGATTACGATATGCTGAAGGCGATGAAGGAAGCGGGCTGCCGCCTTTTGGTCGTTGGCTTCGAATCCGGTGTCCAGGACGTTCTGAATAATATGAAGAAAGGAATTACTCTCGACCAGTCTCTCACGTTCATGAAGAACTGCCGGGAGCTGGGCTTGACCGTGCATGGAGATTTTATGATCGGGTTGCCCGGCGAGACCAAGGAGACCATAATGCGCACCATCGAGTTCGCAGAACGGCTCGATCCTGAGACCATACAGGTCTCCCTGGCGCACCCATACCCCGGCACTGAATTCTATGAATACCTTCAGACCAACGGTTATCTGACCGAGGACGACATGTCGGACGAACTGGGCCATCAGCTCCCCAACTACGAATACCCATGGCTCAGCCGCCAGGAGATAGTCGATGCAGTCGAATACTTCTACGGCCGCTATTATTTCAGGCCCAAGGTGATCTATAGAATAGTGAGCCGCGCACTTTTCGACAAAGATGAACGCAGACGCCTCTATAATGAGGCGTGTGATTATCTGAGACTGCGCGCGCGCCGGAAGAAATTCACCGGAAACGTTTTCGAGAAAGCCAGGTGAGAGCATTTCCCGATCTCGCCAGCGCCCTTGGCAATTGTGAGATATGAAATCCTGCCGTCTGATAATAAACGGCGATGATTTCGGCGCCTCCAGGGAGGTCAACGAAGCCGTAATCCTGGCTCACCGCCGTGGAATTCTCACCAGCGCCAGCCTCATGGTCTCAGGCCCTGCCTGCGAACATGCGATCGAGCTGGCGAAAGAAAACCCTCTGCTTGCAGTTGGGCTTCACGTAACTTTAGTCGATGGACGACCGGTTCTGCCCCCACGGCAAATCCCGCATATTGCCGAAAAAACCGGAAACTTCCTGTCCGATCCGGCCATGGCCGGCATGAGGTATTTTTTCTCTCACAGGGCGAGAAATGAGCTTTTAAAGGAAATCACCGCTCAATTCGAAAAATTCAGCCGGTCGGGCCTCCGTTTTTCTCACGTGGACAGCCATTGCCATATGCATGTACATCCAGTCGTACTGGATGCAATAATCAAAGTAGCCCAGAGCTGCCAGGTAAAAAGAATTCGCGTCCCGGCCGATGATTTTTTTTCAGCCCTCCCCTTTTTGAAATCGCCTCTTCTTTCGGCCGGGTATGCCCTGGTTTTCAAACTCCTGACCGATTGTATGAAACGGAAGCTTGGCAGGCGAGAATTTATTTTTCCCCGGAAGGTATACGGAAACATGCTGACCGGCGTCATGAACCTTGAGTATGTCGTATCGCTGCTCGACAGGCTGCCGCCCGGCACGGCGGAGATCTATTTCCATCCCGCCCTGCCCCCTTTTTCAGAGCTTCGCGACGCCGAGCGATTGCAACGATTTCGGGAGTTGTGTATTCTGCTTAATTCAGAGGTGAAGGCCAAGATCGAAAGGCTTGGAATTATACCGTCAAACTACTTCGACCTGGAAAAGGATGCATGAAAACAGCGCTTGTAATCACCTTGGCGGTAATCGCCCAGGCGGTCGGCAACACGCTTCTGAGCAAAGGGATGAAACTGGTCGCATCGATGCCATCGTTCACAGATGGTTTCTCCCTGATTATGCTGGCCTATGCGCTGAAAAGCCCACTGATTTGGGGAGGCATCGCGCTGCTGATCGTCTTCTTCGCAAGCTTTCTGTCCGCTCTTTCGTGGGCTGATTTGAGCTATGTCCTGCCGGCCACGGCGCCCGGGTATATATTGAACGTCTTTTTCGGCGGCTGGTTCCTTGACGAACCGGTATCCGAGGCTCGCTGGATCGGCTCCGCCCTGATATTTCTCGGGGTCATGCTGGTATCGCTCTCGGGTGCGAGAAAGGAAAAGAAACAAAAGTTCGAGTCCGAAAGCGGCCAGCGCGTGGCGGAGGGGACCGCATGCTCACAATCCTGATGATCCTGATCATCGTCCTTTCAAACGCGGCAGGCGATGTATTTCTAACGAAGGGAATGAAGCAGGTCGGCGACATCTCGGTCCTGAGTCCCTTTGAGATCTTTCGGACAATGAGGCGAATATTCGGCAATCCAAACTTTATCTCGGGGATTGCATGCCTGACGCTTAGCTTTTTTTCATTTTTGACCGTTCTTTCCTGGGCCGACCTGAGTTTCGTTATTCCGGCTACGGCAATCTATTATGTGGTCACGGTCCTGGGGGCAAAATTTCTTTTGGGGGAAAGAATCGACCTGATGCGCTGGGCCGGGACCCTGTTGGTTTGTTTGGGGGTTGCGCTCGTCTGCCTTCCAGAAGACCAGGCTGTGTCGGTCCCGGCGATTCTCGACGCCGTGAGGATCTTCTTTTTCATTCTTGCCGTGGCCTCCGCTATTTATTACCTGATAAGCATAATCGCCGCCGAAAGGTTTTTTTCGAAACCCCCTGCCAGCCTGCCGGGGGAATTTCGCCCCGTTTCCATCCTGATTCCGCTTTGCGGCGCGGACTTTCATGCCTATCGGAACTATGCGGCCCTCTGCCGTCAGGATTATCCCGAATTCGAAATTGTCTTCGGAGTCGGAGCTTCACAGGATTCTTCCATTCCAGTTATAGCCAGGCTGCGAGCCGACTTTCCGCAGACGCCCATCAAACTGGTCATAAGCGCCGGGAAAATAGGTCCCAATCCCAAGGTGAATACTCTTAACAACATGCTCTCGCAAGCCGTATATGACACCCTTATCCTACTGGACAGCGATATCCGGGTGGGACAGGACTTTATGAAAAAGATCGTGGCCGAATTACCGGCGAACGGCGAGGGCCTCGTGACATGTCTCTACCGCGCCGCCGAAGCGCCCGGGATACCTTCAAAGCTCGAAGCCGCGGGAATCTCGGCCGACTTTGCCCCTGGTGTGCTCGTGGCTGAACTGGCAGGCGGGGTTTCATTCGCCTTCGGAGCAGCCATTTTATTGAGCAGGAAAACACTCGATTCCATAGGCGGCTTCGCGGCGGTCGCCCCCTACCTGGCCGATGATTACATGCTGGGCAATCTTGTCCGCAAGGCCGGATTTCCGGTAAAACTCTCGAGCTACGTTGTCGAAACGGTGCTCCCGAAAATGAGCATGTGCGAATTTCTCCGGCACCAGGTCAGATGGGCCAGGGGAATACGGGCTTGCGCGCCTCTGGGACATACCGGTTCAATTGTTCAGAATGGCAGCGTGCTTGGGTTCCTTTATTTCGTAGCTTCCGGGTTTTCCGGTTTTGGATTGTGCGTTTTCTCCATCCTGGCGGCATTGAGACTGGCGGTAGCCTGGTTGGTGGGTGTACGCCGCCTTGGAGACGACATTTTAAGACACAATCTTCTGCTCGCTTTTCTGAGGGATTTTTTTAGTTTCTTTATATGGATGGCTGCCCTGACAGGCAGACGCGTGGTTTGGAGGGGACTCGTATTTGAACTCGAAGACGACGGAAAAATAACCCCCGCAAAAATACCTTGCTGCGACTCCCAGCCTGTCGCGCAATAGCGGAATAAGGGATGACGTTTCGAGGCCCGGTGATTAACTGTGGTATGTTCATGCCTGCTCCGATCGACAATTTCCGAACGCCGGCAAAATGGAACTCAACTACCCGCTAAAGGAGGGGCCGTCTTGGAAACGTGTAAAATCATCGTGGTTATTGCGATCTTTGCTTTATCCACGGCCTGCATTGCGTCGGGGGCGCAGGCAAATTCGCTCGTCATCACGAAAGCCGATGACGGAAAGGAAATCACCGTTCCCAAAGGCGGACTTATGGAAGTTCGGCTGAAACAGTCGGGCGGAACGGGATACTTATGGCAAATAGTCGATCCGGATGAAACGCGCATGAAGGTTCTGGGGTCCGCCGATATCCCGCTCAACCAAGACAAAATTGTCGGTGCGCCGTTGGTCAGAACATGGAAAATACAGGCAGTGGAAAGCGGTCAAACCGAACTTAAGTTTCTCCTCTACCGTTCATGGGAAGGAATCGGAAGCGCGGTCGACAGGTTCCACGTAAAAATTCTGATCAAATGATCCGGGACCGGGAAGTTCAGTCTTCACACTGGAATTTCCGAGCGCAGGTGTTCCAAAAAAGCCGAACAAAGCGGCGAGAGTTCTCTTTTTTTTCTCTGGGCGATAAAGAAGGGCCTGTGAATGCATAACTTCTTCAGAGGAACTACATACAGGCTTTCCCTCTCCATGTCCTCCCTCACCGCGTAAGACGAAAGAATCGATATTCCGATCCGGGCCTTTATAGCCTCTCTCACGGCTTCGGTGCTGGCCATTTCCGCGACCACATCCAGGAGCGATACGGAAAATCCGGCCGCAGCAAGGGCCTGAGCCATAACCAGGCGAGTCCCGGACGAACTTTCGCGCATAACGAACGGCATTCCCGCCAACTCGTTTAGATCCACGCTTTCCCGCCCATCCCAGGGATGACCCTTATAGACGGCCAGCACAAGTTCGTCGGAATACATTTGTTCAAGCGCAATACGCTTCTCTTCCCACCTGACGCCGATCATTCCCAGTTCCACCTGGCCGTCCAGTATCTTCTGCACTATATCGACGCTGCTTCCAATTTTGAGCGTAATATGGATCGACGGGTAGTTTGCTTTGAACGTCCCGATAAGGCGCGGCAGAATGTAGGTGCCCGGAATCGTACTCGCCCCGACCTGCAGAGCGCCTGAGAGGTTGCCTTTGAATTTTTCGATGGCCTGCACCGCCCGGTCCCGGAGCTGAATGATCTCTTGCGCGTAACGGTAGAGGACCTTTCCTGCCGGCGTTGGCAGTATTTCGCGTCCAAGCCGGTCTACGAGTTTTTCTCCAAGCGACGCCTCGAGCGCGCGAATATGCTCGCTCACGGTTGGCTGCGTCAGGTTTACGGCCTCCGCGGCCCTGGTGAAACTTTGCAGATCGACGACCTTGCAGAAAACTATCAGCCGGTGAATATCCATCTCAGATCCTCGTAGGAGGGCGATCCCCTCTATTCTTTTCGAAAATTTTCCTCTATCCGATCGAGTTCAAGCATCTTCTCTTCCCACTGCCCTGTGAGCTTCCGGACCCTGTCACGCGCCTGCCGGTATTGCGCTTGAATCTCAACCGCCAATTTTGCCTGCCTGTAGGTCTCAGGGTCGGCTAACCGTTCTTTGAGAGCATCAAGTTCGGCGTGACATGAATCGAGCTCTCGTTCGATGATCTCGATTCGGTCCTGCACAGGCTTTCTTGAGCGGAAAACTTCGTTTCGGCGCTCGGCCTCGGCCCTCTTTTGAACGATGCGCGCTTCCCTTGCCCCGGACCCATTTCCCTCTGCCTTATCCAGAACACCGTTTCCGGGGGAATCACCAATCCGTGTCTTCCATATGCGTTCATAGTCGTCGTAGTTACCAGGAAAAACATGAACGCCACCCGATCTCACCACCAGGACCTTATTCGCGACTGCGTTTATAAACCTCCGGTCGTGGCTCGTGAAGCAGATTGCTCCCGGAAATTCATGGAGCGCCTTTTCCAGGACGACCCTGGATGAAATATCGAGATGGTTCGTAGGTTCATCGAGAAGCAAACAATTCGGCCGTTGAAGGAGCAGCTTGCAAAGGACCAGGCGCGCCTTCTCCCCGCCGCTGAGCACCTGGGTTTTCTTCGTAACATCCTCCCCGTGAAATAGAAATGCCCCCAACAGACCGCGCAATTGCGTCTGGAGTACATCGCCCGACACGCTCAGCGCTTCTTCGAAAACCGTCGCATCGGGATTTAGCTGCTCCCATTGGTGCTGCGCATAATAGCCGGTCGTGGTATGAAAGCCGGCCTTTACATCGCCCGCGCTCGGTTCGATAACCCCGGCGAGGATCTTTAAAAGCGTACTCTTTCCGGCCCCGTTCGGGCCGAGAAAGGCAATCTTGTCATCGCGCTCTATAACCAGGTCTATCCCTGAATAGACAAGATTTTCACCGTAAGATTTTCCGACGCCGCGCAATTCGATTACCCTTTTCCCGGAACGGGAGGGCGGTGGAAATGAGAAATGGATCTGAGCTTCCGTTACGGGAGCTTCGACCTTATCCATTTTTTCCAGCATTTTTATGCGGCTTTGCGCCTGCCCGGCCGTTTTGTTATCATAGCGGTTCTTGTCGATGAACCTCTCGATCTGCCTGATCCGGTCCTGCTGGTTCCTGTAGGTCGCAATGCGCACTTCCATCCGCCTGGCCTTCTCTTCCAGGTAGAAATCATATTTCCCGGCATATTCGCTGAAAATCCCGCCTTCGATCTCTATTATCCGTTCAACCGTTCTGTCGAGAAAGGCGCGGTCATGTGAAACCAGGATAAAAGCCGAAGAGATATTGAGAAGATACTCTTCGAGCCATAAAAGGCATTCGAGATCCAGGTGATTGGTTGGTTCGTCGAGCAGCAGCAGGTCCGGTTCCGATATGAGAAGCCTGGCAAGTTCAAGGCGCATGACCCAACCGCCGCTGAGCTCGGATACCGGGGAGCCGAACTGAGCGCTCCGGAACCCGAGACCTTCCAGGATTTTTGCAGCCCTGGCCTCGAAATCATATCCTACGAGTTGCTCGATCCGCTCATGGACCCCGGCGTGCCTCTCCGCCAGGGCGCTCAGAACCTCGGGCTCCTTTGCGTGATCGAGCTCTTCCTGGATTGTCTCCAACTCCGCCCTGAGCTTTTGTCCTTCCTCGTGAACGTCGGTGGCGCGAGCGAGAATCGATTTCCCGTGCGCCGGGACCATTCCCTGCGGAAGATAGCCGATCCGAAGCCCCCTGGTCTTGGATACAGCGCCTGAATCAGCTTCGATTTGGCCGGCTATTATCTGGAAAAGAGTAGACTTTCCGCTCCCGTTCGGACCTACGAGCCCTATCCTTTGGCCCTGACTGACCTGAACGGATACTCCGCGTAAAAGCTCCTTTTTCCCAAGGTATTTCGAGACATCATTTACGCTCAGCAATGAAACGGCTCCTGAAAAGTCAAACACTCGGCCCGGTATCGAAAGGCGTCGGTTCGCTTGCGCTCCTGCCCGGCGCAAACCACGAAAGTCAACTCTTTATTCTAACTTCAAGCAAAGCCTTCGGTGAAAATTTTTTTGCACCATTACCACGTCAAGTGGCTTTAAATCCACAACATGCAAAAAAAAGGATTTTTAAGACCGCAGCCGGCCTGACCTATCCTGTAAGTCACTCGAGGCTTGACACGATCTGCTGGAAAAAACGGGGGACCATTTTGTGAGTTCTTGAGAAAAGCAATCCCTGCATACTCATTCCGCAGCCCGGGCTCGTCAGGCATATGTAAACGGCTATCTTATTCTGAATCGGTACTCCTGCAAAATGCGCAGGCTATTTGCGGCATCTCCGCAAGAGAAGGATGAAGCCGATGCCGTCGTTTACACTAAACTACCTGACAGCGGCTACATAAATGAACATAGTCCCTGTCCGAAGTAGCTGCAAATCTTACCCTGAGAACCTGACAGATCCCAGTGCCTGTCGGAAAATTCCGGGGCCGAGTCGATTTTCGCCTTGCTAAGTTTTGTAGTGACATCACTGTCGGAATTGAGCTTTGCAATATTGGTCGCATTGGACATAAAAGTTTGAAATGGAACAGGGGTATATTTCTCCCCAAACCACAGGATCCCACCGTGCGAAAGCACTACGAAATCAGCTTGGCCGTCTTTTCCGATCACCAAGTCGGCGACCTTTCCGATACCGTTGCCGTCCTGGTCTTTTACGCTTTTACCGATCAAATCATCAGCCCTGAACTGCGGGAAATTCCCTGCTGTTTCTAAGCTGTTCTCTTGAGGTTTTGCAATTTGGGATTGATCCATTGACTGTGCAGTGGGACGTGAAGTCGAGTTCGAAGGATTCGCAGCCTGGTTTGGATTCGTTGCAGAAGAAGAGGAACTCGAATCATCTTGAGTGGCAAACGCCGGCAATGCCGCCAGCAATCCAAGCATCATCACGATCGATATCACCAGTTTGAAGCTTTTCATTTTATCACCTCACCAATTTAAGTTTATTGCGTAATTTCGGTAACTTAAAGATATGCATGAGGACGTGGAGCTCAAGCAGTAGTCGACACTTCTCAAGGTATTTAACCACTTTCTATGCGCTTGATGAGTTTGTGAAACTTTGTCACGGCGCAGCTTCATAGCCCGAACTGTAAAAGAAGTGTACAGGTGGATCACAAAGGCTCAATAGGACCATCCCCGGGGTCTGGAAGGGTATCCTTTACAACGGACTCTCGCCCAGCCATAACCAAATGCTTGATTGTGCTTTGAATTCTCGCCGGGCAGCCGTTTGGTCAGCACCCGCCTGTTCGACAATCGTTTCTATTTTCTACTTGGTTTGGAAGACCAAAAGGAACGGAATGGCCGAGTTTCCGTCAACGTCCTTAAATCCGGAGAACTCTTGCGAGTTGATCCATACCACGTATGTTTTGTGTGGTTCGAGCTTCACGTCTACAAAACAGGTCTTCTGGTCTTCCAGATACTTCGGTTTTCCGACAATCTCAGGAAATGTCTCCTTTGACATATGCACCCAAGACCAACTGCCGTCCGTCATCTTTTTGCTAAATATTACGGTGATTTGCTTTGTCACTGCCGCATCCACGGTCGTGTCGCCGGACTGTGGAACTGTCTTGACCACAGACGGAGGCATGGACTTTACCGTGGTTTCTTGGCCCAGCGCGAATCCTGCTGCGAGTAACACAACGCATGCTGACGTTATCATCATTCTTATCATGTTTTCTCCTTTCGTTTTTCTTTTTGCCTTGAATAATAATGCGTCAACTTGACCGTTAAAGAATCCCTAAGCCCGTAAAACAAGACCGGCGGGAGGCCGTATAGTGGCTGAAGAACCTCAAAAGACGGTCCCGATGGCCGACGACTATGCTGAAGACTGCCGGCCGGCAACTGAAGCTTTTGCAGAAAGTGGCGCAAACGCCGCTTTCTTCTGCGTTCTGGATGTATCGAACTCATGGACTGATCTTGGTCTTCGCTTCTTTCCCGCTTTCAGCCCATTCTTTCATCTGCTGTATCGATTTTCTAAGTTGATACCGACCATCGGAAAAAACTCCGTAGTCGCCGCCTCCACCCATTGCTGAAGAAAACCGCACAGTGTTCGCATAAAAAAGCCAAGTATCCGTCCACATCTTCTCAATCGATTCGTCGAAAGGATTGCCTCCCTTCGAATGATTTGTGGCCAGATCACGGTTCCAGACATCCTGCATGATCTTTGTCGCACTGAAGGTGGCCGAATTCGTCGATTCGATGGTATTCACAAACCGACCCCAGTATCCGTCAACCCATGACTGAGAGTGGCATGCGAGACAAATCGACTCCATTTTCTGCTGTGCGAAAGCCATCTCCTCCTTTGTCAGAAGAAATTTTTCGGAGAGCTTTCCCTCGAAGTCGGTTGGCAAGGGAAGCCCATCCGAGTTCCTGATGATGCTCGTGTCAGCCTCCTTTGGTTGCGGATGCGCATAGACAAGTCCAAAAATGCGCCAGGGCAAACGATCTTTCATCTCATGAGTCCGATTCGCGATAACTTTGCCGTCTCCATTGACGAGGAGGCTGATATGACAGACTGCGCAGGTGGGCGCCGTGAAATCTTTTCCGATGGTCCATCCGGTGTTTTTGAAGTCCCACTCTTTTTGAACCGCCGAAAAAATGTTGCCGTGCTTGCTGGTCTCGTACACTTTGAAAGCGGGCACATCGGGTCCGGCATGGCATTCTTTGCAGGTATAAGGTTTGCGCGCCATCTCGACCGAGAACTCATGGCGGCTGTGGCAGGAGGCGCATGACCCCTTACTTCCGTCCGGATTTATTCGACCCACTCCCTGATTCGGCCAGCCGGATATCACGGGAAATTCCATGCTGCCCATGTCCGTCTCCCTGGACTGAATGCCGGAAACCGTCATTTTCGTTCCGTGGCAGTAGAGACAGGAATCGGCGTTCGTTAAATCGCCGTCTATTCGAGGACCGGCGCCGCTTCGGGACGGGACCGAGTTTATCGAATCGATGAGCAGACGATAGAGACTGTTATCCATAAGGTTCCCGTACGCCTGCGACATCAGGTTCTTTTGATACTGCTCGGCCTCGTTTTTGTGACACGAGTTGCAATCCTTTGGACTCACTACAACGTGAATATTGTATCCATTGTGTTCGAATGAATCCGCATGCGTTTTCGGCTCCATGGTGTGGCATTCCGCGCAGCCGACAACCACATTTTTCAGACCGTCGGGGATATCGTCGGAGGACACCTTTTTGTCCAGCCCCTCGACTTTTGAAGCTTCGAACGGGGTCGCAGCAGCGTGCCGGCTCTTTTGCCATGCCGAAACGATGCCGGGATGCAGAGTCGAATGGCAATCCAAGCATTCTTTGGTCGCACCGCTGATACGCTGCTGAGCGTGGGCGCTCGGCAAGGCAAGAATCCCAATTGAAAAGATGATTATTGCGTAGAATGCTCTCATTTGATCTCCGGTACTTTACCCTGTTTCTCTCTCAATCATATAAGCCTGAATAATGCGCCAGTTCGACTGCCAACGAACCGGAGGTGCATTTCAGGGTCCTATTCCATCTGGAAAAGTTCCTGGAGCAGGCAAGACCCAGTAGAACCTTCCCATATCCGAATCGGGGACGCAAGTGATATGTGGACGAGGCTTCTTGCGGCACTTTTAAAACGACACACCTCCTCTATTCAGTTGGTGACTGGTTCTGCCGCCCCACCGGGTAGGGCCGGTGTCAGGCGAATAAGATACGATAATAGCGTGCGAGGGAAAAAGCCGACGCAACATGAACGTACCACTTCCTGGCATGGTAGACCACTCTGGCCCCAACCCTTACAAGCCGCTTGATAATCAAGCAAATTTCCTTACACTGTACGTAACAACCCCTTAGAATCCCGATCAGGCAGTCCAATAGAAAGTTGCGGTTTCTTGCCAAAGGTGAAAATCCCGCTTGGGCGAGCCGACAGAACGGAAATGATCCGGATGTGTTGAGCTCGCAATCTTTAGACTGGTAACTTGACGAATCCACTCAGTTTCAAGGTATTTCGTCGTCGGTCCCTATCTTCTTGATAATTTTGATGAAAGCGGTCCAAATGTTTCGGCGATCTTATTCGACAGCAGAGTTGCTGCAACAGTATGACAAATTTTATAATAGTATCAAGCATATAGGAACTATAACCGCCCGTTTTGCATCAAGTATCGGAAACGTCGCCAACTGATTCCAATCACCGCCCGGGTTTATGGAAGGAGAGAAGGGTTAAGGTAGCTTGCCTCACCCGCGGGGGCGATGGTAATCTTAAAGAATTCATTACGTTCAGGACTGCCTGAAACGCTTCGGTATGTAGACAACAGAGTCACGGAGTTGCCGGATGAGATTGGCATTAGGGATTGTGAGGAAATCGTTATTCAAGTTTGCCTGGGGTCTGCATGACAGGGGGAGAACCGCTATCTGCAGTTCGTTAGGAGTCGCGACGGCGCTTTTAGTCAACAGGCTCCTGGGTTGGACCTGGCAACTTTCGTTTCTGTGCGGTTTAATTGTGACAATGGGGAGCGAACTAATTCTCCGGAGCATCGTTTTTTTCAGTGCCGACGGCCCTATGACGCGAGACCGCGTCTCCCAGGACGAGCCGAACCAGAAGGCCTTGATGGTGTCGATCATCTTATTATCGATTATCGCCACCGGAACAGTAGGCCAGGTCCTCACCGCAGTAAGCAAACACCCTCAGGGACAGGCTCGCATCCTGCTCATCCTTGGCGTGGCAGGCGTACTGCTGGCCTGGGCCGTATTGCACACTACCTTTGGAGTGCATTACGCCCGGTTGTATTATGAAGCCAAAGATATCCATGGTCGCCCTTTCAAAGAAGGCAGACGCAGCGGCTTTCACTTTTCAGGAACGGAAACTCCGAACTATATCGATTTCCTTTATGTTTCTTTTACCGTGGCTCTGACCTACTCAATGAGTGATGTCGTTGTAGAAAACCCGCTGATGAGGCGCACCGTTCTCATCCACAGCCTAATCTCATTTTTCTTTTACTCCACGGTATTGGCAGGACTTCTGAATGCCATTCTCACTTCTTGACCGGATCAATGGCAGAACCCGGCCCTGGCTACTTGCCCCCAAGCTGCTCTTTCGCTGCAGGCAGATCTGAATGCGATTCAGGAGAACATATACAAGAACCAGGAATCTAAGCTGGATACAATTAAACAGCCTGGCATCATTTCAGATGGGTTTTAAAGGAATACCGACTGGCCGAGCACTCCAATCTATGATGTGACATTATAACCTATTCGATAAGACTCCAGGGTCAAATTTATACTACCAGTGACCTTTCAGTTGGCACGCCTGCGGAGGATTTTGTGGATAAGACCCTCATTTTTTTATTGACCGGGGAGCAAATTTGCGGATATTTATTGACCATAGGTCAATAAACTCTTTCGAAGGAGTTCCAGACAGCAGTGCACTGGTTTCAAGTGCTCAACCAGTCCCCTTGGTAGCGTCAGGGGTAGTGGCAAAGGGAACGGAGACGCGTTCCCCCGCTCTTGGCAAAATCGTAGGAGCAGAACTTTAATGGCCAGACCCGCACTAAGCGAGGAAGAACGCTTCAGCCGACGCACAGCCCTGCTGGACGCAGCCCTTCATCTTTATCGTGAGCAGGGGAGGCTCCCCACCGTGTCTAATATCGCGAAATCCGCGGGGATCGCGAAGGGAGCCATCTACCTGTGGTTCCGTAGTAAAGAAGATATCTTTGTCGCCCTTCTCGAAGCCGCCTTCTTAGAGCTTATCGCCCGACTGCTCCCGGTTATCGAATTCCTCGATCCTCGCCCGGAATTTGCGCCTGGCACTTTTGCGACTCAGTGGGTGAAACTTCTTGCTGAAGTACCGGATGTGGTGCCGCTCTCATCTGTTCTCAACAGCATGTTTAGAGAAAACCTGCCAATCGAGTCGTTCTCGCGCCTGGACAGGAATGTCGGCGCTAGTCTATCCAAAGCTGGAGCTTTGCTTGAGCAGCGCTTCGGCTGCCTGATACGAAGCAAAGGGACCGATCTCTTGCTCTACACGTGGACCCTGACCGTAGGACTTTGGACAATGATGGACATTCCGGATGAGATGAAAAAGGTTCTCGACGACCCCACCCTGGCAACTTTTCGCCGTGGATTCAGCACGGAACTGAAGACAGCGGTCGCACAATTATGGCGGGGAGCCATGGTTCGTCAGTGAGTGTCGGCTCCAGAACTTGTCCGGGAAAGTCGAAGTGGAGGAAATCCAATGAGGGCACTTGGTGCAATGCGATTTTTATCGGCCGTACGTTTCGTTTTGATCCTTTTTGTGCTGACTTCCTGCTCCCAGGGCAAAAATGCGGAACCGCCCGCCGCCAAAGCGATCCCGATAAAAACAGGAAAGGTGCGGCACGTGCAAGCGCGCGAATTCGTATCGGTGAGCGGTACGGTCGTATCGCCTGACGCTCCGGTCCAGGTTTCTTTTCTGGTCGCGGGGAAAGTGATCGAAGTGGCGCCTCGGGAGGGCGATTACGTTAAACAGGGACAGCTTCTGGCGATTATCGACCCGACCGACTACACGCTGTCGCTTCAGGCCGCATCGGCACAGGTCGGACTGGCAAAAGTCTCCCTTAATCGAAGTAAAGACGAATACGCCAGGATGAAATTCCTGTACGACTCCAGGAGTCTCGCGGAAAACGACTTCGAAAAATTCAAGGCGGCCTGGTTGAGCGCCAAACAGCAGGTGGATCAGGCAATCGCAAACGAAAAGCTGGCCAAAAAGCGCCTGAACGATGCATCGCTTTATGCCCCGGCCGCCGGTTTTATTTCAAGGCGGTCCATCGAACCGGGCCAGACTGCAAGCCCCGGGCTCCCTGTTTTCGAAATCGTGAAGCTCGATCCCGTGGAGATCAACGTAGGCGTGCCGGAAACCGACATTCATCTCGTGAGGATCGGCCAGACGGCAGCCGTTACAATCCCGGCTTTGCCGGGTGAATCGTTCGAAGGGAAAGTGCGGGTCATCAATGTCTCGGCGGACCAGACTACACGAACTTACATGACGCGGATCGTGGTGCCGAATCCAAGCCATATCCTGCGGGTAGGGATGGTTGCCGAGGCCAGGATCCAGGGTGACCGGCTTCTCGACCTGATGACCCTTCCAGCCGAGACCATCTTGCGGGACCCGCAGGGGGCGACGATTGTTTTTGTATACTACCCCGAGCAGGGGCGCGTCTATGCGAAGGGGGTCGAGACGGGAGTCGTTTACGGCCGGGAAATTGCGATCAAAAGCGGCCTTTCAGGCGATGAGGCCGTGGTCTTTGCAGGCCAGGAAAAGCTCCGGGACGGAACCATCGTCTCATTAGTTGGG
>Ga0326728_10000827_pt1 | contig 116482 bp, 93 predicted proteins | sample MB3enrmetagenome_FD_207602 | JGI IMG/M metagenome (GOLD analysis project Ga0326728, IMG submission 207602) | Lab enriched peat soil microbial communities from McLean, Ithaca, NY, United States - MB31MN | ecosystem: Environmental > Terrestrial > Soil > Wetlands > Peat | place: USA: New York... | reverse complement strand
CGCTGCTTATCGCCATACCGGGAAACTGCTTTGTAAACCTTTCGCATATAGCCTGGGAAATACCCTGGAACATTGCTCGTGTTACTGAAAAACCTGATTCGCATTACACCACCGCGTGAATTTCGAGAGCTCAAAGTCACGGTTGATTTTCAAAAACAATTCAACCTAATTTTTAACAATACCAGAACTTTGCGTTTTGCGCCATCCCTATATGATCGGTCGGAAAAGGGGGCTGGTCCAAGGGCATTACCTGCGGGACATTCCCCTTCGGCGCGCACTCTTTTGCCAACCGATTACGTTGAACTGCACAGGGGAGGTGGGTTTTCCCGATGCGGCATGCCGTCCCGGCGATGCAATCCATTGCCATCGTCCAGGTTGCGTGTTAGAAGAGGGCCTTCCTGCTGTCCGGATAAGCTCGGACCGGCGCGCCAAATTTGGGAATACGGACCGCGGGTCAAATCCAGTCGCTTCCGTTCGCGTCGGGCTTTATCAGCGCAGGGGGGCGCGGGGTTGCAGTTTTCGGCGCCGTGCCCGAATTTCGCATAAATTGTTTTGGGATCAATATTTGCCATGGCGATCGATCCGATCGATGCATTTTCCCAACATGACCGCTCCGGGCTTAGAAATAAGCTCTGCGAGGCATATGAACTCTTTTCTCAGGTGTGGAAGTTCGCCTGCGTTGGCGCTACGGCGACCCTGATTCAGTTCGGCATGCTGATTCTGCTCGTGCAGCAGTTCGGCCTCAACCCCGTTGCCGCCTCTGTTGCGGGTTACCTTGTGAGCATCTGTTTCAACTATTTCCTGAACTGCAGGATCACATTCAAGGCGGCCACTAACAGGAAAACCTTCGTTATGTTCGGCCTGACCGCAGGGACGGGTCTTCTCCTCAATGTGCTCGTAATGAGTTTCTGCCTCAGGATTCTCGGTTTGAAGTACATATTTGCCCAGGTGGCTGCTACCGGTTGCGTTTTTGTATGGAACTTCACGGTAAACAAACTGTGGACTTTCCGGAAGACTGCCGTTCAAGGTGGCGCTTAAAGAATTTGTGAAAGCAAATCGGGATAAGGGCGAGCTTGCGCCCTTCCCGGTTAGCTGGTCCATGGGGCCTCCCTGCTCATCTTCCTCTTTCTCCCCGTTAAGAACTGCTTGATCTTGCTGTTATAATTTTAAAGAACTTACTTCGGTGGTGCATACAAGTCCGATTTGCGAGGAGCAATATATGATGATTCGTAAAAGTGATGCTCTCAGGTATCATAGTGAAGAAAGACCCGGAAAAATTGAAGTCAAACCCACAAAGCCCTGCTTTTCTCAAAGAGACCTTTCGATGGCGTACACGCCTGGTGTCGCCGATCCTTGCGAGGAGATCGAAAGCGCGCCCGAGAAGGTATTCGACTACACCGCAAAGGGCAACCTTGTAGCGGTCGTGACCAACGGCACCGCCGTATTGGGATTGGGCGACATCGGTCCTCTGGCCTCAAAGCCCGTCATGGAAGGCAAGGCCGTACTGTTCAAAAGATTCGCGGACATCGACGTTTTCGACATCGAGTTGAATACGAAGGACCCGGATGAGTTGATCCAGGCAGTCAGACTGCTGGAGCCGACTTTTGGGGGCATCAACCTCGAAGATATCAAGGCGCCTGAATGTTTCTACATCGAGGAACGCCTCAGGGAAATGATGAACATTCCCGTATTCCATGACGACCAGCATGGCACGGCAATAATTTCGTCGGCAGCTTTGCTCAACGCTCTGGAAATACAGCAAAAAAGGATAGATGAGGTAAAGGTGGTCGTTTCCGGGGCCGGGGCGGCTGGAATTGCCTGCGCGAATCTTTATGTGCAACTCGGGGTCAAGAGGGAAAATTTGTTCCTGGTGGACTCGAAGGGTCTTATTTACAAGGGCCGCAAAGAGGGGATGAATCCATACAAGGAGCGATTTGCAAATGGCGAGAAGCCGATGGGTCTGGCCGAGGTGATGAAAGGCGCCGACGTATTTGCGGGTGTGTCGGTGGCCGGGCTTGTTTCAAAAGATATGGTGCGCAGCATGGCGGACAGGCCGATCGTCTTCGCATTGGCTAACCCGGACCCGGAAATAGGCTATCCAGAGGCAACGAGCGTGCGCAGTGACCTGCTCATGGCCACGGGGCGCTCGGATTACCCCAACCAGGTCAATAATGTGCTTGGCTTTCCTTATATCTTTAGGGGCGCGCTGGATGTTGGCGCCACGGCCATTAACGAAGAGATGAAAATTGCGGCCGTAAGGGCGCTTGCCGATCTCGCGAAGGAAGATGTCCCCGATTCGGTCCTCAAAGCCTACGGCAAAGAAATGTTGGAGTATGGGCGAAATTACATCATCCCGAAGCCGTTCGACCCGCGTGTGCTTATTTGGGAAGCGCTTGCGGTGGCGAAGGCGGCGGTACAGTCGGGAGTGGCCAGGAAGCCGATCACCGATTGGGATGAATACCGCAACCGGCTGGAAAGCCATTTGGGGCGCGCCCAGGAGGTTATGCGGCGCATAATAGAAAAGGCGAAGCGGGAACCCAAGCGCATAGTGTTCCTCGAAGGCGCCGAGCCCAAGATACTGCGGGCCTGCCAGGTAGTCCTGGACGAAGGGATTGCCAAGCCCATTTTGCTTGGCAACCGGGTGGTAATCAGGAAAAGAACGGCCGAGTTGCACCTGGATCTGAAGGGGGCGGTGGTGATCGATCCCAACAGGTTCGACGGAATGGAAAATTACGTCTCGCAATTTTATCAGATTCGCTGCCGGAAAGGAATTACATTCCATGAGGCCAGGAAACTGCTCAGAAACAGCAACAATTATTTCGGCGCCATGATGATAAAGATGGGCGATGCAGACGGGCTGGTCGGAGGAGTCAACCAGTACTACCCGGATACGATCCGGCCAGCTCTTGAGACGCTGCCGCTTTCGAAGGGCACTTCGGTTATCGCCGGCGTTTATATGATGGTGTTTCAAAAAGATTTGATGTTTTTCGCCGACACGACCGTCAATATCGACCCGACTGCAGAGCAGTTGGCCGAAATAGCTATTTGCACGGCCGATACGGTTAAGCAACTCGATATTGAGCCCAGAGTGGCTATGCTGTCCTTCAGCAATTTCGGGAGCACTCGCCACCCGCGATCCGACAAGGTAGCCCATGCGACCCAGATCGTCAGGGAGCGCCGTCCCGACATCCTGATAGACGGGGAGATGCAGGCCGATACGGCCGTCGTGAGCGAGATCCTTAACAGTGTCTACGAATTCAATATGCTTAAGAAGCGGGCCAATGTACTGATCTTTCCGTCGCTCGAGGCCGGCAACATCGCCTATAAACTCATGGCGCGGCTGGGGGGAGCAAAGGCGATCGGGCCGATCCTCATGGGGACCAGCGAATCGATCCACGTCCTGCAGCGTAACTGTGACGTGGAGGACATAATCAATACGACGGCTCTTGCCGTGATCGACGCTCAGGAACACAAAAAGAATCATAAAACAACGGCCGGTGGGATTGCGGCATAATCCGAACACGATGATAATTCCGGTCTTTGTTAATCGGGCCGGCAGGGCTGGACGGCGCCGGCAAAGCAGTGATATGGCAGTCGTTGCGATTGAGTTTTTGTAACTGTCGGTTCGCTGAATTCGGATAACGAAGCGGATCGATGGGCATTTGATCGAAACCTGGAATTCGAGGGAATAATGAAGGATGGTAGAAACGGCAGGCTCGTCTTCGCTGTCGCTTTCCTTTTGTTCTTTTTATCCCAGGCTTCCGCCGCCCTTGCCCAAAGATGGTGTTTCGCCGTTTTTTCCGACAATCATCACTTTGAGGCAGCCTATCGAAATGTCGTAGAAAATATCAATGCCGGCGGACCTGCGAACCCCTGGTTTCCAAAACCGGATTTTGTCGTCGGCGCGGGTGATATCAGTCCCGTCAGACGGACCTTCCAGATTTTCAGGGAAGTAATGGGGCCCGGGATACCGTTCATCCCGGTGCGCGGCAATCACGAAGGCCCCGAAGACCTCCGGTTCATAATAAACGACATACTACCCGCCGAAAAGCCGCCGGTATCACCCTACGACAAAGAAAGCGCAACTTTTTATTACGATTGGAAAAATGTCCGGCTGATCGTTATAGATCAATACGCCGCTTACTCCGAGAACATGGGCGGTCGCGTGCTTCTCAATTGGGTGGAAACAGCGATCGTTTCGGCAAAAAGCGCGGACCACGTGTTTATCTTTTTCCACGAGCCGTACGCTCCCCTCGATGTTTACACTGACCCGTTCTGGAGTCTGCTCCTCAATCACCGCGATAAGGTCAGGGCCGTCTTCTGGGGCCACACCCACCATTATGGAAGGTGGTTCCTTGCCCGTTGGAGCGGCGGAATCGACTTGATTAATGTGGGAACTGCGGGCAGTACCGGCCACTCCGACGGTATGAACACTTATGTCGAGATCTGTATGGACGGCAAGGAGGCGGTCTTCCGCACCGTTCAGGCGCCCGACCGAACGAAGGATTTCAAGGTTACCAACACCTGGAAGGCGTCCGCGGCCGGGCGAAACTGATGGAGCTTTCTTGTCGCGGCGCTCCTTCGGAGACGCGTCACCATTACCGGACCACAATCGCATGGACAGCTTCTCCTCTCTCCACCCTTTACATGCCAAAACCTGATGAAAACCTCCCGTTAAAGTGGTATAGGTGTGCTTCCATTCAACGGCATGCGGTTTTCTTCCCGGATTTGTGCTTATGCAATCCGGTCAAAGGTTTGCAGGTGATCGACATTCATTGCCACATACTGCCGGGTCTCGACGACGGGGCAAAGGACCTGGAGCATAGCCTCGAAATGGCGCGGATTGCCGTCTTGGACGGAATTTCGGGTATCGTGTGCACTCCCCATATGTCGCCTCATTATCCGGGAAACAATCGAGATGTGGTCCTCGCCGCGGTTGACGAGCTAAGAACCGGGTTGGCGGAAGAGGGGATCGAACTTGCACTCTATCCCGGCTGTGAACTGGCAATGGATTCCGATCTCCCTGAAAGAATTGAAGCGGGGGAACTGCTCACTTTCAATGACAACGGTAACGCTGCTCTCGTTGAAATGCCTTTGGAGATGATTCCGACGCATATGAGCACGTTCTTGTGGAAGATGCAGGTTAGGGGCATCACGCCCATCCTGGCGCATCCCGAAAGAAACCGGTATCTTGTACATAACCCGTCCATTCTTCTGGGGTGGGTCGAAGCAGGGGCCCTGGTTCAGGTCACGGGAAACAGTCTAAGAGGACATTACGGGGAGAGGGTTCGAGATTTTTCTTTGAAGCTGCTCGAACACAAGGCGGCCCATTTGGTGGCCAGCGACTCACACAGTGCCGACAGGCGGCGCCCGGTGCTTTCGAAGGCGCGCGAAATAGTCGATGCAACTGTCGGGGCCGAAGAGGCGAGGAAAATCTTCGATGAGTACCCGGCCGAGATCCTTGATGGGAGGATACCGGATGTGGAGTCTGTAATCCCACTGGAGAAGGAGAAAAAGTCCTTTATCCGGCGCATCATGGGAAGGCTTGAATTGATTTGATGTAAGGTTCGTCTCAATGTATAAAGTGTCTCATTCCTAAATCCAACAAGGTTCACAGCATGTTATTTTTCGGTACACCCGGATCCCCCGGTTTGAAATGTGCGCGCTTGCGAATCCGCGGGATTGCGTTGATTGCGCTGCTCCTGTGCCTGACTGCCGCTAGTCGGGACGCTTATGCTCTTCCATCAAACAACGTGCCGCTGGATGACTGGTCCTATGCGGCCCTGGACAAATTGGCCGGATTCGGCCTGATCTACTCGGATGTTCACGGAATGCGGCCCTATACGCGTCTGGAGGTCGCAAGGCTTGTCAACGAGGCGTTGAATTCCAAGGAGGAAAAGAAGCTTGAGCTTCCGCCCATCATCGAACAAATGCTGAAAAGGTTCGAGCGAGAATTCAGGGAAGAGCTTGCCGTATACGGACGCGGCAAGGAGACGGAGCCCGCCGCTTTGGTTTTAAGACCGGTACAGGACGCCAAGGTGGCCTATGTCTATTCGGACGGCAAGCCAAGGGATTTTCTCAACACTAACACAGTAACTCAATATCCGCAGGGCGGCGGCAACATAGTCGCCTATGAGGGCACGCCTCTTCTCCACAATAACGAAGGGGTAGTCTATGGGAAGGGGAATAACGTTTCGTTCCAATTTTCTTCGAGCTTCCAACTATGGGACGTGTTTTCCGGCTACGTGGAACCAATAGCAATCGAGCGTGAAAACGCAACCCCGGGCAGACCCACCGGCGGGACCCCGAGCACCGTGGGAAGTCTCGATAATAGCGATCTGTACCTGCTGAAAGGGTATGTAAAATTCTCCCCCTTTGATTCTTTGGAAGTTGAATTCGGCCGCGATGCCATGTGGTGGGGCCAGGGATACAACGGCACGCTTATCCTGACCGACAATGCCGCACCGCTCGACATGCTGAAAGTATCGAACCCGACACCATCCATCCTGCCCGGGTTTTTGGGCTACCTGGGGCCTTTCAGATATACTCTTTTCTGCGCGCAGTTGGAGACCGACCGCGATTTTCCGAATACAAAGTATGGAGGCTCGCGCGTCGATTTCAAACCAACCCCGAATTTTGAAATCGGCATGTCGCACACGTTCCAGTTCGGCGGCACCGGCAGTCTCTCGTCCGGCAGCTTTTTGAGCTACCTCGAGCTGGTGTCAATGAAAAAGTTCGGCGGTTCGGTGAACTCAGCGGAGAACCATGAGGCCGCCTTTGATTTCCGCTACCGGATGCCATATCTTTGGAACGCCGAATTCTACGGGGAGTGGGGCGGTGAGGATACGGGATTTACGCCGAATAATGTACGGCGGTTCTTTTTGGAGGATATCGGTTACATTCTCGGCCTTTACTTCCCGAAGGTCACTGCTGACGGTCTGACCGACCTGCGATTCGAGTATGCGGACAATGTCAATGAAGGACCCATTGGGAGTCACGTAAACGGCTTGTGGTACGCGCACGGCCTGTACATATCAGGGATGACCTACAATGGGCTCATTTTGGGCGACCCCATGGGGCCGGACGCGCGGGATTTTTTTGTGCGCGCGACCCGTTATCTGACATGTCACATTAAGGCGGGTTTGGATTTTGAATACTCGCAAACGGGTAGAAACGTGGGCCGGTCCGAGGAGTCCATCTTTGAGGGCGGCGCGGACCTCACCTGGGAGCTAAACACCGCGGTGAGCGCCATGGCCCGCTACGCGTACGGGGAGGTCCTTAACTTGGATCTCGTGCAGGGTGAAAACCAAACGGATAACCTTTTCATGCTGGAGGTGAAGTACAAATTTTTTTGATTGCAAATCGTTCCTGATTTTCTACGCACAGAGGCCATGAAGCCTGTGTTCGGCTACTGTGTGCAGCCGCTGTAGGATGTTGAGTATGTTCGAACTTGAAGTTGATCACCGGTCATTTGACAAATCAGAGATTCCACAGGCCGTACAGGCCCGTTTCGCGGAAAGCCGAGAAACAGTGCGCGCTTTCTCTTTATTGGCATGGAGGGAACATTGCAACGAATGTGCGATGCCTCAATGCTATGCGAGCTGTGATCTGTATATCCCCCGAAAAGATGGTCTTTGTCGCAGATTCTACTATGGCTTTGGCTACATTGATGGTGTGCCAAGCGTGCTGGGATATGTCGTCAAAGTGTCATTCAAGCGGTGGAGCAAATTGATGGCTTACGCAAATACTGTGTTGGTTCCTGTCAAAAGGGGACGGACAATTACAGCAATAGTAGCCATGATTGATAATTTAATCTCTAAATTACCGGACGAAAACTTGGTGCTCGCTGGAAGAGCCGGTTTGTCGTCTCGTTTGATCCGACGTTTTAAGCATCTACTGTCACAATCGAAGTGGTTGGGTAGTGACCATTGGAAGTGCCCCGATGCCTTCATGTTGGAGATATACAACGCCGGGGAGGATCCGGTAAATGTTTCCCTGTCGATGTACAATGCTGAAGGACCGTTGCGTCATCAACCTTATCAAGAGTTGCTGTGTGCGCGGCCGGGATTTAATCGTATGCGCTTGCCGTTTACGGCTATCACTCCCCACATCGACATCGACCGGAAGTTTAGAATCACAATAGAGCCTGCTTTGATTGATCCGTCCGATGAGGGCCAAACGCTTTATTTTGGCTTACTGTCTTTTGTGGCAGAGTTCCCCCGGACAGCACCCTCGGCATCTCAATTGCCTTATCGGGTTGGGATACTGCCGGAAGGGAAAAAACATGTTAAAGTTCTGGCATGGGATCTCGATAACACACTGTGGGATGGCATCCTGGTTGAGGATGGCGAGAATAGTCTACAACTCAAACCCGGTATCCAAGATATCATTCAGGAACTTGATCGTCGTGGTATTGTTAATTCAATTGTCAGCAAAAATGATGCTGCAGCGACCATCCCTGTCCTACGCCGCTTTGGTCTATATGAATACTTTGTTTTTCCTAGAATTAGCTGGGCGCCGAAGAGTCATTCGATTACAGAGTTGATTGACTTATTCAATGTTGGATCAGATACAATCGCCGAAATAGACGATTCCCCATTCGAGCGTGCAGAGATAGCCGAGCGCTGTCCTGGCGTACGAGTCTATCCACATGACCAGTACAGTGTTATTTTGGAATTACCGGAGTTTCGTCCTCCACTCTCCGAGGAATCAAGCCGTCGTAGAGAGTTTTACTTGACCGAAGAGAAACGAAGAAATCAAAAGGCAACTTGCCAAGGCGATTACCTGAGCTTTTTGCGGGATTGCAGAATCCTTGTTCATGTTAGCCGGACGTCGGCTGGTAATATCGATCGTGCACATGAATTAATACAGCGCACCAATCAACTCAACTTTTCCGGCAATCGCTATAGCAGAGAAATGGTCGAAACTCTTGTAGCTGATCCAAAAGTCCTTTCTCTTAATATATATTGCAATGACCGCTTCGGCGATTACGGTTTAGTCGGACTTTGTATAATTAATCTTGGCAGCCTAACCATCACGGATTTAATGTTTAGCTGTCGAGTACAGGCCAAGCGAGTTGAGCACGCTTTTCTATGTCGGCTAATGCAAGCGATGAAGAAAAACGGCATCGAAGAAATGTGGGCCAACTATAAACAAACTACGAAAAATGCTCAATCTGCTCAGGTATTTTATGACATACCATTTACATTGGTGAAGGTTGATGAGTCGCGGACGCATCACTTATTTCATTTTGACCTCGGTGGGGAGCTTCCTCAGCAGGATGTAATCACAGTTGAGTGGGAGGTCGAAGGATGGACTGGCTGAAGGCCGTGTTAGGGGAAGCAAAAACTGGAACTCGGGGAGCCGCATAATGATAGTTTGAGGCAGGATCCTATAGGTCGCGATAACTGATGATACTAGTTTCGAATGGGACTCGATCCATCCATCCGGATTGGAGGAGGGCATCTTCTTTGACGTCCTCGTTACCTGGATGTGTCTGAAGCTCAATTGACCGGGATGTTAGATTTCTATTACATGCAATATCCACAAAAGTTTTGAAGTCTGTAAATGTTGACGTTGTCGTTGTTGAGATCAGATTTCTTAAGGCATAGTTCCATAATCTCTTTTTAATGAGCAACAATTTTGAATAAGCTGGTCCTGATGGAGAATACAGGTTCCTCGCCAGTCGAACTTTCCTGATTCCGAACTTCTGCTGAAGGCGCTTAATCACCGGGAACATGAAGGGAATAGTATGAATATGGTGGTGAGAATCGATATGGCTCGGTATAACTCCCCCGTCCTGAAGCTTTTCAATTTGGCAACTTAATTCGAACAAAATGCCGCGAAGCAATGCAAAAGAAGGCGTGATGTGGAATAGCTTTTTTGTGAAATTTCCGTTGTTATCCAGGATCTCCCCGAGAGATTCATTGGAACTTACAGGACGGTACTGCGTAAGGTTCAGATGGATTCCGAAGGAATTATCAGGGTAATTTGGAATGCGCGTCAGAGCATCATTGAGGGCAGGCGCATTCACTAGTATCGTAGCTGAAGAGACAATACCGCGAGACATGAAATTAAAAATTGCATCGTTGATTTTCTGGCTTGCCCCAAGGTCGTCTGCATTTATAATGATACGCATCAAACGAGTCGTCACTCCAAAATTACATCGCCTTCCCGGAGATTCGGTTGCCATGTCTGGTCCTCCGAAGGTGGCCGGCGCTTTGACCTGGAAAACACCTTGTTCCCACCCATATTATAGACCCCAAGCCTACCGCATATTCGATAAGCTCGGGGTCTATTGTCTAAATCGGTTATTTCTCCGCCGATCGTGGATGTCGTAAAAGGTAAACCGGGAAAAGTCTAGCGGCTGGATACGGGAGATTGTCCGTCGATAGGCGCCGCCATGCCATTCGTATATAGACGTTCGGCCACTGCCGTTGCTATTGTCATTGGTGAGAGGCCATTAAGTTCACGCAGGTATTCTTGGTCTCCAACCGCTGAAGTAAACCTTTCCTTGAGCCCGAGACGCAAAACCATGGGCTTATATCCCGGCTCCGCCGATACCACGCAGGCCACACGGCTGCCTAGTCCACCGAAGTCGATATGCTCCTCTACGGTGACAATGATTTTAACCCGGTCAATCAGACGCCGGACAAGATTTTCGTCGAAAGGGCGCAGGGTGTGCATACTATAGATGCAACAGGGAATTCCTCTGGACTCCAAGATTTCGCGAGCGAGAAGCACATTGTGCAGTATTCCTCCCGTGCTGAGGATGGCCACGACAGCACAATCAGAGGCATGAAATTCTATGGCCTCTCCTATTGCAAAGAGGGGCTCGGAAGCATAAAGCAGTGGCTCCCCCCCTCTGCCAAGACGAATGTAAAAGGGACCAGGCGTTTCACAGGCCGCGGACGTGGTCAGGCTGGCTTCCATCTTGTCGCCCGGCGCCATCACCGTAATGTTTGGCATGGCTCCCATGATCGCAAGGTCCTCGGTGGCGTGATGACTGAAACCCAGCGGGCCGTAACAAAAGCCGCCCCCAACACTAACCACCTTCACATTGGCATTGTGATAGCAGATGTCGTTTCGAATCTGTTCCAGGCATCTCATGGTGTTGAAATTGGCAATGGAATAAGTGAAGACTGTTTTTCCTTCCAAAGCGAGCCCAGCAGCAATGCCGGCCATATTCTGCTCGGCCACCCCGACATTTAGGTATTGATCGGGAAACCTGTGGGCGAATTCAGTCAACACGCCGAAGCCCAGGTCACCAGTCAGAAGCATGATATTTTTATTTTGGCCGGCCTTCTCCGACAGCACTCGAACGAATTCATCTCTCACTGACGAGTTCCTTTTTCGAGTTCCGCCAGGGCAGCTTCGAACTCGTCTCCTTGAGGGCTGCGATAATGCCAAAGAACAGAGTTTTCCATAAAAGTTACACCCTTTCCCTTAATGGTGTGGGCGATAATCCAGGTAGGCCGGTCTTGCGCGGAAGGCACTACCTGCAAGGTTTCAATCAGCGCCCGATGATCGTGACCGTTCACCTCACGAACATTCCATCCAAAAGCCGATAATTTCATGGCAAAAGGCTCAAGCGCAAGGGTATTCTGAACAGTATCCAGGCTCTGAATTTTATTGTAATCGACTATGGCGATCAGATTGGAGAGCTTGTGATGCGCGGAGAAAAGAATCGCTTCCCAATTTGATCCTTCGTCACATTCCCCATCGCTCAAGAGCACGTACACCCGGTGATCTTTCTTGTCCGCCCTGGCGGCATACGCCATTCCGGCGGCGACAGGCAGTCCATGCCCGAGCGACCCGGTGGAGAATTCCACCCCCGGTACGCCGATATGCGAAACGTGGCCGCTCATCTTGCTGCCGCGAGCGCAATGGAGCTTGAGCCATTCGACAGGGAAAAAACCGGTCTCGGCAAGTGCGGCGTAGATGCCGGCTCCGGCGTGCCCCTTACTGAGAATAAACCTATCTCTCTTGTGCCACTCAGGGTCATGAGGTTTTACATTTAATACCTGCCCGTACAGTACGGCGATGATATCAGCCATGGAAAGCACAGAAGCTATATGGGAGCTTTTGCCCCTCTGTGTCATTTCTACGGCATGCCTCCTGATCCGAAGTGCGAGTTCTTCTGTATTCAATTGGCTCTCCCAAGGCTACGACACTGGTCCAATCCGTATTGGTAAACAGGTAATAGTATGGTCGGCTTTACATTATTATTAGCAGGGGTTTTGAGAGCGATTACTCCAGTACGGCGTATGCTATATATGGGTCCCATTCCATCCGTCGAAGCCTCAACCGTCCAATTCCGGTGCTTTCGAGTAATGCTCCCGTTTCACCAGGCCACATCGGGTTGTCCAGTTCATCGAAGGCGATGACCGCACCCTTGGGCATTCGAGGCAAGAAGTGCTCGATAGCGGCTTTGGTGGGCTCATAAAGGTCCATGTCCAAAAAAAGCAAGCTCACTACGATATGAGGGTGCTGTGCAACGAAGCGCGGAATGGTCTCGATTACATCTCCCTTTATCAGATGCACTTTATCTATATGGCCAAGAAAGCGGTCCTTGTCGTATTCAGTGATCAGCTCCATCAACTCGTCATATGAATCCGAGTAAAGCCCTCCTATCTCGGGGGCTGCCACCGGATTGGCATCTTTGCCTGTGAAGCCGGGAAATCCAGAGAATGTATCAAAACCGTATATACGCCGTGTAAGATTCTCTGGCTCCAGCATAGCACTCAACTTGGCCCAGGCCATGGTTCCAAAGCCTTTGTAGACACCGCACTCGACCACTGAGCCTTTCACCGGCAGCACAATTTTAAAAATTTCATACATTGCCAGGAAACGTTTGAGGTGTTGGCGTCGAACATATTTGGTGAAATTCGTCAGTTTATTTTCGACTGTGTCGGGGCATGAATTGAAAATTCGCTCTATCTCTTTACCTACTTCCATCTCGACGGAAGTACGAAATGTTTTCATGATTCGAATTCTCTCAAATTAATAGTTCACATCATTGGACGCACATTCTGTAAGTACACCAAATCCGAATCCGAAAGCTTCCATCCGGCTGCGCCTGCATTTTCAGCGGCTTGATGCGCCTGCTTAATACCTGCCAGAGCACATGAATTTGGCGAGTGATCGAGCACCCAGCGAATGGCGACTTGGGCCGGAGTCTTACCGTAACGATCAGCCACCAGTCTGATCCTTTCCAATAAGGCAAGGTTATCCGTCAGGTGATTTGGTTGAAAAATTACACTTTTCCTCCGTAGATCAGAGCCATCAAATTGCGAATTTAACCCGTATTTTCCACTAAAAAATCCCTGAGCCAAGACATTATAGCAGAGCGCAGACATACTGTATGTCTGCCGACATTCTGCCAGAGTGTGCTCTGAATCCTGTTGAAGCAGGCTGAACGGCAACTGTATGGATTCCGAACGACAGTATGCCTGTGCCTCTCTCAGCATAGCAGATGGAAAGTTGCAGCAACCAATAAAGCGTATTTTCCCGCTTTCTTGAAGCCTCATAAGTTGATGCATGGTCTCGGAGATATCCGTGCGCTGGTCCGGCCAGTGTATTTGATACAAGGGAATACAGTCCAACCGGAGGCGCCGCAGACTAGCTTCCAGCGCCTGTGCCACACTAACGGAACTTATGTCGCGATACGTTTTCCCCCGGGCATCCCACCTGACTCCGAATTTGGTGCCTATAATAACATTGTGCCTTTCAGCACCCAAGGCCTCGGCAAGAATTTCTTCCGAGTGTCCGAATCCATACACGTCTGCAGTGTCAAAAAAGTTGATGCCCAGATCCAAAGCCTTCCTGACCGCCCGTATGCTCTCCCGATCGTTGACTTTGCCGTAATCATAACCCCCTATCGCAGCGCAGCCGAAGGCGATTCTGGATACGTAAGTTTCAGTTAGGCCCAGACGGATATACTCCATATGGACATTCTCTCCTCCGGCTGTGAGCGGCCACAGGGTATTGAGGGCTGGCAATTTGGCCATTAAAGGCAGCAAGGCCCAAGAAATCCGCGCTTTGATTGCTTGCCCGTCACGATCTACCGCCGGCCTGCCGCGACATCAACGAGCGTTATAAGCGTACGAGAAATAATTTTCATATCCTCGCGAAAAGATCGATTTTGCACATACTTCAACCTTAATCGATTCTTTTCCGATCTAAAGCGTGTCACAAATAAATAATGGGGATTTTCATTACCGATCAGATCACCAAGATTTACAAAATGTATAGAGGAATAATCAGTAATTCCGGGCAGGACAGTCAATATTTGTTTTTCTGTCTCGTCATAAGCATCCGTGTGTTCCTCCACTTCGGGTCGAGGTCCAACGATGCTCATCTCACCCTTGAGAACGTTGATGAGCTGTGGTAATTCATCAAGCTTCAGTCTCCTTATGAGGCGACCAACTTTCGTTATGCGAGGATCATCCCCGGCAGTCGTTGTTCCTAGCGCCTCCGACCCGGGTCGCATGGTGCGAAATTTGAAGATTCTGAATCTCTTGCCTGCCAAACCGACCCTTTCTCCAAGATAACAAATGGGGCCGTCTGAATCCAGCTTGATCGCAATTGAAATTGAAATCATTACCGGTGCAAGGAACAATAGCCCACACACCGAAAACACCACGTCAAAAATACGTTTAGCAATAAGATACCGTGACATTTGTAAAGCATGCCTTTTATGAACCATATCCCTATGAATCATCTGTAAGATATGCTGGGCCACCGGATCGGCCCTGTTTACTTGTGACATTCGAAATACGAATGTTGCGCGGAGCAAATACCTGTTAGCTATTTCATGGGATGTTGCATGGTAAACACCATGATCCAACCATATTTTCCGATTTTTTCGTTTTTCAGAATTAAGGTATCGATTTTTTCCAAAATGGTCCGCAATGGTTTGTAAAGAGATGTCTTCCGTAAAGGCACCGCAGCTAGAACCGCCAAGTGAAAAAACTTCACCTCAACATGGCGAAAATACTGCCTGACGGTTTTGAGATCCTCGACCCTGAGAATGTGGTTTACTTCCCACTCAGTCCTCAGATGGGGGGTATTCTTGCGATACCAGTGTATGAAGGGATTGTGTCTCAATGCCTCTACGCAGATCATCTCACCGGTCGGTTTTATTACGCGCCTTAACTCATCCAATGCCCTGTGCAGATCTACATGATGGAGGGCTCCATATTCCACACCTATGTCAAAGTTATTGTCCGGAAAGGACATGGCCTCCCCGTCCATGACCTCGAACCTGCAATGGTCTGAAACGCCTGCGGCTTCTGCATTGCGATTCGCATTGGCAACACCCTCCGGTGAAATATCTATCCCCACTGTTTCCGCGCCGCATTTTGCAGCAAAAACTCCATTTTCGCCATTTCCACACGCAAAATCCAAGACCTTTACAGTCGGTCCGCATTTTCTTGCCAGCCAAGAATATTGGTACGCCTCGCTGGACTGAGCGACCGAGTAAAACTTGACATTTGAGAAATGGTAATTGAAAGCTTCCCTGTCCCGGATGAGCTTGTCCATGTCGGGAACTTCTTCGTTTTTGTGTGTATCAATATGCCGCTCAAATCCCTGGAGGATGGATCTGCGCCGCCTGGAATGTTCAATTTCAGCAAGTTTGCGAGCTTCTAACGCAGCAAACTCCGTCCGAGCGTCCATATCTTTGGTATCTCCTGTTTAGATATAGCCCCATTCAGTGGGTGACCCGGCTCTTGTAATCGAACCTGTGCTCCGTACCGAATTGTGAGAAGCGTTTCTCCACAAGATTGACAATATTACTTACTAAATCAGGATAAATTCTTTTCGCATCGTAGTCCGTCTTAAAAACTTTTTTGGAGTTTTCACCCATTCTCTCGAGTTCCCCGGGATGTGACGATATCCACAAGATTTTCTCTGTTAAGTCGCGATCTTCACCCGATCTATAATGCAGCCCTATGCGCTTTTGCTCCAACAGCGTCCGGAACTCCCCCTCAAGAGATGAAAGTATTGGCAAGCCAGCCGCCATGTATTCGAATGGTTTATTTGGCAGGGTTATAGGACGCCTGCTGTTATAGGGACATATTCCTATCGAGGAGCGATTCAATAACCAGGATATGGACTGTTGATCCAACCAACCTGTAAACACAAGGTTGGGTATATTAGAGTAGCTACTCCTGAGTTTTTTCTCCTGTACCCCGGAACCTGCCATTATAAACATGACGTTTACGCCGTTGATGTCATTTAACCGGCGAGCCGCCCTGCAAACGCTTGCAAGATCGTACGCTTCGGAAAAAGAGCCCACGAACGAGATTACAACAGCTTTCTCCTCAACTATGCGGCGAATATGGTCTGCGCTCAGGCAGCAGGCGCCCGGGCTTTCATTGCTTTCTTGTTCCCTCAGATAGCCAAGCGGAAAGCATTTATCCCATCCTGACGGCCGGCGATTAGCCAATTCAAGGCCCCACATCAGATTTGCATCTGATACGGCAAATATGGCTTCCGCATTGGAAAGAATTCTTCGTGCCCGTGAAAATTCACGAGTCAGCAGCAATCTGGCAAGCCCTTTCAATTGAGGCGGAAGTATCGTGAGGTAAATGCTCGGCCATTGATCGCGGATATCGACGATATAGGGAATCCCGTTTCGTAGGGAAAAATGCATCGCCTGTTCACAGAGTTCCAAGGTCGGCAGGCAACAATATATTATATCAGGCCTGTCGGTTTCTGAAATCCCGGATAACGCGGAGCAAAACCGGTTTGCGACAATTTTGTGATGCCTGAGTCTGGCATAGGAAACGCTTCTTCTATACCCGGGCCCGTACAAAAGCTGAACTTCCAGGTTTGCGTGCGGGTGTAAGGTTACCGAACTTTTGAATCTCTGGAACCTCAACTGGTGGTTAAAGGTAGATGACCACCAAACAACGGAGTGGCCCGCATTAGCCAAAGCCTCAGCAACCATTCCGGCCCTGAATGGTCTGGTCTTGGCGTCCACCCCCTGAATAAGATCGCCTATTTCGATGACCCAGACTTTCATTGTCATTTCTTTTTGAACATGTAGTAAACGTGTCCTTCATTGGTCCGTTTCTTGATCACGTCGAGGTCAAGCCTCTTGAATTGCCGGCGCGCAAAAACAGAGGCGAAAATGGACAGTTTGTTTTTAACCGGACAGCAGTGCGCAAGGTACTGCCGAATCAGTATTATTTTCTCCTCATAACCGTAAACTTGGATAACGTCAAAAAGGGCAGCAGGCTCCTTACCAACGGATATAGACTGGGGCAGTAGGATGAGAGCAATCTTCCTACGGGTGGGAATAACTTTGATGGGAATCTCGCAACTATCTCAGTCTTATCTCCGACATCGAACATTCTCCTGATTTTGCTCAGCGATATCCCGTTGTATGCTCTTTTCTTGCTTCCAACAACCCAGTCGTGGATCAGGATGAAGCCTCCAGGTTTTACCACCCTCAGCATCTGCTTCGCAATTTTGGACACAGTGTCGTCGTTTTGCACATGACAAAAACAAAATTGCTCCATAACCACATCGAAGGAGCAATCGGGGAACATTCCCATCTCCGTGGCGTCACCAAGATTCAACTGCAGGCCTGGATAAGAACTACGACCTCTTTTTATCCTGTCCTCGAACAGGTCAATACCGTGAAGCTGAGAGGAGGAAAACCCGGCAACCAGAAAGGGCGTGAGACCGTAACCGCTGGCACATCCCACGTCCAGCAACTGGGCCTCTTTGAGGTCTACCCGTAGCTTGTTCTCAAGGAAATCAAGTACTCTAAGGAGACTGTCCTGGCGGGCCACTACCGCCGCGATATTTTGGCGGGGCACAGTAAAACCGGCAATATCGCCCTTACGGCGGCGAGCCCATATACCCAATGCAGTTTCACAATCAATGACATGCTGTTTCACCCAATGCCTCCTCGCTTCTAATCGCCTCAGAAAGTATCTACCTGAATAATGTACAACTTTACAATCTACGGACGCCGGACTGCATTTCCGGGACGGATTCCATCGGAAAAAGCTCTTGGAATGCCGAGTGGTCGTAAGCCATGCGACATTCCAATTAAAACCAGCATGAAAAAATGCCGATCAGACCAATTTGGACGAATGGAGTTCCGGAAGATGTCAATAGTTTAGCTTTATAAGGTTATCGAGATATTTTTGGTCCTCTTTTGGTAAATAGCTAGGAGCTATAATGGCAATACCCGGTAATTCTCGCAATAGTGGATCGGTTTTGAAAAAGCGAATCTGGGTTGCCATGTGATCCCTGAAGCTCTGGGCGCCTAAGTTTCCCATTTTACCGAAGATTCCCATCCCGAAAAGTGTTTTCCTCAGGATGCCTGGCGCTTGCTTCTCCATTTTCTCCACTCGTGCCTTTATTATTGGGCTCCAACCTTGGGCCTGCTCTGAAATGTAGAGCTCAGGGATAAAAATGTCGGCATAGTCCCTTATCGCTCGCAGGAGGGCAACCCCGTCGTCGCTCCAAACAGCGCCGCCCCATACGAAAATGTACTTATCAGGATAATTCTCCCTCACTTTCCTCAGGACATCAATAAAAGCGGCTATTTCACTTCTACTGAGGCCGGTATCGAGCAGCTCATCCACGGAGACACCGTCGGCCTTCTTCATATTCTCGGCGAATTGATCGTAAAGAAGCCCGGGCTGCCCTTTGAACTTCAAAGGATAGACGCGGTTGAGGAGAATCTTTCCCTTATTTGACCAGTATTGCCGAACCTCTTCATTGCCGTGCTCCGGATCGGAAAGAATGTCGATAACATTGGGCGTATCCATATTCCAATTATGAAAGTCATGACTTCCTTTTTCAACAGGCCAAAAATAGGATAGAATTATTGGGTGCGGAAGAGGCTTTCGAGGAGATGACGCACAGGCAATAGCGGCGAACATCAAAATGCCAAGAAAAATCGAGCTCGAAGATATTGGTTTAGTCCATGTGCAATGGTTCATCACTTTCTCCTTATTGATAATACCGTTCATATTTTAACCAAGTACGTAATAAGCGGCCTTTTTATCTTCTTTTGGCCGATTAAACGTCATGAGTATAGCATTATGAAATGGTGTGACAGCATTTATGCAATTGCCGACAATTACCGAGAGCTAAGAACCTTGTCGTAAAAGGCAATTAACTTTCCCTTTTCATTTTCCCAGTTGAAGTATCTCTTCACAGCGGCTTTTCCTGCGCGTCCCATCGATTCGGCAAGATCAGGTTTGGAGATCAGTTTAATGATAGCAGATGAAATTTCTTCTATATCGTCGGGATCGACGCAGATGCCACAGCGGTACTTTTCAATAACGCTTCGATACAGCGGAAAATTTGAAGCAACAACTGGAATCCCCAGGGCCATATACTCGAAAATCTTGGTTGGGTATGATTGAACATAGTTTGGTTCTCTTTTCAATAATGCAAAACCAATGTGACATTTTGCGATGTGTTGCCAGGCATGCGGACCAGGCAAGTATCCCAATAAGTTGACGTAACCCCACACACCGTTGTCCCGAAGACTGTTCTCGATCAGGCCCTTAAGGTTGTTATTATCGGCGCCAATGATAATGCATTGAACATCAAAACCAACATTGCGAACAGTTCTGACTGCATCGACCATAGACAGAAGCCCTCGCCCTTCCGAAATCGCACCCAAATAACCTATTGTCGTAACGGCATATTTAGTGGCTTGAACGGAATTCAAATGTTCAACTAACGGCATATTGAGAACAACTTCGGAATCTCTTGCCCAGTTGTATTCTTCGGAATACGATTTTTCGGCAAATATTATATACACTCTCTGCAGCAGCACTCGCTGAATACATTTAAATAAAGTTGATATAAAGACTCTCAAGTGAGATGGGATCCAATATTTAGTCAACAAAGCCTTGGGTAAATTCTCGTGCATATCGAAAACAACTTTCTTTTTGAAAAGCCGCAAAAGTTGTCCAGTTATCAGTAGCTCGGGATCATGCAAATGATATAGATCGCCATCTTCCCTGATGGCTAGCTTCAATACCGGCAAGGTGGCATAAAGCATTCGACCGAGTCGGTTCACACAACGTCGATAGGTTACGATTCGGACCTGTTTATCGTATATTGTCTTTGAATCACAAGCAATAAGGATAACTTCGAAACCGGATGCCGCCAATGTTTTGCATTGCTTCTGAAAGATTCGGCTATCCGTGACGGGATGAGCACTGGAAATATGCACGATCCTATAGTGCCTGTGTGTCGGTCCGTCGCACGGCATCAGATCTTTTGCACTTTTCATCAGAACATCGCGCCAAACATGATCGCTATAGGTAACATCGCGGGCGGATAGAGGGCCGCAGTTTCGGCTACACCCAATAAAAGCCATACAAACACAAACGTCACAAAAAGCACCTTGTGACCCTTGGCATGAGCTGAATCACAAGATGTTTTCCACCGGAGGCACAACGCGCTTATAAGAAACACTACTCCAAGCAAGCCGTATTCCAGAGGTATCTTTACATAGATACTTTCGGTATATGCTCGAAGAGCGGAGTGCAAGGGCATGACCAACGATTCGGCGTCAACACCTGCACCGACCAAAAAGTAATGATTAAGCCATATGCCTAATGCGTCGCAGTTAACTTGCAGCCTGTTGTCTATTGATTGCATTCCCATGTCAGCGGTGGCGGCCCTGCTGAATACGGCCATGTCTCGGTCCGATTCGATGTACAACCAGCCGGCAACACCGATTCCCAGATAAGCCGCAAGCAACAAGCCAACCACCCAAGGCTTCTTATTTCGAAGATACCACAAGATAAAGGCGACTGAAATACACACAACGCCCGTTCGGCTCCTGGCTTGGGCGAGCACAGCGAAAATCCCCAGGAAAATAGACATCACTCTTAGCATGGCATTACTAGACCCAAAATTAAATAGCATAATAAAGAGGGCTAGTGTCGCAAAGATATTGGCATTTCCTGAAAATGACGCAACCCGCCTCTCGAACCAGGGAGTCCCGGTCACCATTGTAGCATCATCCGAATCGACAGGAGATGTATAACTGACAAGATAGGTATCGCTAAATAGTTCGTAAGAGCCATATATTACAAATATCAATAGACAAACAAAGGCGGCTCGTGAAATGATGTCGTATCCGTATGTCTTGCCGATGAGATACGCACCAAATATTGCCATCGGATACATGCAATTATATGCGAGCCTGGTCGTTAGTCCATATTCTACGAGTAGCGGAATCATTCCCAGGATTACATATGCTTGTAAGAACAATAGTACCGGTATGCATCTTTTCCATTTCACAAGAGATGTCTCTGGATTGTTGAGCAAGAAACATGCAACAGGTGTAAGTACGAATATAACTACACCAGCCTTGCCATACTGATGCGTAATGAAATTATAGCCCAATGCAGCAATGAAGAAGACAGCGGATGCGACGGCGGTCCTCATGTATATCCTGCTGTTCCGCACCGACCTACCACGGCCGGCACCGTTACTGCTCATCATTGACGCCTGTGTATTTAGCAAGGTCTCTGCTTTCTGAAAATGTTAATAATATGAAAAGGGGAATATCTCTGACAGATCCGTTTGTCTAAAAAATCAGATGCTGATATATTTCCTCCATTCGCCGGGCTTGCCGTTCTCCGGAGTAATTCCGTCTTATATGTTCTCGGCAGGCACTGCTGAACCGAGAAATACAACTTGGATTGGAAATCACGTATTTTATTGCGTTTGCAAGGTCAATGGAACTCTTTTCGGGGACCAGCAACCCCGTGATGCCTTCAAGGACAACCTCGCTAATATCACAGTGATAAGTAGATATTACCGGGAGTCCCGAAGCCTGAGCATCTAACAGCGTGACGGGAGCCCCGCCCTCGCAATCAGAATCGGATGCTGTCAGACTCGGTTGGACGAGAGCGTGATACGACAGCAGTTCTATGTGTAACTGCGTATACGGGATGAAATCACGGACATGAACTGTGTCCGAAAGATCGTTTCGATGTAAATAGGATAATATCTCTTCTTTAAGTGGACCTGTTCCGACCAATAATACACTTAGTTTATCTGCCAGGCCTTCGTCTCTTAATATCTTAACGGCCTCTACGAAAATTCGATGGCCCTTCTTTTCGGCAAATCTGGCTACCTGAATGAGCTTCAGCTTTTCATCTGTTTGGTATTGACGTTCCTTGAATGGGATACGATCGGTATCCACTCCGAGGTGCTGGACCGTAACTTTTTGAGGGTCGCAACCTTTGGCAATGAGACTGGCGCGACCGTACTCTCCTTCCGTTAGGATCATAGCGGCATGAGCAAAAAGCTTTTTATATCGTCTCCTCCACACCGGAGATTTTTTAATGAGGTAATCATAGTCGTAGCCATAGAATGACACAACCAGCGGGACATTTAACATTTTTGACAATCTAATATATCTCCAGCCTACAATTCCAAAATGGGCATGAACGAGTTTGATAGATCTGGCTCTTGCAGCCCAGCAAAAATACAAATCACACAGGCCTGAATTGTAGATAAGTACCCTGCACAACCCGCGTGGAATTCTACCGAACTTGCCCGTTGGCCTCTTGATGTACCCGGGGCAGGTGACTATGTCCTTCTTTGCTAAAAGAGGGAATGAGGCGTGCGGTTCATAGCATGCCGAGAAGAAAGTGATATCGAATTTGTCAATATGGTGAAATAGCGAATAGATCCAGGTATACGTTATCGGCAGATAAGAGTCGAGAGCGTAGCCTATAGAAAGTCGCTTATCCATTGCTTTAACCTTTAATCACTGAATATATTTCATTGAATCTGTGAGCATCCAGCAACCTATAGGAAAACCCGAATACCATGATACCAACACATGTGCAAAGTGCGAGCATCATAACGGGAGATAATGTCCGGAAACACATTATAATCGGGATCATGGTCATTACCATTAACAAAGTTGATATGAATAAGCCGCGCACTTCTTTAAGCAAATCGATATAGTCGATCTTTCCCAGTTTGATTAAAAGATAATGCCATCCTGGATCGCAAATGATGGTGGCGACCAGTATAGAGTATGCAACCGCCTGTATAGTTCCACCTACCGTAATACCTACAAAACAAGAAGTGCATAATGCAATGGACCAGAGGATTTTCCAGTAAAAACTTATATCTGCTCTTCCTTTCGCCAGGAGGACTAATACGCCTTGACCTCCCGGGCTCTTCACGATACCGGTGATACACAAAATCTCAATACAGGTGACTGATGGGAGCCACTTGCTTCCGCATACGACTAGTATCAGTGGCTTGGCAACCAGGGCCATGCCGGCCAGCGCAGGGAACAGAAAAGTGAGATTGGCTCGTATTACTTTGACATATGCTTTCTGAAAATCTTCCTTGCGACACTGCAACCGGGACAAAGTGGGATACAAAACCCTCCCGATAATCTTACCCATTTTCATGGCAGGCACACTCACCAACTGGTAAGCAAGCGTGTAGTAGCCCAGCGGACCTGCGCCGAGAAATTTTGCAATCAAAATGTTATCAATGTTATTAATCAGTGTGTTAAGAATGTTTTCCATAGTCAAAAACATGCCAAAGCTCAGGAATTCTCGTATATCACTTATGCGAAAGTGGAACCTGATGCCCCAGCGCTTTAACCCAAGTGAAAAATTGAAAGTGGTCTTCGTTATCGCACCAGCCAAAGACCCAAAAACAATTGAAAGCGCTCCTGCTCCACTGAAAGCCAGTGTAATCGCGACTATCGATTCTACTGTCGCGCTTAAAATCTCAACCTTTGCTAGCCAATCGAATGTGAGAGACCTCTCAAGCATGACGGCAAATTGCCGTCCGAGGGGGATAATGAGGAAATAAATTGCATAGATTTTGATTATGCGTCCCAGTCTTGGTTCTGAATAATATGATACCATAAATGAGCTTGATAACCATACTACAAGCGCTGAAAGAGCACCGATTTGAATGCTGAACCAGTATAACGATGAAAACTGATCGCTTGAAATTTCTTGCTTTTGGATGACGGCGTTGTTGATGCCGAAATCCGATATTGATTGCGCGCAGCCAATGACGACCATCGCCATCGCCAAAAGGCCAAAATCGTCAGGCTGCAAAAGGCGCGAAAGAATTGTAAGCTGGCCGAATTGCAGGATACTTTGAATAACTGTAACAGCCCCGGTCCACTTTGTACCTGAAACGACAAGGTGTTTCAGAGACCGCGGCGTGGCTGTTTTGGATTCGTGCACTTATCAATGAGCCTTATCGTGAACAAATAACTGTTGTTTCTTCAGGAGAAATGAAAGTTCTGTCCTTTTCGTCTGAACCATTCGGTCGATCTCTGAGCAGGGGTATATGATTATGAGTTATGCTTTCGAAATGGCCTCAGGTCCGCCTTTGCAAGTCCCAGATTGGTAACGGCGTATATCCGACTTTCTTTGCAAAATTAACCGCACGGCGTCAATAACGTCCTGCACGTCAATGTCCGTCAATTTTGCGGAGATAGGAAGGCTCACCGTATGCCGGCCAATATACATAGAATTCGGGTAGTGCTCGGGTCTCCATCCGAATGTTTTCTGATAAAAAGGATGTTCCGGGATACTCAAATAATGTACCCCTACACCGATGTTCATGGATGTCATTGCATTCAGAAAATCATCCCGGGAAATGCCGCATTTTTCCGGATCGATAAGAAGAGTGTAAAGGTGGTACGCGTGGGTCGTATCAGGTTCGGGAGCGGATGGTGTTACGACGGGCAGGTCTTCAAAGGCCTGGTTATATAAGTTCCAGATAATCTTTCTGCGGCGCCAGAATAGGTCGATATTCGCAAGTTGATGAATTCCAATCGCAGCCTGCAAGTCCATCATGTTATACTTAAAACCGCATTGCACAACTTGATAATGTTTATAGCCGTTATCGCTGAATCGTTTCCAGGCATCTTTACTCATTCCATGCAGTCCCGCGGTTTTTACCCGGTCTATGTCCTGTTCTCGACGGGCTATGACCATGCCGCCTTCACCCGTGATGATGTTTTTGGTGACATAAAATGAAAAGCAGCCAAAATCGCCAAATGTGCCTGCTTTACGTCCATGGTATTCGGACTCTATGGCATGAGCACAATCTTCAACAAGAGTGAGCTTGTGCCGCTGGGCTATACGCAGGAGAGCGTCCATTTCACAGCACCGGCCCCCAAAATGAACGGGCAAAAGAGCTTTGGTCTTGGGGGTGATCTTTAGTTCGACCTGTGCCGGATCAATATTCATGCTGTCCAGATGAACGTCAGCGAGCACTGGTGTTCCTCCGGCGTGAATTATGGAATTAACCGTCGCACAAAAGGTCATGGGAGACGTTATCACTTCGTCTCCAGGTTGCAGGCCGGCCGACAACATGCTCAGGTGAAGGGCGGCTGTGCAGGAATTAAGAGCAGCGACAAATTTGACGCCTTTATAGGCAGCGAAGTCGGATTCAAAACGAGCCACTTTTGGACCGGTACCAAGCCAGCCGGCTTTCATACTTGCGACGACCTCCTGAATCTCCGCATCGCCTATAATGGGCGCGCCGAAAATGAGGAAGTCTTCTCTCATGATATCTCTCTCTGCGTGTGGGACTCTCGTGTCAGTGATGCGTTATTCAGGAAATACGCAAATTGAATTTCTCATAGGGGCTTAAAATGTTTCAAAAGCCGGCACCTGGAGGGATTTTCGAGACACGATGCCGAACCACATCTCCACTCGGTTCAGCCAACACTCAGCGGTTGGAGTGTAGTGAAAGAATACATTCGCGTCGTCTGCAGGCCTTGTGTCGTTTCTCGGCTGCCTTAAGATCGCACAAATCCGCTCAAGTCAGTTCGATGTAGTGCCTCCTTTTGTCTTCGATTCCTCTTCTGTCGGGTTATTGTATTTTGCATAGTACTTATGATAGTACTTGTAGTGGTCGTAATAGGCGCCATGCCCCATGCGTTCCTTCCTCACCATTGTCAGGACGCCCCCCAGGATTTGGGTATTGTTCTGCAAAAGCATCTGAACAGCCAGTTTGGCGGCTTCCCTGGTGGTGCTGTGGTGTTTGAAAATAAGCACTACCCCATCGGACAATACCGCAAGCGTCCTTGCATCCGCAAAACCAATTACGGGGGGTGAATCGATCACGATGTGCTGGTAAACCTGCCTAAGGTTGTAGAGCATTTTGGTGAAGGCCGGTGAGGAGATGAGGTCGTTGGGATTCGGGGGAGTTGGGCCTGCCGGCATGAAATGCAGGTTCTCGATCTCGGTCGGCTTAATAACCTGCTCCAGTGTTGCCCCCCCCGTCAGATGACTGGTAACGCCGAGCCTGTTTGATAATTTGAATACCTTGTGCAGTCTGGGCTTCCTCAGGTCACAGTCGATGAGAAGAACTTTTCGTTCCACCCCGGTTAAACCAATGGCGATGTTCGAGGTGCTGGTGGTCTTGCCTTCCGATGGATTGCAACTGGTAATAACAATTACCTGCGGCGGCGACGAGGAGGTCGAAAGCATGATAGCAGAACGGATGTGAGATATTGCCTCGCTGATTTGGGACCTCGGGTCGGAATGGGTGATGGTTTCCACGCGTTGAGAACCTGTCGGGAGCGCACCGTTTTCTGCCATGGGAATCATCCCCAGGCTCGGGATGTGGCTGATTCTCTCAAGTTCTTCTGCCGATTTTATGGAATTATCAAGATGTTCGAGAAACAACGCAGTTCCCACGCCGAGCATGGAACCGAAAACCACGGCAAGCACAAGAAACAGCATCGGCTTGGGCAACCAAGGCTCGTAGGGCATTTCGGAGGAGTTAATTATCGCAGTATTGCTTGGCACCATCGTAGCCGCCACACTGGCGTCCTTCATGCGGCCAAGCAATCCCTCATAAAGGGCCTGATTGGTTTGCAGGTCCCGTTTCAGCATGTGAAAATCGACGAGGCCGTTTTCCATATCGACCATCTTGGCTTTCGCATCGTTGAATTCCTGCTGGAGGAGGTTTTCGGCTTTCAATGCAGCCTCATAGTCCGCCTTCACGCTTGTTTCGAGGCGCCGGATCTCTTTGTTGAGCTTATCGCCTATCTCTTTAGCCGTGGCGGAAGTGACCTTGCGGTCCGGAAAGTTGGCGCCAAACACGGGACTCGATCCCGTGTCCTGGCCCTGAAGTCCTATGAGCTGTTGCCTCAATCCTTGGATCAAAGGATTATTCGTGATGACCGGCGCATCGGCGCCCTTCTCATTTATCTGTTTGAAAAGAGCTTCTTTCGACGCCCTATCCGACTGGCATGCTGTCAAAAGTTGGCCGACCTGGACGTATTTCTGGAGGACCACGTTCATTGCGGCCGTCTTATCATCGTCAATGTCTATTCCGAGGAAGTCGCCCTTTTGCCCATCGACGATAGCATTCTTCTCGGATATCTCAAGTTTCTTGGCCGTGCGGGACAGTTCATCGTCCAGCCACTCTCTCATCATCGCAAAAGACTGCTCCCGTGTGTGCATGCACAGCTTGAGGTATTCTCTTTGAAGTGCCTCCGGGACCTTTTGAGCAAGCGCTTTGTCCGTGGAATGGAATATTATGTCAACCAGGTAAGAGTTCTTAATGGGGTCTACTTTGAGGTGCTTGAGAAATTTCTTGGCATATTTTTGTCGGATAACCTCCGGAGGATCGTCTGGATTGTCCTCCATCACATTTTTATAGGAAATGTGCTCCTTCAGATTGAGGGCATCAATCAGACCGTAAGCCAAAGTGGGAGACGAGAGGATAGCGTACTGGGTTTTATAAAACCTGTCCAAATCGCTCGATCCCGTCATTTGCCCAAGCGGGTCCATGCTGCCGCTGCCGCTGCCAAACATTGATTCACCTTTGTCCTGGGTGATTTGCAGGGTGACTTTTCCTTCCCAGATGGGGGTCATGAACAGTATCAAACAAATGGTGGCGACGATAACTCCGCCCGCAACTCCCAGGACCCACCACTTGCGCTTTTTCAACACATGCCAGTAATCGCGAAGCTGGACATTCTCTTCATACTCCGCAGTGTAATAGGTCGAGGTGGTCGAAGGGAGGGGCGCCGCAGTAGCCGCCACGACATCGGTCTTGCGATTGTCGTCATTTTGCATTGCTCAATCCTATGGATGTTCTAACAGAACCGATCGGTTACCGGCGCCGAGGTTTTTCCCGCCGGAACAATTACCCTCGGACAAATTCCCCTTATCAGATTACTAGAAAGTGGTAGGGCTCATTGACATGCCGACGCTCCCGGGCATGAGCAACTTGAGATCGTAGAGAAATCGCCGGGTCTTACTCTCATGCACGTAGACGATGTCGTTCGGCTGCAGGACTATGTCTTCCTGGCTGCCTTTCAGGATCTGCCCGAGATCGAGGGGAATTGCTTGCCGCTGCCCTTTGTCATCAACACGAAGAACAGTCATGTAGTTGGAGGCAAGGGTGAGATTCTTGCCCTGGGCTTGGGATACAGCCCTGGTAACCGTCATGTTGTCCTGCAAAAGGACATTCCCGGGCTTCACAACGGAGCCAATGACAAAGGCGCTCCGGGCGAACGGAACAAAAACTACATCTCCGTTTCGAATAGTAGCGTTCAATTCGACTTCGTCCTGCAGCAGCAGGCGGGTCAAATCCACCACGATGGTATCCGCGTTGAAACCCTGCTGTTGAGGTCCTTTCGCAGAGTCCTGAGAACCCTCGCGCGGTCTCATGATATGAACCGTGTCTCCGGCCCCGGGATTGAGCCCGCCCGCCATGCCCAGCACTTCGAGAAGGGTGCGCGGACCGATTAGCGGGTAGTAATCAGGCTTGTTTACAGCCCCGGAAACCGCCACCCTCTGATTCCTGTATTCCTGAACGGTAACCATGATTTGCGGGTTTGTGAGATAGCCCTGATCCCTGTAAAGCCGGGTCAGCTCTTGAGCTATTTGCGACGGCGTCATGCCGGCCACTTTGACGTTGCCGACCAGGAGCAGCCTGATTTCACCCTGGCCGTCAACGCGAACCAGAGCGCAGAGCTTGTCAGACTCCAGAATAGTGACCTGGAGAGCGTCCTCGGGCCCGACCGCATAATCGCCGAGATTCTTCATCGGCAGAATGGCCGACATTTTCATCAACCGCTCCTGCAACTGCGCCTGCCTTGCCTGCGGGTCCGGGGCGGTTACAGTCTGCGCAACTTGAGGCGAGTAGCGCCCGACTCGTATTTCGTTCATGGGCCCTGCGCTGCCATTCACTAATTTTTGGTCCCACTGGGGCGCGGCGCAAGCGGATACTAAAACCAGGAGAATGACAAATAGCAGGAAGTCAGGTCTGAACTTCATTACCGGTCCCTCTCAATTCTAGAAATGTCAAAGTACCACAAAGGGTATAGGCTTCTCAATTAAATTGTGCTCCGAACAGCCCATCTCGTTTCTGACCCCCGACATCGGGCGCAGGCACATCCGACAACTTGGGCGGCATAGCCGCAAAATAAGATTATTCAGCGGATCCTACAAGTATTACCGACTTAAAGGTGGAGCTAATCTCCGCCGCGCAACTCAAATCCGGAAATCATTAAAAGGGACTATTGCCTCACAAGACCTTGGTTCGCCGTCTGCTCGCCGGCCACGGCTGCAGACCCTACAGGCCCAAGTCAACGGCTATTGAGCGTGTGACTGCCGGGAAAGATGAAAACCGAAACAGGTATCCGAGCGGACCCATTATCGCACCGTCATACCTGCCAGCGGTCCCGGCCCGCATTGTCAGTGCGGGCGGCGAATTGAGAGCGACCCCCGGATACTCCTGCCGGCAGTTTCACCGCGGCAAGGCCCCCTTCGCAAGGAGGCTGCAAAAACCTCTCACAATATTTGACGGAGCAGCTTTTGAAGTTAGGGCCGAAAGGAAACCTGATCGGTGAGCCCGGACTGCTTGGGGTTTGTCTTTTCGAGTTGCGCGATCACAATACGAACTCTTTAGAACACCTGCGATCATGATAATTGATCATGCTCGATGCGCTTATGGCGGCGAGAACCGTCTCTTGCTCAGCAGGTTCCAGATATGGATGCATGGGAAGGCTGAATATCTGTTGCGAAATGCTCTCGCTTACCGGAAAATCCCCGGTTTTATATCCCAGGTAAGCATAAGCGGTTTGTGCGTGGAGCGGCATCGGATAGTAGACTGCGGTTGGTACGCCGATTCTTTTCAACTCGTCCTGCAACACGGAACGCTCGGCGCCGTTCCGGGGCAGCACGGAGTACTGGGCCCAAGCGCTTTTATAGCCTTTCGGAACACGTGGAGCCCGAAGCATGGAACACGAACCAATTAGCTGGGTATACCTGTCGGCGACCAACTGGCGAAGTTCCACTTCTTCCGGAAAGATGTCCAATTTGGCCAGAAGGATCGCGGCCTGCAGGGTATCAAGCCGACCGTTGATGCCGATCCGGACATTGTCGTACTTGTGCTCGCCTTTCCCATGAACCTGGATGGAGCGCATAATGTCGGCCGACTCATCGTTGTCCGTAAAACACATTCCGCCATCGCCGTAGCAGCCCAGAGGCTTTGCCGGGAAAAAGGAAGTACAACCAATGTTGCCAAAACTGCACGCTTTTTCTCCCTTGTATTCAGCACCGAAAGCCTGGGCGGCGTCTTCGATGACAAAAAGGCCGAATTCCCCGGCTATGGATACAATGCGGTCGTAGTCGGCAGGAAGTCCGAAAAGGTCAACGGGGATCACGCCTCTGGGCCTGAGATTTCCGGCCTGATCCGAGGCAGGCAAGGGCAAGGGATAAACCTTGGGATCGCTTGATTTCAGCGCCTCAATGGCAAGCTCGAGTTTCGCGGCATCGATGTTGAAAGTTGCGGGGTCTATGTCCACGAAAATAGGAGTGGCGCCAACCAGAGTGATGACCTCCGCGGTGGCTACAAAAGTAAATGGAGTCGTAAAAATTGCGTCTCCGGGTCCAACCCCGAAGGCCATAAGCGCCATCAGCAATGCGTCCGTCCCGGAGGAGCAGCCGAGCGCGTGTTTGACTCCGACATATGACGCAAGGCGAGCCTCAAGTTCACTCACCTCGGGCCCATTGATGTATTGGCCGTGCCTCAGGACTTCCTGAATGCGTTGGTCGATAAAATCCTTTATTCGTTTCTGTTGCCGTTTGAGATCGATAAAATCCACAGTGCGTCTTCCATGGTCCCACGCCCGTCGATCTGCTAAATTTCAGGATCGCAGGATATGAACCCGCCCGACTCCATTCCCGGTGTCGAGCACACATGCCGTATCTTCAGGGGTGTATTCGGGAAGCATTCCCTTGAGTTTTCGCTTTATTGCGGTGGCATCATAGGTTTCGGCAATTTCACAGAGATCCCGGATCTCGGAATCAAGCCATTTGCGGTAGCGTTGCCTGTTGTTCAGGCCGTTCCAGTTCCATTTGCCATTGTGGCTGAGCACCATGATCTTTTCATGCCGCGTGTTGGCGATATCCTCAACCTTGGTGATGAGTTCCTCACAGAGCTTCTCGCCGGGCCGAAGCCCAGTGTAGACGATTTCGATATCCCTTCCCGGTTCCTTACCGGAGAGCCGGATCAGGTCGGCCGCCATATCGGCAATTCTCACGGGGGTCCCCATTTCGAGCACGAATATTTCACCGCCCTCCCCAAACGCTCCAGCCTGCAGAATCAGTTGGGACGCTTCGGGGATGGTCATAAAATAGCGCGTCATATCGGGATGTGTCACGGTAACCGGTCCACCGCATTCGATTTGCTTTCTGAAAAGGGGAATGACGGAGCCCGAAGATGCGATCACATTGCCGAATCTGACTGCCATAAAGCGGGTCTTGCTCCCCTGATAGGACTGGAGCATCAGCTCGGCGATTCGTTTGCTGGCTCCCATGACGCTCGCGGGCTGCACCGCTTTATCCGTGGAAACCAGCACGAAGCGTTCGCCGCCGTACTTTTCCGTCATCTCCATGGCTACCCGGCTGCCCAGAACGTTATTGTAAATTGCCTCCCACGGATTTCTCTCCAACAATGGAACATGTTTGTAGGCGGCCGCATGAAATATGATGGAGGGGTGATAGGTGCTGAAGATGCTCTCCATGATTTTCCAATCCTGCACCCTGGACAGAATCGCATGGTAGGAATCGAAGTGCAGCTCATGCCGGAGTCCCATCTGGATATCGTAAAGATTGGATTCACTGGCGTCTGCCAGGACCAGCTTCCCGGGCCGGAATCGAATCATTTGCCGGCAAAGCTCCGATCCGATCGATCCCCCTGCGCCCGTCACCAAAACGGTCCGACCGGTTATGTATTCCTGTATCCCGGCCATATCCAGCGAAATGGGGGCACGTCTCAGAAGATCCTCGTAATTGACATCCCGCAGGGATCTAACGCTGACTCCGTTGCCAAGCAACTGTCCGATGGCAGGCAGAGTCCTGTGCGGGACTCCACAACCTTTACAGATTTCTATTATGCGCCGCATCTCGGAACCGGTCGCCGACGGAATGGAGATAAAAACCTGGTCGACAGAGTGCTTGGCGACGACTTTCGGCAAGAACTTTACGGGTCCGAAAACCGGCACTCCGTGTACTGCTCGCCCCCTTTTGTTCACGGCGTCGTCAAGAAAACCGACAACCTGCAAATTGAGTAGAGGGTTTTCGAGTATTTCGCGCACGATCTTCTCACCCGATGCACCGGCGCCTATGATGAGCACGCGTTTTCGGACCTGCCGTCCGGACTCGGCGCGCAGAATGCCCGTGCTTGTAAAATTATGGCAACAACGGATTGTGACTCGGACGGCGCCGGTCATAACGAAAGTCAGCACCCCGTCCAGCAGGAAAGCAGCCCGGGAAAACCCGGTAAAGTTGTAGGTAAAAAGTACCATAAGACATATGGAAATCGATGACAGCACATTGGCCAAAGCCAGGCGCCAGAAGTCACGTATGCTCGAATAGCGCCACATGCCTTTATAGAGCCCGAAAAGAAAAAAGGTGACAACCTTCAAAGGGACTATCCACAAGAGCAAAGGCGCGATCAGTCCAAAATCGATGGATGCCGTCGCGAACTCAAAACGGATGAGGTGCGCCCCCAAAAAGGCAAGGACGAAAATGACCGCCTCAGTGAGCACGATGACATAAATGCGGGGGTTCTTCAGTTGTGAAAACATCTCTAGGCGCCCTTAGCCCGTTGATATCGACCGGCCGAAAGAATCGCTGGATTGGATGCAATGAAACAGCCTGTCAAGTATACCGCTTGCCGGGAAGAAAATTCCTGCCCCGAATTCCCTTGCTAAAGCAGGGTTTTACCGGAATCTTTCTCCATTCCCGATCGCTTGGACCTTCCCGCTACAAAAATTCCCCCAAAGGCTTAATTTTGGTAGACCGCAGAGCACATTTTCCCCCTGAAATGCGGTCGGACAGAGGTACTTAGGTATAGATATTTCCAGTATCTAAAAAGGTTATTTGTACAAGCTCGCAGTGCGAAGCTCCGCCGACTCGATTACATATCGATTAATTCACATCCCAAAATAGTATTGTCATAGGAAAACAAAGATTCATAATTACTAGCTAAGGGCTTAAATTACATAAGGAAATCAAATATTCGCCCTAGCGCATTTAGTAGCAGAACCAAACTTCCATGTCAAAGGAAAAATGCAATTCTTAAGGTGATAACCCCTGCGCGATGATCCGGAGATTCGTGCCGGAAGCGCGCCTTTCTTCTCAAACTCGAAAGAATTTGCAAAAGCCGGTTTTGCCCGCCTGTTTTCCCGACCCCCTCCGGATTGCCAAGGCGCGTGCGCGCCTGGAGCAGAAGGGATCAAAGTCGATCCTAGCCGCCAAAACGGCCGATGTCCACTCCAATTTTGGCAGCGGGACCAAAGTATCAAAGCCTGCCATGGCCTGCAAGAGGGTCCGGCTCCCTTGATTTTGGAAACCGGCGGAGCGATTCACTGCTATGGCGCAACTGTGAGGGATATAATCAATACGGCCGCCCTTGCCGTAATTGACGCGCAGGAACACAAGAAGAATTCACGATCGAAGAGTCGGTTCGTTTCGATGGGAGCACTATTGATGATTGCTGATTTGCAATGGAAACGGTAATAGAAGGGACAAAAAGCTGAGCGGGAGAAAGAATTTTCTCACGCCGGTGTCAACTGGTGAACAGAGATCATTGCTAATTCGTAGCTTTTGGTTTAATGTTACGACGGTGTGCAAGACAATAGAATACGGCCGGGGGGTGCTCTCCCACCGAGAGCTGAGAAGATACCCTTCGAACCTGATCCAGTTAATGCTGGCGAAGGAATCGGCTGATCGCGGGTTTCGAAAGGCCGTTTTTCTCCAAGACGGCCTTTTGGCATTTTCTGGGCTGGGTCCACTATCTCAGTTCATCGCACACATACTCTTTTTTCTGACCTGGAGGACGAGATGGCAACGCAGCTTGAATATGCCAGAGCAGGCACGGTCACCGATGAAATGAAAAAAGCCGCCGAAAACGAACCGGTTACCGCAGAGCAATTGCGGGATCTTATAGCAGAAGGTTTGGCGGTGCTCCCAAAAAATCTTAACCATTCGTTCCCGGAACTCAAGGCAGTCGGCAAGGGCCTCAAGACCAAAGTGAACGCCAACCTTGGGACCAGCGGCGAGTGCTGTTCCATTGAATTGGAAAAGGAAAAACTGGATGCGGCCATCCGCGCCAAAACCGATTCCATAATGGACCTGTCTACCGGCGGAGAGCTTTCGGCCTTCAGAAGCTTTTTCCTGGAAAATTCGCCGGTCATAGTCGGAGCGGTGCCGATCTACGGGGTGGCATCCGAAATGATGCAACGGCATCAATCGCTCGATGAGATGAGCGGCGACCATCTGCTCAGAAGCATCGAGAAGCAGTGCTCGGAGGGTCTGGATTATATTACGGTGCATTGCGGAGTCACGCTTGAATCGGTGAAAAAGCTGGAGGTCTACGAGCGTATCATGCCGTGTGTCAGCCGTGGCGGTTCCATTCACATGGCCTGGATGCGTAAGAACAGGAAACAGAACCCTCTCTACGAATTCTACGATGACCTTTTGGGGATAGCATACAAGTATGACGTCACCCTGAGCCTCGGTGACGGCTTCCGGCCCGGTGCGATTCTCGACGCCACGGATGGGGCGCAACTCGAAGAGTTGATGATTCTTGGTGAACTTGCTAAAAGGGCTCGCAGTAAAAACGTGCAGGTGATGATCGAAGGTCCGGGCCACGTGCCCCTGAACCAGATTACCGCAAACATCATGCTGCAGAAAAAATTGTGTGACGGTGCGCCGTTCTACATTCTTGGGCCTCTGCCGACGGACATCGCGGCAGGCTACGATCATATTACCTCCGCTATAGGCGGCGCGATTGCAGGGGCCGCCGGAGCGGATTATCTGTGCTACGTAACGCCGGCCGAGCATCTCGGGCTGCCCAACGCCGATGATGTATACCAGGGGGTAATGGCCGGACGCATCGCCGCCCATATCGCGGATTTAGCCAAGGGGCTTCCCGGCGCAATCGATGCCGACAGGCGCATGGCTATAGCCAGGCGCGACCTGGATTGGGACGGCATGGTCCGCGAGGCCATCGATCCGGACCTGGTGAAGAGGCGTCTTCAGATCACGCAGGACCGCGAAGGCTGCAGCATGTGCGGAAAGCTTTGCGCCGTAAAGATCAGCCGGGCGGTTTGAGGCGGTGGGACCGCCAGCCGGGTGCAGCCGCTTGCCTTCGGGGCGGCGGAAAACGCAGGGCTGTGAACGATTTTGTGAGACTCTAGCGGTGTTGTTGAAGGCCTGAAGGACCGCAAAAGACGGTCTTGATTTTCAGTTGTGAGCCTTCCTCGGTTCTTTCGCGCATCGATGTCCCTGCCCGCTTCTGCGGTTATCGTCCGATACGGCGTACCCGGCGCCATTCGGATCGGTCCTGTATATGGGGATGTTTCGCTCGGCGCAGCGCTCGATCTCGGCCGGGTGAGGGAAGCCGGTTGATCCGGGAGAGGGAAAAACAATTTACCGGGGCAACGAAGGTATAGGAGAATACAAAGATTACCTCGATGTTCCGCAGTCCGGCGCTCGTCTTATGCTTAGCGCTGATTATCAACCCTGCCATTACCGCATGTGCCTGCTCGGCAATTATTTTCTTAGCTTTAACCTCCGGTAATCCGCCTTGTTCGTTACATCTTCGCCTTCCGTATAGGGAAGGAACGCATTTGCAATAGCGTTGAGGCAGTGGGCCGTTGCCGATGCTGTTCCAGAAATTTTCCAGACGATCAAAGAAAATACTTGACAACGGATTCAATCGAGATAAATTTATCGATAAAAGTTTCTCGATTGGGTTGGCGGGCATGCGCCACAGCTTGGATAGGGTACGTTCCAGGAAAGGAAGGTCGATGCGCAGGAGATGGGAGACACTTCGTTGGAAGCTGTGGGCAGGCAGCGAAAGCAAGCCGTTCCGCCCCGCGGGATCTGGTTGGGTGCCATGCTGAATGCAACCTCATCATTTCGAAGCATTGGTGCCGGAAAAACATGAGCGGAAGAGCCATGGATGAGGAGTGAATTGTGGGACTTTTCAGTGAGGGTAATCACGGCAGTTTGCATCGGGAAGCGTTTTGGTGGATGCGCTCTTCCAAAATAAGGACTCTAAAATCAGAAAGGGGGCGATTGTGGTTAAGGGCTTAAAGACGGCCATTCCCTTGCCCGCGCTGCGACGGCTCCCCTTGTACCGCCAGCATCTGGAGGAGGTTGAACGGCAGGGAACCGAATTTGTGTCGTGCAGCGAGATTGGGAAAAACCTCGGTCTCGATCCGACGCAGGTTCGTAAGGACATACAACTCACCGGCCTGATCGGCAAGCCCAAGGTCGGCCATCCGGTTTCTGAGCTGATCAAGGCGATCGACTCCCTTCTGGGTTGGGATAACTTCAACGATGCATTTTTGGTGGGGACGGGCTGCCTGGGGGCGGCGCTCCTGGGTAACGAGAGTCTAAGGCATTTGGGTTTCAGCATAGTGGTGGCTTTTGACATCGATCCGGCGAAGATCGGCCGGGAGGTCCACGGCAAAAAGATCCTTTCGCTTGAAAGGCTCCCCGGTCTTGCTCGACGCATGCGGACACACATCGGTATCATCACGGTCCCCGCCGAGGCGGCCCAGAGTGTGGCCGACCTGATGATAGAAGGTGGAATCCGCGGCATCTGGAACTTCGCGCCGATTGAGCTGAAGGTCCCCGAGGGGGTCATCGTCCAGAACACTGACCTTTACGACTCGCTCGCCGCCCTGTGTTGGAAGCTGACCAATAAGATGAACATCGATTTCAGGAAAGGATAGAATGCGAATGTCAGTTATGTCAGTCATGGAAGAACGACCATCTACTGCTGCCCAGAAATTCGAGAGCCTTTGCAAAATTCTGGACAGCCATGGCCGGCATCCGGCGCGGCTTATTCCGATTCTTCAGGGAGCGCAGGAGGAGTACAATTATCTGCCTGAAGAAGTCTTGACTTATATTGCCACGTCGTTGCAGATTCCCACGGCTCGCGTCTTCGGAGTGGCCTCTTTCTACACCCACTTCATAATGCAGCCCAGGGGCAAGCATCTCATCCGCTTATGCGACGGCACCGCCTGCCATGTCAAAAACTCAATTCCTATTCTGGATGCTATTCGAAGCCGATTGGGCGTGACCGAAGAGCACAAAACCACCGGCGACATGCTCTTCACCGTGGAAACGGTGGCTTGCCTCGGGGCCTGCGGCCTGGCTCCGGTTTTGGTCATAGACGATGAAGTCCATGGGCAGATGTCGCCCGGCCGGGCCATTGAGCTGGTGGAGAAAATCATAGTGAAGGAGACTGTATCGTGAATTCGTTGGACAATCGAGTAAGGCAGGCTTTGCCGGCGAAAGGAGAGAGTTCCGCCGGAAGCCGCCGGGTGATCGTTTGCGCCGGAACCGGTTGTGTGGCCAGCGGGTCCACGAATGTGTACGAGGCGCTTTGTGAGGAAGTATCGAAGACGGGTATTCCCGTCACTTTGGAATTCCGCCCCGAAAAAGTGCCGGACGGGGTCCTCCTGACCAAAAGCGGGTGTCAGGGATTCTGCCAGATGGGGCCGCTGGTGACGATCCTGCCGGACGAAATTTTCTATACCAGGGTGAAGCCGGAAGACGTTTCCGAGATCGTCAGCAGGACGCTGCAGGGCGACGAAGTGGTGGACAGGCTGCTTTATGTCGACCCGGTCACCCTTGAGCGCTGCAAGAGCACAGAAGATATTGCCTTTTACCAGCGTCAGACACGTTATGTCTTGAAGGAATGCGGTCTGATCGACCCGGAGAACATCCACGAGTACGTGGCGCACGGCGGGTATGCGTCGGCACTGAAAGCCTACACGAAGCTTGAGCCGCGCGCCATATGCGATGAGATCAGCAAGGCCGGCCTGCGCGGCCGCGGAGGGGCCGGGTTTCCCACGGGCAGGAAGTGGGAAGCCGCTCGTACTCAGAATGGGACAAAAAAGTACATTATCTGCAACGGCGACGAAGGCGATCCGGGCGCCTTCATGGACCGCAGCGTCATGGAAGGAAATCCCCACAGTGTCATCGAAGGGCTGATGATAGCTGCCCGCGCCGTTGGCGCGGACCAGACCTACATCTATGTCCGGGCGGAATATCCGCTGGCTGTGAAGCGCATGCGCAAGGCGGCCGAGGACGCCGAGAAAATGGGCATACTGGGAACCGATGCATTCGGGAGCGGTCAGGCCATCCATTGTGAAGTCCTGGAAGGGGCCGGGGCTTTCGTTTGTGGCGAGGAAACCGCGATGATCGCTTCCATCGAAGGCCGTCGCGGCATGCCCTCCCCCAAGCCCCCGTTTCCAGCGCAAAAAGGGCTCTGGGAAAGGCCGACGGTCATCAACAACGTGGAAACCCTCGCGCAGGTGCCCCGTATTCTCAAGGAAGGCGGCGAAGTTTACAAAAGCATCGGCACTGCCGCTTCTCCGGGCACGAAAACTTTCGCTCTGACCGGGCATGTCGTCAACACCGGCCTGATCGAGGTGCCCTTCGGAACGACTCTTCGAGAGATAGTCATGAAAATCGGCTGCGGCGTGACCGATGACCTCGGGCAGATCGACCCGAGAGGCTTCAAATCCGTGCAGATTGGCGGCCCTTCGGGAGGATGTCTCACCCAGGATCATCTGGATATGCCGTTGGATTATGATTCCTTGCGCGGCGTGGGCGCTATCGTAGGCTCCGGGGGCCTGGTGGTGATGAACCAGAATACCTGCATGGTCAGTGTGGCCCGCTTCTTCATGCAGTTCACTCAGAGGGAGTCCTGCGGGAAATGTGTGCTGTGCAGGGAGGGCACCATGCAACTGCTGGCGTTGCTGACTGATGTGGTGGAAGGCCGGGCGACCAAAGAGACCCTCGATCTCATGGAGCATCTCGCGAAAGCGGTGCAAAAAGGTTCCCTCTGCGGCCTGGGTAAAACGGCCCCCAACCCGGTGCTTTCGACGCTCAGGCTTTTCCGGGATGAATATGAAGCGCACGTCTTTGACAAGCGATGCCCTTCGGGTCGTTGCGTGGGGCTCATGCGGCCTGTGATCGATCCCGCGGTCTGCAAGGCGTGCGGATTGTGCAAACGGGCCTGTCCCGCCAACGCCATTACCGGTGAAAAGAAAAAGGTTCATCATATCAATCGTGAACTGTGTGCCAACTGCGGCGCCTGCATTGCAATTTGCAAATGCGATGCCATCGAGAGGAAGTAGCATGGTCATGCCAAATTCAACTTTTGTCACCATTGACGGACGGGACGTTCCCATTGAGGGCGAACGGAACCTTCTGGAGCTGATAAGAAAGTCCGGAATCGATATGCCGACCTTCTGCTTTCATTCCGATTTGAGCATATACGGGGCTTGCCGTCTTTGCCTGGTCGAAGTGGAGAATCGGGGAATCCTGGGGGCTTGCTCCACTCCCCCGGAGCCGGCCATGAAGGTCCGCACTCAAACCGAAGAGATTCGGGAGATTCGGAAGATCACGGGCGAACTGCTGCTGGCTAATCACATCCAGAGCTGCCCGACCTGCTCCAAAACCTCCAACTGCCGTCTTCAGAAGCTTGCATGGCAGTTGGGTATCGACAAGGTCCGTTTCAAACCCGTACACTCAACGGTTCCCGTGGATGTCTCGTCCCCTTCGCTGGTGAGGGACCCCAATAAGTGCGTCCTTTGCGGCGATTGTGTGCGCGTCTGTTCCGAAATTCAAGGGGTGGGAGCCATCGACTTCATATATCGCGGTCATCAGGCCGCGGTGGCGTCCGCTTTCGGGAAGGACCTCGGAGATGTCGAATGCGTTAACTGCGGCCAGTGCGCGAGCGTTTGTCCGACGGGGGCGCTTTCAGTGAAGTCCGAAATCGATGAGGTCTGGAGTGCCCTGCATGACCCTGAAATAAGGGTTGTCGCCCAGATTGCCCCAGCCGTGCGTGTGGGGCTTGGCGAATGCTTCGGCATGGAGCCGGGAAGCCAGGCGAGCCAACGCATCGTTTCGGCCCTCAGGGTACTCGGTTTCGATGATGTGTATGACACGGCCTTCGCGGCGGATCTGACCGTATTGGAGGAGGCCAACGAGTTTCTCAAGCGGAAGGCTGCAGGCGACAGGATGCCGCAGTTCACTTCGTGCTGTCCGGCCTGGGTCAAATATGCAGAATTGCATTATCCGGAGATTCTGCCGAACCTTTCCACCTGCCGGTCTCCTCAGCAAATGTTCGGGTCTCTCCTAAAGGCTCTCCTGCCCGAAAAGCTGGGGATTGATCGCAGCAAATTGTGCATCGTCTCCATTATGCCGTGCACGGCCAAGAAATTCGAAGCCCGGAGGGAGGAATTCCGGTCGGCCGGCGTTCCGGATGTAGACAATGTCCTGTCGACCCAGGAACTGGCCCGCATGATCGAGTCCGTCGGCATCCGTTTTGGCGACTTGCCGTCGGGATCGTTCGACATGCCCTTCGGCTTCGCTACGGGCGCCGGCGTCATTTTCGGCAATTCCGGCGGAGTTACCGAGGCCGTCCTGCGCTACGCGACGCAGAAGGTCGCCGGCCACGTTTTGCCCAGAATGGAATTCCAGGAAGTGCGTGGCGCCTCGGGCCTGCGAGAGGCCAGGATTTCACTGAACGGAGAAGAACTGAAGCTGGCCATGGTCCATGGTCTGAAGAACGCCTCCGTGGTCGTCGATCATATTTTGAAGGGCAAGGCATCCTACGATCTGGTGGAAGTCATGGCGTGCCCGGGCGGTTGCGTGGGCGGCGCGGGGCAGCCTATTTCGCAGTCCCCCGGAATTGTACAGCGGAGGGCCGAGGGGCTATACCTGGCCGACCGGAGCCTGGCCCCGCTTTTAATGGTGCAGAAACAGGAAGGCCCCGGCTCCGGGGGCCATTTTCCGGCTGCCCAGGTCTTACAGCTCAATAACTCTCAAGACAATATCTACGTGCTGGAATGCTATGAAAAGTTCCTTGGGGAAATAGGCGGAGACAGGGCACATCATTTATTGCACACTCATTATCAGAGCCGTCGTCGAATTTCCGACGAGAGCTTTTCGCTTCTCAATCAAGGCAGCGCGCAAAGGCTGCTGGTGAACGTGTGCCTCGGCACCAATTGTCACGTGAAGGGTTCTCAGACTTTGCTCCACAGTCTGATCCGTTACATGGAGGAACACGAGTTGGGGAATATTGTCGAGGTGCGCGCTTCGTTCTGCCTGGAAAAGTGCGGGACCGGTCCCAATGCGATGGTGGACGACATCCTGGTTCCGGAAGCCACGTTCGAGAAGGTCCTGGCCGCTCTTGAAAGAGAAGTGGAATTGAGAATCAACAACCTGTCTATGAAAGCGCAGACCGCCGAAAATGTGTCGACGGAACGTTTTTAGCTTTTGTGAGAACGGCGGCTGTCCCGCTCGGGGGCAGCCGCTTGGATTGAATGCTGAGGGAAGACCGATGAAAGAGATGGAGCAAAAGCAGAGGGGTGTATCTGCCCGGGCAGTTCATGTCTCGATGCCATACGCGCGTGCATCACGCGGAACGAGTTTTCTGAGAAGGTCTCGCTTACGGGGCCTCTGTGCGAAGGCATGTGCAAGAGCGGCCCGAACATCTCTCTGGCCGGCGTGTTTTCCATTGCGTCGATTCCTCCATTTGCGAGAACAGCAGTTCAGCCATGAAAGGAGACAAACCATGACTCTTTGGGAAAATGTATTTGGCTTTGGGGAATCGCCTGAATCGACACCATCGCAGGAACACGCGATTCCTGCAGGCAGGGAATCGACTTCTATCCTTGATGCGGCCGAGAATGGCGACTTGGAAAAGGTCAAAATGCTCCTGGAAAACAATCCCCGTTTGGTTCTTTGCAGAGACAACATAGGCCTGACCGCTTTGCACGCGGCGGCGTTAAACGGTGACACGTATCTGGCGAAGTTACTGCTGGACAGCCAGGCCGACGTCAATGCGGCGTACATCGACGGTTCTACGCCATTACACTTTGCGGCTCATGGACACAAGGACATCGTGGAATTGCTGCTGGCAAACAGAGCAGATGTCAATTCAAAGGACAACATAGGCTATACACCTTTACACCTGGCGGCCAGAAGAGGCTACAAGGACATCGTGGAATTGCTGTTGGCAAACAACGCCGATGTCAATGCAAAGGACATTAGAGGCCAGACCCCTTTGCACCAGGCTTCAGAGAACGGCTACAGCGAGGTCGTGGAATTGTTGCTGGCATACAAGGCCGACGCCAACGCCAAAGACATCAAATATTATGCACCTTTGCACAAGGCAGTCGAACAAGGCTACAAAGATGTGGCGAAGTTGCTGCTGGACAGCAGGGCCGACGTGAATGCGGAGTGCCTCGACGGCACTACGCCTTTGCACCTGGCGATGGAGAATGGTCATAGGGCCCTGGCGGAATTGCTTTTGGCAAACAAAGCCGCTGTTAATGCTAGATCTTACGATGGCACGACGCCGCTGCAATGCGCTGCCGCAAATGGCCACAGAGACTTGGCTATGTTACTGTCCAACGCAGAGGCTCTGACACTGAGGGGATTACAGTTGGTCAAAAAAATCGAGGACATTACCAGGTCTTCCTATGGGGCTGCGAATGCCAAGTTCACTGTGGACAAGGGCGTTGTGGAGTTCCTGCGGCAGACCTGCGGCGGTCACAGACGACGAAGTGAGTTGAGGTTGACACCCCCCCAGATAAGAACGAAAGATTTCTGGCGGAATCGATGGATGAACTTGGAGATAAACCTGACCGGCAACCTGGCTGGAGCGTAGACTGCTGAAGATGTATCGACGGACAAGCCCTTAATCTGAATTCTGCGAAACAGGGATTTTTCCTCATTTCAAGGAGCTACAGGGACTAACTGTCAGCCCTTTTTCGCAGCAGAAAAAGGGCTGATTCGTTTTCGGGAGAAGCACAACATGTCGGAAAACAGGATAGGAGTGGTGGGAGTCCTGGTGCAACAAAGCCGGAGTGTTCAGGGCTTGAATGCGATTTTAAGCGAATTCCGCGACATCATTGTCGGCCGAATTGGTATCCCCTACCGGGAGCGAGGCATTTCAGTCATCTCGCTCATCATTGACGGTTCGACGGACGAATTGGGAGCGATGACCGGAAAGCTCGGCAGCCTTGAAGGCATAAAGGTGAAAACATCCCTCCTGACCAAATGAAGAATTTTCAGCAAGAGTTCGTACCGCAAAAGATTACGATTATTTTTGTGATCAGCGTCTTCGACGGAAGGAGAAAAGTATGATTGCCGACAAAGCTGATTTCATCGATGAAGAGAGGATATTCAAAGCACTTGCGGCGGCAAAAGGTATGCAATCCAAATCGGAGGATGTGAAGCGCATTATCGACAAAGCCGCGCTCTCTGACGGTCTCACCCCTGAAGAAACTGCAGTTCTTCTGAATGTCGAAGACCCTGTGTTCCTGGAGAAGATCTATCACACCGCAAAATACATTAAGGAGCAGATTTACGGCAAAAGGCTCGTCTTTTTCGTGCCTCTCTACATCAGCGACTATTGTGTGAATAATTGCGTTTACTGCGGATACCGGCGGCACAATTCGTTCGGCCGCCGCAAGCTGACGATGGAAGAGATTCGCGACGAGGTTACGGTTCTGGAGGAGATGGGCCATAAGCGTATCGCCCTGGAGTGCGGCGAGCACCCGAAGGAATGCCCGATTGAATATGTCCTGGAAGCAATCAATACGATCTATTCCGTTAAGCAGAAAAAGGGCAGCATCAGGCGAGTAAATGTAAATATCGCTGCGGTGACGGTCGAAGATTACAAACGCCTGCACGATGCCAAGATTGGAACTTACATTCTCTTCCAGGAAACCTACCATCGGCCGACCTATTCAAAAATGCATCCGTCCGGGCCGAAAAGGAACTACGACTGGCACACTTGCGCTTTCGACCGTGCGATGGCCGGGGGCATTAACGATGTCGGGGCCGGGGTGCTTTTCGGCCTCTATGACTACAAGTATGAAGTCCTCGCGGTGCTTTTGCACGCACTGCATCTCGAAGAGGCTTGGGGAGTCGGTCCGCATACGATTTCGGTGCCCCGGATCAGGGCTGCCAACGGGATTAGTCTGGATAATTTCCCTTACCTGGTCTCAGATGCGGATTTTAAAAAACTGGTCGCCATTATCCGCCTGGCCGTTCCGTACACGGGGATGATCCTCTCCACGAGAGAACCCGCGGAGCTTCGAGACGAACTCATTTCTCTCGGAATTTCCCAGTTGAGTGCCGGTTCCTGTACCGGAGTGGGCGGTTACTTTAAGGATCACAATGAGAATGTTGAAGCGCAGCGGCCCCAGTTCAAAGTCGAGGACAACCGTTCCCTCGACGAGGTCATCGCTAGTATCTGCAAGTCCGGCTTTATCCCCAGCTTCTGCACCGCATGCTACCGCGAAGGGAGAACCGGGGACCGGTTCATGTCTTTGGCGAAAACGGGGCGGATCCAGGATGTGTGCCAGCCGAATGCTATCCTGACATGCAAGGAATTCCTGCTCGATTATGCCAGCCCCGAAACCAGGGAGGCCGGCGAGCGGGCAATACGTGAACACCTCGATCAAATCGGCAACGCAAAAGTGAAACAGGTGACCCGAAAAAGGCTTGCTCAGCTCGAAGAAGGAACTAGAGACTTGTATTTCTAACCGGGGCGACCTGCTTTGAGACTCCGGGCCGCCAGGGCGCGGCTCGGCAATTGCGGAATTCTTGACGGTTGACCGAACGATCTGTCCCTATGGAGCATAAGGCATCATGTTTACCAAGAGCGAAATCATCGATTTAGTGGAGAAACAGGACGCCAAGGCGACTGAAATCCTCTGCGGAGAGGCCGACCGGGTGAGAAAAGAAAACGTGGGGGATGAGGTCCACTTGCGGGGCCTCATCGAGTTTTCCAACTATTGCCGCCGCGACTGTCTCTTTTGTGGTTTGCGCAGGAGCAATAAAAATGTGATGCGCTACCGGATGGCCGTAGAAGAAATCTTCGACCAGGCACGGCTGGCGAAACACCTCGATTTCAAAACGGTCGTCCTGCAGTCTGGTGAAGATCACAGCTACAGTATAAAAGAAATCTGCTCGCTGGTTGAAAGGATAAAGAGCGAGCTGGGTTTGGCCATAACGCTGAGTATCGGCGAAAGAACCTATGGAGATTATGAAAGTCTTAAGAAATCAGGCGCCGACCGCTACCTGATGCGGTTCGAAACGTCGTCTCGCACTCTTTTTGAGTGGCTGAAGCCTGATTCCGATTACGGGATGCGCTTTCAGTGCCTCCAATGGCTGCGGGAGCTGGGGTATCAGGTCGGTTCCGGAATCATGGTGGGACTTCCGGAGCAGTCCCCGGCCGGTCTGGCTGAAGATATCTTGAAATTCAGGGAGCTGGATTTGGATATGATAGGCTTGGGGCCGTTCATCGCCAGTCCGGATACCCCACTTCACGATCAGGCCAACGGCGGCATCGACATGGTTTTGCGCGTGACCGCCTTAACCAGGATCGTTACTCGAAATACTCACATACCCGCAACTGCCGCAACCGGAACCATCGATCCGGAGGGCAGGCAAAAAGCCCTGCGATGCGGCGCAAACGTTGTTATGCCGAATTTAACGCCCTCCAAATACAGAGAGCATTACCTGATATACCCCGATAAGATCTGTATCGGCGAGGAACCTCTGAAATGCCGCTCTTGTGTAGAGGGAATGGTGCTCTCACTGGGCAGGACGATTGCCAAAGACGCCGGCCACAGTTTGAAAACCTCATTGAATTAATAAGCGCGATCAATTTGAAAGAAGGAAGCCGCGGGCTCCTGCTGATTAACGGCATAACCGTTCCGATTTGCCGGAGGATGCTGACTAACCTTTAGAAAGGGGGGTTCCAATCGGCCTTACCCGTATGGACGCAACCTGGTATAATCGCGCTAAGATCGGCGCGAACTTTACAGGCCAGCCCTGAAGAACCTGAGGAAATGCCATCTCCAGCCTTCCAAATTCACGTACAACCCCGGGAATTGCATTTCTTTGCCGTCACGGTAGAAGCGTTCGCCGCTGAGAACGTCGAACAGGCTCCATTTTGTGCCGCCGATGTCTTCCCACGGAACTCTAATCAAGGCTTGAGATTTGCAGTCGGAGAAGTTGACCGCAATGAGATATCGTTGTTCGCCCAATTTCCAGCACCAGGCCAGAATGTTTTCCCACGATGAATTGTCCGGCCAGCCGTTGCGGTCGCAGAGTTTCCAGTCTCCATCATCGAAGCAATCCGACCCGGCAGCGTCCAGCAACCGGTGATAGAAGTCCTGAAGAGCGGTTTGCGGCTCCTCGGGCGGACGGCGTCGAAGCTGGACGGGGACCTTTATTGTGCGGCCCTCGATCTGCCCGTCGTGGAAAAGCTTCGCACCGGGTAGAGTGGCCAGCATAACGGCCGCCGCAAGTTCCCTGCCGGGAGGAAATACGGCGGCGGCTCTCGGTTCGTCGTGGTTTTCGATGAACCGAAGGAGTTTTCTCTGATAGCCTATGTCGGCAAGCAGATGAAGGCCCACTTCTTCGGCTGTTCCCGATAAGAGTCTCTCATAGAGGCGCTTATCGTAGCAGAAGTCGAAACCCTGTCGTTGCAGTTCCCATTCGAGGTCCCAATACGCTTCGGCTATAAAGAAAAGATCGAGTCCCCTGCGGGAAACCGCTTCGATTACTTCAATCCAGTATTCCCGGGCGGGGGCGGCGCCTGCCTGATTGCGCCAGGTATTCTCGAAAATATTGTTTATGAAGAGCATCGCCATATCGCAGCGTATGCCGTCGCACTGTTCGCCAATGGCGCAGATCGTTTCGACCGACGCCTGCCTGAGACCGGCATGGAATGCGTTGAGTTGCGCAACGTCCCGCCATGGTGGGAAATAAGGATCTCGACCGCAGGCTATAACTTTTTCGCCTGCTTCGAAGAAAGATTCCGGAGCGTTCTCCAGATCGGTCCGGCTGCCCTGGATGTAATATTCCTGGTGCTCCAATATCCATGGATGGTCCCGTGAAGTGTGATTGGGCACAAAGTCGAGGATGAGGCGAATACCGCGCCTGGCAAGCTCTTTTCGAGCGGTGGCCAATCCCTGTGGACCTCCAAGATTTTCGTCGGCGACATAGCGCCTGACGCAGTAGGCCGAACCGACGACATCTCGCGTAGTAAAATCGCCGAGCACCCGATGGAACTCCCTCAGTAGCTCCTCCTGCCCCAGTGCGATAAGGATCCCGGCGGGGCTCCTTTCCCAGACGCCCATAAGCCAGACCGCGTCCATTTTGAGCCGGGCGATACGTTCCCACTCATCGGAGGGGACAGACCCAAGGTCAATCCTGTGCCCGTATTTTTGCCCCAGCTCACTTAACCAGGCCCATGTATTGATTTCATAGATAAAGGGATATCGGGGCCAAGATTGTCTCATTGTGCAGCGCTCCATCGTCTCCAACGGGTTCCGAGCATGTTTTTTGTAAAATGACCTGTCTGGCGCGACAGGGAAATGTCTGTTTGGAAATTTCGGGCCCGGTCCTTCGGCATCGATAAAATCCCTCCTTCCCGAGTCACCGGCTGTTAATGTATCATTAGGCATTTCCGCATGAACACAAGATTTTGAAAACCCAACCCTGGAGGAGCGAGAATGGGGCGGCCGGAAGACTTTGTAAAATTTAAGGAGCAGGCAAGGGCGGTGCAAACTGTCCTTATCGAGGTGAATGATTTCGCCTCCGCTTTCAAGTATGCGGCCGACCTCACCCGGCAACAGGGCGGACAAAATATTGCCGCCCCGGCAATTACCGGGAAGAATCGTGCTCTGCTCGCCTCGATATGCAAGGCAAGTAATCTAACGCTTTTTACCGAAAAACTAAGGGAAAAGGCCGGCCTTATCGACACCGGCCTGACCATGGCCAACTGGGGCATTGCCGAGACTGCCACTTTGGTGATGGATTCGAAATCGGAGGAGATTCGGATCGCCTCCATGCTCAGCGAAACACACGTTGCGCTTTTGCCTGAAGCCAGGATCGTTCCGGATGCCGCGGCTATCGAAAAGGAACTCGCTCGGACGATGCAGTCGGCCCCGTGTTATCTCTCCTTTATCAGCGGGGCCAGCCGCACGGCCGATATCGAAAGGGTGCTGACCATAGGAGCTCATGGGCCAAGGGAACTGCATGTGGTGATTTTGAGGGAGCGTGCGCGATGATCAATACGCCTCATGACCTGAAGACTTATAAAAAAAATTTGAAACGGGCGCTCGGGAACACATTCCTCGGGGCCACCCTGGATTCGTTTGCAAACGCCTACCCCGTATCCAGGGCGAGCGCTTTCGCCGGGATAGATTTCGATGCGGTCGCGTGTGAAATAGCAAAAGCCAGGGACGAATCAATTCCCGATCTCGAAAAGCTGCTCGAAGAGTTCACCTCACGCGCTCAGAAGGCCGGGGTCACGGTGCATTTTGCTCGCACGGCCTTCGAGGCTGACTCCATCATTGCTTCGATAGCAAAAGAAAACGGGGTCAGGCGGATCGTGAAGAGCAAGTCGATGACCGCTGAAGAGACTTTTCTCAATGACCATCTCGAACGGGCGGGATTTGAGGTGGTCGAGACCGACCTCGGCGAGTGGATTATCCAGCTCCGGGGCGAGGGACCATCGCACATGGTCATGCCCGCCATTCACCTGTCCCGGGGGGATGTTGCAAAGCTGTTCGCCAAATTCACCGGAAAGCCACAAGACCCGGACGACATTCAGGGAATGGTAAGGATAGCCAGGCGCGAACTGCGGCGGAAATTTTTGGAAGCTGATATGGGAATAAGCGGGGCCAATTTCGCAATCGCCGCAACGGGGACCATCGGACTTGTCTCTAACGAGGGGAACGCAAGGTTGGTGACCACGATGCCCCCTGTCCACGTCGCCCTTGTCGGCGTCGATAAACTCGTTCCCGATCTCAGAGCTGCGCTGAGAATCCTTTCGGCACTTCCACGCAATGCAACGGGCCAGGTTATCTCAACCTATGTCACCTGGATCACAGGGCCCGCGGAATATAAATCCACGGCGGGTCTCAAGAAACAAATGCACATCGTTTTTCTGGACAATGGAAGGCTCGCACTGGCGAAAGACCCCATCTTTTCACAGGCGCTCCGGTGCATCCGCTGCGGCGCATGCGCAAACGTCTGTCCCATATACAAACTGGTCGGAGGCCACAACTACGGGCATGTCTATATCGGCGCGATAGGGCTCGTGATGACGTACTTTTATCATGGCCGTGAAAACGCGCGAGCTATCGTCAGGAACTGCCTTAATTGCCAGGCCTGCAAGAAAGTCTGCGCGGCCGGAATCGATTTGCCGAACCTGATAAAGGAAGCCCACCGGACCATTCTTCATACCGAGTGCAAAAAACCTCTAAGAAACGCGTTGCTGCAAAAGGTGCTCGACAACCGCCGACTTTTTCATTTTCTGCTGCGAAAAGCCGCAACCGCGCAAAGGCCGATAGTCGAGGGAGGCTATATCCGGCATATTCCCTTTTTCTTTTGCGGCGAGCACGATTTTCGCCGCCTGCCCGCAATCGCGAAAACACCGCTCCGGGATATGTGGGAGCGCATAAACCCGCGGATCGAAAACCCAAGGCTGCGAGTGGCCCTTTTTGGCGGATGCCTTGTCGATTTCGTTTACCCAGAACAGGCGGTTTCGCTTCTGAGGCTTGCCAAAGATCACGGCGTGCAGTTCGAATATCCGATGGAGCAGACCTGCTGCGGGCTGCCGGCACAGATGATGGGTGAAAGGGAGACCGCAGGGGACGTCGCCGTAAGGAACCTGAATGCGCTCGACCCCGCAGGCTACGATTACATAGTGACCCTGTGTGCCTCCTGCGGCTCGCACCTGAAAGAGAACTACGGCAGGCTGCTCTGCGAAAGACCGGCGTTGGGAGTGAAAGCCGCTCAGCTTCGTGACAAGACAATCGATTTCAGCTCCTTTGTCACCCGGGTGCTCGGGGTGGCCCCCGAAGAGTTTGCCGGCGCGGGGAAAAAGGTTGCTTACCATGCGCCTTGCCACCTTTGCCGGGGTCTGGGGGTGACCAGGGAGCCGCGCGAACTGCTCGATATAGCCGGCCTCCAATACGTCAGGTCCAAAGACGAAGAAGTCTGTTGCGGCTTCGGCGGGTCGTTTTCTATCGATTTTCCGGAAATCTCGGGTGAACTGCTTAAACGGAAGCTTGACTGCGCGGAATCGACCGGGGCCGAAGTGCTGGTAACGGACTGCCCCGGCTGCGTTCTGCAGTTGCGCGGCGGGATGGAGAAACGTGGCGGGCGCATGCAGGTAAAACACATAGCGGAAGTTGTAGCGGACCGGAAAAAGGGGCTTTGAGGGCAAGGAGCGGGGAGCAAGGAGCAGGGAGCAGGTACAGGTGGTGATTCCTGGTTCTCGCTTCCCGCTCATTGAGAGAGTTTTGAGTTTTTTCGAAAGGAAAAAGGAATGGCGGGAAAGATCACAGTCGATATGAATGAAGCGCTTCTAAAAGCTCATCTCGAAGCATATCGTAAAAAAGCCCTCGAACTTGGTGCCTCGGAGGCCAGGGTGGTACGCGCGGATGAAATCCACGTAGATGATCGGATTCCCCTGAAATGTCAAATACCGCGCTGTTTCGGCTACGGGGCAGGGGCCCAGTGCCCGCCGCATACGATGAAGCCCGCCGAATTGCGTGAGCATCTGAAAAAATACAGTTGCGCAGTCTTTTTTATCAAGGACGTTCCCTCGGAGGTCATAGTCCGGGACAAGGAAACCATAAAGGAAAGGGTCGCCGTCTATCGTCAGATTTATAAAATTGTGTCCGAGATCGAGTCCGCCGCCTTCTACGACGGGCACTATCTTGCTTTCGGGCTCGCGGCCGGGTCTTGCCGGCATACTTTCTGCGGCCTGGAAAAAGATTGTCGGGCCCTCAGCGGCGGGAGTTGCAGGTTTTCGCTTCTGTCACGGCCATCCATGGAGGCGGTGGGCATCGATGTGTATAAAATGGTGGCGCGGGCAGGATGGGACATCTATCCGATCGGAAGCGGGGCCAAGCAATCGGACGTCCCCAAAGGGACCCTGGCCGGAATAGTGATAGTTCAATAAGAATAAGATCTTGCGTGTTTAAGACTTGACTATATATTATTAATCCTATTAAATAGATCAGATTTTCAGACCCGCGATTGTGGGAGAAAAAATGAAATTGACGTGTCGTAGCGAATACGCTCTTTTGGCTCTGGTCTACCTGGCTAGATGCCAGAACGAGGAATTTGTTTCCGTGCAGACGATCTCGGCGGCTCAGGGGATACCGCCCAAGTTCCTCGAACAAATCCTTTCCACCCTCAGGCTGGGCAAGTACCTGCGAAGCTCAAAGGGAAAGAGCGGGGGATTCAGGCTGGCAAAACCACCGAACAAGATCTCGCTGGCTGAAGTGGTTAGACTTTTCGACGGCGCTTTGGCCCCGACGGAGTCTGTAAGCAAGTACTTCTACGAGTCAACGCCAATCGAGAAGGAAAAGAAACTGATCGCGGTATTCAGGGAGGTCAGAGACTTCATAGCGGAAAAAATGGAAAGCACGACAGTGGCCGACGTGGCTTAGGAAATTTTTTTGAACTGAAATCCTATTAATCCTATATGACAGATAATATTATGATCGAGATGATCTCCATTTTGGGGGGGTACGGAAAGAACAAAGCACCGGAACCCGTCGACCGCATCGACCTGAAAATGGGTGACGTGGTCAGCGTAGTCGGTCCCACGGGGTCCGGCAAGACCACGCTGATCAACGACCTGGAGCTTTTTGCCGACGCGAATACGCCGACCGGGCGGCGCATCCTGATCAACGGCCGGCCGGCGCCGGATGAATACCGGGAAGATCCGTCACGTAACCCTATCGCGCTTGTAACTCAACACACAACATTTCTGTCCGACCTGCCGGTTCGTGAGTTTTTGAGCATTCACGCGCGCATTCGGAGTTCGGAGCCCGGCCTGAGCAACGATATAGTCCAAAGGACGCTGGCATTCGCCAATCAGTTGACGGGCGAGCCCATCTTGGTGCAGAGCCGGATGACGGAACTTTCCGGCGGACAGACCCGGGCGCTGTTAATAGCCGATGCGACTTTGATCTGCAACACTCCGATCGTGCTCCTCGATGAAGTCGAAAACGCCGGTATTCACCGGACGCGGGCTATAGAAATGCTCCGCAGGCATCGAAAGATTTTTATCTTCGTAACGCACGACCCTCGTATAGCGCTTCTGTCGGATTACCGGCTCGTAATGGAAGGCGGCATGGTAGTGCGTGTGCTTCATACGGATGAGACGGAGCAAAGGCTGGCGGGCAAGGTAAGCCGCATCGACGACGCTCTATCCCGGCTCCGCGAGAGGATCCGAAAGGGTGAACGCCTGTTGGGCGATGAATTGGAGGATTGGGCATGCAGTTGATGATATGTGCCGGACCGGCCACGACCGGCAAGACTTCGGTCCTGAAACACGTAATAGGCAAACTGAAGGCAAAGGGACTGCGTCCCGCCTTTCTGAAGATCGACGTTCAGTATGCCGCGGAGGACCGGGAGATCGGCGAAGAATTCGGCATCCCGGCCCGAAAGACTTATTCGGGTGAACTGTGTCCCGATCACTGCAACGTAATGGTTCTTGGCGACGCCATGCAATGGGCTTACCGGCAGGAGTGCAACGTCCTTCTGGTGGAAACGGCCGGTTTATGCCTGCGCTGTTCGCCATACGTGGATGGAGGGCTGGGGATTGTCGTGCTCGAGGCTACGAGCGGAATGAACCTGCCGCTGAAAGTCGGACCGATGCTTTCTCTGGCGGATGTGGCGGTGGTCACGAAGATCGACCGGGTCTCCCAGGCCGAGCGTGAAGTTTTTCGCGCCCGTATCCAGGAGGTCGCGCCGCATGTGCGTATTCGGGAAACCAACGCCCTTTACGGCATAGGCATCGACCCGCTGGTCGGGCTTTTCTTGTCGGCGCCGCCCGTGGCTTTCGACGCAAAGGGGCGGCCTGCACCCCTGCTTCTGCGCGGAAACCCGCCGGTCGGGACATGCACGATTTGCGTGGGCAAAAAGGACATAGGCTGGGAATCCCATTTCGGCATCGTTCGGCCGCTTGAAAACCAGATATTCTACCGAGGTGAATAGTCGTGCAAAACGGGACCATCTATTTTGACAATGCAGCGACCACTCCTGTGGACCGGCGGGTTAAAAACGAGATGGCGCCATTTCTGGACTGGATATTTGGAAACCCGTCCAGTCTGCACAGGCAGGGGAGACTGGCGCGAGAGGCCGTGGAGAAAGCAAGGGGACAGGTAGCGGCTTTGGTGCATGCCTTCCCCGATGAAATCATATTTACGGCCAGCGGCACCGAGGCCAGCAATCTCGCCCTGACGGGTTCGGTCGACCCCGTGGGGTGCATGCCTGTTCATATCATCACGAGCCGAATCGAACATCCCGCGGTTCTGGCTACCTGCGCGGCACTGGAAAGGCGCGGTGCGTCAATTACGCGTCTTCCCGCCGGTTCGGACGGTTTGGTAGACCCGGCTGACCTATCTGCCGCGATCAGGCCGGAAACCAAGTTGGTTTCAATCATGGCGGCCAATAACGTAGTCGGCACTCTGCAGCCGATTGAGGAACTGGGCAGGATCGCGCAATCTGCCGGGGCACTGTTTCACACCGATGCCGTCCAGGCCGGCGGGAAATTGCGCTTTGATTTGAAATCGGCGCCTGTGGACCTGCTTTCTCTTTCAGCCCATAAGCTTTATGGCCCTAAAGGGATTGGTGCTCTCTATGCGCGCCGGGGGATCAAGCTTGCACCTGTTATCCACGGCGGAGGGCAGGAACACGGTTTGCGTTCAGCTACCGAAAATGTGGCCGGCATAGTCGGGTTCGGCTGCGCAGCCGAGATCGCCGGCGCCTCGATGACCGAAGAGACGGTTAAGCTCGTGGCCCTGCAGGACCGGCTTATTGAAGGGCTATGCTCGGGGCATTTGCCGGTCTATCTTATCGGACACCGGTACAGACGCCTGCCCGGACACATTTGCCTGGGTGTATCCGGGATGGAAGGGGACATGATACATCTTCTGCTCGGATTCGATGTGCATGGGATCGCGGTATCAAGCGGCAGCGCGTGCAGTTCGCATAAGGTTGATAGTCCCTCCGAGACTCTTTTGGCCATGGGGTTCGATGCTGTGCGCGCGCGCGGTTCGTTGAGAATCACACTTGGCCGGTTCAACACGGCGGACGAAGTCGAAACTTTCCTGGAGCTTTTCCCGAAAATCATTCAAAAACTGCGGCCCATAAGTTCGCGCAAGTCGTAAAACCCGGCTGATTCGTTTCAGGCTTTTTACGTCTCGGGGAACTCTATGGAAGCAAATTCGCGGCGACAAGACGGGACGGGGGGGGCTTGAATAGCGCTAATAGCGAGGAGACAGCGTAATGGATGCAGAAATGAGGATCTTAACGGAAGCGGATTTACCGGGTTTGAACTGCGGTATATGCGGCTTTCGCACATGCGCGGATTTTGCCGCGCATTTGCCCGAAGACCCGAGTTTGATCAGGCGCTGTATTCACTTGTCCGAGGATCGCATCGGCGCGGCTCGGGACCAAACGGATGACACGGCGAAATGTTTCAACGTTTGTAACGAGTACTGTGTCCGGGAAAAAGGACCCTTTGATCACGCGGGTGCGCCCAAAAGTCCATGGCTGGACACCCTGGGGCGCGAGTTCGACTTCTTTCTGGAACATTTCCCGGAAGACCCCGGTCCGCGGGAAATCATTCTTCCTCATAATCCGATTTTGACCAGGGAAATGGATATCCGGGATGGAGACGTTCTTATCGGACGCCCCCTTGGCATGTCCTGCGGGTGTCCGATCACCCACTGCGGCGAAGTGATGCAGGTTGACCAGCGCACGGGGGTAATCGTCTGGTGCGTTACAGGACCTCTCAGACCACGCCAGGAGGGGTTCAAAGATATAGGGTATTACATCGCGGAAGGCTACGAGGGGATAATCAAAGAGACGCGCGCAACGATCAGAATCGGGGAGCGGTATTATTTCCAGCCCCGGATGTGCATGCTGCAATGGAGGCACAGTGGGCTGGTGAACTATCTCAACAAAACACAAACCGGTCTGCAGGTTCGTCTGGAAGGCCTCTGGATAGGGTAGGCGCGCCCGAAAAGGAGCATTGGTCCCCGGTCTTTGGAAGCAACGATCCTCCAGGATCTTGTGAAATCAGGGAGTTTCGATTTAACCCTGATCCTCATTTCAAGGGGTGGGCAGCTTTGACTGATGTAAGCGCATCAGCAGTAGTAGCTGATCTGATTTTGAGCCTCTGCGTCCAAGATTCGTTCCGGCTACATTTTTTCAAGCCCTCGAACCTTCGACCAGGGACTGCAACCGATCGAGAAAATTTTTCATTTGAAAAGCCTGGGCTTTCATCTCGTTTGACGCCGAGGACAACTCTTCGGCGTTGGCGACATTTTGCTGGACTATATTGTCCATTTCACTCACGGACTTGTTGACCTGTCCTATTCCATTAGCCTGTTCCTGGGATGCGGCTGAGATTTCACCGATCAAAATACTGGACCTGTCCACGCTGGCCGCGACTTCCGTGAACTCCTTTCCGGTCTGTTCCACCAGTTCCGCCCCCTCTTTGACTTTTTTAACTGTGTCGTCAATGAGGCTGGCGGTGTTTCTCGCGGCTTGGGCCGCCCGCATAGCGAGGGTCCTGACTTCATCCGCGACCACGGCGAAACCGGCCCCCGACTCGCCGGATCGCGCTGCTTCAACTGCCGCATTCAGGGCAAGCAGGTTTGTCTGAAAAGCTATCTCATCGATAGACTTGACGATTTTTGATGTGTCCTCGCTTGCATTGGATATCTCACCCATCGAAACAATCAGTTTCTCCATCGACTGACCGGCCCTTGAGACCGTTTCCTTTGCTCCGTTCATAAGTCGGTCGGCCTGGTTCGAGTTGGTTGCATTCTGCTTGGTCATGCTCGACATTTCCTCAAGAGAAGACGATGTCTCTTCAATGGATGACGCCTGCTCCGAGGCTCCTTTAGCGAGTTGCTGGCTCGAATCGGATACCCGTTGGGCGGTAGAGTATGCTTCATTGGCGCTCCGGTCGAACAGGGTCAGCATCTTGAGTATCGGTTTTACCAGGGAACGGGCGAGCACCCAACTGACCGCCACCATCAATAATCCGACGAGGAGGACCGAGATCAGAACAGCCGTAATGACCCTTTGGGACGCCTTCTCCATGGGCGTACGGTCATTTCCTATGAACAGCATTCCGGAGATCTTGTCGTCGGCGCCCTTGATCGGCCAATAGGCGGTATTGTAGGCCTTGCCCTGAATGAGGTTCTTGTTGAGAAATTTTTGTCCTTTCTGCAGCACGGCGTCAAGGACTTTGGGGTTGTCCATTTTCGAGCCGACAATACGCGCTCCACCCTTTGTCAATGTCGTCGAGACGCGCTCATCGTTCTGGAATATAGTACATTCGACACTGAACCGCCTTTTCATGCTGTCCACGAAAGTATTTGAAGAAGTGAGGCCCATACCGGCTGTAATGGAGCCCACTATGCTGCCATTGAACCTGATGGGCGCTCCGGCCAGGAGCGAAAATTTAGTGACGGCGCCTTCTTCGATCCCCACGGAGACCTGTCCGGCAAGGGCCTTTTTAACATTGATCTGATCTGAAACGTTGTCCCCGGTTTTTTCCGAATGGCCGCGGGCCAGGACTTGTCCTTCCATATCGGCGATCGTGAGGACTTCCAGCCCGTTGTTCGTCATCAACTGCATGGCGATCTGCCGCAGAAATACGGTATCTTTCTTTGCGACGGCTTCGACCAGGTCGGGCCGTGCGGCGAAAGAAACAGCATGTTCTTTCACCTTGTCAGTCAGGTCTTCCAAGATCCCCTGGACCGCTGTGGAGGTGAATTCGATTTCCTGTTGCGCCTGCCGGTCGAATGCCTCGAAAAAGAAATGATATGCGGAACTAAAGGTGACGCCGCCGACCACAAGAACGATCATCAAAACCAGGCCGATTAATTTGCCTGAAAATGAAAGCGAGTATTTTTTTCCCTCCGATATTTTTCCCTGGGATTTCAAACCTGCAGTCCCCTCGGCGCGTCTAGTTTCTGCATGCTTTGAAAGATCGGCTGCTGACGCGAAATGATTTGCCATGGCGCCTGTTTCTCCCTGATAGTGACCTGTGAGCATAAAGGTTGGTATGTGAGACAAAAAACGATCTCAACCCACTGACAGATATCCGTCCCGAAACACCCGGCAGGTGCATGCTGTTTCCAACTGGGCAATGAACTTTTGGATCGAATAAATCGGGGCGGAACCAGGCCGTATCGTCTGTAGACGCTTGAGGCGTCTTTTGTTAATTCGGCAATCGCGACGGTTTCATGAAAAACTATTTCGTTTTTTACAACTCCCTTCCGTTTATATTAGTGCAAAGCCATTTGAGAAATGGTCCACCCGCCGTTCAGACAGGCAAACAGGAGCGCCGGTGATGGTGCAAGGGGGAAAAATGTGCCGGTCGCTTTCCCTGTCTGATGGTCGCCGGGGAAATCAACATGGCGTAGCGTGAAAAGGAGGGTTGATGGGTTCGGTTCGGTTTTCGGAGCTTTTTATGCTGTTTGCAACCTTTGCGGCAGGCGCTCTTGCCGGCTGCGCCGGCCGGCCGGTTTACGACGTGCCCGGCAAGGTGGTGCCGTCAATCCTGCTGCCGGTTTCACAAAGCGGAATCATCGACGGCCGCGGTCGATTTCGCGAAATCTTCGAGAACATTCTCGCCACCCTGAAATCGTCTGAAGGCCAATGGACCGACGGCGCAACCCTGTGGATGCTGCCCGGAGAACCTTCGCCCACGGGCAAAACCGCTCCCACAGGACCGTCCAGCGGCTCTTTTCGCGTGCTCATTGTCCCAGGTCTTTTTGCCGAGTGTGTGGCGGACGTAACCAGGGTCTTCGTCGACGCCCGTGAGCAGGTCGAACGAATCGGTTATAAGACGGACTACATCCAAACCAGGGGCCGCAAGGAAAGCGACCATAACGCCGATCTCATCCGCGATGCCGCCATGGACATGCCTGTCGGAGAAAGGTTTATATTCGTCACTCATTCAAAAGGTACGGTGGATACCCTCGAAGCACTCGTCAAATACCCCTCGCTCGCCGAACGCACAGCGGCCGTAATCAGCTTCTCGGGAGCGGTCAACGGTTCCCCCCTGGCGGATGAACTGCCTCAATTTCTCATCAAACTCGGCCATGAGCTGCCCATGTCGAACTGCCCTCCCGGAGAAGGCGTTGAGGCCGTTGACAGCCTGCGTCGCAGTGTGCGGCTTGCCTGGCTGTCCACGCACCCGTTGCCCAAAAGTGTCCGTTATTATTCGCTTGCCGCTTTTACATCGCGGGCAAACATATCTCGGATGTTGCGCCCGTTCTACGATCTTCTTTCCAGGACCGACCCGGTCAACGACGGTATGGTCCTGTGCTCCGATGCGATCATTCCCGGCTCCGTCCTGCTTGGCTATCCCAATGCCGATCATTTCGCCGTGGCCATGCCCATCGACAGGGAAACATCGCCCCTGTTTGCAGCGGCTATCGACAAGGATGATTACCCGCGAGCCGCGCTTCTCGTGGCCGCCTTGCGCTTTGTCGAAGAAGACCTGCGTGAGAACGCTCCGGCAGCGGCGTCTCAGCCGCCTTCAGCGCAAAGGTGATATGCGCCGTTGGCGGGCTTCGGTACCCATGACCGTCAGGGTAGGGGGCTTGACCGCCGAAAATTGGTGAATAAATTTAAATCGGGTAGGGTGCAATGGGTGCCTTATCCGATTCAGTGACCATGCCAGGGGCAAGCTGCTTCTTTCGCTTGCCCCTTTTTATCGAACGTGTTCTCACCGACCGAGCGCGTCCCAGTTCAGGCAGTTCGGCGGACGTTGTCCTCTCAGTGCGGCCAGGAGGTTGTCGGCCGCCATGACCGACATTCGAGTGCGGGTCTCGATAGTGGCGCTTCCCGAGTGCGGCATAAGTACCACGTTGTCGAGTTCCGTCAGCCCGGGGCTAAGCTCCGGCTCGTTTTCATAGACATCCAGGCCGGCTGCTCCGATTTGCCCCTGCCGTAACGCCTCCACGAGGGATTTTTCATCCACTATGGGTCCCCTGGCCGTGTTGATGAGGCAGGCCGAGCTTTTCATCAATGAGAGCTCTCTTTTGCTGATAAGGTGCCTGGTCTCGGGCCTGAGCGGAACATGCAAAGAAACAAAATCCGACTCTTTCAGCAGCGCGTCCAAAGGGGTATGGCAGACCCCAAGCCTTTTATCCTCATCCTTTTGAGGCGGGTTCCTGCTGTAATAAAGCACTTTCATGTCGAAACCGCCCGCCCGTTTCGCAACCGCTCTGCCGATTCTGCCGAAGCCGACTATGCCCAGCGTCTTGCCGCTCACATCCTGGCCGAGGAAATAGAATGGGGCCCAGAATTTGAATTTGCCGCTCCGGGTTAGCTTGTCGCCCTCAACGACTCTGCGCGCCACGGCCAGGATAAGGGCGAAGGTAAGATCGGCTGTCGAATCCGTAAGCACTCCCGGCGTGTTCGACACCGGAATGCCTCTCCGGGTCGCGGCTTCAATATCTATGTGATCGAAACCCACGCCGTTGTTGGCGATTGCCCTGAGTCCGGGGGCATGATCGAGGATCTCCTGATCGATTCGGTCGGTAATAGTGCATAAAAGCCCTTCTTTTCCCTTCATGCCTGCCAGGAGTTCATCCCTGCCGATGGGGCGGTCTTCGCAGTGCGCCTCGATTGAATGCTCCTGTTCGATTTTGGCCATTACATCGCCCGGCAGCCGGGCGGTTACAAACACCTTCATCTCGTCATCCCTCCATGTCCCGAGTCCCGATCCGATTGATCCGAAATATGACTGAGCTATCCTGGTGAAGATAAGACCAGGTTATCGCACTTTGTGCTTTCCGTGCCAAAGCATCATTTGTCAGGGCGGAGTGAATTTGGCGACACTTTCCTAAGCCACTCGGACTTTGGCAGCGCCGGCAATAAAAAAATAAATCAATCGGGATTAATTTCTCAAACCGTTGTCAGGTCGCCATTCTCCGTCGCTCAAGTCTGCTTTTGAAGTAACCTCCGTGTAACCTTCTTTTGGTATAAGTGCCTAGCTCAGCACTAATCACACGTTTCGCCGACCCTTCAGGGCATCCGTGAAAGTGCTGTTGACAAGCCGCCGAGAACATCGACCGGTGCGCTGCTTCCGAAAGGGATAGTCAATGAGAAACAAATGCGGATGGGTGTGGCAGGAAAGGCAAACCAGGGATTGGTATTGGGTGGAAAAAAAAGGGGAAAAATACTTTGCCTCATCCTGGATCACATGTGCTGCTGCCGTTCGCATTCTTCAAGGCAAGAAGCGCGCACCGGAAACCTACCTCGAGATCAAAGATATCAGTCGCTTCGATCCTGTTTCCGCGGATATCATCGAACTGCTGACGCGAGCGATGAGTGAATCTGACGTTTGGGGCGAAAAATAGCGGGATATTTCATTTCTTGAAATGACCCTTCCCCCCTTCGGTCGAATCCCTCCTGTCCCGTGGTTAAACGGAGCTCCCGAATTCATCCGTCCTGAATTCAGCCCCATTAACCTTTGTCTTTACGTGATTCTGATTGCCTTTGATATTTTGCAGTCGGATATTATTGAAACATTACGCAAGATGATCTATAAGTAATTCCCTTCGATTATCATTCTTTTTGGCAAATGGTTATTCCGTATTGAAGATGTTCATTTGAGCGAGTTTGTCTGTTTTACAGCAGGGCTCAAGCCGATAATAATTTCAAAATTCTCGGAATCCTCATGCCGAAAGATTTGAAAGGTCGGAATCATCTGTTCGAAGAAACACTTCGGTCCAGGCGAGGGCAGAGGATGAAGAGGGTTTTTTTTCTTCAGGCTCTACTCGTTATCTGGATTTTGTTACCTATTTCCCCTGCGATTGCTCAGGAGTCTTGCAAAGATTGGGCGGCCCGGATCGAGTCGGTCGAGGGAACGGTCCTGGCCCTGAAAGCCGGACAGGCGAATTGGGTACAAACCGGGCCCGGGGAAAAATTCTGTGCCGAAGACAAAATAGAGGTTCTTGAAAACAGCCGTGCGGCTATATTCTTGCCGACCGGGGGCGTTGTCCGGCTCGATCAGAACACGGCTATCACGCTTGTTGGTGTCGAGGTTGGAAAGACGAGCATCGTCGACCTTATCAGGGGCATCGCTCTTTTTTTCAGCCGCAATCCTTTCAGTCTGAAGGTAAATACCCCCTTTGTGAACGCCAATGTCGAGGGTACCGAATTCCTGGTAAACGTCCAGGGTGATCAAACCTCGATTTCTGTTTTCGACGGCAGGCTGCGCGCCGCCGGCGATTATGGAAGCCTGACACTGGAAAGAGGCCAGTCGGCCGTCTGCAGGTCCGGTTCACCGCCGGCTTTTCGCACGACGGTAAGACCCAAAGACGCCGTGCAGTGGGCACTTTATTACCCCCGCATCCCTGAAATTGCGTCAAACCTTATGGCTTCCAACACGGGAGGACAGTGGCGGGACAAAATATGGACATCGGTCGATGCCTACCGGAAAGGGGACATTGCCGCGGCTTTCGCTTCCCTGCAACAGGTTCCTGTTAAAGATGACTTGGCCCTCCTGGATTACCGGGCATTGCTCCTGCTTGCGGTGGGAAGAGTCGATGAGGCTTCATCGGACCTTGCAGACGCCCTCCATCTGAATCCGCAGGATAGCCACGCCCTTGCGCTCCAGTCGGTAATAGCCGTTGCCCGGAACCGGAAAGACCTCGCATTGGAGCTTGCCCAAAAAGCACTCGCGAGCGACCCTTTATCATCGGCCGCCCTGATGGCGCTTTCCTACGCGCAGCAGGCCCGCTTCGATCTGAAAGCGGCCCTGGGCAGTATAGAGAAAGCGATAAATGTGGACCCGCAGGATGCTTACGCATGGGCGCGGCTGTCCGAACTGCGGCTCTGTTTCGGCTATCTCGACAGTGCTCTGGACGCCGCAAAGCAGGCGGCCTGCCTCGATCCGGCTGTGTCTCGCACGCAAACCGTCCTTGGCTTTGCCTTCCTCACCCGGATAGATATAGAAAATTCGAAAAAGACTTTCAGGAAGGCAATCGAGCTCGATCAGGCGGACCCTCTGCCCCGGTTGGGGATCGGCTTGGCCATTATCAGGAGCGGCGATCTGAAGGGCGGTACCATCCAATTAGAGATTGCGGCGATGCTTGACCCACTGAATTCCCTTATCAGGAGCTATCTGGGCAAAGCCTATTTCGATGAAAAACAAAGCAAACTGGCCTCGGAGGAGTTCAGGCTGGCCAAGGAACTGGACCCCATGGACCCCACGCCCTGGTTTTACGATGCTATACAGAAGGAAACTCTTAACCGCCCGGTCGAAGCTATGGAGGACATCCGGAAATCTATCGAGCTGAACGATAATCGCGCAGTCTACAGGTCACGTCTGCTTCTCGATGAGGATCTTGCGGCAAGGAGCGCAAGTCTTGCCAGGATATACAACGATCTTGGTTTCGATCAATTAGCGCTTGTTGAGGGCTGGAAATCTCTTTCGGTGGACCCCGCCAACTTCTCGGCACACCGGTTTCTTTCGGATTCATACGGCGCAATTCCACGATATGAGGTTGCCAGAGTGAGCGAGCTGCTTCAATCTCAACTCCTCCAGCCGCTCAATATAAATCCGATCCAGCCCTTCATGGCCGAGAAATATCTTGTACTGCCTCAGGCGCAAGGTCCGGCCTCACCCACGATCAATGAATACAATAACCTGTTCAATCGCAATGGAGTTGACCTCCTTGTCGATGGTGGAGCCGGCAATCACGGGCTGGTTGGCGAGCAAGTGGCATTCTCGGGAATAGTTGACAGGTTCTCCTACAATTTGGGACAACTCCATTTCGCAACAGACGGGTTCAGGCCGAATAACGACCTCACGCAAAATATCTATACCGGGTTTTTTCAGGCGAGCCTGACGCCTTCGACCAGCGTACAGACCGAGTTTCGCCGCAAAGATATCGGCAGCGGCGACACACAGGTGCTCTTCGACCCGACCAATTTCTCGCCGAATCTTCGTCAAGACAACGATATCGACAGTATGCGATACGGGTTCCATCATCAGTTTACTCCCGGATCGGACCTTATCGGGTATTATATCCACTCGAATGCCCCTGCTGATTTCTCCATGCCTTCTCTCTGCAGCTATAAGTCCACCGAGATCGGGGATGGGGGTGAGGTACAGCATCTGTATCGATCGGAAACATTCAATCTGATCAGCGGGGCTGGATATTCCGGTTTTAACCGTACGCAAATTACCAACTTTTTAAACCAGGTTACGAGAACCGAGCCGGATGCAAAACGGGGCAATTGCTATGCTTATTCGCAGCTCCATTATCCGGAAAATGTAGTCTGGACACTTGGGGCAAGCGCGGATTTATATCAGGGCGGTGAATTCGACATGGACCGGAAACAGTTCAACCCCAAAATCGGGGTCATGTGGATGCCCTTCCCGGATACTGCCATTCGAGCTGCCGCATTCCGGGCAATGTCCCTCACCAACGTTCAGAGCCAGACAATCGAGCCGACACAGGTGGCCGGCTTCAACCAGTTCTTCGATGATGCCGAAGGGTTTGATTCATGGGTCTACGGGGTCGGTTTCGATCAAAAACTCTTCTCCAACTTCTCTGTGGGAGGTGAAATCCTCAGACGTGATCTCTCCGCGTACGGAGACCTTTTTGACCCCGAGGGCGACCCTCTGGGAACCGGGAGTGCAGACTGGCGCGAGTATCTGGGCCGGTTCTATCTTTGCTGGACACCGCACCCCTGGTTTGCCGTAGGGCCGCAATATCAATTCGAGCAATTTCAATACGCGCCGGATCTGGAGCCATTCTCCACCTCGGAAATAACGACACACAGGTTTTCGCTGGGTGCTTCCTTTTTTCACCCGTGCGGTTTGTTTGCGAGGATCACGCCCACATACGTAGTGCAATACGGAACATTTCAAAATTGGGGCGCTTCGGGGCCGGCGTATTATCCGGATGAAAGTGAATTCTTTGTGCTGGACGCAATTATCGGCTACCGCTTGCCAAAACGCTTTGGCTTTATTTCACTGGAGGTCAGGAATCTTTTCGACAGGTCGTTCTATTTTCAGGATACTGATCCGAACAACCCCAACCTGGTGCCCTGCCGCTACATAATAGGCAGGTACACATTCTATTACTAGACTGAACTGATGAAGATCACGAAAGGAGCGGAAATGGAAAAGGGAATTACGATTACAATTTTTTGCGATGAAGCAGGACATGTTGTAAAAGTTACGGACGCCGAAGGCAAACGTATAGACGAACCGGTTCGTTTCGAGCGCAAAGCCGAAATGTGCCTGGAGACCATCAGTGAGTTTCGACTGGCGCCCTTTGTTACGACCTGCAGGATCATTAACGGGATACTTATGTGTGGGCCCGGTTTGTGCTGAATCGGGAGGTTCGGCAAGGTCATTTCTCCGTCGATGAAATCATCGGGCAAAGTCTCATCCGATAGTCTGCCGACACTGTCGTCCTCCAGCGCCTCATGGCGAACGGATTGGTGGATATGGACCGGAGATGAGCCGCGCCTTTCTTCATGAATCTTGGCGTAAGGATCTGCAATGTACCGCCGGTTTTGTTTTGCGGTAGCGGCAGGTTGCCTGGTGGGGATGCTCGGACTGGCCGTCAGCCTCACTCCGCTTGGGTCGTGGCTGGAAGAGGACCTGGGCCTCTACATTCTTTTTCATCTCAGGGGACCCAGGCCGGTCCCGCCCGGTGTTGTCGTCGTCGCGTTGGACGAGGTCTCGGCGGAAAAACTCGGACTTTCCGGCAACCCACAGAAATGGCCCCGGTATTATTACACCCGCCTTATTGAAATCCTTGCCCGGCAACAGCCGTCGGTCATTGCCTTCGATATTCTGTTTAGTGATCCCACGGTGCAAACTGATGATGATGGCCTGGCCCAAGCCGTCTTTAATGCCGGGAACGTCATTTTGTGCGAACGCCTCAAAAAGGAAACGATCCCTGTAAGTTCAACCGGTCAAATGTACATCGAGAGAACTATCCCCCCAATGGAAATTTTGGCAAATAGTGCTGCTCTGCTTGCCCCCTTTCCACTGCCAAAGTTTCCTTCCAATGTCAGCCAGATCTGGACATTCAAAACAGGGGCCGGATGCAGGCCTACTTTTCCAGTTGCAGCGTTTCAGATTTATGCGCTATCCGCTTACAGGGAGTTCGTTCAGCTCATGGAAGCCGTCTCTCCGGACCTTGCTGGAGTGTTTCCCGGTAATGCCGATGAGATAGGGCGGGATCGGAAGGTCGGCTGGCTCATCGCAAAATTCAGGAACATCTTCGAAGAAAATCCTTCACTGCCGGATACTATGGCCGCAAAGCGCGACAGTGTCTTACCCGGTCTGGAGGTTGGCAAGGAAAGAATCCTCGAGTCCCTCATAAGACTCTATTCACAACCGGACAGTTTCTTTGTGAATTTCTACGGGCCTCCCGGTTCAATTCCAACTATTCCCATTCACGAGATTATCGAATCGGGACCCTCTGCATCGGTGTTATCCGAATTCAAAGGCAAAGCCGTCTTCGTCGGGTCCTCCGAAACACTTAATCCCGAACAGAGGGACGGTTTTCGCACCGTATTTTCAAAAGAGGACGGAACCGATCTGAGCGGAGTCGAAATAGCTGCGACAGCTTTTGCGAACCTAATCGAAAATCTGCCCATCCGCCAGTTGCCGCCAAAATTCCTTTTTGCCCTGATTTTCCTGTATGGCTTCATTCTATCGGTCTGCGCAATGCTTTTCCCCGCCGTAATGTCGGTTTGTGTTGTGGTGGCCGGGACCGTTGCTTATACGTTGGTAGTTAGATATGAGTTTGCATCCGGGAGCTTGTGGATCCCCCTCGGAATCCCTGTCCTGCTCCTGTCTCCGCTGGCGTTTGCCGGCTGCTTTTTTCGGAATTTTCACCATGTCCGCGTCGAACTCGAACGCGTCAGAAAAGCTTTCGGTTTTTTCCTGCCGGCCAAAGTGATCGATCAGATCGTAAGGGATATGTCGCACGTCGAGGGCGTTGTCCATAGCGGCCAGACCATGTTCGCCGCAGTTTTGTGTTCAGACGGCGAGCAATACGCAAGACTCGCCGAAATGATGAGGCCCGAAGACCTCAATGATTTTCTGAACAGGTTTTACGAGTCGGTTTTCAGGGTCGTGGAGGCCAACCACGGGACTATTTCCGATATTATCGGCGATTCCATGCTGGCTCTGTGGGCAACGGTTCAGCCGGACCCGTCGCAACGCAGAAATGCATGCCGCGCGGCATGGTCGGTAATGAAGGCTGTCCAGCAATTCAACGAACAGAATCGACCATTTACTCTGGGCGCCAGAATCGGACTTCACTATGGAGAAATCCTGCTCGGGACCGTTGGGGGCGTTGACCATTATGAGTATAGGCCAATCGGCGACGTAGTGAACACCGCCTCAAGAATAGAGAACCTGAACAAGCATTTCCAGACCAAGATCCTGGTTACTGGAACGGTGATTGACGGATTGGAGGACTTCTTACTCAGGGAACTCGGTCAATTCGTTCTGGGCGGAAAAGCAACGCCTGTCACTGTCTTTGAACTGGTTTGCCCCATCGAGGAAAGTGACCGGAGTCGAGAGCATTTGAGTTCAATTTTTTCTGCAGGACTAAGGGCATTCGAGAAGCAGCAGTGGGACACGGCGACCGCACTTTTTCAGGAGTATCTGGGGGGGGCCGGAAACGATGCGGCGGCTGTATTTTACTTGAGACAATGCGGAATTTATAAGCAGAATTCCCCCGGTGCGTCCTGGGATGGCCTGGTTTCCATTGGAAGGGCCTGATCAGGAGTTTAGAAATTGAGGAACTTAATACCTCGACCTCCCGCACCTCCACTTCTCAGCTCACCCCGATTACTAACGGCAGCCTTCCATTATGCGTTTATATATTGAGATTGTCAGTTCGTCGGGCCCCACGCCCAATTCCCTGTCAAGCGCTCTTCTGCATTCATTGTAAGTGCGTATGGCCTCAGTCCTCATCCCAAGGTTTGAATACGTCAGCATGAGCTTCCGGTAAGCTTCCTCCAACGACGGATCAGCCTTGATAATCAATTTATAGAGATCGATGGATCTGCGCGGACTACCCTGATTCTCGTGATGCGCGGCCGTACGCCGCAAAATATCTATATAGACAGCACGAATCTCCTCCCTCTTCAGCACGGTCCAGGGAGTATATAGCTCTTCTTCAAGATAATCCCCCCTGTAGAGTTCAATTGCGGAATTACCGAAAGCAATAGCATTCCTGACGTCTCCTGCCCGCTCTGCCCTCCTTGCCCGTTTATAGAGGGATAGAAATTCATCCAGGTCCAGCCGAACCAGTCCGCGATTCAGAGTAACCAGATTCCTTTTGTACCATACATAGGGGGATCCGGTTTCCGGATGGCCAATCATCTTTCTCAGACGATGCAGAACGACCTTAAAATTTAGTTTGGCGTAATCCGGAGGAGAACCGGGCCACAGGTCTTCGATAAGCAAATCTCTTGGGACATTTTCAGCTCCCCGGGTGATAAGGGACTTGAGAAACATCAGTGGTAATCGGGCATTCAGTTGTTTTTCGGTCAAGATGGTTTCACTTCGAAAAATCTGAAATTTTCCGAGTACGTTGATCTGAATTTGAGCAACATCGCCGGCTTGCTCCCTGATGGAATCTGTCGGTTCATGCAACTCAAAATCGTCAACCGAAGCTGTAACGAGTTTAGACAACACTGCCAATTTGCGGCTTTTTTCAGCAAGAGCACGAATGAACCTGTTCTCGGAGTCGACTAGCCTCTGAGAAAGATTGCGAGCGATTTCGTAAGCAATTCCCGGGCGCCCGAGCAGAAACAGTTCGAAATCATCTCTGGCGATTTCAATCAGCCGTACTCCGGTTTTTGCCCGCACAGTCGCTGAACGGGTTCCCCCGGGACGCAGGAAACTCATTTCGCCGATCGGTTCACCGACATAACAAACTCTCAAAACTATCTCGCCCTGGGTCCCAAAGGCTTTGATGATTTCCAACTCACCTTCCGCGATAATGTAAAGCCGGTTTCCGAGCTCTCCTTCCTTGAAAAGGACCCTACCGGAGGGCAATTCGAGCTGTTTGGCAATTTGAGCCAGGAACCTGATATCTCTCCGAGATAAAGAACTAAAAAGGGGGATTTGTTTCAGCAGTTTATGCATCGGGATTACTTCCAGCGATCTTTCGGCCCGGGTAAACTAATCGGCTCGACTGAGGACAAATTCGGCTCAGGGAAGTTCAACGATTTTTTTGTGAATAGACGAAGTAAGCCTGCTCGGCTCCACTCCAATCTCCCGGTTCAGGGCCTTCCTGCAATCTTCGTAAACCTTCAGTGCTTCGGCCCGCATGCCGCCGTTGGAATAAATCAGCATCAACTTCTGATATGCCGCTTCGCAGATAGGATCGGTCTCAATTACCTTCTTATAGGCCTCCGCGGCTTTCTTGGGCCTCCCCTGCGCCTCGCACAAAGCGGCGATGCGATACAGGAGGTCGATATACATGGTGCGGAACTGGTATCTTTTCAGCTCGGCCCAAGGTTCGTAGAGGTCCTCGGCGAGAAAATCTCCACCATAGAGATCTATTGCCGAACTGTAGTAAAGTATGGCTCTCCCGGTATCCCCAGTTTCTTCCGCTTTCCCGGCCTGTTTCTGCAGCGACAAAAATTCTTCCAGGTCGGTTCGGCAAACGCCCTTTTTGAGAGAGACCAGATTATCTTTAAGGACCACGTAAGAGGACCCGTGCGTTTTGTCCATTGAAGGTTCCAGAGCGCGTCTCAGCCGATGGAGGGTAACTTTGAACTGGGTTTCGACGGAGTCGGGGGACGCATTGGGCCACAGATCGTCAATCAGCAGGTCTTTCGGAACACCCGAGGACCCATGTGCTATCAGCGCTTTCAGCAATAATTTTGGAAGCCTTGCCTTCCAGTCCTGGTCGCGGACAGGGGTTTCGCCGCGAAGAACCTGAAAATTTCCGAAAGTCCTTACCCTGATCGGCAAAGTTCCGGATGTCGCCCCTGTTCGGGAAGTCTCTTCCTCCGCGATTTGACCGGACTCAAGAATTCCCCCTCTTCGAGCCTCGTGACCGGCAAATTTTGTCGTTGCCAGCGCGTGCGCCAACTTACGATCCTTATCGGCAATAGCTTGAAGCAGTTTCCTTTCGGTATCGAGAAGACGCTGAGTGATTCCGCAGGCTAACGCATATTCCAAATCGGGCCTGCGGTTCAAAAGCGCCTGGAAGTCCTCCGTGGATATCTCCAGCAGCCGGACACCCGTTATGGAGCGTACGCTTGCGGTCCTGACTCCTTCAGGATTGAATAGGTACATTTCCCCGATATACTCGCCTGGACCGCGAACCCCGACCATGTACTCGCCTTCCATGCCAAGGGATTTGAGAATCTCGATCATGCCTTCCACGATGATGTACAGACAATTGCCGGGGTCGCCTTCGTGCAGAAGGATTGTATTGGGAGGATACTCGACGGTCTTTGCGATATCCTCAAGGAATTTGATCTCTTTCTTCTTGAGCGCAGAAAAAATCGGGAGCGAATGGAGCAGTTCGATCATCCATCTTATCCTTGAAAGGGATGTGGACAGGTGCCCATCACAATAAACACGAACTCGGATCAAATTACAAGAGAGTCGAGGCGGTGCAGATGGGCTTTCGATTCGAAAGTTTTACTGCGGAGGACGGGTCCTCGTTTTCAACCCGCGCGCGTGCATCTCGCCGTGCGGTGTCGCTGCCATAATGATCGAATGGAAGGTATGCAACCCGCGGGATAGCGTGGGCAACCCCGTTTGACTTTTCCATCGTGGGCCGCCCGCGAGAAAACGCGCAGTCATGAAAGATCGGTTCGTTGATCAGTGGGAACTGAAGTACCCCTTGGGCACAACAACTATGCCGCGAGGAGTTACGGGAAATTTCTCCCGGTCCGCCTGGGGATTGATTCCGATTTCGGTGTGAGGCGGAATGATATTATGTTTGTCTATGATAGCCTTTTTGATTTTGCAGTGGCGGCCTACTTCCACGTGGTCCATGATTACGGATTCGTCCACCTGTGCCCAGCTCCTGACCATCACGTTGCAGGAAAGGACCGAACTCCTGACTGTCGCTCCGCTTATTATGCATCCGTGTGAAACCAGCGAATCAACCGCCGTGCCGATCCTCGGTTCGGAACGTTCAGGCTGGTTAAAAACGAATTTGGCCGGCGGGTACTGGCGCTGGCGGGTCCTTATAGGCCATAGGGTACCGTAGAGATTGAAAAAAGGGTCTATGCCGGTCAGGTCCATGTTGGCGTTCCAGTAGGCGTCGAGCGTACCGACATCCCGCCAGTACTGTGAGTCGCGGGTCGCATCGACCAGGTGAGGTCGCCTCGCTCCGCCGGGGTCGGCTTGAAAAACATAGTCCCTGATTCGGTTCAGGCGCCGGTAGGGATATGCGTAGATTTTCAGTTCGTCTATTACCTTTGGAAGTATCTGGCTCCCGAAATCGTCACAATCCATTTTTTGAAGCAGGTCCAGGAGCAGGTCGGTCCTGAACAGGTATATCCCCATCGAGGCGAGGCAACGTTCCGGGTCGTCGGGAATGGGCTTCGGGTCTTTGGGTTTTTCCTCCCATGCGTGAATTCTGAAGTTGTTGTCCACCTGCGCGATCCCGAAATCGGAGCCTTGGGAGCGGTCCACCTCCAAAAGCCCTATGGTTACGTCGGCTTCGACTTTTTCGTGGTACTCCCGGAATGCGGAGTAGTCCATCTTATAGACGTGGTCACCGGAGAGAATCAGAACGTACCGGGGCATTTCGCGCTTGATCAGATAAATATTCTGGCGCACGCAGTCGGCTGTGCCGCGGTACCAAGCCTCTCCCGTTCTCTGTTGTGGAGCTACGATGCGCAAATAATGGCCAAGGTCTCCGGAAAAGATGTTCCAACCCTCTTCGAGATGATCCACCAGGGATTGTGACTTATACTGCGGAAAGATCAGGATCTTATAAAGTTGTGAATTGATGCAGTTGCTCAGGGGAATGTCGATGAGGCGGTAAATACCGCCAAATGGTACCGCGGGCTTGGAACGGTCTTGGGTAAGAGGCATCAGACGCGTTCCCTTACCCCCGGCCATGATTACGGTCAAAGTATCCTTCATTTGCCCAGCTTTCTATTTCCCTTCTGAGTTGAGCAGTGCCACGGGATCGGAAGGCAGTTGGTTTCCCGTGTACTTAATTGTCCCGGCTTTATCCACTAGAATGAAATGGGGTATTCCCTCAATATGATAAGAACGGGTGACTTTAGAGTCAGTGTCGTACAGAACGGTATAAGGGGCCGGATCGGCTTCTTCAAAACGCTTCAGTTTGGCCAAAGAGTCTCCCGAACCAACGTCTATGGCAATGATTTCAATGTCGGCCTGGGCTGTGGCTTTCCTGAGGCTGATTACCGCGGGCCGTACCGCCTGGCAGTAATGGCACCATGTGGCCCAAAAATAAAGGAGCACGGGCTTCTGTCCCCTGAACTGGCTCAGACTCACGGTTGATCCCTTAATGTCCTGGAGCGTAAAATCCGGTGCGGTCGTAACCGCTGCCGTTTTGCTGTCCTGTTCCGCAATGGCCGGAAGGCAGCTCAGAACCGTTATCGACAGAAAGGAGAAAAAAAGAAGGGCCGTGAATAGTCTGCCGTTTTTCAAAAGCTTCATATCAAAAACTCTCCAGTCTTGATTAGAAAAAATTCCGCCGCCAGGATCATGAGAATTCCAAAAACCCTTTGGATCCGGAGCATCCATATGCCGGAGCGCGGCAGTGAAGTCAGCAACCCCGTGAATGTGCCCACTACGATCACAAGCGCTCCGAGACCGAGCGAAAAGGAAAAAAGCATACTGATACCAAGCACGATCCTGTGCCCGGTGGCAACCAGCGCCAAAAGAACGCCCAGAACGGGAGTGGTGCAGGTGCTGACGACGAGGGCCGATGCTCCGCCCAGGATCAGGCTGGTAAGAACATCGTGGCCGGTAAACTCCGCCACCTTCAATTTGTTGAGAAAGCCTGGCGGGACAAGAGGCATGGCTTCGAGCATCACGAGCCCGAAAAAAAGACAAACGTTGCCGACGATCAGGTAAACCCACGGACTGGCGGTTAGAGATCCGAACAACTGCCCCGTAAGCGCGGCAAAAGCAGCCAAGGTTGAATAAACGATAGCCATGCCAAGAACATAGAAAAGCGAAAGCAGAAAGCCCTTGCTTTTACTGCCGTTCGCCTTTCCTCCGATAAAAGCAACCGTTATCGGCATCATCGGGTAGGTGCAGGGAGTAAAACTTGCCAGGACGCCCCCGGCAAAAGAAAGCAGTATTGCAAGCCACGGGGAACTGCTGGCGATTCCCTCAAATTGGCTGATCCACTCCATATACTACGCCTCGTTTTCCTTTCCCCGTCCCCGGCAGTTCAGGCCGCTGGCCAGCCGGGTTCGATAATCAGTCCCGGGTTTCTGTTGCTCCCCTGGTCTTTGCCGCCGGCCGGCTTCCGGAAAATCCGCATGAAGGCAGGATTTGCTCAATCACCTTAATGCTCTGGATTTGCTTTCCGGTATGATGACCGAACCAGTCGAGAAGGCCTTTCAAAAGGGGTGCTTTCATTTCCTGGCGCATTCTAAGCCGCCAAATTTTCTCGATTGGGATTCTCCTCAAATAATGAATTAAAGACAGTGTCCCGATATCCAACGCAATATACCTGGTATTCGGACAAATATGACGATCGCAGAAGAGCTTTCCCTCGTCCGTACGCCAAAACCACTGTGTGCCGCTCTTCAGTGTACGCCGGCAAACCTCGCATCCATCCAAAGCCGGCATATATCCCATTTGAAACTGAAACACCAATAAAGCCAATACTAGCACATTCTGTGGGTCCCTGTCCCGCTCCAATCTTTCGAGGGTTTCCTTATGGAGCATAAAAGGGGCCAGGTGAGGCTCCCCTTCGGGGACCATCTCCATTACGATTTCCGAGAAAAGCGCCGCATATGCCCATTTCTCAATGTCGGCGCGCATTGGAAGATAGGGCTCAAGCAGCCTGCATGCTTCGATCCAGATGTACGAATTTTTCTCCCGGCACTCCACCCTGACAAGGCTGCAAGGTTCAAATACATTCGCGAATCTTTTCGTGCTTCTTCTGGCGCCCTTGGCGATTCCGCGCAATCTGCCGAAGTCGGCTGAGTGGAAGGTCACGAGGCGATCCGATTCGCCGTGATCGCGGGTGCTCAAAACAATCGCATCGGTTTCGAACATTTTCATTTCACAAGGGCTCTTTGGAGTCGGGCTTCAACTGAACCAACGGGGCATTTTAAACGTCTTGGACGATTTGTTCAAGAAAGGTCCATCCGAATTAAACCGCCGGACAAAAGAATTGATGCCCGGGCATCCCGGAATGTCTGCGAAAACCTTTCACCATGCTGAAAAAATACCGCGCTTCAGCCCGCCGCGAAAAGATATGCATCTTTTTCCGGGTGAAAAGCCGGGCTCCGGGTCAAAAGGCCCGGCCTATGTTGAGGATTTTGCGATTGAGGAGCGGCCGAAGCGATCCAAAAGCCGGATGCGGGCACAAAGGATTTATTTACGGACAAGCCCTTAATCCCCGCATGGCGGTCTCTTGCTCTTCGAGCCTGCGGTCGTTAAATTGTGCCTGGAATGGCAGGCTCTCTCGTCGGTTCTCCTGCTTGCGAAAAATGTGAATTTCGGCTTTGGCGCGGATGAGGTTTTCACAACCCGGCTATTCGCGGGAGTGCCCTGATCGGGCACGGGGGTTGCCCGTGCCGGCTTTGCAACTGCGTTTTCAGTAACTGCATCTATCTAAAGGAGGACTAGAATGGAGCTTAGGACCAGGGATGACGCAAAGGACTGGGTGAACAACGCCAAATCGTTTTACAAGGCCTCCGGTAAGAGGATCGCCCTTGCCGAGTTTACCAATCCCAACGGAATGTTCATCCAGGACGAGATGTACATTTACGTGCTCAATGCAAAGGGAACCATGCTGGCCCACGGAATAAACGAAAAATTCGTCGGAGAAGACTTCATCGAACTGATGGACTCGGACGGCAAGAAATTCATCAAGGAGATCGTAGACAAGGCCAACTCCGAGGGAAAGGGTTGGGTGGAATATAAGTGGTATCACCCTCAAACCAAGAAATGGGTCCCCAAAGCGGCCTATTTCGAAAAAGTCGACGATCTGATAATCGTAAGCGCAGTCTATGCGACAGGTCAGTAGTCCAATGGTGGATGCCGGATATCTTTTATCCGGCATCCGGAATGAAATTCTGATATTGACGATTTGCGGCAATCTCGCCGGCCCCCGATCAATCCGTCGCTTCCTGTAAAGCCGGAGGGCGATCGGCGCTTTGGCTTTTAATCGTCTGGGCGCCCCCGTTGGCAAAGAACCGGTTATATGCGTTCAGATATGCGAGAGCACTCGCTTCCACCACATCCGGGCTGGACCCTATGCCCGAATAGATTATCTCGCCTATTTGAACCCTTACCATGGCTTCGCCAAGAGCGTCTCTGCCCGTTGTAACTGCCTTTAAGTCATAGTCGCGAAGCCTGCCCGACACCCCGATAATACGCTCTATGCCGTTGAAAGCAGCGTCAACGGGACCGTTTCCGGTTGCGGCGTCCGTGAGGACCCGGCCGTCGAATTCGAGGCTTACCGAAGCCAGCGGCACCATCCTGGTTCCGCTCATGATCTGCAGGCTTTGCAGCACATAAGTCTCGGGCACCTTCGAGACCTCGATTTCAACGATCGATTGGAGGTCCTGTGCTGCAATCTCCTTCTTGCGGTCCGCAACGTCTATAAACCGGTTGTAAACGCGTTCGAAGACTTCCGGTTCGAGCGAGAAGCCGAGTTCGCCGAGGCGGTGTTTGAGTGCGGCCCGCCCGGAGCGCGCCGTGAGCACTATCGAGTGCTGCTTTATGCCGAGGTCTTCCGGTCTCATGATCTCGTAGGTGGCCCTGTCCTTGAGAACGCCGTCCTGGTGAATCCCCGATGAATGAGCGAAGGCGTTTTCTCCGACTATTGCCTTGTTGCGCTGGACGGCGATGTTCATGATTCTGCTAACCATTCTGCTCGTCCGGTATATCTGGGTGGTATCGACTGCCGTTGTCGCCTGGTAACTTGCAAACCTGGTCCTGAGGACCATTACGACCTCTTCGAGGGATGCGTTTCCGGCACGTTCGCCGATCCCGTTTACCGTGCACTCCACCTGGTCCGCTCCGTTTCGAACCGCGGCTATGCTGTTTGCGACCGCAAGCCCCAGATCGTTGTGGCAATGAACGCTCAGGACAACGCGGTGTATGGATGGAACGGTCTCACGGATTTTGCGGATGAGATCTCCGAATTCTTCGGGCACCGCATATCCTACGGTATCTGGAACGTTGATCACGGTAGCCCCGGCCTGAATGGCCGTCTCGATCATCCTGCGCAGAAAATCGAAATCTGTCCTGGAACCGTCTTCGGTCGAGAATTCAACCTCGGGACACAACCCCCTTGCATGCCTGACGGCGGCGGCGGCCATATCCATGGCGGTTCTTCGATTACTGCGAAGCTTTTTCCGGATGTGAATGTCGGATGAGCCCAGGAAAACGTGAATCCGTGGCCTTTCCGCCTCGCGGACCGCCTCCCATGCAATATCGATATCCTTTTGCACCGCCCGGGCAAGGGCCGCGATAACAGGTCCTTTAACCTGCTGCGAAATCGACCTTACCGCCTGAAGGTCTCCTGGAGAAGAACATGGGAAACCGCTTTCGATCACGTCAACATTGAGCCTCGCAAGCTGCTGGGCGATTTCGATCTTTTGCCTCTTATTGAGTTTTGCCCCGGGAACTTGTTCCCCGTCCCTCAAGGTTGTGTCAAAAATGTGAATCTTTCTGCTCATTGTACGGTCTCCCTGCATGATGCCTGTTTTTTAAAACCAGTCTATGAAAATGCAAAAAGGCCATGGGGAGAACCCATGGCCTTTAACGTCGAATCAGTTCAGCTTATGTTATAGAAAGAAAAAGGCGAAAGTTCCCCCGATCCGTCCCGGCGGACTTAGTAGTAGAGCGAGTATCAGGAGCAGAGAAGCTTTCATATCCACTTTCCGAAAAATGTGCACTGCCTTGATTTCGGGAAATGTAGCACTCCGGAATGAATATGTCCAGTAGAAATCGTAGCTTATCCGACTTTCGAAATTGAAGAAACGGATCTGGTTGATCGGATCCATGATTCGGTTTAAACAACATAGATCGGATGAACCTGGCACGCCTTGGTATCAACCCTCATATGCGAGCTGCCGGCGATGCAAGACAAAACCGCCAGTAAAACCGCGTTGGCGACTGCTTATATGCGCGCCGCACACCAATTGCTGGACGACAAGCCGCTGCTGCTGAGCGATCCGGTCACCATGCCCCTGCTGGGAGCGCACGCCGCCGAAACTATACGCGGTGCCCTTGCGCGCCATCAAAGCCCCGGGGGCAAGGCCTTGCGCGCCCATGTCGTCTTGCGCGCGCGCTTTACCGAAGACAGACTGGAAGCCGCAGCAGCAGAAGGCGCTACCTGTTACGTCCTGATCGGAGCCGGTTTCGATAGTTTTGCGCTGCGCCAGCCTTCCTGGGCGAGGGCGCTGAAGATCGTTGAGGTCGATCACCCCGCCACCCAGTCGGCCAAGCGAGAGCGGATCGCCAAGGCAGGCCTGTCGGAGCCGGAGAATCTGATTTTCGCCCCGGCCGATTTCGAACGCGAAGAGCTCTGCGAGGTCCTGGCCCGCTATGGCATCGGCCCCGGCAAACAGGCGTTTTTTTCCTGGCTTGGCGTTGCCATGTACCTGGAAGAAGCGGCAATCAACGAAACATTGCGGACGATAGCGGCATTTGCGCCCGGCAGCAAAGTAACCCTGACTTTCAGACAGCCTTTGGATGAAACCTCATCAACACTTGCCGCTAGGGTTTCCGACCTTGGGGAGCCTTTCGTCAGCTTTTTCACGCCGGAGGAAATTGAGGCGAAATTACGGCATTTCGGGTTTTCATGCATCGATTTTCTGACGCCCGGAAAGGCCGAAGCGCTGTACTTTACACCTTCGCGAAACGACTTGCCGGTACCCAAACGAACAGGCATACTGTGCGCGTCGGTCCAGACCTGATGTTGTCATCGGGGCCGATGTTTTCCTTGCCTGTTTTGCGCCCCTGAATTACGGATGATTTGAAAGCTCAAGCCGTTAGCCGGCCTTATCAAGCATTTGGAGAGTATAAGGGATCGGAATGGATCGCAAAGAGATTCGAACAGAGAAGGCTGTGACGAAAGTGCTTTTCCTTTGTTACGGGAATGCCTGCCGGAGCATAATGGCCGAGGCTTTGGCGCGCCATTTCCTTGGAAACCGCATTGAAGCCCGGTCGGCGGGACTCGTCCCCCTGGGGTATATCCCGTCCCCGACACTGGGGGTGCTTGGCGAAGCCGGCATCCCGGCCGATGGACTCCATTCGAAGGGACTTGCAGAAGTGCGCCTCGATGATATCGACTTCCTCGTCAACCTGTCGGGACTTAGGGTCGAATCATCGATACCGCCTTCCTTTTCAGGAAAACTCATTTCATATCACGTCCGGGACCCTTTCGGATTCGATATCCAAACCTACAGGGAGGTCAGAACAGAACTCGAATCGCTGGTAAAAATCAAGCTGCCTGAACTCATCACCGCGCAAAAGGAAGGGTGCGGATGACATCGAGCCGGCAAGAAACGCCGTTTCACCGGGGACGGGACGAAATTCGCCGCACCGTTATTTCCCGCATTCTTCGCGCCGGTTGCGGTGCGAAGATAATCACCGGTATGCCCGGAGTCGTCCTTATGATCGCCGCGGCGCTTATTTCTTTCCCCGTCTTTACTTATGCCTCCGAAAGTTCAGTTGAATTCGACACAATCATAAAAGGCGGATCGATCTACGACGGTTCGGGCGGGGCGCCTTTTAAGGCCGACGTCGGCATAAAGGGAGACCGCATCACGGCAGTCGGCGACCTCGGCGGGAAATCCGCCGCGGCCGAAATAGACGCAAAGGGACTTGCCGTTTCACCCGGTTTTGTAAACATGCTTTCCTGGTCAACGGCATCTCTTATAGTCGATGGGCGCTCGCAGAGCGAAATTCGCCAGGGGGTTACCACGGAAATTTTCGGTGAAGGCAAATCCATGGGACCGCTCACCGAGGAAATGAAACGACGAACCGTTTCCTCGCAGGGCGATCTGAAATTCGACATCGCCTGGACGACGCTCAGTGAGTACTTGAATTACCTGGAAAAAAGGGGAATTTCCCCGAATGTCGGCTCCTTCGTGGGCGCCGGGACCGTGCGTGAAAATATCATCGGCCTGGAAAACAAGAAAGCCACGCCCGGTCAAATCGAGCGGATGTGCGAACTGGTGCGGTCCGAGATGGAGGCCGGGGCGTTCGGGGTCGGCTCCTCGCTGGATTATGTACCGGATATGTACGCCACGACGGACGAACTCATTGCCCTGTGCCGTGTTGCCGCTCGATACGGTGGAATGTATGTTTCACACGTGCGAAACGAAGGAGACGGGCTGATCGAAGCGGTTGGAGAATTGCTTCGGATAAGCCGGGAAGCCGGTATAGCGGCTGAGATTTATCACCTCAAAGCGGGTGGGGAGAGAAACTGGGACAAAATCGACAGGGTAATTTCGCTGGTAGAGTCGGCCCGTGCGCGGGGGTTGCGCATAAGTGCGGACATTTATCTATACACCGCCGGTTCGAACAGGCTGGCATCGAGGCTGCCTGCCTGGGCTCGGGAAGGTGGAGACGAGGCAATGCTCAAAAGGCTGCGCAATCCCGCTATGCGCGCAAAAATCGGTGCCGAGATGCTGGCGCGCGGCCGTATGCCCAAAACAATCCTGGTCGGCTTCAATTCTGAAAGGCTTCGGTATCTGACGGGCAAAACACTTGAAGAAGCCTCCCGGATTCGGGGAAAAAACGAGGTCGAGACAATACTCGAACTTGTTGACGAAGATAACGCGGCCGTTCGATCTGCCTCGTTCGTAATGAGTGAAGAAAATATCAGGAAAGAGATCCTGCAGCCCTGGGTTTCGCTGGGATCCGATGCCGTCTCGATTTCAGCGGAAGGCCCGTTTCTAAAGCAGTCAACACACCCGCGCGCCTATGGAAACTTCGCCAGACTCCTTGGCAAATACGTGCGCGAGGAAAAGGTGATTTCCCTCCAGGAAGCAATACGCCGCCTTACGGGGTTTCCCGCGGCCAACCTGGGTCTGGACCGTCGCGGACTCTTAAAGGAGGGCTATTTTGCCGACGTGGTTGTCTTCGACCCCGATCGGATAGCCGACCGTGCAACCTACGACAACCCGCACCAGTACGCAACCGGTGTGAAATATGTGCTGGTGAACGGGGTTCGAGTAATCGACAATGGAGAGCACACCGGCGCAAAAGCCGGAAGGGCGCTCAGAAGGCTTCACCCCGCGGGACCAACGTGATTGACGGACCCTGCGCTACGGGGCGATTCCGCTCTCGGTGAGGCACATCGTCGACTGAGTCGCGGGCTGAAACGCTTCCCGCCGATCTTTACATCGACTGGATCTCGGATAAGTCCAGGTCGGGCAGCATGGAACCGGTTTCCATCAGGTTAAGATGCAGCTCAAAGGCTTTGTCCAGGTTGTGCCGGATGTGACCCACCCGCGCATTCTCCACGTATTTCCACAAATATTCCCTATAGGCGGGATGGGCGCAGTTCTCTATTATTTTCTCCGCGCGCTGCATCGGGCCGAGTCCTCTCAGGTCGGCCAGCCCCTGGTCGGTGACGACAATCTGGACCGAGTGTTCGTTATTGTCCACGTGCGGACTCATTGGAACGATCGTTGAGATCTTGCCGCCCTTTGCAATGGATGGGCACATGTAAATCGAGATATATGCGTTTCGGGTAAACTCTCCGCTGCCTCCGATTCCGTGCACGATCTGCGTGCCGTAAACATGCGATGCGTTGACGTTGCCGTATATGTCGACTTCCAGGGCGGTGTTCATCGAAATCACTCCGAGCCTTCTGATGACCCCCGGATGATTTGAAAGTTCCTGCGGGCGAAGAACGATCTTTGTAGTGAAAAAATCCATGTTGTCGTATATGTGCCTGAGTTTTTCCTGAGTAAGCGTAAGGCTTGTCGTGCTTGCGGCCGTGAGCCTGCCGTCTTCCATCAGGTGGACGAGAGAGTCCTGAAAAACCTCTGTAAACATTTTAAAGGGTGGAATGTAGGGGTTTCTGGCCAGGGCGCCCATGACCGCGTTCGCCACGTTTCCAACCCCCGCCTGCAGGGGCAGGAAACCTTCGGGTATTCTTCCCGCGAGCATTTCATCAAGCAGAAACCGCACGACGTAGTCGGCTATTTTTTCGCTTCGCTCGTCTGAGGGCGAAAACGGCGGCACCGTGTCCGGCTCGTCGTTTTCTATCACCGCCATTACCTTGCGAGGGTCGACGACCGCATAAGGGTAGCCCAGTTTTGTGAGCGGATCGTGGAAAGGGACCGGAAAGCGGTGCGGAGGTGGCGGCATTATCAAGATATCCGCCATTTCGCGAAGCCGCGGTGAATGATAGTGATTTAGTTCGATGATTACCCGGTCGGCGTATTTGAGGTAGGTCGGAGAAGCCCCGATCGAAGTGGTCAGGTACACTCTGCCGTCCCTGGTGAGTTCGGTTGCTTCGATTACCGCGAAATCCACCTTGCCCTGGAAGCCCTCGAGCACCGTTTGAGGCAGGTGGGAAAGGTGCATATCGACGTACTCGACTTCCTGCTCGTTGATTTGGGTGGCCAAAGTACGGCCGCTCTGGTAGGGGGCGCGAAAGGACATTGCCTGCGCCCGGGCAAGAGGTTCGTCTATGCTCGATTCACTGGAGGCCCCGGTAAGGACCCTTATTTTATACGGCACTCGCTTTTCATGGAGTTCATTGGCACGCTGTGCCAGTGCCCTCGGAATCAATTTCGCCGCCCCCGCGTTCGTAAAGCCGCTGAAAGCAACCGTTGCTCCGTTGGGGATTTGGGAGACCGCATCTTCGGGGGTGAGCCGCGGGTAGGAATGGGTGGTTGACATTGGGGATTTCCCTCGTATGACAGACCTGTTAACAACACTGAGCAATCACTTCGTCAAGCTTCGGCGGGACGTCACCTCTCAGTGTGCCTCGCGCAGCGCGAAAGGCATCCCGCTCACCGTCTGTCATACGCGTTGAGTTGGTCAGCGGGATACCTTCTAAATGCGTTCCCCTGTTTCGGCAAGTTCCATCTCAGGCAGCATTTTGCCGTGCTCCAGGAAATTTCTGTGGAGTTCGAACCCTTTTCTGAGATCATGCCTTATATGTCCTGAGCCGGATTCCCGGACATAAGCGTTGAGATAGTCGCGGTAGGCCGGGTGGGCGCAGTTGTCGATAATTTTTTTTGCCCGTTGCACCGGACCGATTCCCCGCAGGTCCGCATACCCGTTTTCGGTCACGATGACCTGCACCGAGTGTTCGTTGCTGTCCACATGAGGGCACATGGGCACAATGCTGGAAATCCTTCCACCCATCACCGTCGAAGGGCACATGACTATGGAAAGGTAACTGTTCCTGGTAAACTCGCCGCTTCCGCCTATGCCGTTCATTATGTCGGTCCCGAACAGGTGCGATGAGTTCACGTTGCCGTAAATATCCACCTCGAGAGCAGGGTTGACGGCTATTATTCCAAGGCGGCGGATAACACCGGCATCGTCGGAGATTTCCTGGGGGCGCAACACGATTCGCGGAGCAAAAAAGTCCATATTGGCGCAAACATGATGCAGCGAATCCCCAGTGAGCGTAAGGCCGCTGGCGCTCGCTCCCACCAGCTTGCCCTTTTCCATCAACGCGATAAGCGAGTCCTGGAAAGTAACGGAATACATTTTGAAAGGAGGAATGTAGGGGTTGCTCCCCAGGGCGGCCATAACGCTGTTTGCAAGATTGCCGACACCCGCCTGGATGGGAAGAAATTCGGCGGGAATGCGTCCGCTTATCATCTCACCGAAAAGAAACCGCACGACGTTTTCCGCGATGTTCTTGGACTTCCAGTCCATAGGAGTGAAGGGCTTTATCTGATCGGGCTCGTTTGTCATGATGATGCCGACGATCTTCTTGGGATCGACGACCGCATACGGGTAACCGATTTTGGTAAGCGGGTCGTGGATAGGAATAGGATCGAGGCGAGGGGGCTTTGGGAGCACCAATATGTCGGCCATTTCAGGCAGACGTTTGGAGTGATGATCGTTTATCTCTATCAAAACCCGGTCGGCATACTTGAGATAAGTGGGGGAGGCTCCAATGGAGGTCGTAAGATACACCCTGCCGTCCACGGTTACGTCGGTCGCCTCTATGATAGCGTAGTCGAGTTTTCCGAAAAAGCCGGCCTGTAGAGTCTGAGGAGCATGGGCCAGATGCATGTCGATGTACTGAACCTGCTGACGGTTTATCTGGTCGCGAAGGGTAGGGGCGCTCTGAAACGGCGCGCGCCATGTCAGCGCTTCAGCCCGGGCTAATTCTTCGTCGATGTCGTTGCCGCTCGAAGAACCGGTAAGCAGCCGGATACCGTAACGCTTTCCGGCGCAATGAAGGTCGCGCGCCCTTTTGGCTATGGCGCGCGGGACATGTTTGGCCGTCCCCGCGTTGGCAAATCCGCTGAGCGCTACCATCGCGCCATCGGGAATGTGGGATGCGGCCTCTTCCGCACTCAGGATGGGAAAGACCCCGGAATACATTTTTCCTCCTCTAAACCTGGATGAACGTCCGGCAAACCGACATCCATCCGCTAAGCCGCGTCCCTTTCCCGCCCGAGGACTTCTCCTCGAATGCTTACCACGATCTCCCGGATCGGAATGTCCACGCAAGCTTCCAGCGCCCCTTTGCAGACGATGGCAGGCAGGGCGGAACAGCATGGGACTTCCATATCGACTACCGTAACGCTCCGGATATCGGCAACGCGGAAAATTTCGGCAAACTTCCTGATGTACTCCTGCGCGTTGTCCAATTTTGGACATCCGAGCAGCACAGCTTTCCCGCTGACGAACTTCCGGTGAAAATTCGGGTATGCCACCGGTGCGCAGTCCGCCACGACCAAAAGGTCCGCGCCTTTGAGAAAAGGTGAGTCGGGAGAAATGAGCCTTATCTGGATCGGCCACTGAGAAAGCCCGGTGCCGGATTCAGGTTCTTTCGCAGCAGGCTCCTTTGCCGAAAGCGGCCTTCCGGCAAAGGTCCCGATCCGGGTGGACGGGCAGCCGCATTCAGCTCTCAACGGCCCCTTTTGTTCTTGCGCGGTGGATTTCCGCTGCCCAAGGCGCTTTTCAACTGCTACCGGGTCGAATTCCCCGGCCTCGCGTTCTATAACCCGAACGGCCCCTCTGGGGCAGCCGGAAATGCATGCGCCAAGTCCGTCACAATAAGATTCCCCTGTGAGGCGCGCCTTTCCATCTCTTATTTCCAGCGCTCCCTCCGCGCATTCCAGGGCGCATTTTCCGCACCCGTCGCAGAGTTGCTCGTCTATTTCCACTATTTTTCTAATCGTTCCCATTCTCTATACTCCAGTTCCAAACCGGGCGGTTTGAAAAGCACATATTATCGACTATGAGGCTGTGGTCCAGTCAAGCATTTTCGCAGGCTATAAGCAGTCGTTTTATTTCACCGCTCCCCCGGGCCGGAGCAGACAGGTTCCTTTTTGCCGGGATATCCGGTGTCCTTCAGGCACAACTCGGCAAACCTGCAATGAGTGGCGCAGCCAAAATCCATCCTGGGGTTGAGTACCTTCATGCCACATTTACGGCACTTTCTGGAACTCTCATCCTTAAAAAATTCAATTGGTTCCCCGCAATTGATGCAGGCGATCTCGAAAATGGCCCCCGAATCCCAAAGCCGCGTGTCCTGCCCGGGGCACTTCATGGTCTGTTCCTCTCGGTTTGCAAGCTCCCGTCTCCTGATCTAGAATAAGTTAAGGCAGCTTAATCGAAACTTCCGCATGGTCGCGCAGAGAATTAGCTCCTTTTGAAGAAAGAGTCCTTGACTTAGATCAAGAAAGTCTGAATCTTTTTCTCACGGGCCGGCCAACATGAGATCACACAACCATCTACCGGGAAATGGATTTGAAAGTTTTTGACGCAATCGCGCAAGCCACGCTGTTCAAAGGGCTTCCGGCCCAACAGGTCGAAGAGTTGTCCCGGATCTGCCTGGACCAGCAGTATCAAAAGGGCAGGGAGCTTTTTTCGGAAGGGGGCAGGGCGAAGGGATTTTATCTTGCTGTATCCGGAAAATTTAAAATATACAAGTTGTCGCCGGAAGGCAAAGAGCAAATTCTCCACATATTTGGCCGTGGTGAGATATTCGGAGAAGTCCCCGCTTTAACAGGAGAGAATTATCCGGCCAGCGCCCAGGCCATTGAACCTGGCCGGGCACTGTTTTTCCCGAGGGCATCCCTGCTGGAGCTAATAGGCAGGGAACCCGCCATAGCCTTGAATCTGCTGGGCATACTTTCACAGCGCCTGCGGCGATTTACTCACATGATCGAGGACCTGTCGCTAAAGGAAGTTCCGGGCAGACTTGCGGCCTACCTGATATATCTGAGCGAACGCAGCGGAAGTATCGGGGAACTCGACCTCGATATTACGAAAACTCAATTGGCAAGCCTGCTTGGGACAATCCCCGAAACGCTTTCACGGATTCTGGCGAAAATGGCCCGGCAGGGAATCATTGCCGTTGAAGGCCGCACGGTCAGGGTGCTCGACAGACAGGCTTTAGAGGCCGCCGCGGCCGGAGAAAAATCCTGATTGGATCCCTTAAACGTGCTTCCAGTGCTCGACAGACCGTCTGGTTGCAAAAAGATCAATTGAAGTAATAATTAAAAAAGATTAACATAACTATTACTAAGAAATAAGATTTATTTGGTGCTAATAGCGTAAAGACAAACTGAAAGCTTACGGGTTATCAAATGTCCGGGGCATATAGAACAGAACGCGACTTTCTCGGCGAGCTTCCGATCCCGGAAGACAGGCTCTACGGCATCCATACGGCCCGGGCGCTTGAAAATTTTCCACTGACCGGCAGTGCCCTTCATCCGGAACTGGTCTGTGCATTCGGGCAGGTCAAGCTGGCGTGCGCCCAGGCCAATCGAAGACTGGGGATTTGGAAGGAAGATCCTGAAAAGGCCGAAGCCATCGAGCGCGCCTGCCTTGAGATGGCTGAAGGCCTCCTTAACGGGCATGTCCTTGTCGACAAGCTCCAGGGCGGCGCCGGGACCAGCACGAACATGAACGTGAACGAGGTCCTTGCCAACCGTTCGCTGGAGATTCTCGGGGAAGCTCGCGGCGGTTATGGCAGGGTGTCTCCGCTGGGTGATTTGAATCTGCACCAGTCGACAAACGACACGTACCCGACTGCCCTCAAACTTGCCGCGATCAGGCGGCTTCGAGTGCTTGAATCCCGGATTGTGTCGCTCCAGGAAGAATTTCAACTTCTCGAAAAGCGCTTCGCCCACGTGGTCAAGGTGGGCCGCACTCAGTTCCAGGACGCCGTGCTGACGACGCTGGGCCGGGAAATGGGCGCATACGCCGAAGCCCTGAACCGCGACAGGTGGCGGATCTACAAGTGCGAGGAACGGCTGCGCGTGATAAACCTTGGCGGTACGGCTATCGGCACCGGGTTGTCCGCACCCCGTGATTTCATATTCAGTGTTACCGAAATTTTGCGTGCGAATACTTCCATCGGTTTTGCCCGCGCTGAAAACCTGATCGACAACACTCAGAACGCGGATGTCTTCGTGGAAGTGTCGGGTTTCTTAAAGGCGTGTGCATCGACCCTGCTGAAAATTTGCAACGACTTGCGGCTCATGTCGAGCGGTCCCGAAAGTGGCTTTGCTGAGATAATCCTGCCGAAGCGCCAGGCCGGGTCTTCGATCATGCCGGGCAAGGTCAATCCGGTTATCCCGGAGGCGGCGAGTCAGGCGGCGATGCTCTTCTTTGGTCTGGACGCCTCACTGACGATAGCTTGCGCTTCCGGCAACCTCGAACTCAATCCCTTTTTGCCGCTGGTGGCCGCCTGTTTGCTGGACGGCATCGACGTGCTCGCCAACGCATGCGATATTTTGTGCCGGCTGTGCGTCAGAGGTATCGAAGCCGACGAAGAGCAGTGTAGAAGGTATGTCGAGATTTCCACGGTGACGGCGACAGCCCTGTTGCCCGTTCTGGGCTATGAGCGCATGGCGATGATAGCGGCGCGCGCGCGCGAGGAAAAGAAGAGCGTGCGCGAGATCGTGCTCGAAGAAAAGTTGATGAGTTCGTTACAATTCGATGAACTTATCAGCCCGGAGGCCGTGTGCAGCCTGGGCAGCGCCGGGATCAAAACAGGAGGCGCGAAATGCTGAAAGCGCCACGGAGCATGCGCGCGCACATCGGCATTTTCGGCCGTCGCAACGTCGGCAAATCGAGCCTGCTGAACGCGATTACCCATCAAAGCGTAGCCATTGTATCCGAATTTGCCGGGACGACGACGGATCCCGTCGAAAAGCCCATGGAACTGCTGCCGCTCGGTCCGGTGCTCTTCATAGACACTGCGGGAATAGACGACGAAGGAGCCCTTGGAGAGCTTCGCATGGCTAAAACGCGCCAGGTGTTCGACAGGACGGACATAGGCATACTTGCGACCGATTCCTCCACCTGGAGCGCCTTCGAAGAAGGTATTATCGATGAGCTCGGAGCGCGGGAAATCCCGATGTTCGTCGTTTTCAACAAGTGCGATCTCGGGCCTCCCGACCCGGTAGTCCTCGAAAGTCTTTCCGGACGAAAGATACGCTCGGTTGGCGTCAGCGCGCTTTCGGGCGATGGGATCGCCCTGTTGCGGCAGGCGCTGCTGGACAGCGTTCCGGGAGATTTTATCGACAGTCCCTCGATTGCCGGCGATCTTGTAGGACCAGGGGAGATGGCGGTGCTCGTCGTTCCTATTGACAAGGAAGCGCCCAAGGGCCGTCTTATCCTGCCGCAGGTGCAGACCATTCGGGACCTGCTGGACAGCGACGCTCTTTGCATGATGGTTAAGGAGCGCGAGTTGCGTTGGGCCCTGGAAAAACTGAAGAGTCCGCCAAAGCTGGTCATAACCGACTCGCAGGCTTTTTTGAAAGTCGAGGCGGATACGCCCGCGCAGGTGCCGTTGACCAGCTTTTCTATCCTCTTCGCCAGGTTCAAGGGCGATTTGCCGACCCTGGTGGAAGGCGCGCTTGCAGTTGAAGAATTAAGAGGGGGAGACAGGGTGCTGATCGCGGAGGCCTGTTCCCATCACCCGATTGCCGAAGACATCGGCCGGGTGAAAATTCCGCGTTGGCTGACCCAGTTCGTGGGAGCAAAGCTCGAAATCGATCACGTTCAGGGCCACGATTTTCCTCCGGATCTTTCATCCTATAAACTGGTGATTCACTGCGGGGCCTGTATGTGGAACCGCAGAGAAATGCTGAGTCGAATACTTCATTGCCGCCAGGCAGGTGTTGCGATAACGAACTACGGACTCGTGATCGCGTACAGCCTTGGCATCATTGAACGTGCGCTGGAGCCGTTCCCCGCTGCGCTGGAGATTTACCGAAAATCACGCCGATCCGGGCGTGAGATTTGCCGGACTGGCGGCTGACCTCACCCATCGAAGGGACAGCAATGAACGATAAGAAGGAACCTGTTGAGTTGGCGATCTGCATGGGAAGTTCCTGCTTTTCGAGAGGCAACAAGAAAAACATCACACTTGTACGGGATTACATCGAGCGTAACGGCCTTTGCGGAAAGGTCCTGCTGAAGGGCCATCTTTGCGAAGGCCTCTGTAAGGACGGTCCGAACCTGACGGTTGATGGCAATGTCTTCAGCCTGGTGAACTCGGATTGCCTGGAATTTATTCTTGACGACCACTTGAAAGGTAAGCAATAGGGAGCGACATGAACTCTCAAAACCCCATCTATACCGAACGGACTGAATGCCAGGACTGCTTCAAGTGTATCCGGGAGTGTCCGGTAAAAGCCATCAAAGTCGAAAATGCCTGCGCCGCCGTAATTCCGGACCTGTGCATAATGTGCGGTCACTGCGTTGAGATCTGTCCGAACGGGGCCAAGCATGTCAGAGACGATCTGAAAAGGGCGCGCAAGCTTCTTGCCGAAAAGGAACAGGTCTATGCTTCGCTTGCGCCGTCCTTTGTCAGCGAATTTCCGGATATTCCGGCAGGGGCCGTTATCGGCGCGCTGAAGAAGCTCGGGTTCAAGGGTGTTTCGGAGACGGCGCTCGGAGCGGAACGGGTGTCGGGGAGCACGGCTAAAATGCTTGAGGACAGGACCCCGCGGATTATCATCTCCACTGCGTGCCCGGTGGTCGTAAACTATATCGGGAAATACTATTCGCAATATGTGAACTGCCTGATGCCGCATGTTTCACCGGTGTTGGCGCACTGCGAACTGTTGCGGCAAACATACGGCCCCGACATCGGCATCGTATTTTTCAGCCCGTGCATCGGCAAGAAACGGGAGGCGGATTTGAGTCCGAACCTTCTCGACGTGGCCCTGACGTTCGAAGACATGAGGCGCTGGATGGTTGAAGAAGGAATCGCCTTCGAAACCGATTCGAACCAGGACGAGAGCTTCGTGCCCTACACCGCCAATGAAGGGGGCCTTTACCCGATCGATGGGGGAATGATGGCCGGGGTAAAGGCGAACTGCAGCATCATGGAAGCCGATTGCATGGCTTTCTCTGGAATCCGGAACATAAAAAAGGCGATTTCGGGCCTGAATGAAATTCGACTTGCACACCCGGTCTTTCTCGAACTGCTGGCCTGCGAAGGCGGATGCGTGAACGGCCCCAAGGCCAGTCAGCGTCATGCCACCGCTCGGAAGCGATGCCAGATAATAGACTACGCGAAATATCCGAAAAATGAGATCCCGCGGCCGATCGAGGCCCCGCAGATAGCCGGGCTGGCCCCCGATGCCATACCGGCCAAGGAGTACACTGATAAGATAATGAAGCAGGCCCTTCAATCGGTGGGTAAATACGGCCCGGAGGACGAACTCAACTGTGGCGGCTGCGGATACGACAACTGCCGTGAGTTCGCAAAGGCCCTTATCGACAGCAAGGCCGAGAAGGTAATGTGCGTTTCCTATATGCGAAAACTGGCGCAGAAGAAGGCGAATGCACTGATGGAAAAGGTCCCGAGCGCAATCGTGCTCGTCAATGAACAGATCAGGCTGATCGAGTGTAATATAAATTTTGCCAGGCTTTTGGGACCTGATGTCGAAAAGGCTTTCCGGGTGAGGCCGGGCCTGGAGGGTGTGTTGCTGCGCGAAATTGCGCCGTTTCATTCGCTTTTCAGAACCGTGCTCGAAAAAGACGAAGATATGCTGAATCGCGATCTGAGGTACAAAAAATCGGTGCTCCACGTGGATATCTTTTCCATCGAGAAACATCGGGTCGTGTGCGGCATTTTCCAGGACATCACCAAGCCCACCATCCATAAGGAAGCCATGATCCAGAAGGCGCAGGAGGTCATCAAAAAGAATCTCGAGACCGTCCAGCAGATTGCCTATCTTCTCGGCGAAAATGCCGCTGAATCGGAAGTGATTCTCAACTCGATAATTCAGTCCGTAACCACGCAGGAGGTCGAATGATAAAGACCACGCGGGATTTCTTTCTCGATATCGACCACTATCAGTTCAATAAGCACAGGCAGTACGTCGCCGGGGACGTAGTGCTGACGCACAAGATCAAGGAAGAAAACCGGGTGGTGACCTGCCTTTCCGACGGGCTGGGCAGCGGCATAAAGGCCAGTGTTCTGGCAAACCTTACGGCCACCATGGCCCTGAAGTACACGGCCAATTATGCCGATGTGAGCGAGACCGCCGAAGTCATAATGGAGACCCTGCCTGTCTGCAAGGTGCGAAAGATAAGCTATTCCACCTTTACCATTGTCGATATCAACGGCTCGGGGCATGCCCGCGTAATCGAACACGGAAACCCTGACTATGTTTTGCTGCGAGGCGGCGAAGTTTTGCAGGTCGCCAGGTCGCCGTTGCAGCTCAAAAAATGGAGCGACCGGGAAGTCAATATTTCGGAATTCGACTTCCATATCGGAGACAGGCTCGTCTATTTTTCCGATGGCGTCAGCCAGGCCGGCATGGGACTTCGCGAGTATCCGGTCGGCTGGGGCTGGAAGGACGTGACCAGGCATATCCAGCAGTGGATCGGCTGGGAAAAGGGCATATCCTCTCACAGTCTTGCGAGGAAGATCGCGATGCGCGCCCGCCAGATCGACTCCTTTGAACCAAAGGACGATATTACTTGCGGGGTGATATATTTACGGCATCCCCGCTTTTTGCTGGTTGTCACCGGGCCGCCTTTTTCCGAGTCTAAAGACGAGGAATTGGCGGAGCAGGTGCGTTCTTTTAACGGACGAAAGGTGATCTGCGGAGGCACAACCGCCCAGATTGTCAGCCGCGAGCTGGATCGAGAAATCGAAATGGACCTTGAGAACCTCGATCCTGAAATTCCTCCGCCTTCGCGAATGGATGGCATCGAGCTTATCACGGAGGGCACGCTCACTTTAAGCAAGGTGGCTGAAATGCTGGAGAGCAGCCGAAAGCCCGAAACCGCAAGGGCCAACGCCGCCTCCGAGCTTGTATCGATTCTTCTGGACAGCGATGTTATCTTCTTCCTGGTGGGGACCCGGGTAAATGAAGCGCATCAGGACCCGAATCTGCCCGTGGAACTGGATATTCGACGAAACATTATTAAAAAGATTACCTCGCTCCTGGAGGAAAAGTATCTGAAGGAGACCGAAAAACGCTTCATTTAACAGGCATTTGAAGTTTGTTCCTTCCCGATTTTTCTGCAATATTCAAATTTTCTTTGCGCCCTCTTTTTCAAGAGTCTCAAAATACTTGCAAATTGCCACATTTGTGACTAATTAGGCTGCTGGTGAGGTTTACAAACTGGCTTCCGCCTGTAGTTTTTTCGAGTCAGAGAGTTTTCCCCATCCCGGGGAGGGGGCAATTGCCGGATTTAGGGGGCGCGGCTTTTCACGGCTCTGCGCGGAAGCTGTCTTTTTGCTGCCAAGCCGGAATATATTTTTTGACGTCCGGGAAATCGGAGATAGCTTTAAAGTGTCATCCGGTGATTTCGGATGAACGTAAACTGCTGCCATCCGACGGGGGCTGACGGATCGCAGAAATTCATTTTTGGGTGAGAAGAATGGAATCAGGCGGAAAAGGTGGCGCCAGAGTTCGAATTGTGAGGGGGGAAGAGGCTGTGAGAGATTTTGACGGCAGTGCGATTGTAAACGAACGGGCCAGGGATGTTTCGGAGCCGATCCGGTTTCCGGATGGCGCCGTGCCCCGCCGTTCAACTAGACGGGCTGCTATCCGGAGTTCATGGATACCGCAGATAAAAGAGGCGATCCGGAAATCATGCGATTATTTTTACAGGATTCAATACCCCGATGGCTATTGGTGGGCCGAACTGGAATCGAATGTCACGATAACCAGTGAATATGTCATGCTCACCCGGCTTCTAGGCATTCCGGTTACCGAAAAAAAGGAAAGCTTCGCTAATTATCTTTACAAACACCAGAATGAAAACGGCTCATGGGGCCTCTATTATGGCGACGGCGGGGAACTCAGCACCTCGATCGAAGCCTATTTCGCCCTGAAACTCCTTGGGGAGGATGTGGGGTCCGAGCCACTTACGAGAGCAAGGGCCTTCATTATCCAGCGCGGAGGCATAGAGGCTGCCCGCGTTTTCACGAAAATGTGGCTTGCGCTCTTCGACCAGTATGACTGGGGTAAAGTTCCATCCATGCCGGTCGAACTGGTGCTCCTTTCGCCTGATCGTTTTTTTAGTGTCTATGAATTTTCGAGTTGGGCGCGTGGAACGGCGGTGCCGCTTTCCATCGTGCTCTGCTTTCGGCCGAAATTCAGTCTTCCGGATTCACTTTGCATAAGGGAGCTTTTCTCACCGGTGCACGACAAGAAACTGGATTCCCGGATCAACAAACTGTTTTTTGTCTTCGACCGCATTGCGAAAATACTTGAAAAAAGGCCGATAAGAAGTATCCGCCGCCGTGCCATAGAGACCGCTAAAGCCTGGATCATCGACCACCAGGAGGAAAGCGGCGACTGGGGCGGCATACAGCCCCCCATGGTCTACTCGCTGCTTGCCCTGCATTATCTGGGATTTCCGCTTTCCCACGAAGTTATGGCTAAGGGGCTCAAGGCCATTGAAGACTTCTGTATCGAGGACGATGACGGGTTGCGGATGCAGTCATGCATTTCACCCGTATGGGATTCCGCCCTCACCGGGCTGGCGTTGCTCGAGTCGGGGGTCGGCCCCGAGCACCCGGCCCTGGAGAGAACCGCGCAATGGTTGATCTCTCAACAAATACTCACAGGCGGAGACTGGCAGTTCAAAAACCGAAGCGCGCCGGGTGGATGGGCTTTTGAGTTTTCTAATTCGCGCTATCCCGACGTTGACGATTCAGCCGTGGTTTTGAACGTGCTGAACCGCTTCAGCCCGCAAAAATGCTATGGGCTTGATTTCGCCAGGTCACGCGGCATGGAATGGCTCATGTCCATGCAGAGTTCGAACGGCGGCTGGGCCGCGTTTGACAGGGAAAATGATATGGAAATCCTTAACCGCATACCCTTTGCCGATACCGAAGCGATGGTGGATCCTCCGACCGCCGACGTGACCGGTAGGGTATTGGAGGTTATGGGCTGCTTCGGGTACGATTCCAACCATCCGGCCGCCAGGCGCGGCATCAGGTTTCTCAAGGGCCTTCAGGAAAAAGACGGCTGCTGGTGGGGGCGCTGGGGTGTCAACTATATTTATGGAACGTGGTCCGCCCTGAGAGGACTGATCTCGATCGGGGAGGACCCGAAGTCGCCTTGCATCAGATCGGCCATGCACTGGCTCATGGACCACCAGAACCAGGATGGTGGCTGGGGCGAGACCTGCGATTCCTACAAGATGCCCGAGCTTCGCGGCCAGGGTCCAAGCAGCGCGTCTCAGACTGCATGGGCGATAATGGGTCTATTGGCCGGTAATGAAGAAAAATCTACGGCCGTCAGCAGGGGCATTCAGTACCTGTTGAGGAATCAAAAACATGATGGTACCTGGGATGAGATATGGTTTACCGGAACCGGGTTCCCCAAGCATTTTTATATCCGGTACCATAATTACCGAAACTGTTTCCCGCTGATGGCCCTGGGGCAGTACGTGAAGAAGTTGGGACTCTAGCGGAATTTCAGTCCTGGTCCGTCGTCAGGGCCTTTCCTTCGGCATTGATAGAAAAAAACAAGATGGAGCGTGGAGATTGCTTTCCACGCTCTATTGATTTGCGGCTACGCCTCGGAATTGTTTTTTGCTTTCTTTATAGCATTCCCGATGAGCTCCCCCCACTTAACGGCGCCCTCCAGAATCGCCTTTTTGAATGCGGCGATGAATACCGAATGATATCTCGATCCGGCAGGCGATTTTGCGAATTCGATGTAAAGTTTAAGTTCAGCCTCCGTAAGATTTCTATACGTGTATAAATTGGTAATGAGGACCTGCGATCTTACTTCAGCCTCCAGGATTGGCCTGTTTTTTTCCATCTCGCGTGAGACGGCGTCCAGCGGCATTTGCCGTTCGGGAGGAAAGGTGGCGATGACGGCCAGGGCCAGGGCAACCTGCGTGGCGAGCGCCGTATCCACGGCGCTGTCGGTTGCTCTCACCGCGGAATCGAATTCCTTCAGCACCTGCAGGCGCTTGGCTGTTGGAGGTGAGGTCTGCAAACCGGCGGTGAACTGCTCCATTTCGGCTTGTGCTTCAGGTGAGTAGGATTCTTCCTCCAGCTCCGTGCATTTTTTGCCTAAAGGCGAATCGAGCCATTTGAGCACCTCCTTGGCATCCCGGGCAGTGAATTTTTCGGTCAGTTCCGAAAGTACGGTCCCCTGGAGCTTCCCGGGCGCGAATGCCTCCGGTATCGCTTTGCTCATATCGGATAAAAGGCTCTTTGGCATCTTGCGCGCCTGCTCGTCTTCACGGGCTGATTGGTCAAACATTGTCTGGATGAGAGATGGAAGCTGTTCCAGTTGTTTTTGCATGCCCGCTTTGGCGTATAGTTCCCGAATTTGAGAATTGTCCCGATTATGTGCATATGAAAGGATTGGCACAAGGGATAACAAAATCCCCCAAATGAAAAATTTTGAACGCATACCATTCTCCACGGTTTCGTCAGGGGTCTTTGACGAGTTTAAAGCCGCCAGGGCAAACGAATTACCCGGTCGATGGGCTTTTGGCAAAGCAGGCTTGCCGTTTCTGAGAATACGACTATAGACCGGAGAGGTCAATCGGTTCATTTTCGATCACGGGAGGACCTCCAGGTTATTCAGGGCAGGGAAGACAGAAGAGTCGGTTTATGGTTCGTTTCCCTGATTAGATCCCGCCCATCAACATCTCGTCATAGGGACGCATGATTTCGCTATCGACCAGGTGCTTCAGTTTGACGGCGCATGAAACGTCGTCGCACGCATTTTTCCACACCAGCGGGATGACTTCCGTAATCAGCCGCTTCTGATCGCCTGCGTTCATATCGATAATTGCGTCTTTAATCTCTTCGAAGCTCATATCGGACTCGATTCACTCCCTATTTATGTCCCCTTTGCGCACCGGTTTATCTCTGCTTTCGACTTAAAAGCTCCATGACTCGATAAGGCCGAAACCGCCGGCCGGAGCGCTTCTCGTTCCCTGGAGCCGCTCATCGATCGCCAATTCTTGCCTCGCCTCCGATTCGGTCGGGTCGAACTGAGGGCTGGACACAAAAGGCTGCAAAATTCCGCCCGCGAAGTTAAATGTGCCTTGGGACGGGAAATTTAACTGCGCTTCGAGCGACGAGCAGGCTAAAACGGCAACAAAAACGGCAAAAACTTTTAATCTTCGAATTTTCATAAATCTTCCGCCTTATGTGCCAAAAGGGACATCTATCTTAAATATAACATGCGCGTGAGCCAATTAAAGCCGGCCATTGGGATAACGGAGCTGCAAATGTGGAGAATTGTTCCTGTTCGTCATTTATTGAAAGAAAACGGTTGATTTTTGGTCGGTTGCGGAATATGTGACCCAAAATGCACAATGTGCATAAATGTGAACCGGATCATGGAAGTCGGATGAACGCAATTGAGGACCTTTTTTCCAAACCCGTTCTAATATTCGGTTGCGGTAATGTTCTGATTGGAGACGACGGTTTCGGGCCGGCGGTGATCGAGCATCTGCTCGCCAATTTCGATTTGCCGCCGGAAGTTGCGGCGCTCGATGTCGGGACCGCCGTCCGTGAGGTCCTGTTCGACCTGGCGCTTACGGTCGGCAAGCCCGAAACCATTTTGATCGTGGATGCGGTTTTTGAATCGGGGAAGGCTCCCGGTGAGATATTCGAGATAGACATCGGCCAAGTCCCTGTAAACAAAGCCAATGACTTTTCGTTGCACATGTTTCCTTCGGTAAACTTGCTCGACGTTCTTCGCGAGCGGGCAGGAGTCGATATCCGGGTGTTGGTCGTCCAGGCTGAGTCCATGCCGGATGAAATCCGGCATGGACTTTCGGATTCGGTAAGCGCGGCTGTGCCGGGGGCTTGCCGATGGCTGCTTGACCAAATAGAGGGGTTATCGTGATAGCGATCCGAATCGGCCATCTGGCTGCTCAGTTGGGGGTGCACAGAAACACGATTCGCAACTGGATAGCCACAGGGAGGCTGCCGGCGCGTAGCGTGTCCGGAAAAAGATACCTGGTCAGCGAGGCCGATTTGAGCGGGATATGCCGGGAATTCGGGATCGACCGGTCGGCCCTGAAGCTCAAGTACGTTCCGGGGACCCCTCTGATGAGCCGGGAGGCGGGAGTTCTCGAGAAAAACGTTCGCCCGCTTCCGGTTCCATCCGGCAGGCTGATGGGGAAGCCCTCCCCGGGCGGGGCCTGCATGGCCTGTGGAAGCTGCGCGAGCGCGTGTCCCATATCCGGCGTCGATGGCATGGATCCCCGCAGGATGGTGCGCATGGCCGTGCTGGGTTTCGAGGAGGAGGTGCTTGCTTCTCAGTGGCCCTGGAAATGCACGATGTGCGGAAAATGTGAAAGGGCCTGTCCGCAAAACGTTGAAATAGTCGGTTTGGTCAGCCGGATAAGGGGACTTCGGGAAAGATCGAAGGTCCCGGTTCCTTTGCACGAGGGCGTTTTGACGTGCATCGAGAAGGGTAACAACCTTGGCATTACCAGGAAAGACTTCGTCGCCATAGTCGAAGAGATGTCCGGAGAAATGTCCGAGGAGGGCTGTCCGGGTTTTGTCTCCCCCATTGATGTAAAAGGGGCCAACCTGCTCGTCACGGTTAATTCCAAGGAACCTTTCGCGGAGCCTGACGACATGAAGTACTGGTGGAAGATATTCTATGCCGCGGGTGAATCCTGGACAATTCCGTCGGAAAACTGGGAGGGGGTAAACTGGGCGCTCTTCACCGGCGATGACGATTCACTGAAGAAAATTGTCGGTAATCTGGTTGACAACATGCGCAGGCTTGAGTGCAAGACGCTTCTGCTGCCCGACTCGGGACATGCCTACTATGCGACCCGGTACGGGCTGGATCGGTGGTTCAAAGACGACGCCAAGAACTTCAGGGTAATGACAATTTTCGAGCTTCTGACGGACTATATCAACGAGGGACGCATTCGGATCGACCCCTCGCGGCACGGCAAGCTCACCACATATTCGGACCCGTGCAATTACGGGCGAAAATCTGTCGAGACCTTCGGCCGGGGCTACTTTGAAGAAGCACGTTCGATTATAAGGAAGTGTGCGCCGAAGTTCATTGATTTGTACCCCACGGGTGAGGACAACTACTGCTGCGGGGCCGGAGGGGGCAACTGGGTCATGCCCTTCAAGGAAGAGAGGGTCTTTCACGGCCGTTTCAAGGCGCACCAGATAGCGGCTTCCAGGGCCGGCCTGGTCATTACCGCATGCCATAATTGCCGTGACCAGATTATGAAAGGCCTTCGCAGGGAGTACGACCTCCGGGTGGATGTGAAACATATCTGGCAACTGGTGGCCGATTCCCTCGTGCTGTCCGGCAAGGTGGAAAAAGGGGGAGCGGCGAATGAGTCATGGAGCGCTAATGAATGAGTGATCTCCAGGACAGAACGGGAAGCGTAATGGTCGTCGGTGGCGGCATCGCCGGAATCCAGGCGGCGCTGGACCTGGCGAACAGCGGCTATTATGTCTATCTGGTCGAGCGCACCGGTGCAATAGGCGGCGCCATGGCACAGATCGATAAGACGTTCCCGACTGCCGACTGCGCGTTTTGCATCCTGTCGCCCAAGCTGGTCGAATGCGGCCGGCACCTGAACATCCAACTGATGACGATGACGGAACTCGACGGCGTCGAAGGCGAACTGGGCAACTTCACGGCGCACTTGCGCCGGCATCCGCGGTATGTGGACATGGACAGGTGCGTTGCATGCGGAAAGTGTGCGGATGCGTGCCCCCGCGAAACGGCGGATGAATTCAACCGGAAGATAAATACCAGGAAGGCCGTTTTCGTAAAGTATCCGCAGGCGGTCCCGCTTAAGTATCAAATCGATCCGCTGGTCTGCAACAAAATGAGGGGCGGCAGGTGCAGGGAATGTGAAGAAGCATGCCCGAACGACGCCATCCATTTTGGCGACTATGAAAAAGAGGTTTCGGTCAAAGTCGGGGCCATAATTTTGTCGCCGGGGTATACCCCGTTCGATCCCCGCGGTCTCTCGGCATGGGGCTATGGGCGATTTCCCAATGTGATAACGGCAATGGACCTGGAACGCTATCTTGCGGCGGCGGGTCCGACGGCAGGACACCTGCTGCGTCCGTCGGACGGCAAGCCGGTAATGAAGATGGCTTTCCTCCAATGCATCGGCAGCAGGGACCGCAAACAGGGTTCCAGGGGCTACTGCTCGGCCGTCTGCTGTATGAACGCAATGAAACAGGCGATACTTGCGACCGATTACAACCGGTCTTTGCAGGTTACCATTTTTCACATGGACATGAGGACGCATGGAAAGGATTGCGAACGCTTCCTTGACCGGGCAAAAGCGAAGGGGATCGGTTTGCAGAGATGCCGCGTTCACGCGGTCGAGCCCGGACAAACCGGAGAAGACATAAACCTGCGCTTCATTACTCATGACGGAATACAGACAAGCGAGAACTTCGATCTGGTGGCTCTTTCCGTTGGAATGGAACCGCCCTCCGGTTCGGCGGAACTGGCGCAAAGGACCGGAATAGATCTCACCCCAGAAGGCTTTGCGGCGACTTCGTGTTTTTCGCCGGTTTCGACTTCAAGGCCCGGGATTTTCGTGTGCGGCGCGTTCAGCGCTCCGATGGACATTTCTTCTTCGGTCATACAGGCATCGGCGGCCGCGGCCTCGGTAGCCGTCGAACTTTCTGAAGTCCGGTACAGTCTGTCCAGGCAGAGGATATTTCCACCCGAGAGGTCGAGCATGTCCGAAGGGCCTCGGATCGGCGTCTTCATTTGCAAATGCGGCTCGAACATCTCCGAGGTTGTAAACGTTTACGAGCTGGCGCGGTACGCCGGGTCGCTTCCGAACGTCGTCTTCGTGGAAAAGAGCCTCTTTGCCTGCTCCCAGGACTCGCAGGAGCTGATTCGCAAACGGATTCTCGAAGAAAAACTCAACCGGGTCGTGGTCGCCGCATGTACGCCGCGGACTCACGAACCGCTTTTCCGCGAGACGCTCAGGGCGTCGGGTCTTAACGAATGCCTCTTCGAGATGGTAAATATTCGCAACCAGGTGGCATGGGTCCATGCTGCCCAACCCGATCTGGCCACCCGCAAGGCCGGGGATCTCGTGCGGATGGCCGTGGCGAAAGCGGCCCTGTTGGAGCCGGTGCCGCCCGTCTCCGAGCGAATCACTCCCCAGGCCCTGGTGATCGGAGGTGGGCTGGCTGGAATGACGGCGGCCCTGGCGCTTGGCGATCAGGGTTTTCTCGTGCACCTTGTGGAACGGGCCGCTCAGACAGGCGGAATAGCCCGACGGCTCCTCAAGACCTGGAAAGGCGAAGAAATCCGCTCCCACGTGGAAACGCTTTCTTCGAAGGTCCGGGAACACGACCTCATCGCCTTGCATCTGAAGTCCGCCGTCGTCCATGCGGAAGGACACGTCGGAAGCTTCCGCTCGACGATTCAAAAGCCGACGGGCAACATAACCGTCGATCATGGCGTGACCATACTGGCCACGGGAGGTCAGCCCTTTAAACCCACTGAGTACGGCTACGGCGTGTTTCCCGATGTTTTTACCTCGCTCGAATTCGACGGGCTGCATGCCGAGGGGGACGAGCGGATAAGGAAAGGCCGCAATTTCGTTTTTATCCAATGTGTCGGCTCAAGAGAACCCGAGCGCAATTATTGTTCCGGGGTCTGCTGCACGCACTCGATCCAAACCGCAATCGCGCTCAAGGAGGAGGACCGGCAAAGACGGATCTTCATCCTCAATAAAGATATAAGGACATACGGTCTCAGGGAACGCCTCTATCGCCGGGCGCTTGAGCTGGGGGTTGTCTTCATCGGGTACGATGATGAACACAAACCTAACGTGCTGGTAACGGGAGACAAGACCGAAGTGGTGGCCTGGGACCATGTCCTTCATGAACCCTTCGCCATTCCCGCCGATATCGTTACGCTCGCAACCGCGATCGTTCCGGACCCGGACACGAAGGACCTTGCGAAAATGTACAAGCTCCCGGTCGATACGGACGGCTTTTTACTGGAAGCTCATGTCAAGCTGCATCCGGTCGATCTGGCGACTGCAGGTATTTTCATCGCCGGATTGGCGCATTACCCGAAACCGGTCGAGGAAAGCATCGCCCAGGCGCAGGCCGCGGCTTCACGCGCCGCCGCCGTGCTCTCGAAAAGATGGGTGGAGCTCGACCATGTGAAGGCGATGGTGGACGAACCGAGATGCGATTGCTGCGCTCTTTGCGTGGATGCATGTCCGTATGAGGCCCTGGTTGTCGAAAGGGAAAAGCCGGTTGGCGGGATTGAACCCGGGAAGCAGAGGCTTGCGGTACTGCCTGCAAAGTGCAAGGGTTGTGGCGCCTGCCAGGCTGTTTGTCCAAAGGGGGGAATCAACGTGGCCGGTTTTTCCTGCGGCGAGCTTTCCGCGCAGGTGCGTGCGGCGCTGGAGTAATGGGAGGCTCCTTGAAAATGATTTCCGGAAACCTGGAGGAATTGAATTTGTCTGAAAACGATGCGGGGTTCGAGCCTAAGATTCTGGCCTTCACATGTAACTGGTGCGCATATGCTGCGGCCGATCTCGCGGGCGCCTCTCGAATTCAATATCCCGCCAGTTTGAGAATCATTCGTGTCATGTGTTCCGGCATGGTTCATCCGGGCCTGGTAATCGAGGCCTTCGAAGACGGCGCGGACGGCGTTTTGCTCATGGGCTGCCGGCCGGGGGAGTGTCACTACCAGGACGGCAATGAGAAGGCAAAGGCAAGGTCCGCTGTGATCGAGGAGATTCTCCTGATTATGGGACTGGAACCGGGGCGTTTCATGTTTGTTGATTGTTCGTCGGCTGAAGCCGAGCGCTTCGCCGGCATAGTGAGGGAAGCCGAAAAGACTCTGACGGCCATGGGCCCCGCCGAGCGCCGTAAAGAGGCTTCAACATCGAAAAGCGAGCCGGTCCAATGTCTTTAACACTTTGCTCGGAGGCCATGAGCGGCTGCTCGGGATGCGAGATGGCGCTGCTCGATGCGGGAGGCCGATCTTTTGGCCTGTTCGATAAGTTCGAGATCGTCCACATGCCGCTCCTGGTGGACCACAAATATTTTGGGCCTCTGGATTCGGCATCCGGAATCCATCTCCCGGAAGCCGACGTGGGGCTCATCAGCGGTGGAATCAGAAATGAGAACCAGTTGCGGATCGTCGAAGAAATGCGCCGTCAATGCCGCGTCATAGTAGCGTTTGGAACCTGCGCGGCTTATGGCGGCATTCCAGCCCTGGCGAACCTTTTCGAAGATAAAGATCTGCTCCGGCGCTACTACAGGGATGCGGAAGGCACAGACGCCGCCCCGAATCCTTCGAATACGCTTCCCCACTTTCTCGATCGGACCTTCGCACTGGATGAAAAGATTTCCGTGGATGTCACCCTGCCGGGCTGCCCGCCGCATCCCGACGGTATCACCGCCGCCCTGGAATCGGTTATGGATGGGAAATCCCCGGAATGGCCCCTTCGGAGCGTGTGCGACTCCTGTCCGGCGGAGCGCAAGGGAAAAGGCGGCGTCCGGAAGATTCGAAGATTTATTGGAAATGAGCGCCGCCAGGCTTGCGGTTCTCTTGCCGAGATGCGCTGTCTTCTTGAGCAGGGGTTCTTGTGCATGGGGCCGGTCACCGTCGCCGGGTGCGCCGGCATAAGCGGCGGCCCGCCGCGCTGCATCGAAGCTCGGGTACCGTGCCGCGGCTGCCACGGGCCGGTCCGAAAGGGCGGTAACCAGCTTTTGGACATTTTGAACGCGCTCGCAAGCAACGGAATCGATACCAAAGACCTGCCCGACAGGCTTCTGTCGCTTCGATTCAGCGGAGCACACGGCAGACTGCGGCGCTTGCTCAAGTCTGACTGAGCGCTCCGGGACTGTTTGGCCGGATTGGAGCGCCACTACGCAAAGGGGATGTTATGATGCGCCGGACAGAGGCGGCGCCATTGTCCGCCTCCGTAAAAGAGATAACGATCGAGCCGGTGACCAGGATCGAAGGCCACGCTCGTATCGGCGTAATGCTTGACGGCGGAGGAGGTATAGCCTGGGCGCGCCTTTATATAACTTCGATGCGCGGGTTTGAAAAATTTCTTGAGGGCCGCCCGGCCGAAGAGGTGCCGGGAATAGTCACCCGTATCTGTGGCGTTTGCCCCTGGCAGCACCATCTTGCCGCAAACAAGGCCGTTGAGGAGTGTTTTGGGACCGAAGTTCCGGTCGCCGCGCGATTGTTGCGCAAACTCTGCCAAGCCCTGGCTCATATAGGCGATAAGGTGCTGCATTTCTTTTTCTTGGCAGGTCCGGATTTTCTGGTCGATTCCGACCGGCATGCGAGAAACATTTTCGAGGTCGCGAGACATTCCCCGGAGTTGGCCGAAAGAGTCGCTAAGACGCGGTATCGTACGCAGATGATGCTTGAGAAGTTGGCAGGAAAATGCATCCACCCGGAAGCGATTGTGCCCGGCGGTTTTTCAAGGCCGCTCAGTTGCCGGGAAAGGGATGAATTGCACGCCGGCGCCCTGGATCATCTCGAATTTGCAAGGTTTGCATTAGATTTTGCCAGGGAGCGCGTTTTCCCCCGCATCGACGCCGAATTGATGCGGCTTGGCGAAATCGACACCGGATTCCTGGCCATGGTCAACCCCGAAGACGGGAGCCTGTCGCTAAGCGATGGAGTCCTGCGGCTTATGCGGCCGGATGGATTTTTCCATGAATTCTCGGGCAGTGAATACACCGACTTCCTTGGAGAACACGTCGAGCCGTGGTCTTATGCGAAATTTCCGTACGCCCGAGGTTGGGGCGAAGGTTTTTCGATGGATCTGAACGATCCGCGCGGTATTTACAGAACGAACTGCCTGGCGAGGTTAAACGTCTCGGACCGTATCTCGACCCCACTTGCCCAGGCCGAACTCATCGAATTCCGCTCGCTTTACGGCCGTCCGGCCCAGTCGACGATGCTTTATCACCGTGCCCGCCTGATCGAACTCTTACACTGCTGCGAAAGGATAGTCGAACTTCTTGAGGACCTGCGAATAACCGAGGACCACGTTCAAAACGAGGCCGTCCCGAAAGCGGGCAGGGGAGTAGGCTGCGTCGAAGCTCCGCGCGGGACCCTTATACACGACTATTCGACCGATGAAGAGGGATTCATTACCAGGGCGAACCTGATTGTCGGGACAACCCACAATATCGCCCCTATGAACATGAGCGTAACCAGGGCGGCGCGGGACCTGATAAAAAACGGGGAGGTGACCGGAGAAATCCTCAACAGGATCGAAATGGCGGTTCGCGCCTACGATCCCTGCATTTCCTGCGCTACGCACGGCCTGGACGGCAGGGCGGCCTTCGAAGTTTGCGTATATGATTCAAGCGGAAATCTAATACAAAATAATTAGGGAAGTCCTGAGTTTGGGTGGCTGAATCTGAACGGGGGCACGAAAAGGGGGCCCCTCGGGAGCGCATATTTGATCGGCTGGCCGAGGGGCCTGGGTAGGCAATTCCATTGTTACCTCCCTCGATTGTTTACAGCCAACCCCGTCCCACCGAATGTTCGCCCCAGTCGTACACCGGCTCCGGCGCTTTTCCCATCAAACGGAGACCCCTGTCCAGGGGACCGCGCGGGGATTCGTATGGAACATGGCATTTCTAATCTAACACTTATTGTCGATTAATCAAGCCGGAATTGCCGGTGATCGTAAGTGCCCGGTATCTCGGCCTTTTGTGCGGATTCTCGTTCAACAGTACTTATAATGGCCGCCCGCCGGGTTCCCCGGCGGCTTGGATAATATCGGCCTCGATAAAAAAACAGCAATATCATACAATACAGTACTTCTTCAGAGGGATATGCTCCTTTCAACGGCGGTGATCCGTACATCTTTTGAAAGGAGACGGGAATGGAAACGACTGAGATTTCAACATCCATGGCGAACGGCGCAATAACCTATGTTGACAGGGACGATCAAACGGGGCGGCTTGAATGGGATGAACATCCGAAGTTCAAAGGTGTCAGCCTGAAGCATCTGGTCAGAGGAAAGGATACAGGAGGCAGACTGAGCTGTCATATGGTAAGAATAGATCCGGACTCCGTTCTTGATGAGCATATCCATGAAAGCCAGTTGGAACTGCATGAGGTCATTGAAGGTGAGGGAAGTTTCAGTTTAGGTTCAAAAGAGACGGTGTACTATCCGGGGCGTATGAGCGTAATACCTCAGGGGATAAAACATAAAGTGGTCGCGGGCAAAAACGGTTTGGTTCTTCTCGCGAAGTTCTGCCCTCCCTTGCTCTGAAGCCGATGTGGCGGGACACACGCTTGCTTTGCCGTCATGTGCGCACAGGTGTCGCAGATGAAGAAAAAAGATCGAGAAAGCATATGCTTCATCAATCCTTCCGACATGCCATACATTCAGGTTGTCCGCGGCGCGAATGTGACCAATGAATTCGTTCGTCACGTGCATCACAATTTTTGCATCGGGACAGTTCACAAGGGAGCGCGCATCCTTACGCAGGGGCGCGCGTCGGCGGTCATTCCGGCTAATGCCGTGTTTGCCTTAAGCGCGGGGATTTCTCACTCCTGCAGGTCGCAATCGGAAACCGGGCATGATTACTCGGCAATCTGTGTCGACGCGGAGAAGTTGAGGAACATTGCTTCACAGATCTCTGAAAAAGCTCAGGCGGTTCCTTACATCAGGAATGTTGTGCTGGTTGATGCGGAATTAGCCTCGATGATGTATGAATTCCTCTTTCTCCTCGGGCATGAAGGCTCTATTCTACAAAGAGAGTCGATCCTGATTGCCATGCTTTCAGCAATGATCATGAGACACGGGGACTCGCCGCCGATCCCTTGCCGTGTGGGTCCACAACACAGTGCGATTAAGCGTGCGCGCGGGTTCATCAGGGCGCATTTTGCTGAAAACCTGTCACTGGAAGAGTTGTCGAGAGTGGCATGCTTGAGTCCGTTCCATTTCCAGCGTCTCTTTGTGAAAACTACCGGGGTATCACCTCATGAGTATGTCATTGAGTCCAGAATAAGGAAAGCCAAAGAGCTTCTTTTCGAAGGTCACTCTATAGCAGATGCGGCTATTGACACGGGATTCGTCGATCAGAGTCATTTCACCCGCTCCTTCAAACGAAGGATAGGAATTACGCCCGGCAGGTACCTTCAACTCCACAGGAAGTAGGTTCGCGGCGAAATGCGCATCGTGAGTCTCAGGCCGGGACTTTTATCCGAAGCGGCTGAGATGTGATGAAGTGGAAACTGAAATCTCGTCTTAGGGCTTGTCCGTAAATAAGCCTCTTAGGGATCGCGCCGGGATTTGAGACTGATTTGGTCGCGAGGATTGAGCAAAACCGCAGGCGTAGTTGGGCTACGTCGAGGATTTTGCGATTGAGGAGCGGCCGAAGGAGACCAAATGCCGGATGCGAGCGCAAAGGATTTATTTACGGACAAGCCCTTATTCTGCAAAACCTACGGGACGGGAAAGAAAGATGCGTCATGACTAAAATGATCGGGTATTGCGGACTGAATTGTTCGGACTGTCCCACCTTTCTGGCTACGAAGGATGATGATTTCAAAGCCAGAGAAAATACCGCTGCTCTGTATGCGGAAAAGTTCGGGGTCCATCTCAAGCCCGAGGATATCAATTGCGAAGGCTGCAGGAGCGAGGGTAAGAGGGTTATAGGTTTTTGCCACGTTTGTGCTATCCGGCAATGCGCCATGGCCCGTGCTGTAGAACATTGCGTGAACTGCGCGGATCAGCCGTGCGAAGAGCTGTCGAGATTCCATTCGCGTTCACCGGGAGCAAAAGCCGGTTTCGATGATCTGAAAAGGCGGTCTGAATAACCGGTTTTACTCTCAGCAGGGTTATGAAAAAGGGTCTTCCGGCAAATGAGTACCTCCGGTTTGGATTTTGTCCCGAAGGGGCTGCATAACATTCAGGGCAGGAACTCCAACCGACCGTGTCACCCGACCACGCCATAGCACCGATCGCAGATCTTTGGCTGATCCGGGAACTGTCCCACCTTATCGGACCGCACCCAGCACCGTTCGCACTTTTCACCCGAAGCGGTTTCGACCTGGATCTGCAGGCCCGGCAGATCGATTCCCTGCACGGGGGATGTCAGGGCGGCCGCGGGTTCGATTGTGACCCGGGATACGATAAAAACGCTCCTGAAAAGTTCCTCCATGCCCGCAAACTCTTCCTGGAATTCGGGTGGAAGGCCCAGACGGACCCTTGCGTCCAGGGGGTGCCCGATCACCCTGTCCCGCCTGGCGGCCTCGAGGACGCGAAGTACCTCGTTTCTGACGGCCAGGATCTTCATCCACCTGGCATTGAGTTTTTCGTCTCTCAGGTTCGGATCGAACTCCGGAAAAGACTCCAGATGGACCGACGGTTTAGTGCCGTGGGGCATATGCAGCCAGACTTCCTCCGCGGTAAAGGAGAGGATGGGGGCCATCAAACGGACGACGGCCAGCAGGATCGTATGGATCGCGGTCTGGGCCGAGCGCCTGGCGGTGCTTGCGGCCGGAGACGTATACAGGCGGTCTTTCAGAATGTCGAGGTAAAACGAGCTCAGATCCACCACGCAGTAGTTGTGGAGCGCGTGATACACGCGGTGGAACTCGAACCGGGAGTATCCCTGCGTGATCTTTTGAATCAGGTCCTGGAGCTGGCAAAGAGCGAAGCGGTCCAGTTCGTCCATTTGGTCGTAAGGAACCGCATCGGATTCCGGGTTGAAATCGGAGAGGTTCCCCAAAAGAAACCTGCAGGTGTTGCGGATCCTCCGGTAGGCCTCGCTAAGCCTTTTGAGGATATCCTGGGAAATGCGGATATCGTCCCGGTAGTCTTCGGCGGATACCCAGAGGCGGATTATCTCGGCCCCGTACTGGCGGATGATTTCCTCGGGCGCGATGACGTTTCCGAGCGATTTGGACATCTTGTATCCCTGGCCGTCAACGACGAACCCGTGCGTGAGCACGGTTTTGTAGGGAGCGATGTCCCTGGTGCCGACGGCCGCGAGAAGGGAGGAATGAAACCAGCCCCGGTGCTGATCGCTGCCCTCCAGGTACAGGTCGGCAGGCATGCGCAGTTCGGGGCGCCGCTCGAGGACGGCCGCGCTGGATGTCCCCGAATCGAACCAGACGTCCAGAATGTCCATCTCTTTTTCCAGCTTTACTCCCCCGCATCCCGGACAGGAAAGGCCGGCAGGCGTAAGGTCCTCGACCGGGTGTGCAAACCAGGCATCCGAGCCCTCTTTTTCGAAAAGGGCCGATACGTGGTCGAAGATTTCCTTCGAAGAAATATAGGTCCCGCAATCCGCGCACCGGAATACCGTGATCGGGACCCCCCAGGAACGCTGCCTCGAGATGCACCAGTCGGGCCGGTTTGCCACCATGTTATAGATGCGGTCCCGCCCCCAGCCTGGGATCCACTGCACCCGGTCGATCCAGGCAAGGGCCTTGCGGCGCAGATCGTTTTCCTCCATCGAGATGAACCACTGGGGCGTTGCCCGAAAAATGACGGGGTTCTTGCAGCGCCAGCAGTGCGGATAGCTGTGGACGATATCGGCTTCGAGCAGGAGTTTGCCTTCATCCTTGAGCTTTGCGATGACCGGTTTGTTTGCGTCGAAGACGAACTGCCCGGCAAAAAACGGAACATCCGCGGTGAATCGCCCCGCGTCGTCCACGGGAGAATATACTTCCAGGCCGTGCTCCAGGGCCATGTCGTAGTCTTCGCGGCCGTGGCCGGGGGCGGTGTGGACGGCGCCGGTGCCCGCGTCCAGGGTCACGTGCGTCCCGAGGACTATAACCGAATCCCGGTCCGCGAAAGGATGTCGGGCCAGGAGGCCGTTTAGCTCCGAGGCGTAAAAGGTGCGAATAACCTCGTAGTCCCGCACATTCATGAGCCCCATTACGTTTTCCAAAAGGCCCCGGGCCAGGACCCAGACCTCTCCGTCAATGGCGGCCGCAACGTAAGTGAAATCGGGATGCAGCGCGATGGCCATGTTCGCGGGCAGGGTCCAGGGAGTCGTCGTCCAGATAAGGACATAAACCTGCTTTCCGGATAATTCGGGAAACTTTTCCACGCTCTCCGGCTGAAGCGGGAACTTGACATAAATCGAGGGCGATTTGTGGTCGTGATATTCGACTTCGGCTTCCGCCAGGGCGGTCTTGCAGCTTGGGCACCAGTAGACGGGCTTCTTGCTGCGGATAACGCTTCCCTTGACGAAAAACCGTCCGAGTTCGCGGGCAATTGTCGCCTCGTAGTCGAAGGACATCGTAAGGTATGGATTGTCCCACTCACCGAGCACACCGAGCCTTTTGAACTCGCCCCGCTGAATATCGACGAACTTTTCGGCATAGCGCCTGCAAAGCCTGCGGATATCGGAGATGGACATCGTCTCCTTCTTTTTGCCCAATTCCTTGTCCACCTGGTGTTCGATAGGGAGGCCGTGGCAGTCCCAGCCGGGAACATAGACGGCATCGGCTCCGCTCATCTGTCGGGACTTTATGATCATGTCCTTGAGGATCTTGTTAAGAGCGGTCCCAAGGTGGATATGGCCGTTCGCGTATGGCGGCCCATCGTGGAGAATATATTTCGGGCGTCCCTTGGCCTGCTCGCGCAGCAGGGCGTATAGCCCCATTTCATCCCATTTCTTGAGAAGTTCGGGCTCCCGGACCGGCAGGTTGGCCTTCATCGGGAAATCGGTCCGTGGGAGGTTCAGCGTATCCTTGTAATCCATTCAGGTCTCCGATATCTTATTCTTAGAGGAAATGCAGACTAAGGGCTTGTCCGTAAATAAATCCTTTGCGCTCGCATCCGGCATTTGGTCTCCTTCGGCCGCTCCTCAATCGCAAAATCCTCGACGTAGCCCAACTACGCCTGCGGTTTTGCTCAATCCTCGCGACCAAATCAGTCTCAAATCCCGGCGCGATCCCTAAGAGGCTTATTTACGGACAAGCCCTAATACACCTGCTCTTGGGCAACTTCCCCTTAACCATTCTTAGATGAATCTATCTTTCTATCATACCTGTCAAGATACCGGAAGATGGAAAAGTGGGGAGCGGGAAGCAGGAAGCGGGAAGCAAACGGCGTATCGGTTGCTTCGTTTGATCATCCTGGTATTAGGAGTTTGTTAAGCGCAGGTTTTTATGGAGACAGGTTTGGCGATAGCCCTTTTTTCTGCTCACCGCTGCTTTTCGCTTTTTCAGCTCACTGCTCACTGCTCACTCTCCATGGTCCTCGCTTCCCGCTTCATAAATATGCGGTTTCACTAATGATGCCTCAGTTGTGCAATCAGGAGGGAATCCGATTCAACTTTATAGACGATCCTGTGCTCATCGCTGATACGCCGGGACCAGTAGCCCGACAGGCTATGCTTCAACGGCTCAGGCTTTCCGGTTCCTTCGAACGGAGTGCGTTGGATCTCTTTTGTGAGCTTGTTGACGCGATCGCGGATCTTTCGGTCGGTGCGCTGCCAATAAGGGTAATCTGCCCGGGCGTGCTCCGAAAAAATGAGTTTCACTCAGCCAACTCCCGTTCAGTACCACCTCCAGCTTCCAGTTCGGCTATCGATTCGAGCAGCCTCCGCGCATTTCGCGGACTTCGCAGGAGATAAGCGGTTTCCTCTAGAGATTCGTAGTCTTCAAGGGAGATCATCACCACTGACCGTTGGTTCTTGCGTGTGATGATTACCGGGGTGTGATCGTCACAGACTTTGTCCATTGTCCCGGCAAGATTGCTGCGGGCCTGTGAGTAAGTAAGAGCGTTCATGAATCGTCCTACTCAAAAGGGTGACTTATACCACTCCTACTAGTCCGAAGCCGATTTGAGGAAGTTGCTCCTGATCCACTCTGAAGTTGCGCCGCGATGATTTCTTGTCCATCGGGCTGTTCTGTTCTTAACACCTGGGAGTGCACGACGAATGGTGGATGCTTCGACAAATCCGCTGAAACGGGCGCCCTTCCCAGTGCCCGATTTGGTCCGAACCGGGCAGCTTTCAAGGTCAGGTTATTCCTGGCCTTTTTTGCATTTTCGATAAAATTGATTTTCTGGCCAAAATGGACACTATTTCGTTTGAGTCACGCGACCTGCGTCAAAGGGGTGATTTCTTTTTCCAATCTTCCTTCCAATCTTTCTTTGGCAATCTCCAAATCATAGTGGGCTTGGAGGTTAACCCAGCTCTGAGCATCGGTGCCAAAGAACCGCGCGAGCCTCAGGGCTGTATCAGCCGTAACGGCTCTTTTTCCTGCAATAATCTCGCCGATCCGCCTTTGCGGAACCCCAATGGATTTAGCAAGTCTATATTGAGTGAGCCCGAGCGGCTTCAAGAAATCCTCAAGTAGAATCTCTCCCGGATGAATCGGTGGCATATCTCTTTTCATATTTGACCCTCCATCAGTGGTAATCAGTGATTTCGACGTTTTCGGCATCGCCGTCCCTCCATTCAAAACAGATTCTCCACTGATCATTTATTCTGATACTCCACTGGCCCTCCCGATCGCCACCCAATTTCTCAAGCCTGTTTGCGGGAGGAATCCTTAGAAAGCTCATAGTTGCTGCGCCATGAAGCTGCGTAAGTTTTCTCAGGGCAATTCTCTGGATGTTCTCGGGCAACTTCGATGAGAATTGTCCGCTAAGAATCTTCTCAGCTTCTTTGTCTTTGAAAGATTTGATCACCCTCCGGCCCCATTCCTTGGAATGGATGCTAACGCATCTCGATAGTAATGTAAAGCGTCAATCGAATTCTCAGAGGCTGATCCGTTCTTCCCAGTGCCCAGTTTGGTCCGGACTGGGGACACATGCCGAACTCGAACTGAGACAAGACCGAGGTAAGCTATAGCCCAGTGAATAGAAAAGGGATACCGTGTGCGCTCCGATACCCCCTTTTCACTCACGTATTCCACCTGTGTTCCATCGGCTGTCGGATAGCTGCTGGTAGGGAACGACTGCTGGTTCAAATCCAGTCGTCCCGATTTAAGTTCCTTCCGTAATCCCTAAATCACCTTATTAATCCTGAATCCTGGTCCAGGTTGGTTTTTGGTAGGTATTTATTCCCGCCCCGGCCCTGAGTCCTATTGATTCTACGGGGGGCATATGTTAAGAAATATCGCTTACGTCCGGAACTGTGCAGCGGATGTCCGGGCGCGGCAATCTTCCGGGGCGTCTCGATCGAATGAAATCAGGCTTTCCGCTAAAGGCTCACTGCGCATGGCAGACAGATTCGGTTGCGACTCCGTGAAGCACATACCGGGGGGCAGGCACGCAGGTTGAGAAAATCCCCTCTTCCCCCCTTTAGAAAATGGGAGGGGGTAAAGCCGGCTCCTTTATGTGGGTGGGGAGATCAGGTATAAGACTTCGGGCACGCGAGCAAGTGCGTGAGGCATGCGCGGCGGAGTGTGGGTTTTCCTTCGCTGCTGTATGCAATACAAGGTCGCGCTCAGGTTGAGAAAATTCCCCTGCCCCCTTTAGAAAAGGGGGCCGGTGAGTACCTTGAAAAAGGGGTATGAGCGGGAATTATATGTTTTGACGAAACCGGGTATTACGAGGAAGGTGAAGCTTGCACGAACTATCCATTGCTGAAAGCCTGTTGAAGATTATTGTCGATGAATCGGAAAAGAACGGGCTGGAGCGCGTAAATAAGGTTAAACTTCAGATCGGCCGGTTTACGGCAGTAATTCCGGAGTCGCTCACGTTCTGCTTCGAAATGGTGAGCGAGAATACGGTGGCGGCCGGGGCGCAGATCGAAATCGAGACCGTTGGCATCGTAGCAAAATGCGATAGGTGCGACATTTCTTTTGACGTTGAAGACCAGGTATTTTTGTGTCCCCGGTGCGGCGAGCCTGCCTTGGAGCTGCTCAGCGGACGGGAGCTTTCAATATTGAGCATAGAGGGTGAAACGGGAGAAGAGGATGACGGAAATTCAGGTCCCTGTTGTTCGTAATATTCTTCAAGCCAATGAGCGGCTTGCGGCCGAAAACCGCAGGCGGTTTGACGAAGCCGGCATCTTCGTGGTGAACCTGATGAGTTCGCCCGGCGCCGGGAAAACCTCGCTTCTTGAGAAAACCATCGATGCACTGGCCGGCCGGATGGGCATCGCGGTAATCGAAGGGGACCTCCAGTCGTCCTACGACGCCGAACGCATAAGGAAAAAGGGCGTCCAGGCCGTGCAGATCAATACCGATGGCGGATGTCACCTCGACGGCAATATGATTCAGGTCGCGCTGGGGTCCCTGGACCTGTCGAAAGTCGATCTGCTCATAATAGAGAACGTCGGAAACCTCGTTTGCCCGGCTGAATTCAACCTGGGCGAACACGAAAAAATCATGATACTGAGCGTTGCCGAAGGCGATGACAAGCCCATCAAATATCCGTTGATGTTTCAGATTTGCTCCGTCGTCCTGGTAAACAAAATCGACCTTCTGCCCTACACCGACTGCGACCTGGGAAAGATCCGGGAAAGAGTAAGGCAACTAAACGCCAAGGGAAAGATTTTGGAAATTTCCTGCAGGACCGGAGAGGGGTTCGCTCCATGGCTTTCCTGGGTCGAGGAGAAAGTGGGCGAGCAGGCAAAACTCCGGGCGGGCAAACACTGATAGTGAATTTCTCAGCCGAAGAAACATCCGTTCGTAAATCTCAACCCGCATCGTGCGGGGAATCGGGTCGTCGCGTTCAGGTAAAAGTCCGGGGAATCGTACAGGGCGTCGGTTTTCGTCCTTTTATCTATAAATTGGCCAGGCGTTGCGGTTTGAACGGCTGGGTTCGAAACCAGTCGGACGGCGTGGAAATCGAGGTGGCCGGTCCGGCTGAATCGGTCGGGGATTTCGTAGACTCGATTTCCAGCGAGTCTCCTCCTCTGGCAAGAATCGTCAAGGTCGAAACGACCGATCTCCCATACCTGCCCATCGAAGGCTTCAAAATAATCAGCAGCCGGGCCCTTAAGTCGCGCTCGACTCTTATCTCACCCGACGTTTGCACCTGCTCCGACTGCCTGCGCGAACTTCTCGACCCGCAGGACCGAAGGTACCGCTATCCTTTTATCAACTGCACCAACTGCGGCCCGCGCTACACGATAATACAGGACATCCCGTACGACCGCGACAAGACCACAATGGCGCATTTCAAGATGTGCCCCGAGTGCCGCGGCGAATATGACGATCCCCTCGACCGCCGCTTTCATGCGCAGCCGAACGCCTGCTGGGATTGCGGCCCGCAGGTTTGGATCGAAGACGCGCAGGCAAACGTAATCGCTGCCCGCGATGAGGCGATCGTGAAGGCAGTGGAGCTGCTCGACCGGGGATCCATCGTGGCGATCAAGGGGCTCGGAGGGTTCCATCTCGCCGTCAAAGCGACCTCCGAGCCGGCCGTGAGCCGGTTGAGAAGCCGGAAAATACGCGAGGAAAAGCCGTTCGCCGTGATGTTTGCGGATCTTGACGAAATAAGGCGTTACGTGCGCCTGGGCGGCGAAGAAGAAAACCTGCTGAAAAGCGCGGCGAGGCCTATCGTGCTGGCGACGCGCGAAGACGTGGCGGGGTTCGATCTGGCCGGGAGCGTCGCGCCATGGAACAGGCGCCTTGGCGTTTTCCTTCCGTATACGCCCGTTCATTTTCTCCTTTTCGAAAATGCGCCGTACCGCGCGCTGGTAATGACCAGCGGAAACCAGAGCGATGAACCGATCGTGATGAGAAACGAGGACGCTAGGCTGCACCTGGCCGGAATTGCCGATTATTTTCTCTTTCATGACCGCGACATCTACTTGCGGTGCGATGATTCGGTGAGCAGGGTCTTAACGGGGACCGTCCGCCCGATTCGCCGCGCAAGAGGATACGCGCCGCAGCCCGTTTTCCTGCGAGATTCCCTCCCCTCGGTCCTCGGCGCCGGCGCCGAACTCAAGAATACCGTCTGCCTAACGCGAGGCAGGGAAGCTTTTGTAAGCCAGCATATCGGCGACCTGGAAAACCTCGAAACACTGCGCTCATTCGAGCATACGATCTCCCACCTCGAGCGCATCCTGGAGATCGAGCCCGAATTGATCGTCCACGACCTGCACCCCGATTATCTGAATACTCAGTGGGCGTTGAGACAGGGAGAGCTTCCGAAACTGGCGGTCCAGCACCACCACGCGCATATAGCCGCCGTAATGGCGGAGCGCGGGCTCGATGGGCCCGTGGTTGGGCTCGCGCTCGACGGGACCGGTTTCGGTACGGACGGAACGATCTGGGGCGGTGAAATCCTTCGCGTGGATAATTCCGGATTCGAACGGATCGGCCATTTGCGGCAGGTTCTTTTGCCGGGCGGCGCCAGGGCAATAAAGGAACCGTGGCGCACGGCCCTGAGCTATCTCTGGAGTATCGACCCGAAAAACGTGGGGCGCAAATACGCCGACATTTTGGCTGCCTGGCCGGAAAGGGACGCAAAGATAGTTCTACAGATGCTCGACCGGCGCTTGAACTGTCCGGTAACCTCATCTTGCGGCAGGCTTTTCGATGCCGCCGCCGCCCTTTGCGGAATACGCGGTTCGATTAATTACGAAGGGCAGGCGGCAATCGAACTCGAACAGGCGATCGAACCCGATGAGGGAATCTACGAGGGCAAACTGGAAAGCGGTCCGGATCTTATCATGATCGACCAGTTGCCGATAATTCAGGCATTGATCGAAGATGTGAGGCGAGGGGTCCCGGTCGGCAGGATTGCGGCCCGCGTCCACAACGGCGTAGTGAGAATTCTTAGCCGGGCGGCGCTGATCGCGGCTGAAAAAACGGGCCTGAATCGTATCGCCCTCAGCGGCGGAGTGTTCCAGAACGCTTATTTGTCGCAACGGCTTGAAAGAGAACTGGCCGGCGATGGTCTGGAAGTCTACGGCCATATCGAAGTCCCCGCCAACGACGCGTGTATTTCGCTCGGCCAGGCGTGGATAGGCGGTAAAAAAATAGCGGGAGCATGATACACCAGCAACCCGCTGGGTTGGCACGCACCCGGGTTCGCGCGGCCTATGGCGGCAGCACTATTTATTTCGTGCTTCATGCTTCATGTTCGGGGCTGTCTTTGTCACGAAGCTCACGAAGTAGACACGAAGGACAGGAAGAAAAGAAAGCTGTGACAAACGTGATCTAATTGGAGGCGGGCTGCCTTTGTTATTTCTTCGCGAACTTCGCGGCTTCGCGTGAAAAAAGTTGTAAGCGTGATCTGGGGGCAGACTTCAACTGAATGTACGTCTTCTCGCTTCATGCTTCATGCTGCACGTTCGGGCTGTCCTTGTCACGAAGCTCACGAAGTAGACACGAAGGACAGGAAGAAAAGAAAGCTGTGACAAACGTGATCTAATCGGGGGAGGGCTGCCTTTGTTAATTCTTCGCGAACTTCGCGGCTTCGCGTGAAAAAAGTTGCAGGCGTGATCCGGGGGCAGACCGCAACCGAATGCAGCCTTCCTGCTTCTTGCTTCACGCTTCTCGCTCCATGTTTTAAAAAATAAGGTGCTTTACCCCTTTCCATATTTTTCCTTCGGGGATATGGAAGCCAAGATCGTTCAAGGAGCTGTTTCAAATGAAATACCTTGATGAATACAGGGACCCTCAGCTTGCGAAAAGCCTGATCGAAGGACTGCGGCACAGGTCGTTTTCCAGGCCGGTTATCAGGCTGATGGAAATCTGCGGCACGCACACCGTTGCGATCTTCAGGTCCGGCCTGAAACAGCTTCTGCCGCCCGAAATTCAGCTCATAAGCGGCCCCGGCTGCCCGGTGTGCGTTACGGCAAACGAGGACATAGACAGGGCGATATGGTTTTCCCAACAACCCGGGGTGATCATAACGACCTTCGGGGACCTGATGCGGGTACCGGGATCTTTTTCCTCTCTTCTCGTCGAGAGGAGCAAAGGGGCAGACGTCCGGATGGTCTACGCCACCCTGGACGCGCTGCAAATCGCCCGCGACAACCCGGACCGCCAGGTCGTATTCATAGGCATAGGGTTTGAAACCACATCGCCGACGGTCGCCGCCGCGATCAAGCAGGCGTCGAACCTGGGGGTGGACAACTTTTCGGTTTTTT